>LNFM01008764.1_pt1 | contig 15088 bp, 13 predicted proteins | sample 596031 | NCBI WGS metagenome assembly LNFM01 (sample SAMN04254537, study PRJNA301005) | activated carbon metagenome | isolation source: dual media filters at the Ann Arbor, Michigan drinking water treatment plant | place: USA: Ann Arbor | reverse complement strand
AGATCATCGTCGTGTAGAGCACGATCGCGTCCGGGTGCTCGGTGCGCGACAGGAACTTGATGCTGATCGCCGCGCTGGCGCTGGCCACCGCCGCCAGCACCGCCACCAGGCTGCCGGCGGTGAAGTCGTCGCTGCCGGGCCGCACGATCACCAGCACGCCGAGGAAACCGACGATCACCGCGGTCCAGCGGCGCGCCCGCACCACTTCGCCCAGCACGATCACTGCGGCGATGGTCACGAACAGCGGGCTGGAGTAGGACAGCGCGATCGCCTGCGCCAGCGGCAGGTGAACGATCGCCCAGAAGCCGGCCAGCATCGACACCATGCCGATCGCGCACCGCCCGGTGTAGAAGCCCAGCTTGTTCGTGCGCAGGATCGCCGGTCCGTGCCTGAACAGGATCGGCAGGATGAAGACCAGGCCGAAGAAGTTCCGGAAGAACGCGATCTCGAAGGCGTGCAGCTGCTCGGACGCCAGCCGGATGCAGACCGCCATGAAGCCGAACAGCACGGTGCCGATGGTCATCAGCGCGACCGCGCGCGGCACGTCCACGGGGCGGTTGCCGGGGCTGTTCAAGCGGCGTCGTCGAACCTTGCGCCGATGATGCGGGGCTCGGGCTCCAGCGACACGCCGAAGCGTTCGCGCACCGAGGCGGCGATCCGGCGCGCCAGCCCCAGCAGCTCGGCGCCGGTGGCGTGGCCGTGGTTCACCAGCACCAGCGCGTGCTGCGCGGCGACGCCGGCGTCGCCCTCGCGGTAGCCCTTCCAGCCGCAGGCCTCGATCATCCAGCCGGCCGAGAGCTTGTGCTGCCCGTCGGGACCGGGGAACACCGGGAGGGCAGGGTGCGCCGACTTCAGGGCATCGGCCCGGGCCGCATCCACCACCGGGTTCTTGAAGAAGCTGCCGGCATTGCCCAGCAGCGCCGGATTGGGCAGCTTGCGGGTGCGCAGCCGGCTGATGGCCTCGGCGACGTGCACGGCCCGCGGCGACTCGACGCCCATCGCGGCTAATTCTTCCTTCACCCCGGCGTAGTCCAGGCGCAGTTCGCGCCGGCGAGGCAGCCGCAGCTCGACGGCCGTGACCACCCAGCGCTCGGCCTCGCGCTTGAACAGGCTGTCGCGGTAGGCGAAGGCGCAGTCCTCGCGGGCCAGGCGCTTCACCTGGCCGGTGTCGCGCTGGAAGGCCTCCACGCATTCGATGAACTCGCCGACCTCGACGCCATAGGCGCCGATGTTCTGGATCGGCGAGGCGCCGACGGTGCCCGGGATCAGGGCCATGTTTTCCAGGCCGACCAGGCCACGCGCCAGGGTCCAGCCCACCAGGTCGTTCCAGGCCATGCCGGCTTCGGCGCGCACCAGCGCGGTGTCGCCGTCGTCCTGCACGATGCGCACGCCGGCCATGGTCAGGCAGATCGCCACGCCGGGGAAGTCGCCGGCGAACAGCAGGTTGCTGCCTTCGCCCAGCACCAGGACCGGGCCGTCGCGAAGCATCGCGAACTCGAACAGTTCGGCCAGCGCGTCGGCGCGCGATACGTCGGCCATCATCGCGGCGCGGGCGGCGACGCGGAAGGTGTTGCGGCCGGCGAGGGAAACGTTCTCCGCCAGCTGGTAGCCACTCATGCCGGGCTGCCCTCGCGCCGGCGCCGGATCGCGTCCACGCACTCGCCGATGAGGTCGGGGCCGCGGTAGATCAGGCCGGTGTAGAACTGAACCATCTGCGCGCCGGCGGTGATCTTTCCGGCCGCGTCGGCGCCGCTGAGGATGCCGCCGACGCCGACGATGGGGATGCTGTCGTCCAGGCGCGCGCGCAGGCGGCGCATCACCGCGGTGGACTTGCCGTACAGCGGCTGGCCCGAGAGGCCGCCGGTTTCCTTGGCCAGCCGGTGGTGCTCGACCGGCAGGCGGTCGACCGTGGTGTTGGTGGCGACCACGCCGTCCACCTGCATGTCGCTGAGCACGCGGGCGCAGGCGTCGATGTCGTCGTCGGACAGGTCCGGGGCGATCTTCACCAGCATCGGCACGCGCTTGCCGTGCTGCGCGGCCAGCTTCTCCTGGGCCTCGCGCAGGCCGCCGACCAGGTGGCGCAGGGCCTGTTCCTCCTGCAGCTCGCGCAGGCCCGCGGTGTTGGGCGAAGAGATGTTGACGGTGACGTAGTCGGCCAGCGGGTACACGCGCTCGAGGCAATACGCGTAGTCGTCGAGCGCGTCCTCGTTGGCGGTGTCCTTGTTCTTGCCGATGTTGATGCCGAGCAGGCCCTGCTTGCGGCGCGCCTTCGACACGTTCGCCACCAGCGCATCGACGCCGTCGTTGTTGAAGCCCAGGCGGTTGATGACCGCGTTGTACTCGGGCAGGCGGAACATGCGCGGCTTCGGGTTGCCGGCCTGCGGCCGCGGCGTGGTGGTGCCGACCTCGACGAAGCCGAAGCCCAGCGCCAGCAGCGCATCCACGTGGGCGCCGTTCTTGTCCAGCCCGGCGGCGCAGCCGACCGGATTGGGGAAGCTCAGCCCGAAGGCCTTGGTCACCAGCGGCTTCGGGCGGCTGGCCAGCAGCGGGTTCAGCCCGGTGCGATAGGCCGCCTCGAGCGCGCGCAGGCCAAGGCCGTGGGCCTTCTCGGCGTCAAAGTGGAACAGGAAGGGGCGGGCGAGGGCATACATCCGGTCGGCGCCTCAGAGCTGGCCGCTCAGGCCCAGCGCGCCCAGGAGCACCGCCAGGCCGCCGAAGAACAGGATCACGGCCAGCAGCGCCAGGATGCTCAGCGCGATCGCGGTCCAGCCCAGGATCAGGCCGGCGATCGCCATGCCGTCGCCGTCCATGGCCCCGGCGCTGCGGCGGATCTCGGCGCGGGCCATGTGCCCGCAGATCACCGCGGCCAGGCTGCCCAGCCAGGGCAGCAGGGTCCAGCCCAGGATGCCGCCGACCAGCGCGACGATCGCCAGGGGGCTGATTGGGCGACCAACGGGCGCCGGGGGCGGTTCGGGCGCAGGCGCAGGCGGCGACGGCGGGGCGGGCGGCAGCGTGGGCTCGGACATGGACGATCCTCAGAGGTCGAACTTGATGCCCTGGGCCAGCGGCAGCGCGTTGGAGTAGTTGATGGTGTTGGTCTGGCGGCGCATGTAGACCTTCCACGCGTCGGAGCCCGACTCGCGGCCACCGCCGGTCTCCTTCTCGCCGCCGAAGGCGCCGCCGATCTCGGCGCCGGAGGTGCCGATGTTGACGTTGGCGATGCCGCAGTCCGAGCCGGCCGCCGACAGGAACTGCTCGGCCGCGCGCAGGTCGGTGGTGAAGATGGACGAGGACAGGCCCTGCGGCACCGCGTTCTGCAGCTCGATCGCTTCATCCAGGGTCGAGTACTTCATCACGTACAGGATCGGCGCGAAGGTTTCGGTCTGCACCACTTCGGCGCTGTTGGCCAGGCCGGTGACGATGGTCGGCAGCACGAAGTTGCCCGGGCGGTCGATGCGGGCGCCGCCGGTCTCGATCTTGCCGCCCGAGGCCTTGGCCTTCGCCACCGCGTCCAGGTAGGCGTCCACGGCGTCGGAGCTGTTGAGCGGGCCCATCAGGTTGGCCGGGTCGGTCGGGTCGCCGATCTTCTTCTCGACCTGCTTGTAGGCCGCCACCAGCTTGGCCAGCACGTCGGCGTAGATGGACTCGTGCACGAACAGGCGGCGGGTGGTGGTGCAGCGCTGGCCGGCGGTGCCGACGGCGCCGAAGGCGATGGCCGGGATGGCCAGCTTCAAGTCGGCCGACGGATCGACAATGATGGCGTTGTTGCCGCCCAGCTCGAGCAGCGAGCGACCCATGCGGCGCGCCACGCGCTCGCCCACCATGCGGCCGACCTTGGTCGAGCCGGTGAAGCTGATCAGCGGGATGCGCTTGTCGTCGACGAAGGTCTGGGCCAGCTCGGTGCCGCCGTCGTTGAACAGGAAGAAGATGTCCGGGAAGCCGCCGGCGCGCAGGGCCTCGTTGCAGATCTTCATCGAGGCGATGGCCGAGAGCGGGGTCTTGGGCGAAGGCTTCCAGATGCAGATGTCGCCGCAGACGCCGGCGAGGAACGAATTCCAGGCCCAGACCGCGACCGGGAAATTGAACGCGCTGATGATGCCGACGATGCCCAGCGGCTGGTACTGCTCGTACATCCGGTGGCCCGGGCGCTCGGAGTGCATGGTCAGGCCGTAGAGCTGGCGCGAGAGGCCGACGGCGAACTCGCCGATGTCGATCATCTCCTGCACTTCGCCGTCGCCCTCCGGCTTGGACTTGCCCATTTCCAGCGCCACCAGCGAACCCAGCGCGTCCTTGTGCTTGCGCAGGGCGTCGGCGCACAGGCGGATGGCCTCGCCACGCTTGGGCGCCGGGGTGGTGCGCCAGACCTTGAAGGCGGCCTGGGCGCGCTCGAGGATCAGGTCGTAGTCGGCCTGGGAGGACGCGTGGACCTTGCCCAGTACCTCGCCGTTGCTCGGGTTCACCGGCTCGATCACGCCGGCGTCGCGGGTGGTGGACCACTCGCCATGGCCGAGATAGGTGCCGGATTCGACCTCGGACAGGCCGAGCGCGGTGAGGACGGGGTGGGTCATGGAAAGCTCCGGTTGCGTTTGGCCAGCGCGTGGCCAAGGGGAAAGTGGCGGCCCCGATACGATTCGAACGTACGACCTTCCCCTTAGGAGGGGGACGCTCTATCCAGCTGAGCTACGGGGCCAAGCCGGCGAATTATCGCAGAAACCCCCGGCCGGGTTTCAGGTCCCGCCGCGACTGGGTCCTGGGCGTCTCCGGCGCCGGAACGGTGCCGACCACCCTGTGCTCAGCCCCCGGGGATGCCGGCGGGGTTGGAGTTGGCTGCATGGGACGGCCGCCGCAAAAGGAAAGGGGCCCGGCGAATGCCGGGCCCCGACTGTTCCAGCCAGCAAGTTGGGCGGCTACTGGCCGCAACTCGATGCCGCTGCCGCGGACACGATCGCCGACCTTTCGGCCTCGGAGATCAGCCCCTCCGCACGGAACCGGTTCGCGGACTGGGCCACGCTGGACACGTACTTGCCCTTGTTCCGCCAGGGCATGATGGTCCCCGCGGGACCGGGGCACGGACTCAGCTGCGCAATCGAGCAGCCGACGCCATCGATTATCTGCGCCGTGCTCGTGTTCGGGCAGTTGTCACCGTTGTTGGCAACACCATCACCATCGGCGTCGGCGTCACAGGCATCGCCCGCGCCGTCCTGGTCGAAGTCGCGTTGGTCCGGATTGGCAAGTGCAGGGCAGTTGTCCAGCGTGTTGCCGGCGCCGTCGCCGTCCAGGTCGCCGTCGCAGGCGTTGCCCACGCCATCGCCATCCTGGTCCGCCTGCTGGGGGTTGGCCATCAGCGGGCAATTGTCGGCGCCGTCAGCCACGGTGTCATTGTCGTCGTCGCCATCGCAGGCATCGCCCTGGCCGTCGCCATCGGCGTCGTCCTGCGCGGCATTGGCGTCGATGGGGCAGTTGTCCGCTTCGTTGAAGGCGCCGTCACCGTCGACGTCGGCATCGCACAGGTCACCAATGCCGTCCCCGTCGATATCCTCCTGGTCGTTGTTAAAGACCGAGGGGCAATTGTCGCTGGCATCCGGGAAGTCGTCATTGTCGTCGTTGAGGTCGCACTCGTCGCCGACGCCGTCACTGTCGGTGTCGGTCTGGTCGACGTTGCCCGCGCTCGGGCAATTGTCGCTGCCATTGGCGAAGCCATCGTTGTCAAGGTCGGCGTCGCAGGCATCGCCCAGGCCATCGCCGTCGGCATCCCCTTGGCTTGCATTTGCCACAAGCGGGCAGTTGTCGATGTCATCGCTGGCGAGATCATTGTCATCGTCGCCATCGCAGGCGTCGCCCAGTCCGTCCTGGTCGTTGTCGGTCTGATTGGTGTTGGCAGTCGCCGGACAGTTGTCGGTGTTGTCGGCAACGCCATCGCCGTCACTGTCGACTGGCACGTTAACGTCGCCGTCGCGAACAGCCCATACAAAGATCGGGTAATCACCGTTGTTGGTGCTTACCGCACCAGTATGGGTGATGATCCAAATGGAATTGCCGAAGTGGTTCGGTATCGGCGCCTCAGTCCAGAACCAGCACGTCCCATTCTGGTGCGAATTGCAGTTCGGGACGGTGAAAAGTGGTGACTCATCGGGCGGGATCACGCCGCCCGGATAGTGGATGAAGGTGTTGGCGCACTCATTCCATGCGGTGCCGCCATAGTGTTGCGGATGGTTGTCGTCTCCCGATTCGGTGCGCACGATCGGGCTGCAGAAGATCGGCACCGCCTGATCGTAGGGCGAGAGTAGGTCAGGCCTGAAGGTCGGCCGGATCTCGACGTGGATCAGGTGGTTGAGTTCGCCGGTACAGGCCGGCGACCACTGCGCGCCGCACCAGCCGCCGGTCGGCAGCCGCCAGTCGTCGTAGCCGGCATAGACCAGTTGGTCGACGAACTGCCGCGCCTGGGCCAGCGTCATCCGCCCGCCACCGTCCGCGCCCAGGCCCAATAGCTTGGCGTGGTTGGCGTTGGCCAGGAAGGTGACGTCCAGATGGTCGTCGTAGATCAAGCCATTGCCGCGTTCATGCAGCTCGGCGCGCGCGGACTGCCCGGCCAAGGCCAGGCAGAGCACGATGAAGCATCGAAACAAGAAGCCACCGGTCGCCATGCGCCGGTCGAAGACTAGATTCCCCATGACAGTCGCCCCCATTGCGTGATTCGCATGTCGCCTGCGAAGCGGGGGAATTGATTGCCGTCCGTGCGTCTCCACGGGTCTGTTCCCATGGTGGTTTGCGGCGGCGCCCCGACGTCCATCCCCTTCCCCGGGATAGGCGGGATATTCCCCTGGCCGACCTGTCATGCGAATTGGGCGGCGCGTGATCTTCGCTCCTGGCTCGATTGGAAAGTCAAGCGCATCGGCGGCTGGAAAACACGATTTCGCCAGATGCCGTCCTAGCCCATCCATGCCATGACCGGCGCCGGCGCCGCTTGTCGTTTCATTCCCCGGCCGGGGCCAGCAGTGCAGCCGCGGGGCCGTCCAAGGGCGACACGAAGCCGTCGCTGTCCAGCCCGGCCACGGCGAATGCAGCGCGCATGGCACCCATTGCGCGCGAGGCCGTCGCCGCGTCCTCGCACCAGGCGAACACGCTGGGGCCGGCGCCGGACAGGCTTGCGCCCATCGCACCGGCGTCCATCGCCGCCTGCTTCACCGCCGCGAAGCCCGGGACCAGCGGCGCCCGGCGCGGCTCCACCAGGGCATCGCGCAGGCCGGCGCGCACCAGCGCCGCATCGCCCCGCTCGCAGCCGAGTAGGACCTGGGAAAGATTCGCGGTTTGCCGGACCAGGTCGGCCAGCGGGTAAGGCGCGGCCAGCACTTCGCGCGCACGCAGGGTCTCGAGCACGAAGTGCGGGTGCACCAGCGCGCAGTGCCAGGCCGCCGGTGGCGACAGCCGCAGCAGGCGGTCGGGCGTGGCCAGCACCAGCCCGCCCAGCAGCATCGGGCCGACGTTGTCGCCGGTGCGCGCGCCGCTGGCGACTGATTCGCCGGCCAGCGCGTGCGGGTACAGCGCCTCGCGCGACAGCGGGGTCGGCAGCAGCGCGTTCGCCGCCACCAGCGCCGCCACGCAGGACGCGGCCGAGCCGCCCATGCCCGAGCCGAGCGCGATGCCCTTGTCGAGTTCGAGCTCGAAGCCGTGGCCGGGGCATTCGGCTTCCAGCAGCGACAGCAGTGCAGCGCCGGCGGTGTTCGCGGCCGGCTCCCGCGGCAGCTCGGTGACGACGCCGCGGATGGCGGTGATGTGCACGCCCGGGCGCTCGCACCGGCGCACGGTGGCCATGTCGCCGGCGCCGCTGACGCTGTGACCCAGCAGGTCGAAGCCGACCGCGACGTTGCCCACCGAGGCTGGAGAGAAGGCGCGGGCGATGCGGGGCGGGTGGCCGTCGGGGGAAAGGGGGGGATTCATCTGCTGGTGCCGGAAAAGTGGCTGTCATTTTGCACCGGGCCGCACGCGCGGCGTGCCTTCGGGGCATGAAAAGGGCCGGCCCGGACACGCGGTCCGGCCATCCGGGCAAGTGACGGAGACGACCGGTGTCGGGCTCAGCAGCCGCCCAGGCGGACGGCGGTACCCCGTTCGGTGCGGACGGTGGTCTTGGGGCCGTACTCGTCGCCGGAGGATTCCGTGCGCGTCATTTCCACGCGGTCGGTGGACAAGTCGACTTCGAGGCGGGTTTCCTCGATGGCGTGGTAGATCTGGTTGGCATGCGTCTCAAGCGAGCGGCAGCGCCAGCGTGCATCCACCCGCGTGGGCGAACGGCTGAGCTCGAGCCAGACGCATTTTTCTCCCTCCGGCCCCACCTCCATCACGGCGGACAGGTCCTCGAGCGTTTCGCAGCCGGTGGACTCGTCGATCACGCCATCGCCGGGCTCCCAAACGCGAGTGCTCCACCGTCCGGGCAACGCCGCCGGCGTGGGCGCCGGGCGAGCGGCCTCGGCCTCCGCGGCGATCGAGCGATCTATTTCAGCAACCCAGGCCGGATCGTTGCCCACCTGGGCGATCAGGCCGCGCGCCCGGCGCGCGTCACGTCGTACGCCCCCGCCGCCATAGAACAGCAACTGGGCGGCGCGCACATTGGCGAACATCCAGCGTCGCCAGCCCAGTGTGCCCGGCGGGTGGCCCTGGGTGAGCCCGATCAGGCGCTGCAGGGTTGCCAGTGCCGCCGGCCGGTCCACCTGATGGTTGTTGTAGCCGTACTCATGGTTCCCCGCGTCGTTCCAGAGGCGGACGCTTTCGACCTGATTGCATTCGGGACCGAGCTGGCGGCCCAGCGCGGCCGAATCCGTGGCCACCGGGTCCGCGTCGGCACACCCGGGAAAGGGCGCTGCCTGCGCCTGCGCACGGGTGCTGGTGGCCGCCAGCAGGAACACGGTGAAAACGCAGATAGCCATGGAAGCGGGAAGTGTCATGCGGAGTTTCCGGTCCGGGCGGGCGACGTCCGGCGCCAGCGTACCTGATCGACGCTGCGGTGGCAGGGTGCCGGAAACAAAAAGCCGGCCTCGGGGGCCGGCTTCCTGTTAATTCGTGGTGGAGAGGATGGGGATCGAACCCACGACCTCATCGATGCGAACGATGCGCTCTCCCAGCTGAGCTACCCCCCCACAGAAGGTCCGGGAATTATACGGATGCCATGTGGCCATGGCTAGCCGTCCGGTTCAGGTCGTCGGGATCAGCGGCGCCAGCACCGGCTCGAGCAGGTCGCGGCGCCAGCCGGCCAGCGCCGGCGGCCAGCCGCGCCCCTCGAGCATGGCCTCGAGGTGGCGGCGGGCGCACAGCAGGCCTTCGGGCAGGCCCTGCGACTGCGCGACGGCGGCCACGGCGTCCTGCATGGCGCGCACCTTCTGCTTGTCCAGGCTGTCAGCCTTGGGCAGGGGGATGGCGCGGTCCGCTTCAGAAAGCGGCGCATTGACGACGTCGTACAGCGCGCCGCGCGACTTGCGCGGAGCCTTCGGGTGGCGGTCGAGCACGGCGTTGAAGTCGCGCTGGTCCGCGGGCGGGCGCCGGGCCAGCGCCACCGCCAGCTCGTTGTCGATGATCCAGCTCTTGGGCTTGTCGCTGCGGCGGGCTTCCTGGTCGCGCCAGCGCAGGATCCGGCACAGGCGCGCCTGCGCGTCGGCGTCCAGGCCATGGGCGCTGCGCAGGGAAAGGTGCGGCCAGGGTTCGTCGCTCTCGTCGGCGGCGTTGGCCAGCGCGCGCTCGGCGTCGGCGAACAGCCAGGCGTGGCGGCCCAGTTCGAACAGCCTGGCGTCCAGCGATGCGTGCACCGCGTGCAGGTGGCGCACGTCGTCGGCGGCGTACTCACGCTGCGATTCGCTCAGCGGGCGCCGCAGCCAGTCCGAGCGGGTCTCGCCCTTGGCCAGGGTGATGCCGGTGACCTGTTCGACCAGCTTCTGGTAGCCCAGCCCGGCCCCCAGGCCCGCCAGGGCCGCGGCCACCTGGGTGTCGAACAGCGGCGCCGGCAGGGCAGCGCAACCGCGCTGCAGCGCCTGGAGGTCTTCGCTGGCGCTGTGCATCAGCTTGGTGACGCCGGGATCGACCAGCAGCGGGCGCAGCGCGGTGTCCATGCCGGGCACCAGCGGGTCGACCAGCAGGATGTCATCGGGGATGGCCAGCTGCACCAGGGCCAGCTGCGGGTAGTAGGTGCGTTCGCGGATGAACTCGGTGTCCAGGGCCACCAGGGGCTGGCCAGACCAGCGGTCGAGGCGTTCGGACAGGGCTTGCGGGGTGTCGATCCAGAGGCTCAAGGGCGGTGACTGTGGTTGCCAGAAGCCGGCACCTTAGCCTAAGTTCGGGCCGACCACGTCCCCGGCGCGTCCCGGGCGCACACGAGCAGAGATGAAGCACACCCTCAGAACCCCGTTCCCGGCCTGGCTCCTGGCCTGCGGACTGCTTGCCGGCTGCGGTGCCCCGGAGGACCCGGCGGCGCCGGCCGTGCCGGAGACCGTGGACCCGGCCGAGCTCGAGGCCGCGATCGAGGTGGAGGAAGCCGCGCCCGGCCCCGCGCCCGAGGTGCCGGCCTGGTCGCCGGTGGTGGTGCCGGTCGCGCCCGGCGAGTTCCGCGAGAGCCTGCGCGCCGCGGGCGTGGCGATCGAAGAAGGTCGGCTGCTGGCGTCGCTGTCGACGCCGCAGGCAGCGGCAGGTACCGACGCCGCCAACCCCGGCGCAGGCGCGCCCGCGGGCGCCGAAACCGACGCCGCCGATCCCGGCGCACTGGAGCTTTACCTGGGCATCGTCGCCACCGATGCCGAGCACCGCGAGGCCAACGCCGGCATCGATGCCGTGACCACGCAGCTGGTGCTGCAGGGCCGCGCCGCGCTCGTCGATGGCCGCGTGCTCGAGGCGCAGCAGATCGAGCGCGTGCTGGTGCGCGCCCGGCCACAGCACCCGGACCTGGCCGGCTACCGCACGGCCATCGAGTCCGCGCTCAAGGCGCAGGACCTGGTGCAACTGGGCGACACCCGCGTGCGCGGCAACCGCATCTTCAAGCCCGAAGGCAAGGGGGCGGTGGTCGCCTATCGCGAAGCACTGCAGGCGTTCCCTGGGTTCCTGCCGGCCCGCGACGGGCTGGCGCGGCTTCAGGCCAGCTGGCTGGACCGGGCGCTGCAGGCGGCGCAGGCCGGCGAGTACGCCGAGGCCGAACGGTTGCAGGCCGAAGCCGCGCGGATCGTCGCCGACTCCCCGGCGCTGCAGGACATGGCCGCGCGCATCGTCGAACTCCGGCAGGCGCGCACCGAGCAGCTGCTGGCCCAGGGCCACGCCGCCGTGGATGCGCTGGACCTGGAGCTGGCGGCGCGCCGGCTGGCCGAGGCCGAGCGCGCTTCGCTGCAGTCGCGCGGGCTCGATGCGCTGAGCGAACGCATCGCATTGGCCCGCCACTACGGCCGCTTCCGGCCGGGGCAGGTGTTTCGTGATCCGCTCGCGGCCGGCGGCGAGGCGCCGGAGATGGTGGTGCTGCCCCACGGCGCGTTCCGCATGGGTTCGCCCGAGGGCGAGCCCGGCCGCCAGGACAACGAGGGCCCCGTGCACGAGGTCGCGTTCCCGCGCGGCGTGGCGATGGCGCGCAATGAGGTGACCGTCGCCGACTTCGGGCGCTTCGTCGAGGCCACGCAGTACCGCAGCGTCGCGCAGCGCCGCGGCCGCTCGACCGTGTACGACGAGCGCGGCGGCGTGATGGGCGAACACCGCGGCGTCGACTGGCGCCGCGACCACGCCGGCCGCAAGGCCGCGCCCGATTTGCCGGTGGTGCACGTCGCGTTCGAGGACGCCGAAGCCTACGTTGCCTGGCTGTCGGCGCAGACCGGGCAACGCTACCGCCTGCCCAGCGAGGCCGAATTCGAGTACGCCCTGCGTGGCGGTCGCGCCGAGGCCTACGCCTGGGGCGATGAAGCACCGACCCGCGTGGTCGGCAACCTGACCGGCGATGGCGACACCTCGCGCCTGGGCCGGCGCTGGTCCAATGCCATCCCGGATTACGCCGACGGCCACTGGGGCCCGGCGCCGGTGCGCAGTTTCCCGGCCGAGGCCTTCGGTACCTTCGACCTGATCGGGAACGTCTCGGAGTGGGTGCAGGACTGTTGGCACGACAGCTACCGGCGCGCGCCCGGCGACGGTACGGCCTGGGTCAACCCGGGCTGCACCGATCGGGTGATCCGGGGCGCGTCTTGGGCCAGCACGCTCGACCGCGCGCGCTCGGCCTATCGCCAGCCCAGCCCCGCCGGCACCACGCATGCGCGGCTGGGCTTCCGGGTGGTGCGCGACATCTGAGGCCCGGCGCGGGCCCCGTGGTATTCAGCGCGTGCGCGCTTTGTCCGCGGACTTCGCGCGGCCCTTCGCCCGGGCTTTCGGCGGAGGCGCCGTGACGCTGCCCAGGCCGCTCTGCAGCGAGCGCCAGATATCGAGGTTGCGTTCGGCCAGCTGGTTGAGCAGGCCCCAGGGCGCCTGGCCGACGAGGTTGCCGACGTGGCCGCGGAACTGCTGCTGCTGGTCGAGGAAGAACTGCAGGCTGCGCTCGAGGAAGCCGCCCAGCAGGCCCTGCAGCGAATCACCCCGGAAGCGGATCACCTGCACCAGCAGCTCGTTGGTGAAGATCGGCTGCCCGTGCTCCTCGTGCTCGGCGATGATTTGCATCAGCACGTTGCGGGTGAGGTCGCCGCCGGTCTTCGCATCGCGCACCACGAACTCCTCGCGGTCGACGATCAGCTGGCGGATGTCCTCGAGCGTGATGTAGCTCGAGATCCCCGTGTCGTAGAGGCGGCGGTTCGGGTACTTCTTGATGATGCGCGTTTGCGTCATGGATGCACCGGCTGTTCGACGGCCGCGGCGGCGTCGGGGGCCTGAAGCATCCCCCAGCAAGGACGCCCATGCAAGCGACTTTGGCCGCTTTCAAGCCGTCTTCACGTAGGGGCGGCAGGATCGCTTACGGGGTGGTCGGAAGTGGCGGGCACGCGCGCCGGGTCGAAGCGTTCCGCGGCTCGCCGCAGGGCCGGTTCGGGCGCACCGCCGACGTCCAGGCTCGCGGCCGGTTGCCCCAGGAAACGCCAGGCGGCGGCAAGCGCCGGCCAGGGCGCGTCGTCGTCCAGCGGCAGCGACTGCAGCGACTTGCCGAGCTTGCGCCCCTCGGCGTCCCGCACCAGCGGCAGATGGGCATAACGCGGCGTCGGCAGGCCGAGCCGCTGCTGCAGCAGGATCTGGCGCGGGGTGGAGTCGAGCAGGTCGGCGCCGCGCACGACGTCGGTGATGCCCTGGTCGGCATCGTCCACCACGACCGCCAGCTGGTAGGCCCAAAGGCCATCCGCGCGCCTGAGCACGAAGTCGCCGACGGCCGTGTCCAGCGCCTGTTGGTAGGGACCCTGCAGCGCGTCGTCGAAGCCGAGGGTCACCGCAGGCACGCGCAGCCGGATCGCCGGCGTGCGCCCCGGGTCGCCGGCGCCCACGCAGTGCCGGTGGATCCCGCCGATCGCTTCGAGCTCGCTGCGGCTGCAGCGGCAGGCGAAGGCGTCGCCGGCGGCGAGCAGCCGGTCGAGTGCGGCCTGGTAAAGGTGCCCGCGCTGGCGCTGGCGAACCACCGGCTCGTCGGGCGGCATGCCGAACGCGGCGAGCGTGTTCAGCTGGCGGTCGGCCGCGCCCGGAACTTCGCGCGGCGCGTCGATGTCCTCCATCCGCACGATCCACTCGCCGCCCGCGCGCCGGGCCATCATCCAGCTGCCCAGGGCCGCCACCAGCGAGCCGAAGTGCAGCGGGCCGGTGGGCGAGGGCGCGAAGCGTCCGCGGTAGGGGGTCGGCATGGTCACCAAGACTTGAAATTCACGCCTCGAGATTACATTCAAGCCACGTGCCGCGTCCCGCGGCCCCACCCGGAACCCTCGACCCCCATGTTCAAGCGCATCGCACTCTTCCTTGCCACCAACCTCGCCGTGATGGTGCTGCTGGGCATCGTCCTGAGCATCCTGCAGGGCGTGTTCGGCGTCTCCCTGGGCAACCACGGCCTGCTGCTGGTGATGGCCGCCGTGTTCGGCTTCGGCGGCTCGCTGTTCTCGCTGGCCATCTCCAAGTGGGTGGCCAAGCGCACCACCGGCATGCACCTGATCGAGCAGCCGCGCAACGAGGGCGAGGCGTGGCTGTACAACACGGTCAAGCGCCAGGCCGAGGCGGCGGGCATCAGCATGCCCGAGGTGGGCATTTACGACGCGCCCGAGATCAACGCCTTCGCGACCGGCCCGAGCCGCAACAACTCGCTGGTGGCGGTATCCACCGGCCTGCTGCGGGCGATGGACCGCGGCGAGGCCGAGGCCGTGCTGGCGCACGAGGTCAGCCACGTCGCCAACGGCGACATGGTGACCATGGCCCTGATCCAGGGCGTGCTCAACACCTTCGTGTTCTACCTGGCGCGCGTCGTTGGCCGCATCGTCGATGGTTTCCTGAGCGGCAACCGCGAGGGCGGTGGCGGTGGGCTGGCCTACTACGCCATCGTGTTCGCGCTGGAGATCGTCTTCGGCCTGCTGGCTTCGGTGATCACCATGTGGTTCAGCCGCTGGCGTGAGTTCCGCGCCGATGCGGGCGGCGCCCGCCTCGCCGGCCGCGAGAAGATGATCTCGGCGCTGGAGAAGCTGGCCCGCACCTACGGCCAGAGCACCCTGCCGAGCCAGGTCCGCGCCTTCGGCATCTCCGGCAGCGTCGGCGCCGGCCTCAAGCGCCTCTTCATGTCGCACCCGCCGCTCGCCGAGCGCATCCAGGCCCTGCGCGAAGGGTGAAGCTGGCGTGCCCGAACGCGGATCAGAGCGGAAACAAGGGACAAGGGCGGATTTTTCTGTTGCTCAGCCCAGAGAAGGAAGGGGCGCCCGTGCCGGGGCGCCCCTTCTTCTTAACCAGCCTTATCCGCTCCTATCCGTGAGTTTCCGCTCTGATCCGCGTTAAATGCCGGATCCTCACCCGAAGTCGTAGTTCATGGCGGGGCCGGCGGCGGCCAGGAAGTTGCCTTCGACGAAATCCATGCCCATGCCGAACAGCACGCTCATGGTGGTGGCGTCGGAGACGAACTCGGCCACCGTCTGCTTGCCGG
>LNFM01008763.1_pt1 | contig 15091 bp, 12 predicted proteins | sample 596031 | NCBI WGS metagenome assembly LNFM01 (sample SAMN04254537, study PRJNA301005) | activated carbon metagenome | isolation source: dual media filters at the Ann Arbor, Michigan drinking water treatment plant | place: USA: Ann Arbor | reverse complement strand
GCCGGCGGATCAGCGCCACGGCCGCGAAGGCGCCGACGGCACCGACGACCGACAGAGCCACCATCGGCACCGGGCTCATGGTCGTGCCGACCAGCGTGCCGGCGATCTGCGCGGCGATGGCGCCGAGCCCCATCTGCGCGAATCCGACGATGCCGGAGGCCGAGCCCGCCGCCTCGGGCCGGACGCTGACCGCGCCGGCGATGGAGCCGGGCAACTGCAGGCCGTTGGCGAAGGCGATGGCCGCCTGTGGCAGGAAGAGCCAGGCGGGATGGACCATCCAGCCGGCGAGGGCGATGGCGAACTGGACGAGCGCCATCAGCACCATCATGGCGCTGCCGAAGCGGATCAGCCTGTCCGAGCCGAAGCGCGCGGCGTAGCGGCCGCAGATGGCGTTGCCCGCCATGTAGCCGCAGGCGTTCACCATGAACCACAGGCCATAGACGGTGGAGGACTGGCCCATGATCGTGACGGTGACATGGGGCGCACCGCCGACGAACGAGAAGAAGGTGATGGAGGACAGGGCGCCGATCAGCAGATAACCGACGAAAAAGCGGTTTCGGCAGAGGGCGCCCGCGTCGCGCAGGAGCTGACCGAAGCTCGGCGAGGAGACGACGGCCCGGGTCTCCGGCAGGCGGACGACGGCGAGCGCCAGGGTGACGAGGGCGATGCAGGCCGTCGCGGCAAAGACCCAGCGCCAGCCGATCGTCTCGGTCATCAGCCCGCCGATGGAGGGCGAGACCATGGGCGCCACGACCATGGCCATGGTGACCCAGCCGATCATGGAGGCGGCGCGGTCCTTGTCGAAGACGTCGCGGATGATGGCGCGTCCGATCACCTGGCCGGCGGAGGCGCCGAAGCTCTGCAACACCCGGGCGACGATGAGCATGGTGGCGCTGGCGGCGAGCGCGGCGAAGAGGCTCATGGCGGCCGTGACGGCGAGCGCGCCGATGATGACGGGCCGGCGACCGTAGCGGTCGGACAGCGGGCCGAGGAAGAGCTGCGCCACCGCCATGCCGGCGAGATAGAGGGTGATGGTGAGCTGGATCGTGCCGGGATCGGTGTCGAAGTAGCGCGCCAGCCCCGGGACCGCGGGGAGCGGCAGGTTCAGCGCCATGGGTCCGATTGCGGCGAAGACGACGAGCAGCGGCACGAGGGCGCGCGGCGCGAGGCGGGGATCTGACATGAAGGGGTCTCGACCGTGGCCCCCGATGTCGCCCGGTTGGCCGGCCAGCGTCAACCCGCCGGAACGGTGGGGCGCCGGTCGTTGCGGGGAGGGCTTAAATCGCCGGACACCTCTGAGCTTGCGCGGCTGACGCAAGGGGCGGCGGCGATATACAAGCGCAGGAGGACCGGCCCTCGCCGGACGAGGGAGACCTGCCGCGTGAACCCCGAAAGCCTCGACACCGACCGTCTCCGCCTCACGCCGGTGGGCGAGGCCGACTTCGCCGACCTCTGCCGGCTGACCGCCGATCCCGAGGTCGGCGGCAAGCTGAAGCACGGCGTGCTGACGGAGGCCGAGACGCGCGCCCAGTTCGCCACCTATCGGTCCACATGGGAGACGCGCGGCTACGGCGTCTTCGTGATGCGGCGGCGGGAGGACGGCGCCTTCGTCGGCATCGTCGGCCTGTGGGACCACGACGAGGGCGTCGGGGTGGCGATGCGCTACGCGGTGATGCCCGAGCACCGCAGCCGCGGCTACACCAAGGAAGGCGCGATGGCCGTCCTGCGATTTGCCGAAATGCAGAACATCCATCCTGTCATGGCGGTGACGCGCGAAAACAATCTTGTCTCCCGGCAGATTCTGGTCGATCTCGGCTTCGCGCTGCGCGAGATCCGCGATACGGGCCACGCGCGCCTCGCCGTCTTCGAGCAGGCCACCGGGAGACCCGCATGACCGTCCAAGCCCTGGCGACGCCGCGCCTGCTCATGCCGGGCTTCGTCCTGGCGGCGGGCGTCGGGGTCGGGGCGGTCCTCGCCGAGCCGCTGCTGCGCCAGGCGACCGGCGGCCGGCTGGCTCTGCCGGTCATGGTCATCGCCCTCGTCATCGGCATCCTGCTGCATGCCGTCGCGGCGCGGCCGGTCTTCGAGCCGGGCCTCTCGTTCGCGGTGAAGAAGCTGCTGCGTTGGGCCATCGCGCTGCTCGGGCTGCGCATCGCCTTCGGCGACATCGTGGGCCTCGGCCTCGGGACGCTGGCTCTGGTGGTGGGCTCCATGGCGGCGACCATCGCCAGCGCCGTCTGGCTGGCGCGGCGGCTGGGGGTCGCCGACGGCTACGGCGCGCTCGCCGGCGCGGCGACGGCGGTCTGCGGCGCCTCGGCGACGCTCGCCACCACCACCGTGGTGCCGAACTATCCCGCGAAGGCCGCCGACACCGCCTTCACCGTGGTCGCGGCCAATGCCGTCTCCACCCTCGTCATGCTCGCCTATCCGCCGCTCGCCGTGCTGTTCGGCTTCGATGCGACGCAGACGGGCATCCTTCTCGGCGCCACCATCCACGATATGGCCCAGGTGGTCGGCGCCGGCTATGCGGTCTCCGAGCCGGTCGGCAACACCGCGGTGGTGGTGAAGCTGTTCCGCGTCTTCCTGCTGCTGCCGGTGGTGCTCGCCATCGGCTGGTGGTTCGCGCGGCGTGGCGGTGCTGCGGGCGCGGCGCGGGTGCCCGTGCCGGTCTTCGCGCTCGTCTTCCTCGCCCTGGTGGTGGCCAATTCCGTGCTGCCGGCGGTGCCGGCCCTCGCCGCGCCCTATGCGGCGGTGAAGCCCTGGCTCGTCCAGATGTCCAATGCCGGCCTCCTGATCGCCATCGCGGCGCTCGGCCTCGGCACGTCGCTCACCGCCATCCTGACCATCGGCTGGCGACACGTGGCCGTCTTCTTCGGCGCCACGCTCGTCATCCTGGCGCTGGTGACGGCGGGTCTCTTCGTGATCTGAGCGGTGGCCGCACAGCGCGGCAGTCCCGCCGCTGCGCCCCTTGCCCGTCGCTGCCGCGGCGTTTAGGCCAGTAGCCACGAACGACATCCGCTCAGCCCCTGCAGAGGACCATCCATGAGCGTCGCCAACGGCCGCAGCCTTCTCGCCATTCCCGGCCCGACCAACATCCCCGACCGCGTGCTGCAGGCGATGATGCGCCCGGCCGAGGAGATCTATTCGGGCCCGATGGTGGCGCTCACCGACAGCCTTCTGGCGGACCTGAAGCGCGTCTTCGCCACCACGGCGCGCACCTACATCTATGCCGCGAACGGCCACGGCGGCTGGGAAGCGGCGATCTCCAACGTGCTGTCGCGCGGCGACAAGGTGCTGGTCCTCGCCAGCGGCCGCTTCGCCATCGGCTGGGGCCAGATGGCCGCCTTCATGGGCGCCGACGTCGAGGTGCTGGAAGGGTCCTGGCGCGCCGCCATCGATCCGGCGGTGGTCGAGGCCCGCCTCAGGCTCGACCGCGACCATGCCATCAAGGCCATCCTGATGGTGCAGGTCGACACCGCTTCCGGCGTCGCCAACGACGTCCAGGCCGTGCGCCGGGCCATCGACGCCGCCGGCCATCCCGCCCTGTTCATGGTCGACGGCGTCGCCTCGCTCGCCTGCATGAACTTCGAGATGGATGCCTGGGGCGTCGACGTCGCCATGTCGGCCTCGCAGAAGGGCCTGATGACGCCGCCCGGCCTCGCCTTCGTCGCCGCCAACGACAAGGCGCACAAGGCCCACGCCACCGCCGACATGAAGACGCTCTACTGGGACTGGACGGCCCGCCAGGGCGCCGAGCACTACATGAAGTATTGCGGCACCCCGCCGGAGCACCTGCTCTTCGCGCTGCGTGCCGCCCTCGACATGATCATGGAGGAAGGCCTGCCGGCCGTCTGGCACCGCCACGCGCTGCTCGCCGCAGCGACCCACGCGGCCGTCGGCAAGTGGGCGGAGGGCCAGGTCCTCGGCTGCAACATCATCGATCCCGCCCACCGGTCGCCCTCCGTGACGCCGGTCGTGGTCAACGGCGCCGATGCCGGAGCGATCTCCACCTATGCCCAGCAGGTCTGCGGCGTGACGCTGGGCTCGGCCATCGGCGACCTCTCGGGCCGGGCCTTCCGCATCGCCCACATGGGCCACGTCAACGCGCCGATGGTACTCGGCACGCTGTCGGCCATCGAGATGGCGCTGCAGGCCCTCGACATCCCCCATGGCGAGGGCGGCGTCGCCGCGGCGGTCACCAGCCTCGCCAGGGGCGCCAGCCTGCCGGGCCGCCCGGAAGACAAGGGCGTGGCGGAGACCACCCTCGCCCTCGCCACCGCGCCGGCCTGACGGGCAGATTCCGGTTTGCCAGGGGCTTTGGGCCCCTCACCCCAACCCTCTCCCCGCTCGCGGGGAGAGGGTGCGGAGGCGTCGCGCAGAGAGCGTTGACGGTCGGGCGTCGCGCCACGAAGGCCGGATTGAACGCGACGTCATGGTCCCCTCTCCCCGCCTGCGGGGAGAGGGACAGGGTCAGGGGCCGAGAACGGACGCCCGTTCGGGGCCAGAACCCGAAGGCGTCAAGCGACCTTCACCACGAGCTTGCCGAAGTTCTTCCCCTTCAGCAGGCCGATGAAGGCCTCCGGCGCCTTGTCGAGCCCCTCGACGACGTCCTCGCGATACTTGACCTTCCCCTCGGCGATCCACCGGCTCATGTCGGTGAAGAAGGCCTTGGACTGGTCGGCGAAGTCGCGGACGATGAAGCCGCGGAAGTTCAGGCGCTTGGTCAGCACGTCGCGCATCAGCAGCGGCAGGCGGTCCGGCCCGTCGGGAAGCGAGGTCGCGTTGTACTGGGCGATGAGGCCGCAGACGGGAATGCGCGCGAAGAAGTTCAGCAGCGGGAAGACGGCGTCGAAGACGTGGCCGCCGACATTCTCGAAATAGACGTCGATGCCGTCCGGGCAGGCCGCCTTCAGGTCGGCGGCGAAGGTCGCCGAGCGATGGTCGAGGGCGACATCGAAGCCGAACTCCTCGGTGAGGGCGCGCACCTTGTCGGCACCGCCGGCGATGCCGACCGCGCGGGCGCCCTTGATCTTGGCGATCTGGCCGACGGCCGAGCCGACCGGACCGGTCGCCGCGGCGACGACGACGGTCTCGCCGGGCTTCGGCTGGCCGATGGTGAGAAGGCCGGTGTAGGCGGTCATGCCGGGCATGCCGAGGACGCCCACGGCGGTGGAGATGGGGGCGGCGGTCGGATCGATCTTGCGCAGGTCCTTGGCGTCGGCGAGGGCATGGGTCTGCCAGCCCGAATGGGACAGGACGATGTCGCCGGGGCGGAACCTGTCGCTGTTGGAGGCGACGACCTCGGCGACCGTACCGCCCTCCATCACGCCGCCGACCGGGACCGGCGCCGCATAGGATTTGCCGTCGTTCATGCGGCCGCGCATATAGGGGTCGAGCGAGAGATAGCGGATCTTCAGGAGGACCTGGTCCGGTCCGGGCGCCGCCACGGGCGTCTCGGCGACCGAGAAATTGGCGGCGGTCGGCTCGCCGCGCGGGCGGCTGGCGAGAAGAATCTGACGGCTGGTGGTCGACATGAAAGGCCTCCTCGGGTGCGCCGGCCCGGCGGCGCGGATGCGCGGGCGCGGGCGGTCGGCGCCTCGCGCCATCAGTAGTCGGCCGCAGGGGTCCGGGCAATCGGCCGCACGGTCGGGGGCCCATGCCGCTCCACCCCGCCGCCGGTGCCCCTGCGGCAATGCACCGCGGCGAGGTCACGCAACGGCCCCACCCCCGCGGACCGTTCCAGTGCTTGGAATAATTTTGCGGAATTCAACAGGTTCAAAAGAAGAATTGCGCAAGACTTTGCACTATTCATCCGCCCGATAGACCTATTTTTCGCGAACGGGCTTGACGGATGCGGAAAGCTGCCCCATCCTTGGATCACCATCGTCGTGACTGCGCTGCGCCGCCTTTGTGAGTAACCAGGCGTCGACAACCGGAGATCCGGTGCGACAATTTCGTCTGGGCCGCCCGGCGCGCGGTTCGTGACTTTGAACTGGAGGACGCGAAAGCGCGTTTCCGGTAGGCTTGAAAGACTTTTTTTCTTGAACAATCGAACTTTTGCGGACCTCGGCCTCGCCGAGCCCCTCCTGCGTTCCCTGCATGAAGCCGGCTACGCCACCCCGACGCCCATCCAGGCCAAGGCCATCCCGCACCTGCTGGACGATCACGACCTGATCGGCATCGCCCAGACCGGCACCGGCAAGACGGCGGCCTTCGCGCTGCCGATCCTGCAGCACCTGTCCGAAGACCTGGTGCGGCCGCCGGCCAAGGGCGTGCGTGCCCTCGTCCTCGCCCCGACGCGCGAACTCGCCCTGCAGATCTCGGAGAGCGTCGCTCGCCTGTCGAAGAACCTCAAGCTGCGCCATACCGTCATCTTCGGCGGCGTCGGCCAGAAGCCGCAGGCCGATGCCCTGGCCCGTGGCATCGACATCCTCGTCGCCACCCCCGGCCGCCTCATCGACCTGATGAACCAGGGCCTGGTGCGCCTCGACACGGTGACCCACCTCGTCCTCGACGAGGCGGACCGCATGCTCGACATGGGCTTCATCCGCGACGTGAAGAAGATCATCGCCAAGCTGCCCGACCAGAGGCAGTCGATGCTGTTCTCCGCGACGATGCCGGCCGAGGTCGCCAAGCTCGCCCGCGACATGCTGTGGGAGCCGATGCGCGTCGAGGTGACGCCGGAGACCGTGACGGTCGAGGCCATCGAGCAGCACGTCTATCACGTCGGCACGGCCGACAAGCGCAGCCTCCTGGAGAAGCTGCTGGGCGACCCGGCGCTCGCCCGCGTCGTCGTCTTCACCCGCACCAAGCACGGCGCCAACCGGCTCGCCGGCCAGCTCGTGAAGTCGGGCTTCTCCGCCGACGCCATCCACGGCAACAAGAGCCAGAACGCCCGCCAGCGGGCCCTCGCCGCCTTCAAGGCCGGCGAGTGCCGCATCCTGGTGGCGACCGACCTCTTCGCCCGCGGCATCGACGTGGCCGAGGTGACGCACGTCATCAACTTCGACCTGCCGAACGAACCGGAGAGCTATGTCCACCGCATCGGCCGCACCGGTCGTGCGGGGCGGACGGGCATCGCCCTCGCCTTCTGCGATCCGAGCGAGCGCGGCCATCTCGCCGCCATCGAAAAACTGACCCGCGTGCGCCTCGCCGTCGCCGGGTCACCCATCCAGGCCTCGGCGCGTGGCGATACCCGCCCGCCGCCGGCGCCTGCCAGGCGTCCGCAGCCCCGGCGACGGGCTGCCTGACAAATCCCTCCACCGCCAAACATCGAGGAGCATTCCATGGCGACCGGGACCGTTAAGTGGTTCAACCCCCAGAAGGGCTACGGCTTCATCCAGCCGTCCGACGGCGGAAAGGACGTTTTCGTCCATATCTCCGCCGTGCAGCGTGCCGGTCTGAACGACCTGCGCGAGGGCGAGCAGGTGTCGTACGAGCTGGCCACCGACCGCCGCACCGGCAAGCAGTCGGCCGATCAGCTGAAGCTCGCCTGATTTCGCCACGCGGCGACACGGCCGGTTCCGGCCGTCTGGACGTCAATCGTGGTGCCGTTCGCGGCGCCGCGCAGCCTTTTCCTAATGCACCGTAGCGGTCGCGCTCGCCAGTCCGGCGCCGACCTGGTCCAGGACGACGATCTCGGGATCCTCGCCCTCCGGAGCAGGCGACACCGACAGGACGAGGACGCCGGGCCGCCGCGACGAGACGAATTTGGCCACGGCCTGCGCCTGCGGATAGGTGTCGAGGTAGTGGATGTCTTCCGCCACCATGCGCGAGCCCCGCTGCACGAAGGGCACGACGGCGTAGCGCGTCGCCGCTCCCTCGCGGCTCTGTCCCTCATCAGCGGCGTCGATGCGCGGGGCCATTCCCTATTCCTATCTGTGATTCGCCATCATCGCACAGTCGGCTCCGGCGGGGATCGGGCTTTGCCCCCACGTGTTTCCGCTTAAGGGAAAGACCGCGGGTGCCCGGCCGGTCGGTGGTTACCGTCCGGGCCGGGTTGCCTGGGAGACGCGCGAGGACACGGGATGTTCCCCGCCGGCCGCGTCACATGACGTGGCGCTGCTTCCACTCCCGCATCGCCGCCGCGTCGCGCGGGGTGATGTCGGGATAGTCGGCAGCCGCGGTCGCGGGATCGAAGTACTTCCACGAGCGGGCACATTTGATCCCGCCGGCCTTGGCCGGCACCACGGCGACACCCTTGATGTCGTCGGCGCGGAAGGCCTCGGCCGGCCCTTCCCCCGCGACGATCCGGACGGCGGAGGTGATGGCGACCTCGGCGAGGTCGACGCCGTCCAGCGCCGCCAGCAGGTCGGGCTCGGCGATGTGGACGACGGGCGCGGCCTCCAGCGACGAGCCGAGACGCTTGGCGGCGCGCTCCACCTCCAGCGCGCCGGTGACGACGCGGCGCACCTTGCGGACCTTCTCCCACTTCTCCTCGAGGGCGGCGTCCAGCCAGGCCTCTGGCGCCTCGTAGAAGCCGGCGAGATGGACCGAGCCGTCGCGGCCGTAGCGGTCCCACCAAGCTTCTTCCGCGGTGAAGGAGAGGACCGGCGCCAGCCAGGTCGTCACCGCCCTGAAGATCTCCTCGATGACCGCCAGCGTCGCCTTGCGCTCGGGCGAGGAGACCGGGTCGCAATAGAGGCGGTCCTTGCGGATGTCGAAGTAGAAGGCCGAGAGGTCGACGTTCATGAATTGGGTCAGGAGCGCGAAGACCTTCTTGTAGTCATAGGCGCGGTAGGCCTCGTGGATCTGCGGCGACAGGTCCGCCAGCCGGTGCAGCATCAGCCGCTCGAGCTCGGGCAGCGCGTCCCCGCCGGGCAGCGCGGCGCCGTCGTGATGGGCGAGCGCGCCGAGCATCCAGCGGATGGTGTTGCGCAGCTTGCGGTAGGCATCGGAGGTCGTCTGCAGGATCTCCTTGCCGATCCTGAGGTCGTCCGAATAGTCGGAGGCGGCGACCCACAGACGCAGGATGTCTGCGCCGGACTGCTTGATGACGTCCTGCGGGGCGACGGTGTTGCCGAGCGACTTCGACATCTTGCGGCCCTCGCCGTCGAGCACGAAGCCGTGGGTGAGCACGACGTCGTAGGGAGCCCGGCCGCGCGTGCCGCAGCTCTCCAGCAGCGACGAGTGGAACCAGCCGCGGTGCTGGTCGGAGCCCTCGAGATACATGACCGTGTCGGCGCCGCCGTCCACCTTGCGCTTCAGGCCCTCGAAATTGGGGAAATCCTGCGGGCTTTCCAGGGTGAAGGCGTGGGTGGAACCGGAATCGAACCAGACGTCGAGGACGTCGTCGACCTTGTCGTAGTCAGCGGCGGAATATTGCGGACCGAGGAAGCGCTCCTTGGCTCCCGCCTTGAACCAGGCGTCGGCGCCCTCCTGGCGGAAGGCCTCGGCGATGCGCAGGTTGACCGCTTCGTCCTTGAGGATCTCGCCGCTCTCGCGGTGGACGAAGACGGCGATGGGCACGCCCCAGGCGCGCTGGCGCGAGACAACCCAGTCGGGCCGGTTCTCGATCATCCCGCGGATGCGGTTCTCGCCCGATTCCGGCACCCACTGCGTCTCGCCGATGGCCTTCAGCGCCCGCTGGCGCAGGGTCGTGCCGTCCGCGTAGGGCTTGTCCATGGCGATGAACCACTGGGGCGTGTTGCGGAAGATGACCGGCTTCTTGGAGCGCCAGGAGTGGGGATACTGGTGCTTCAGGCGGCCGCGCGCGACGAGGTTGCCGGCCGCCGACAGGGCCTCGATGACGGCCGGGTTGGCATCGCCCTTGTCGCCCTTGTCGGTGATGACCTGCCGCCCCTCGAAGCCCGGCGCCTCGGTGGTGAAGCGGCCGTCGCCGTCGACGGTATAGGGGATGCGCGTCTCGATGCCGCGCTCGGCGAGGACGCGGCCGTTGGCCATCCAGATGTCGAAGTCCTCGCGGCCGTGGCCGGGCGCGGTGTGGACGAAGCCGGTGCCGGCATCGTCGGTGACGTGGTCGCCGTCGAGCATCGGCACGTCGAAGCCGTAGCCGAGATTGGCGAGGGGATGGGCGCAGGTGATGCCGCCGAGTTCCGCCGCCGAGACGTCGGCGACGAGCTCGTAGCCCTCGACCTTGGCCTGCCTGAACACGCTTTCGGCGAGGGACTTGGCGAGGAGATAGGTGTTGCCGACGCGCGCCCAGTTGTCCGCCGGCGCCGCCATGACGCGGTAGAGGCCGTAGGCGATGCGGCTGGAATAGGAGATCGCCCGGTTGCCGGGGATGGTCCAGGGGGTGGTGGTCCAGATGACGACGGAGGAGTGACGCAGCAGCGAGAGCTTAACGGCCACGTCCCGAGCATCTTCGCCGATGGCTCCGACCTGACGCACCGGAAACGCCGCCCAGATCATGTCGCTCTGGTAGTCGTGATACTCGACCTCGGCCTCGGCGAGCGCGGTCTTCTCCACCACCGACCACATGACCGGCTTGGAGCCGCGGTAGAGCTGCCCCGACTCGGCGAATTTCAGAATCTCCTCGGCGATCTGCGCCTCGGCGTGGAAGGTCATGGTCTGATAGGGATTGGCCCAGTCGCCGACGACGCCGAGCCGCTTGAACTCCTCGCGCTGGACGTTGAGCCAGTGGGTGGCGAAGGCGCGGCATTCCTGGCGGAACTCGACGACCGGCACCTCGTCCTTGTTCTTGCCCTTGGCGCGATACTCCTCCTCGATCTTCCACTCGATCGGCAGGCCGTGGCAGTCCCAGCCGGGCACGTAGTCGCTGTCGAAGCCGAGCATCTGCTGCGACTTCGTCACCATGTCCTTGAGGATCTTGTTGAGCGCGTGGCCGATGTGCAGGTGGCCGTTGGCATAGGGCGGGCCGTCGTGCAGCACGAAGCGGTCGCGGCCGCGGGCGGCGCGGCGCAGGCGGCCGTAGAGGTCCATCTCCTCCCAGGCCTTGAGGATCTGCGGCTCCTTCTCGGGAAGGCCGGCGCGCATCGGAAAGGGCGTCTCGGGCAGCAGCAGGGTCTTGGAGTAATCGAAGCTCTCGGACGCTGCGTCAGCGGAGGTCTTGGACGTGTCGGACATGGGGTGATCGGCCGGGAATGGCGGCGGCAGGCCGCAGGTATCGGATCGGGTGAGAGCTGGAACCCCGGACCTCCGGACACGCGCGCGAGGGCCGCGCGGCCTTCAGGAGGCCGGGCCGGTAATTCGCGAAGCGGAGCGGGCGGCGATGCGCATGGCCGTCTCTTAAGGGGAAGGCGGGCGGAAAGGCAAGGGCGGAGCGGGGCTCAGCGGCCGGAGAGCACGCCCGCAAAGCCCTCCAGCCGCTCCCTCAGCGGCGCGAGGCGCACGGCGGGCAGGATGGCGCGGGTGGCGTCGACGATCGCCTGCCGCTCGGCCGGCTCCAGCCCGGCGGCGTAGCGGGGCGCCGAGTCGCCGAGGGCGCGGGCGAGCTCGGCCGCATGGGCCGGCGCCAGGCTGGGATCGCCCAGCATGGTCAGTGTGCCCTGGATGACCTGGGTCGCGCCGAGGCGCAGCTGGTTCCAGCCGCTCCGGCGCGCCTCGTTCATCTGGCCGGGCGGCAGGGCCTGCATGAAGGCGGTCGCGGCCTCAAGCGTCGCGCCGGCGCAGCGCACCGAGAAGGCGAAGCCGGGCATGATCTCGTCGGCATAGGTCTTGAGGTTGGCCTCGAAGTCCGGGGTGCCGGTGCCCCGCGGGTTGAACTGGAAGTAGGATCGCCAGACCTGGCCCCCCGCCTCGCAATAGCGCATCAGAACCGGAAGGTCGCCGGCGCCGGCGCGGCGGGCGGGGTCGAGCGGCCTGACGTCCCAGATCGCGGCGAGGGCCTGGCGCAGGGCGGGGTCGGCGAGGCGCGGCATCTGGCCGGCGGGCCTGACCGCCTGCGCCAGCCCTTCGAAACGGGCGAGGGCCTCGCGCGCGGCGGCATCGTCGATCGCCAGCGCGCCCTGCTGGGCGGAGGCGCCGACCGCCGACAGCAACGGCGCCAGCATGAGGGCCGCCGCAGCGGCGATAGCCTGAAACGGTCGTGCCATAGCGAGAGCGCTCCTGTCGCCGTGGCCAAGCCACAGCCCGTCACGATCTCCCTAGCAAGTCTGGACCTTCGGTGAAACGATCGGCCCTGCCCTCCCTCGTCTCGGCTGCCATTCTCGCGACGAGTGCCCCTGCCGCGCCGGCGCGGGAGGCGATCCGTGCCTTCCCGCCAGCCATGATCGGCACCTGGGGATATGAGTCGCGGTCATGCACCGAGGAGAGCGACGACGGACGCGTGGAGGTGGCGGCGCGATCGGTCACGTTCTTCGCGTCCTACTGCAGCATAGGCCGGTTCCGCTCACATCGCGACGGCACGGTCACCGGCCACGGCCGCTGCCGTGGCGAGGGTGAAACGACCACCGAGCGGGGCAGCGTGCGCCTCAGGCTCGAGGGTCCGACCAGCCTCGTCATCGCCCTCAATGGCGGCGACCACACGTGGTACCAGCGCTGCGAGCGGCCGCTTCCGGTGCGCTGACGCGCCGGACGGTGAAAGGCCCCCCTCACCTCGCCCATCCGCGCGGCAAGGACCTGAAACGGACCCGCGCAAGAAGGGCAAGGTCCCGCCGGTTCCGGTGCTCGCCATGCTCCGTCTCGCCCTTCTTGGCCTCGCCCTGATCTCCTCGCCTGCCGGCGCGACGCCCGCCGTCCCCGCCTCCGCCATGCCGGACGAGACCCTCGGGACATGGGGCCGCGACGCCGAAGCCTGCACCAGTCCGGAGAGCCGCGGCCGGATCCGGGTGGAGCGGAGATCGGTCCAGCTCTTCCACGCGACCTGTACCTTCGATCGCATCCGCATCGTCGCCGACGGCATTTTCGAGGGGCGCGGGACCTGCGTCGAGGTGAAGGGCGGCAGGCGCTATGCCGGAGGCGTCTCGCTCATGGGCCTCGGCGACGAGATAATGGTGCGCTTCCGCGGAAGCCAGATGTCCCGCACCTACCATCGCTGCGGGGCGTCCCTGCCCGTGCGCTGACGGGACGGGAACCCACGCGCCACCCGCTCGTTCGTCCTGGGATCCCCATACCCCCAGGAGTTGACCATGACCGATATCGCCCGCGCGAAAGTGCTCATCCTCGCCACCGACGGCTTCGAGCAGTCGGAGCTCGAAGTGCCGCTGAAGGAGCTGCGCAACCGCGGCGCCACCGTCCACGTCGCCGCCCCCGCCAAGACGCTGAAGCAGGGCGAGATCATGGGCTGGGACGGTGCCGACTGGGGCCGCCCGGTGAAGGTCGACACGACGCTCGACGCGGTCGACGCCGCGTCCTACGACGCCCTCGTCCTGCCGGGCGGCGTCATCAACCCGGACAAGCTCCGGGTCGAGGAGAAGGCCATCGCGATCATCAAGAGCTTCGTCGCCGACGGCCGCATCGTGGCGGCGATCTGCCACGGACCCTGGCTGCTCGCCGAGGCCGGCGCGGCGGAGGGGCGACAGATGACGTCCTACGCCTCGATCCGCACCGACATCGAGAATGCCGGCGCCTCCTGGGTCGACAAGGAGGTCGTGACCGACGAGGGCATCATCACCTCGCGCTCGCCCGAGGATCTTCCGGCCTTCGTGGCCAAGATCGTCGAGGAGATCGGCGAGGGGCGGCACCAGCGCGCGGCCTGAAGCCCCTCGCACCGCCACCAACGACGAAGCCCGGCCATTGGCCGGGCTTCTGACGTTTCGGAGGTGGTCGACGGCGACCTTACTCCGCCGCCTCGGCATAGGGCGCCGGCTTCGTCCAGCGCAGGATCGGCGTGCGGGCCGCCCGCGTCTCGTCGAGGCGCCGGCGGGGTGCGTGATAGGGCGCGCCCTTGAAGCGGTCGACGTCGCCGCGCTTCGCGGCCATGGCGAGGTCGCGCAGCGCCGCGATGAAGAGGTCGAGGGAAGCCTTGGACTCGCTCTCCGTCGGCTCGATCAGCATGGCCCCGTGGACGACCAGCGGGAAGTACATGGTCATCGGGTGATAGCCCTCGTCGATCATCGCCTTGGCGAAGTCGAGCGTCGAGACGCCGGTGTTCTTCAGCCAGTCGTCGTCGAACAGCGCCTCGTGCATGCAGGGCTGGTTGCCGAAGGGCAGGCTCATGAGATCGGCGAGCGAAGCGCGGATGTAGTTCGCGTTGAGAACCGCGTCCTCGGAGGCGAGGCGCATGCCGTCGGCGCCGTGGCTCAGCATGTAGGCCATGGCGCGCACGAACATGCCCATCTGGCCGTGGAAGGCGGACATGCGGCCGAAGGGCTGCTCGCCCTTCTCGAGCTTGCCGCCCTCCTCGACGAGGGCATAACCCTTTCCGACCCGGACGAAGGGATAGGGCACGAAGGCGGCGAGACGCTCGGAGAGCACCACCGGGCCGGAGCCCGGGCCGCCGCCGCCGTGCGGCGTCGAGAAGGTCTTGTGCAGGTTGATGTGCATGGCGTCGACGCCGAGGTCGCCCGGCTTCACCTTGCCGACGATGGCGTTGAAGTTCGCGCCGTCGGCGTAGAAGTACGCGCCCGCCGCGTGGACCGCATCGGCGATGGCGATCACGTCGCGCTCGAACAGGCCGCAGGTGTTGGGGTTGGTCAGCATGATCGCGGCCACGTCCGGCGACAGCCGCTCGCGCACCGCCCCAGGGTCGACCGTCCCGTCCGCGCGCGCCGGCACGTCGATGACGCGATAGCCGAGGAGCGCCGCCGTCGCCGGGTTGGTGCCGTGCGCCGACTCCGGCACCAGCACCGTCGCCCGCTTGTCGCCGCGCGCCGCGAGCGCCGCCTTGATCGCCATCATCCCGCAGAGTTCGCCATGCGCCCCGGCCTTGGGGCTCATCGCCACCGAGGCCATGCCGGTCATCGCGAGCAGCCAGCGGCCGAGTTCGGCGATCAGGTCGATCGCCCCCGGCACCGTCGAGAGCGGCTGCAGCGGGTGGATGTCGCCGAAGCCGGGCAGCCGCGCCATCTTCTCGTTGAGCCGCGGGTTGTGCTTCATCGTGCAGGAGCCGAGCGGATAGAGCCCGCTGTCGATCGCATAGTTCTTCTGGCTGAGCCGCACGTAGTGCCGAACCGCCTCCGGTTCGGTGAGCCCCGGCAGGTCGATCGGCGCCTTCCGCGCATGCCTGCCG
>LNFM01008762.1_pt1 | contig 15091 bp, 12 predicted proteins | sample 596031 | NCBI WGS metagenome assembly LNFM01 (sample SAMN04254537, study PRJNA301005) | activated carbon metagenome | isolation source: dual media filters at the Ann Arbor, Michigan drinking water treatment plant | place: USA: Ann Arbor | reverse complement strand
CGGCTCGTGCGGCGGCTGGGCCTGCCCAACCTCGACCTGCGCCGCGCCGACGTGCTCGAACTGGGGCCCGACCTCGGCACCTTCGACTACGTCATCTGCCACGGCGTGTTCTCGTGGGTCGCCCCCGCGGTCCAAGAGAAGATCCTCGCCCTGTGCGCGGCGCACCTCGCGCCCAACGGGGTGGCGTATGTGAGCTACAACACCTACCCCGGCTGGCACATGCGGGGCATGATCCGCGACATGATGCGGTTCCACGCCCGCAAGTTCGCCGCCCCCGCCGACCGCGTGCGGCAGGCCCGCGCCCTCCTCGATTTCCTCGCTGATTCGGCCCGCCCCGACGGCGCGCTGTACCCGGCCCTGCTCAAGAGCGAACTGGAGGCGGTGCGGCACCAAGCCGACCACTACCTGTACCACGAGCACTTGGAGGAGGTGAACGAGCCGCTGTACTTCCACCAGTTCGTGGACCGTGCCGGCGCGTTCGGGCTGCGGTACTTGGGCGAGGCCCGCGTGGGCACCATGACCGCCGCCCAGTTCCCCCCGGACACCGAGAAGGCCCTCAAGCTGCTCGCCACCGACCAGATCGCCACCGAGCAGTACATGGACTTCCTGCGCAACCGCGCGTTCCGCGAGACGCTCTTGGTGCACGCCCGCAACACCCCCAACTGGCAGGTGCGGCCCGAGCGCGTGGAGCGCCTGCACGTCGCGTCCGCGGCCCGGCCCGTCGAACCGCCCCCGGCCGAACCCAACGCGCCCGCGCACGGGGCCGAGGAATCGGCGCGGTACCGCGGGCCGTCCGGGGTGGTGCTGGCGACCAAGCAGCCGCTGTTGAAGGCGTCGATGCGGGTGCTGTCGGAGGCGTGGCCCGGCACCGTGCCGTTCGCCGAACTCGTCGCCCGCAGTCGCCAACTGGCGAACCTGACCGACCCGGCGACGGCGGACGCGGACGCGCGGAACCTCGCCAGCGGGCTGGTGGACAGCTACCTGACTTCGGACCTCGTGGAACTGCACGGCGCGCCGGTGTCGGTGGCGACCAAAGCCGGCGAGCGGCCCGCCGCGGCGCCCTCGGCGCGGGTGCGTGCGGAAGAGGGCCGCGGGGTGGCGAACCGGCGGCACGAACTGGTGCGGTTGGGCGACCTCGAGCGCTGCCTGCTGTCGCTGCTCGACGGCACACGCGACCGCGCCGCGCTGGTGGACGCCTGCGCGACGGCCGCGAGCGAAGGGCGGTTGCGCCTCGACCGCGACGGGCGCGAGGTGACGGACCCGGCCGAAGTGCGGGCGGCGCTGTCCGCGATCATCGACCAGCCGCTCGCCGCTCTGGCGCAACAGGCCCTTCTGCTCCCCGACCCGGCATGACCGACGCCGAGGTGGCCCGCTGGTTCCGCCCGGTGCCCGAAGGCGACCGGGCCGCGCTCCGCGCGCTGGTGGCCCGCACCGGCGCGGCCCTGCGCGCGCTGGAGTTGGGGCACGTCCTGTACGGCGGGGCGCTGCTGGGCAGTCTGTGCTACGCCGACCTGCTCCCGTGGGACGACGACGCGGACCTGCTCGTCCACGACCCCGTCCACCCCGACGACTTGCGCACGCGACTCGCCGCGGCGCTGCCGGACCTCGCGGTAACGGTCCACGCGCCGCGGCTGCTGAAGGTGGCGGCGGGCACGAGCGCCGTCGACATCGGGTTCCTGTACCGCTCGGGCGGGCTGTGGTGCCACGACTCGGTGTGGGGCGGCACCGACACCTTCCCGCTCGACCACATCACCCCCACCGCGCGCGGGCGGTTGGGCGCGATAGCGGTCAGCGTTCCCGCGAAGGCCGCGGCGGTGTGCCGGCGCAAGTACGGGCCGGAGTGCCTCACGACCGCGATGCCGCCGGCGTTCGACCACCGGGCCGAGCGGCCCACCGGGTTCCCCGCGGTGCGGGTGCCCTTGGAGCGCATCGACCGCGTGCTCCGCGCCGGCGTCGCGCCCGCGGCCCCGGAACCGCCAGCCGAACCGAGTTCGTGCGCGGTCATCGTTCCGTCGGGCCGGGTGTGCGACCCGGCGTTCGAGGCGGCGCTGGCGGAACTGAACGCGCGCGGCTACCCGGTGCGCCGGGTACGCCAGCCCGACGCGCCGCCCGGCTTCCGCGACCGCATGGTGACCGACGCGCTGGCCGCCGGTGCGCGCGAGGTGCTGCTGTTGGACCCGACGTGCGCGTTCGAGCCGGACGCGGTAGAGCGGCTGCGCGGTCACAGGCTGCCGTTCGCGTGCGGCGCGGTGCCCAACAGCGGGCGCATGGGGATGGCGTGTGCGTTCGAGCCGGCCGTCGCCGAAGTGCGGTTCGGCACCGGTGGCGGGCCGCGGGCCGCACACTCCGCGGCGCTGGCGTTCGCGCTGGTGCGCCGGGCGGTTTTTGACGCGATCGCCGAGCGCGCGAAAGTCGAAGACCGCGAGGCGGCGTTCTTCGCGCCGCTCGAAGGCACCGGCACTGAAGCGGAAGACGCGGCGTTCTGCGCGCGGGCGCTGAAGTGCGGGTTCGGTGTCGTGGTAGACACGTCGGTGCGAGTGTGGCGCGTGGGCGCGGCGCGTCTGGGCTGGGAGGACGCCGCGGGCGAACGACCGCGACACCCCGCGCTCGACCTGCGACTGATCCCCGGCGCGCCGGCCGCACCGGTACCGACGGTCGCACCCGCCGAACCCGCCGGCGCACCGGCCAAGGCCGAATCCCTGCGGGTGCCGGCGGTACCATTGCCGGAGGGCTTCCCGCGGCTGGGCCTGTTCGTCGTCACCTACCCCGCGAACGCCGAGAGCCTGCGCCTGACGCTCGACAGCACCCGGGCGAGCGACTGGGGCGCGGAGCCGGTGGTGGTGACGCAGCCCGCGGACTGGCCCGTCGGCCGCGAGTCCGGCGCGCGCACCTACAAACTGGCGCTCGAAGCCGCCGCGCGCTCCGGGTGCGACCTCGCAGTGATCCTCGAAGACGACGTTCGGGTGAACAAGCACCTGCGGCGCAACCTGCTCGCGAACCCGTTGGTGGCGCGCGACGGGTGCGACCACTTGGGCCTGTTCGTGCCGGACCTGATCGCGGACCCGTGGGAGCGGGTCGAATCGCCTCTCGGGTACCGACTGGCGAAGCCGCGGTACACCGGCCCCAACCGGCTGTGGGAGCGCAACCGCCTGTGGGGCGCGCAGGGCTATCTGCTCTCCGCACGGTTCGTGCGCGCCGCGCTGGACCGCTGGGACCGACTGCGCGAGGGTCAGGACACGCGCGTACTGGGCACCTGCGCCGAGTTGAACGTGCCCTTGTGGTACACCGCCCCGTGCCTCGTGGAGCACGCCCCGCTGCGCTCGGCGTTCGGCACCCCCGACGCCCGCGCCCCGGACTTCGACCCGGCGTTTGTGCTCGAGTTGGGCGCGGGGTTCCGCCCGCCGGACGGCGTCCCGGGCTGGTTCAGTCGCGCCGAGGCCGAGTTGCTCTGGCGCGCCGCGTCGGGCAAGTCGGTCTTGGAGTTGGGCACCGCGTGGGGCCGCTCGACCGTGTGTGCGGCGCAGTCGGCGGTGCGGGTGCTGTCGGTGGACGTCGCGGACCAGTCGGAAGCGGCCGAGTGGTGCCGTCGGTTCGGAGTGGCCGACCGCGTGACGTTCGCCCGCGGCGACGTGGCCGACGTGTGCGCGCGCCTGCGGGCCGAGCACGCCGGCCCGTTCGAGTTGGTCTTCGTCGACACCGGTCACGACGCCGCGAGCGTGGCCCGCGACCTCGACTGCGCCCTCGCGCTGTTGGCACCGGGCGGGCAGTTGGCGTTCCACGACTACCCGGACCCCGGCTGGCCGGACGTGCGCCGCGTGGTGGACGCGCGCGCCGACCGCCACGGCTGGCACCGCACCGCACAAGCCGACTACTTGGCCGTGTTCGCTACCTGACACCTGAGGTGGACCCCATGTTCTGGGCCAGTGTTGGGACTCCCGCGCGGTGGGTTGGCCTATAGCTCGCGCTCGTGCGTCTTACCCCTCCGTGGGTCTTCGGCTTTCGGCGCGATGCACGTGCGCGGGCGTTCGGTACTCCAGAGCCTGATGCACCCGCGCCTCGTTGTAGAACCCGAAGTACTCACCCAACCCGCGCTCCAACGCGCGCACGCTCGCCGGCCCGGACGGGTGCACGTACTCGGACTTCACGCTCCGCCACAGGCGCTCCACGAACACGTTGTCCGAGCACCGGCCCTTACCATCCGTGCTCACCCGCGCGCCGGCCCGCTCGACGCGACTCGTCCACGCGCGGGCCGTGAACTGCACCCCTGATCCGTGTTGAACACCTGAGGCGTTCCGCGCGACAGCGCCTCGTCCAACATCCCGTGGCAGAACCAACCGTCCAACGTGTTCGACAACTTCCACGAACCGGCTGAACCGGCTGAACCGGTCGATGGTCCCGCCAAGTACACGAACCCCGACGGCATCGGCACGTGCGTACTATCCGCGCACCACACCTGATTCGGTCGCGTGATCGGCACGTTCCTGAACAGTCACGGGTGCACGTTGTGCTCCCGACCAGTCACCGCCGTCATGCGCCGACAGTACAAGGCTTCCGGACCCATCGCGCGTGGGCAGTTGCACCCGCTTGCAATTCGCCGTGGCCGTCGCGCGATCAAAATCCGGGCCAACTTGCGCGAGCCCATGAGCGGGCTCTCGGTGCGGATCAGCTCGATCCGGGCCACCAACCGCGCGTCCTCGGGGGCGGCCCGGGCCGGCTCCCATTCGAGGCTCGACCGAGCCAGCCCCAGCAACGCGCACTGCCGACGCACGCTTGGGTGGGGATGATCAGGCTCGACCCGCTGGCGCTTCCATTCAAGCGAGGCCAAGAGATGGAGTTCACGAGCGCGCCTTGCGCCTTGAAGGCCGGCGTGTGGGTACGGTTCGTATTACCCTTCGTTCCACCCGCGAAGGGCACCCGATTGCAACCGATCCGGTGGTCCAGCATTCGGCGGCCGCGCCGTTCTCGCCGAACAGGCGGTGCAACTTCCGGTGTGTTCTGCCCCCACCGACCCAGTCGTCGACCGGCACCCGGTGCGGGTCCAACTGCGGTGGCCCCTTCCGACCGGGCTCCAGTCGGCAGATCGGCTCACGGCGATAGCGGATCACCGTCCTCGTCGAGAGCCCGTGCGTTCGGCGGTGTCGCGAACCGAGTGCCATTGGTCGCGGAGTTCTCGGACCTCACGGTGCCGCTGCGCGCGCCGCCTTCGCCCTTCGGGCCGCTTTCGCGGATGCCGTGACACCGGTAATCGGCGACGGTTCGCGGGTAGCGACCGTGAACCCGCGCGGCCGCGCTCCCCGAGCGGGCCGTTCGCGCCGGTGGCAGTCGCTTCGAGCCGGACCGCGACGACGCGCGCATCAGCGCCCGGGCGGCATCCGCTCCTGCCAATCTCGAAGGGCCCGCTCCGCGGCAGCGGCCTCCCGCTCGGCGCGTTTGACCCGCGGCGCGCTGTCGCGGGTGCCAGTCGGCACCGCGCCGTGGGCCCGTTCGGTCAGTAGCCGCAACTGGGCCAGGCGCGCCGCCGCGAGGGCCACCCGGCCGGCGAGCAGGCGCTCCAGCGGTCCGGCACCGGGGCGGGCGAGCCGGGCGGCGGCCTTCTCCAGCGCGCGGAGGCGGTCGCGCCGGCGCGTCGAACCGCCCGCCCCGCACGCCGCCCACGCCTCCCGGGCGCGCCGTTCGAGGTCCTCCAGTTCGGCCCACCGGACGAGGTCGGGAAGGCTCTCCCTCAACTCGGCCAGTGCGCGGGCGTCACCGGCCTGCGCCCGGCGGACGAGCACCGCGAGCGCGTCGTTGGGATCAGGAGTCACGGCGCTTCCTCCACGGGCCGCGGTCGTGTCGGTAGTAGCCGCTCGCGAGGAGGTGCGCCGCGGCGGCCCGGTCGAGCAGGTCGTGGAACCGTCGGTAGGACTCGGCGGCCCCGTCGAGCCGTTCGGCTCCACGCGCCTGCCGCTGCCGCACTTCCCGCAACGCGCCCATCAAGTGCGCGGCCATTTCGGCGATCGCGCCGGTGCCGAAGTAATCGCGCACGACACGCGCTCCGACCCGGCGGGAGCGGTAGTAGTAGCGCTTCTTGCCCTTGTTGACCCAGGCCATGGTGTTCTACGCCCCCTTGGTCGCGCCTCCGGCGCCCTCACGCGATGTCGGACTCGCCCCCAGTTACCCCGCCTTCACACCGAGCGCCCGGCACTCCCGCATCAAGAGGTGCAGCCGAGCCCACGGTACTGCATTCGCCTCGGTCACCGGGGTCGTCCGCAGCCCGACCGCCAGGCGCAACAGTCGCTGCGTCTTGCCGTCCCGTGGTTCGCCCCCGTGTGGGCCGCCGGATCTCGGTCCGGCGACGGCCTCCAGTACGGCGTCGAGGGCGTGCGGACCGGCTTGGTAGCCGATGAGCCGGACTTGGACGCCCGGGTCGCTCTCGCCGCCCGGCGCGTACCGGCGCAAGACGACGTGCGAAATGTGGGCCGGGTGCCGGAGGCGGTCGGCGACGGCGAAGAACAGCGCCGCGTACGCCGCTGCCGCCGCTGTCGCGAGCCCGCTCTTGGCGGCGATGACGGCGGTCGGCTCGCCGGCCAGTACGCGCGCCTCGACCTCGACCTTCAGCCAGTAGGCGCCCCGCTCGTACAGATCACGGGCGGCGGAGATTGCTCGCAGGTCGGGCGCGTCCCGCACCGCGGCGGTCGTCGTCGTGAGCACCTCCTCGGCGCGCAGCACCCAGGCATCGACCCACTCCTCCGGGATCAACTCGCCCGCGGCCAACCGGCCCGCGAGCTGCCAGCGGAAATCGGGGGGCCTGAAGGCACCGTCCGGTCGCAGGTCCAGCAGGCTCGCGGGCGGAGGCGGCGCCAGACCGACCGGGCTCGCGCACGGCTTCTTCGATTTGGCCAACTTGGAGAAGAGACCGGCGTACACCTGCTTCGGCCCCTTCCGCCCCGTGTCGCGCCCGGACTTGGTCGCCGGCTTCTTCTTCGGTTTCTGCGGCCCGTCGGGGCCGCAGTCGCTCTTCGCGCTCTTCACGGCGATCCTCCACTTCGATCCTGTGTTCGATGCCCCGTCGCCCCGGTGCCCGATCACCAGGGCGACATTTTGACCTCGGTAACCTTCTACGCAGCCCTGTCAGTCGCCCGCGCCGGAGGGCTTCTCCGGGAACTCGGCGCTTCCCGGCGGGCAGATGCCGGACCCGCGCGTCGCGGCCCGCGGCGGCGATTGTTGACCCCCGTGGCGGGAGTTTCTTCGCACCGCTCTACGATGCCCACGAGGAGGGCGTGGAGCCCGCCGAACTGTACGAGGAGGGCGCGGACGGCACCGGCCGCCGAGCGGATCTGCGCCAGCTCTTGGGGCGTGGGTTCGGTCCCCGCCGCGAGCCCCCGCAGCACCCGCTCGAAGACCTCGGGAGTGATGCTGTGACGGGCGCACAAGCGGCGGCAGTCGTTGGAAAGCTCCCGGGCCTGAAGTTCGGGGCCGTGCCCGCCGAGCGGGCGCGTCGGCCGGCCGCCGTGGCGCCGACCGGCACCGAACCGTTCGGCCTTCCGGTGCCGCACCTGCCGGCTGGTCAGTTGCGAGACCATCAGCTCGTCGATGGCCCCGGCCCGCTCGTCCGGCCGCACGGAGAGCAGTGTCGCGACCTGGTCCCACCCCACTCGGGCCCGCTCCAGCGCGACGACCTCGGCCCGCGGGTACTGGGACGCGAACTTCATCACCTTGTACAAGAGCGACCGCGAGCAGGGCGGGTTGTTGTCCGCCAGCGCCTGCAGGCGCTGGGGCCGCCCCCGCACCCGGGGCGGGCAGCATTCGAGCGCCAGCCGGCCCAGGTCGTAGTGCCACCGCAGCCCGCGGGCTCCGGACCGCACGTGGCGCGCGAACCGCTCCTCGGCGGGGATGCGGCCCGCGGGAACCGCCGGCGGCCTTGCCGCCGCCGACACAGTCGTCGTCCGAGTCGTCATGTCGCCCTCCGTGGCGAGTACGGGTACTTCGATCAAAACCCCAATCCGGGAGCGTCCCGGAAGGACGGCATCGGATTCCCAGACACCGCGTCTGCGGCTTGTCGATGGCCCGATTTTCCGAACCACCGCGACCGCAGCCCGGGAAGTCCTCGTGCGATGCGGATGAACTGTCCGTCTTTGAAGGTGTGGCGGCGAACATTCTCGTCGTCATCCCTCTCGGTCTGGACCGAGCGTTGAACCGACGCACGTGGAGCACCCGCCGGTGGTGCTGGCGGGCACCTCCCACTTGCAGTCGTGCGGGCACCCACCGGTCGCGTTCCGGGCTTCGTCACGCCACTCGATGCCCGGACCGTCAGTGTCACGATCGAATTACTTGGTCATTCGGTCCTTCGCAGTGAGAGTTGTGAAGCCTTGATCGATTCGAGAAACTCACACGCGCGCCGGTTCGATCTCCACCCCGTTCGCGAGGAACGCCTCCCGTGCGCGCGAGACGCTCTCGCCCCGTCCCTTTGCGCCGCCGTTTGCCGCCCCGATCAGCGGCGCGTCGCCTCGGCACCCATCGTCGCGAGGGCGTCGCGGAAGAACCGCTCCGGGTCGGTGGCGAAGAAGGCGTCAGCCTCGGCCCACCACCATCCGGCTTCCGCGCTCGGACGAGCCAAGGGCTCGGCGTCCGGATCGGAGGTGACGAACCAAGCGAGCCGACCGGGCGGCCCGCGGAACGCGCCCATCAGGTCGATCCGCTCGTGCCGGGCGCCGGGATACCGGACCGTTGTGGCGGTCCCGCCGACCACCCGGCACGACTCGGCCGGCCCGGCGGCCGGGTGGATCCAGCCGGCATTGACGACCCCGCCTTGGCGGCTGCCGCGCGGCTGCGCGAACGGCTCCCAGCCGAGCGCCACGTAGAGGTCGGCCAGGTGCTCGCACGGGCCGCCCCCGTCGAACACGACGGCGGGGTGCCCGGCGGTGGGCAGGTGGGCGCGGTCCGCCCGGCCCTCCACGGACCTAAGCGCGGTCAGGTCGGCCGAGAGCCGGGCCCGCCCGTTCGGGCAGAACGGACAGGTCACCAGGTCGATCAGTGTACGCGTCACGGTCGTCTTCCGTTGTTGTGGTTTGAGTTCGTGTTGGTCAGAGCGGGGCGCTCCGGTGTGCCTTTCGAGCCTCCCAAATCGGGAGTGCGTCGCACGGTCAGATCGCGGTCGGGTCGAACGTATCGTTCCCGCCGCGGCCCCAGCTTCAGCGCCCCCGTTGAGGCGGTTGCGTTCGTTTGCTCGGGCGTGATGGTGAGAGGCGCAAGCGCCGTCGAACAGCTCGCGCCGCTTCTCGACCGTCACTCCGTCGGGATCGCCGAGTGCGCGAGTCGCCGTCGGGCTTGGGCGATGGTCCGCACCACCGGGTGGCGAGCGGTGCGGAATTCGCCCCGCCATTGGACGTCCCAACCGTCTTGCTCCAACTTGGCCACGGTCGTCGCCACCCGGTGGTGCGCACCGCCAAGCCTTCGCAGATCGGCCGCCGTGTGCGTTCGGCCCGTCGCCCCCGTGGCACTGTCGGCGGGTTGGAGATCCACGGTCGGGCAAACGCCCATCTCAAATTCCTCCGGTCCGTGATACGACTGCATCAGCCTGCTCAACGTGAGCGGGAGTTTCGCGTCGTTCGGTGCCGTCACGAATTGGCTCTGCGGGTCAAGACGCGACGCGGTTCCGCCCGGCGTGGTGCCGGCGTGGCATTACTCCTCGCGCACGTCGAGGGTTCGGCTCTCCGAGAGTTCGATGTTCTCCATGAAGGTCTGGACGAGGTCCTCGCCGATCGGCGCGGTCAGTTTGCCCTGGGTCAGGCGGCGGCAGACCCGCCGGGTTACCGTGGCGTTCAAGGGCCCGGACTCCACCCGGGCGCCGACCTCCAGCGCCTCGGTGATCTGCTTCCGCAACAGGCGAAACCGCTTCGCCTGTTGGGCCAAGACGAGGTACTCGCGCAGCACGGTCTGAGTGACCGGCCCCGGGCGGCCGGTCGATCCCCGCGCCGCCCGCGGATTGGTGCCGTTCCAGTTCATCTCGATCTCCTCGTTCATGTACGCCCCGCGGTCGGGGCCCTTACCAGAAGTCGGGCGGCGGGCGGGCACCCCGCCGCCCGGGGTTGGTGGAGGGCTTCCGGATCGGAACCCTCCGCACGGTGACGCGCGCCAGCGGTCACACCGTCGAGTCTGACCACCGGGTCGTCTCCGTACGCGGGTGCCGCCGGAGGAAGTGTCGCCACTTGTCCCCGGCGCGTTGCCACGTGCAGCGGACGAGGTCCGGGGAGATCTCCCGGAACCCGTTGCTGCGGACGACCGTGGTCACCTGGTCGGTGATCCGGTCCAGTCGCGCGTTATCGAAGGCGGGGGCCATGGCGCTGACCCACCCCGTTACCGCCGAGCGTGCGGTAACCGGCGGGTTGGGCTCGCGCTTGGCCTGCGTCAGGTTGTCCCGCAGCTTCTGCAGGGACCCCGTGCCGATGTCGAACTTCAGCGACCCGCGGGGCAGGGAGAGGTTGAACCCCAACAGTTGGGACACTCCCCCGTTCCTCAGGTCGCACAGGTGCTCCCGCTCGGGGACGTCCTTGAGGGACAGTCCGATGCGCCCGAGCAGGGTTCGACACCGGTCAACGGCCCGACGGCCTTCGTGCGTGTCGGCGGCGAGAACGGGGACGTTGTCCACGTACCTCGTCACCAACAGACTGTCGCGGTGCTCCGACCAGTAGCGGTCGAAGTAGAGCGACATGCTTGCGTCCAGGGCCAGCGGCGAGAGCGCCAGGCCCTGGGGAAGTCCGACGTGATGCTGGGGGCCCGCGGCCCCCCTCAGCAGGAGGTCGATCAGGTCCAGGAGCGCCCGGTCCTTGACGGACCTCCGAAAGGCGTGCATCGCGACGTTGACCGACAGCGACGGGAAGGCGCTCTTCACGTCCAAGTTGGCCAATACGCCGAATCGCCCGCCCTCGGCGGCGTGGTACAGCGCCCGCAGGAGGGTGTGGACCCCGCGCCCGCAGGCGCTGTGCGTGACGGGGCCCAGGTCGAGCTCCACCGCGGGCCTGATCGCGCCCAGCACGCCCGCTGCGATGACCCGGTCGATGACGTTGTTGAGGGCCAGCGGGCGGGTCCCGCCCGTCTTGGGGACCTCGACGACCCTCGGCGGCGGCGGACGGTACGCACTCCGGCGGATCGCGTCGCAGGCCGCGGCCAGCGCCCGGCTCAACTCCTGCCGGCCGAAGTCGGAGTACCGCCAGCCGTCGGGGCCGGGCGCCTGGCCCTTGGTGCGGCAGTCGTCGAAGCACTTCATCAGGTACGGCACGTCGAGGACGGATTCGACGGACGGCCCCGTCGAGGCGCGCGCCCGAGCTTCGAGGCGCCGAGCCCGCCACCGTGGCGTCGGCTTCGGCCGCTTCCAGGTTCTGTTCAGTTGCTTCCAGTTGCTGGTGCTCACTGCCGCGCCCTCCGCTTGTGGAGGACTTCGCGGAACCGCAGCCACGCCGACACGTCCGGGTCCTCGTCGAGGAACGCCCAGCCGGCCGCGCGGTAGTGCCGCTTGCGCCGCCGGGACCAGAGCGCGGCCAACGGGTGACCGTCGTCCTCGGCGTCCACGATCAGCAGCGGGGGCGCCGGCAAGTCGTCGGTCGCGAGCCAGCCCTCCGGCAGCGGCGGGGCGCCGTCGCCGGGGGCGGCGCGGACGATCACGTCGTACTCCTCGCCCGCCAGCGCCTCGACGCCCAGAGCGGTCGCGATCACCCCGCGGGTGCAGGTGGTCGTGTCGTCCTTCGCGACGGTGGCGTCGTCGCCGAGGCCGGAGACCAGCGGCCAAGCCGGCAGGTGCTGCTTCAGGGCCTCGGCCTGCTTGATGTTCTCGGCGAGCAGGAGCACGTGGAGCGGCTGGTTGGCGCAGTCGGCGATCTTGGAGGAAGGGGCCAGGCGGCGCAGCTTACTTTCATCGCCCGCCTGGAGCGCGCGGGCGAGCGCGGCCAAGCGACGGTTCCGCACCGGGTTCATCCGGACGGCGTTCTTCACGTAATCCACGGCGTTCCTAGTCGTCGAGCCGGTGTGGGCCTTGATCCGGGCCACGACCGCGCCCCGCTCGACGCAGCCGGGCCCGGGGATGACGAGCTGGTGCGTCCCGAAGAGCTGCCACAGCCTCGCCCGCTCGAAGGGGGAGGGGCGGTACTGGATCGGCAGGAAGCCGATCACGGTCGCTTCCCCAGCGTCGATGAGCCGCTCCGGGAGCTGGACGGGCCGCGGCGCGGGACTCGTGGCCCGTGCGGGCACGCACGTCCTCGGCTCCGGTCGGCCGGGCCGAGCCGGCGGGGTCGGGTCGGGGTATTCGGGAGCGGTTAGCGGATCGTCCCAGGTGGCGAAGAGCGGGTCGGTTACCAGCACGACGTCCGCCTTCGCCAACTCCACCATTCCCATCTGGCCGAGCAAGGTCACGACCACGCGCTCGTTCCGTTCGGCCGCCGTGCCGCACCCCGTCCGCCCGGGCGAGATGCCGTGACGGCGTAAGAGGCGGGTGAGATCCGCCGCATCCTTCTGCTTGCGGACGAGGACGACGACCTTCGCGGCCGGCCGGCCGAGGCACACCTGCACGATCAGCCAGAGCGGGTCGCTGGTGCCGGCGGCGTACCGCACCAGCCCGCGGAGCACCGCCGCCGCGAACGCGCCCAGCGCCGGGTCGGTGATGGGCGCCACTGGGGTGGGGAGCGTAATACAGTTGCCGCCGACCGTCGCACCGCCCACCGTCGTCCCGCTGTCTGCCTGCGGCGCGCCGGTGTTGGTGTTGACCGTGCCGCTGCTCGCGTCCGGAGTGCCGCCCTCGAAGGTGAACGGCACGCGCGACCGTTTGAGCAGGCCCACCACTGCCAACAGTAGGCCGGCCCACACGACCGCCCGCAGCCCGCCGGCCGCCGTCCGCTGAAGGCCGAACAGCGCCTGCCGGACCGGTTCGAACACCGTCCCGCCCTCGCCGTCCGGCTCCGGCCGATCAACGGCGAGCTGGCCGATCAGGTCAGGCGGCGGGTAGTCGATCACCAGCAGCGGGCCGCGGGCGGCGATGGTCACCACCGGGTTGGGGGCGTCGGCGCTCATGACCGCACCCCCGAGGCGCCGCGGCCGCCACGCGCGGCGGCCTTGCGGGTGTACCCACCCCGCGAAGGCCGACGTGCCTTCACGGGCTTTCCCACAACTTCGACCGCGAGCCTCCGAACCTCCGCGTTCACGTCCCGCTTTCGCGCGGGGGCCGCGAGCCACTTGGAGAGGAGGGAGGAGACCTTCTTCGCGTCCGCCCGGTACTCGGCGGGGAGCGCGACGCAGTGCCCCCGGCCGCCCGCCTCCTCGGCAATCGTGCGAAGGCTCGCGAGGATGGCTCGAACCGCCCCCGCGGTGCTCTTCCGCCGGGCGCTCTTCGCGCCGAAGAATTCGCTTTCCAGTTCGGCGAAGGTGCTCCCGCCCGCGAGCCGCTTGCCCAGATCCGTCACGGCCTCGACCGGCAGCTTCTCGACCGCCTCGATGGCCCGCGCGGGGAGGCGGCCTTCGCGGTGGGCGTCCCGAATCGGATCGGGCAGGCGCCCCAGCGCCGAATCGCGTTCGAGGGTCCTCTGCGCCCGGCCGAACGCCTCCTTGATCAGCTTCTGCCGGAGCGTCTTCCACTTTTTTTGCTTCGCCTCGTCGCGCCGCCTCGGGGGGCGCCGCTTGAGGTTGGCGACCCAGACCCGGTACAGCTTGGATGCGGCGAGCTGAAACTCGAACGGGTCCATGTTCAGACGGTCGCGCGCGGCCTTCAGGTGCAAGCCGGCTGCCTTCAGCGCGAGCTCGGCGTCGTTCAACCCGTCGCAATCCGGGCAGACCGCTACTCGGACGGTCTTCGCTCCCGCCGCTCGGGCGGCGACTAAGAGTACGCGACCGTAGAGGAGCTTCCAGCGCGAGTCAGCCACCGGTGCGACGACCGCGACAAGGGGAGACCGGCGCTCGGCCCGCAACTCTTCGGGCGGCGGTTCGGCACCGGGCACCTCGCGGGCGTACTGGCACAGGATGTCGTGTTCCACGACGTCGCTGATCCGCACGCTAATGGTCGCGTTCGACGTCTGGATCGCCCCCGCCTCGGGCGGGGGGGCTGTCGATGAAGGCATAAGTTCTCCCGTACGAGGTGAAGGGGCCGAGTTAGTCGCCGGCGACCTCGCTGCCGAGCATGCGCGAGAGCTCGCTGCGCGGGATGAGCCAGCGGGACCGCGGGCCGGTGCCGGGCGACTTGACGGCCCTGATCCGCTTGTCTTTGATCCACGCGCGGACCCGGTACTCGCTCCGGCCGACGCCGGCGGCGAAGTCCGCGACGGTGAGGTGCGGCTCGGGAGCCTTCGTGTCGCCGAGTCGGGAGAGGAGCGCCTCCAGACGCTCGATGATCGGGGCGAGAGCGCCCTCGACGTGCTTGGAGACGGCCCGCGCGTCAGTCGGCGGGTCGTGGGGCTCGCGGCGCGGCCCCGCGGCGGGGAGCGGTGACGGATGAGGCATGTTCGCGACTCCGGGCCCTGTCAGTGCGCCGGCCGGGCCGGACGACGGGACAGGGCCAACCTGGAAATCAGGCGGGGATCGCGAACGGCGGGGCGGACCTTCCTCGGACGAAGGCGTCAACCGCGGTGATTGTCAGTCGGGATTTCGGAAACGAAATGACGACGGCGTGGGACGAACCCGCCCGAGAAGGTCGCGATAACCGTCAGCTCGCGACCGAAACGCCGTTGGTTGTAAGCGTGCGGTTCACAGACCGATCTGGGACGAGCCAACCAAGACTCCCGCCCATCATAGGTATCTTACACGACGGAGCACGACAGACAACGCCAAGTTTTTGCTCTCACGAATGAGAGCAGTGATTCGAGTACGCATGCTCTCACCAATCCGACACCAATTGGGCCGTTACGGCCTCAGCGATCTCATCTGCCCAGCCGGCCAGCGCGTTCCTGCTCAACGTTTCTAACTGGGGTGCGCCGCCCCCCACGGCCCCAGCTTTGGGAACGAGTACGGCGAACTCGTCGCCGGCGAACCCGGCCACACGGTGCCCGTTCGCGACGAGCGCGTAGTACACGGCTTTCCGGACCCCGTCGGCGAGTTCGAGGTGATCGCGGCCGATCACCTGAATCGGCGGTGCCTG
>LNFM01008760.1_pt1 | contig 15093 bp, 16 predicted proteins | sample 596031 | NCBI WGS metagenome assembly LNFM01 (sample SAMN04254537, study PRJNA301005) | activated carbon metagenome | isolation source: dual media filters at the Ann Arbor, Michigan drinking water treatment plant | place: USA: Ann Arbor | reverse complement strand
GCTGTACAGCCACACCGGCAGGTACATCGCCACCCAGCGGGTGCCGTGCACGTCCAGGCTTTCCTCTTCCCAGCGCACGCCGCGGTCGTAGCGGGCCACCGAGGCTTCCACCTGGTGGCGGGCGATGGACAGCAGCTGGTCTTCCAGGCGCGGGCGCAGGTGCTCGACGTCGCTGTCGCGCCGCTCCGAGGTGAAGCCGGACAGGTAGCTCGCGTTCCACTTCACCGCGTTCTTGGTGTCGAAGGGCAGGATGGTGTTGATGATGTTGTTGGTGTTGGCCTTGGTGTCCAGTTTGCTGCGCTCGCGCGACGACTCCAGCGGCAGGTCGTCCACGGTGAAGTCCACGTTGCGCTGCACCCGGTACACGTCGGCGTCGTAGTAGGTCTTCTTCTTGTCGCCGGTGCCCTTGGTGTATTCGCGGGTCTTGATCTCGCCCTGACCGGCGATCTCGGCGCTGGCCCGACCGTCCACGATCATGTAGGGCAGGTAGACGCCCACCACGTTCTCGGGCGTGAACTGCTCCTTGAATTCCTTCAGCGCGAAGAGTTTGCGCTTGCCGACGAACTGGCGGATGCGCGCCACCGCGTCGTCCTTCTTGATCCGGAAGGGCAGCACGGCGTCGGGCACGGCGCCGTTGGCCACCTGCTCGTTCACGCCGAAGACGTGGCGGCACCAGTGGCAGCGGGCCGTCATGTGGCTGTCGGTGTTGACGGTGACCTCGGCGCCGCAGCCGGTGCACTTGAAGCTCATCAGGCCGGCGGCGTCGGCCGCGATATCCTTCGCACCGGACGCGATGATCGTGCCCGTCAGCGTGTCGAGGCCCTCGCCAAGGCCGAAGGCCTCCTCGACGCCCTCGCCATGCCACTCGTTGCGGCAGTACAGGCAGATCAGCATGTCGGTGCCGGGCCGCTGCCTGATATCCGTGGCGCCGCACTTGGGGCAGTGGTTCTGGCCGTCCTTCAGTTCCTCGGACGCGGTGTCGATGGCGACCGGATCGGGCGCCAGCACTTCGTCGCGGATCGCCTTGGGCAGCGTCGCCGGGTCCACCGGGAACGTGCCCGGTTCCGGCGGCACGTCCTGCGGCGAGCCCGGCCCGATGCCGGGCGGCAGGGGCGGTGGCGTGGAGCCCGTGTTGTTCGACATGGTGGCGGCTTACAGGCCCAGCGCCTTGGCCTTGGCAGCGTCGTAATCGGCCTGGGTGATCAGGCCCATGTCGAGCATTTCCTTGGCTTTCTTGAGCTTGACGATCGGGTCGTCGGCCGCGGGTGCGGCCGGGGCGGCCGGCGTCGCCGGCTGCTGCAGGCTGCCGATGCCGCCCATCATGCCGCCCGCCATGCCCAGGCCCACCAGGCCAGCCGCGCCGCTGTTCTCGCCGGCGGACTGCATGCCCGCCGCCACGCTGGCCTGCAGGTTGGAATTGCCGCGGCTGCCCGCCAGCGCGTCGGCGCGCTGCACGGTCTTGAGCAGTTCCTTGGTGTTGGCGTCGTACTCGATCGAGATGATCGCGGTCTTGACGATGGCCAGGCCGCGGTCGCTGCTCCACTGGTACGCGTTCTCCACCGCCGCCGACAGGCTCTTCGCGAAGCCCACCGAATCCTGCTGCAGCTTGGTGATGCGGTTGCCCTTGGCCGGGTCGTTCGAATACAGGCTGAAGGCCGGCGCCAGTGAGCCCACCACTTCATTGAACAGCTGGCTGGCCGCGGCGTTGTCAATGTCGGTGAAGTCGAACACCTGGCCCGGCTGCAGGTACTTGGCCGGCACGAAGTTCTTCACGAACAGGATCGGGTCGGTGATCTTGATGGTGTACGAGCCGCGCGTCACCGCGCCGACCTGGGTGTTGAGGAAGCCGTCGTCCCAGTAGATCTCCGACTGGGTGCCGAAGCGGTTGTCCGGCAGCTCCTTGAGCGAGACGAAGAAGGCGAGCTGCTGGCCGCCCGGCTGGCCGCCGAACTTGAAGCGCTCCCAGCTCTGCTTGATCAGCGGGGACACGATGCCGTCGCCGGCGAAGATGGACTGCGAGTTGATGTCGTCCGAGCGCCACTCGTAGCCGCCCGCTTCGGCGGCGAAGCCGGTGATCTTGCCGTCCTGCATCAGCAGCAGACCGTAGCCCTCGGGCACGACGATCTTCGAGCCGTTGCTGATGATGTTGGTCGAGCCCTTGGTGTTCGACCCGCGTCCGGCATTGGTGCCCTGGGGCACGGCGGCGAACAGCGCGGCCGTGGCCGGCAGCCCGGCCGGCACCGTGTAGAAGTCCTTCCACTGGTCGGCCAGCATGCCGCCCACCGAACCCACCACCGCCTGCACAAGACCCATGACATCTCTCCGCTGTTTCGCGGCCGGTAAGGCACCGGCCCTGCCGGTCGAATATATATCGCGGCGGTGTCCGGGGTGCGAGTGACCTTAGGCAGGCTTGAGAAGCGGCGAACGCATCCCACGGGTGCCGCGACCGGTAGCGGCTATGATCTGCGTATCGCAACCCGGGCTGTCGCCCGCCGGGTGCCTCGCCGGACAGCCGATCACGATGGACGCCTACAAATTCGCAATCCTGCTGGTAGGCCTGGCGCTGCTCGGCGCCGCCTGGGTGCCGCACTTGGTCAAGCGCAATCCGCTGACCTTGCCGATCCTGTACGTGGCCGTCGGCGCGCTGGTCTACACGCTGCCGCTGCCGCTGCCGCCGGCGGATCCGGTCCGCTATCCGTTCATTACCGAACGCCTCGCCGAGCTGGCGGTGCTGGTTGCGCTCGTCGGCGTCGGCCTGCGCATCGACACGCGCTTCGGCTGGCGCCGCTGGGCGCTGACCTGGCGCCTGCTCGGCATCACGATGCCGCTGACCATCCTTGCCGGTCTGTGGCTGGGGCAAGCCTGGCTCGGCTACAGCGTCGCCACCGCGATGCTGCTGGGCGCGGTGCTGGCCCCCACCGATCCGGTGCTGGCCGGGGACGTGCAGGTGTTCGCGCCCGGGGAGGGCGGCGAGGATCCGGTGCGCTTCGCGCTGACATCGGAGGCCGGGCTCAACGACGGCCTGGCGTTCCCCTTCGTCTGGCTCGCGGTCGCGTTCGCGCTGGTCTCCGAAGGCGAGCCGATGGACTGGGGCCGCTGGCTGGCGCTGGACATGCTGTGGCGGGTGCTGGGCGGCGTGGCGATCGGCGCGATCGTCGGCTACGCGCTGATGCACCTGATCTTCCGCAGCAGCAGCAAGGTGGCGCTGTCCAAGACCGGGGAAGGGCTGACCGCACTGGCGATCACGCTGATCGTCTACGGCGTGGCCGAGCTGTGCCACGCCTACGGCTTCCTGGCCGTGTTCGTCGCCGCGCTGGTGATCCGGCAGCAGGAACGCAACCACCACTACCACGGCGTGCTCGACAGCTTCGCCCAGCAGTTCGAGAAGCTGCTGATGTCGGTGATGCTGCTGTTGCTGGGTGGTGCGCTCGCCAGCGGCATCCTGTCGGCGCTGACCTGGGAAGGCGTCGTGTTCGCAATCGTCTTCGTGCTGGTCGTGCGGCCGCTGGCTGGCTGGATCGGGCTGCTGGGCGCGCCGCTGACGAAGGGCGACCGCTGGGCGATCGCGGTGTTCGGCGTGCGCGGCATCGGCTCGCTGTACTACCTGGCCTTCGCGATGAACCACGCCTACTTCCGCGATGCGCGTGAATTGTGGGCGGTGGTCGTGCTGGTGGTGGTGCTGTCGATCCTGGCGCATGGCCTGACGGCCAGTTGGGTGATGGGGTGGCTGGATCGGCGCAGGCGAGGGCAGTGAGCCCTGGCGGCCCTGCGAGGCGGCCGGGTTGCGGGTTCTGGCTCGGTGCCGCGGCGTCCTAAAGTGAAATAACGTTCTCATTTATTTACGTATATTGCATTAAACGTAAATAGGTGGCAGTCTTATTGCACTTTACCCGGACCCTCCGGACCCTCCCGCCATGCGCAGAACCGACGTCAGTTCCGCCTTGCATCCCCAGCTGGTCAAGTGCGAGGAGTATCCGCAGTGCTGGGCCCTCGTCGCGCCGCCCACCCCGCGCAGCCTGCCCGGCGGGGTCGCCGTGGCCGAACAGGTTTCCGGGGCGATGCAGGCGCTGCAGCGCCTGCGGACGGCCACCGGGCTGCTGCCCAACGCGGACCTGGTGACGCGCACCCTGGCGCGACGCGAAGCCGTGCAGAGTTCCCAGATCGAAGGGACCCGGACCGAGCTGCCTGAGCTGCTGGAGTACGAGGCCACCCAGGGCGCCGACGGAACGCCGGCCGACGCGGTGGTCACCGTGCGCTACGTCGAAGCGCTGGAGCATGGACTGGCCACCCTTCGCCGCGCCGGCACGCGTCGCTCGCTCGACTCGGAGCTGGTGCGTTCGATGCACGCCACGCTGATGCAGGATGCGCCCGCCTGGGTGCGTGCCGGCGAATACCGGAACAAGCAGGCGTGGATTGGCAGCGGCCGGATCGAGGAGGCGACCTTCGTGCCGGCGCCGCCTTCGCGAGTCGCGGCCTGCATGGCCGAGCTCGAAGCGTCGATGCTGCAGTACGAGCCGCACGAGGAAGAGCCCTGGGCCCTGGCCGTGGTCGCGCAGGTCGCGATCGCCCATGCCCAGTTCGAAACCATCCACCCGTTCGCGGACGGCAATGGCCGCTGCGGCCGCCTGCTGATGCCCTTGATCCTCGCCGCGGAAGGGTATCCGCCGCTGTACCTGTCGGGCACGCTGCTCCGGCACCGTCGCGCGTATTACGACGCACTGGCCGACGTACAGCTGCGGGCCGACTGGGTGCCCTGGCTGAAGCTGCTCTGCCGCGCCGTGGTGGAGGCCTGCGACGGCGCGATCGCCATTGCCCGGGATCTGGACGCACTTCGCGCCAGGTGGCTGGGCCAGCTCGACGACCTGCGAAGCGACGCCGCGGCGCGCCAGCTGCCCGCCTTCCTGCTGGGGCATCCGGTCGTGGCCGTGAAGCAGGTTGCGGAATCCCTCGGCGTCTCCTTCAATGCCGCCAACCGGGCCATCGAGCAGCTGGTGACGCGCGGCATCCTCACCGAGCCCGCGCAGCGCCGGAACCGGGTGTTCCATGCCAGCGAGATCCTGCGGCGGCTGGAGCGGCCGTAACTAGGGGGTGCATGACGGACCTCGCCCGCCGCTATCGTTGCTGCTTGACGTAAGTATCACTGACGACTTTCTCGAGCGTGTCCGGGACCTTGGGCTTGACCCCATACTCAGGCTCGCGCGACCGGCGCGGCCAGGGGATCACGTGATGAGCAGAGAGGACTTGATTGCAGTCGGTACGCGCTTGTTCGCGGTGACGCTGCTCGCTATCGCGGCACTGATGCCGCTGCCGGCCCACGCCGCCAACCCGCCGCGCGAAATGCACGGCCAGCCCACGATCAACGTCGCCATCGTGCTGTTCGACGGCGTGCAGATCATCGACTTTGCCGCGCCCTACGAGGTCTTCGGTACTGCGGGCTTCGGCGTGGTCACGCTGTCGGCGGACGGCAAGCCGGTTACCACGGCGATGGGCCTGGCGGTGACGCCGGACCATTCGTTCGCCGATGCGCCCAAGTTCGACCTGCTGGTGGTGCCGGGCGGGAACACGCAGGAAGCGATGGGTGACGATGCGATGCTGGGCTTCCTTCGCAAGCAGGATGAGAAGCTGCCGATCATGTCGGTCTGCACCGGCGCGCACATCCTCGCGTCGGCGGGACTGCTGGATGGTCGCAAGGCAACGACCTTCCACGGTGCCTTCGATACCTTTGGTGGCCAGTTCCCCAAGGTTGAGCTGATCCGCGACCAGCGCTGGGTGGACAGTGGCCGGGTGGTGACCTCGGCGGGCCTGTCGTCGGGCATCGACGCCTCGCTGTACCTGGTGTCCAAGCTGCACGACGAGAACCGCGCCCGCAGCGTGGCGCTGCACCTGGAGTATCCGTGGGACCCGAGCGGCGGCTTCGTGCGGGGCAGGATGCTCGACCGCCAGGCCCCGCGCCTGGCCGGCGTCGTCTGGCCCGAGGGCACCAGCTTCCAGTCGCTGTATTCGATCGGCAACACCGAGCAGTGGGAGGCTCGCTTCCTGGTGGGCACTTCGGTGTCACCCGAAGAATTGCTGACGCTGATCGCCGCCGACATCACCCGCGAAGGCGAATGGACGCGCGAGGGCGAAACGCACGCCTGGCACCGCGAGATCGCCGGGCAGCGCCGGCGGCTGGTGTTCGAGACCGAGCCGATGGGGGAAGAGGGAAAGTTCTTCATTTTCTACAAGCTTGAGTGAGTTTTTCTCGGGGCATTCGGCTGAGCAGGGGTTGGTTTGCGAGTTGTCAGGGCTGGTTTATGCCGCCCCGGGCAAGGTTGTCACCTGACAACCCATCGGTTGCGACCTATCTTTTTTTCCAGATCCGGCAAATCTCATGGCTCGAAGCAGGCACCGCAAGCCCGAGATCGAGGCGGACATCCAGCATGCCGAAGCACACGGTTGGACCATCAAGGTTGGCGGCGCCCATGCCTGGGGCCGAACGCTCTGTCCATACAACGATGATGGCTGCCGCTGCGGCGAGTTCTGCAGCACAGGCATCTGGAGCCCCCCAAAAAGTGCTGGCAATCATGCGAGGCAGCTTCGGCGGGTAGTCGACCACTGCGCGCGCGAGAAATCAAAGTAGGAATGGAAGGCCTCGAGGTTCTCCCAATGACTGAGTACGAGTACACCCTGAAGTTCCGACTGCCGGATGCCAACGCCGATCCGGAGCAGTTCATGGAGGCATTGGCCAACGCCGGTTGCGATGACGCCACCGTGGGCGTCGGACAGCCGGGTCGCGTCGGATTGGATTTCACTCGCGAAGCGCCCGACGCGCTGGAGGCCATCGTGTCGGCGGTGCACGCGGTCAAACGTGCTATCCCTGGTGCCGAATTGGTGGAAGCGTCGCCGGACTTCGTGGGACTGACGGACGTGGCCGAAATCGTCGGCTGTACGCGGCAGAACATCCGCAAGCTGATGCTTGGAAACCTGGCCACGTTCCGGGTGGCGGTGCACGAGGGCTCGCAGGCGATCTGGCACCTGCGCCCGGTGTTGACCTGGTTCGCGGAAACCCAGAAGCGTGCGATCAAGAGTTCGCTGATCGAGGTTGCGGACGTCACCATGAAGGTGAACATCGCGAAGCAGGCGCGTCGCATTCCCGGCGCCGGTGTTCCGAAGGAATTTGAACGCCTGTTCGCCTAGCGCTTCGTGCGTTCGCGCACACAGTGCTGCCTCGGCTAATGATCGCCGTGACCATCAGGCCGAATGCCTCATTTGCGTCGGGCAATGCCTTCAAAATTGACGCTTATCAATGGCGTCCTGCCAAATGGGCGACTTGGCTTCAGCATCGAGCAGATCACTGGAGCGCGGAATTTACGTGGCCACACGATCAGCGCTGCGCGTGGCACCACTCTTGCTGCGGCTTTTCTTGACCGCTCGTGGAATGACGAGTCGGCCACGCCGACGCGTTCGTCGGTCCCCACCCCCGTTCAAGGAGAACCACCATGAGCCAGCGCAATAGCGAGCAGGCCCAGTCCGGCAGCAACCAGGACCAGGAACGGCAGGAAGGCAGCGGCAACAGCTGCCAGTAGGTGGCACCGGGCCCGACGACTGCTGCGTCCTCGAGGACAACTTCCGCCGCGATGTGGCCCCCGTGCGCGGCGTGCGCCGGGGCGGCGACGACACAACGCTGGAGCTGGATGTGCGCGTAACGCAATACGCCTTACCTGCAGATCGGCGAACACAAGTACGGCAAGCCGATTCTCGACCGCGGCGTGACCCGCGCGACCAGCCTGGTCGACGGCGTGAAGCTGGCCCTGATCTCGATGGATTCCACCCTGCGCTCGAACCTCAGTGTCGGATTGCCGCTGGACCTGCTGGTCTATCGCAAGGACAGCATCGATGGCGTGGTCGAACAACGGATCGAGGAAAAGGACGAGTATTTCGAGATGATCCGCGACCGCTGGTCACGGGCCCTGAACGAGGCCCATCGCGAGATCCCGGCGCCGGAGTGGCTGTCCCCGTAGCGCAGGGCGGTGCGGCGTGGGCTAGTGACGCCGCCAGCGCACCACCGCCATAATCCGGCCCACGCATCCGACGCGTGGCTTGGAGAGGGGTTTCATGAGCAGGGAAGACTTCGTTGCCGTCGCCACCAGGCTGTTCGCCGTCTACGTGGTGCTGAACCTGATGCTGCAGGCGGCCGTGTCCGCTCCGATGCTGCTCTCGGAGGGCTGGTCGTCACTGGGCATCTTCTTTGCCCTGCTGTGCCTCCTGGTGCTGCTGGTCTGCGTGCTGCTCTGGATCTTCCCGCTGACGGTGGCCCGGAAGCTCCTGCCGGTCATGAAGGAGCCGCGGTCCGAGCAGTCGGTCGACGCGTCCATTGCGCTCTCGCTTGGGCTGACGCTGATCGGGGTCTGGGTTTTCGCCTACGCCCTCATCGACAGCGTGTACTGGGTGGCTCTGGTCATCCGCAGCTACCAGTCCGCCAGGTCGGTCGTGGACTGGAATCCGGAGGAGGTGGCGAACATGGTATCGACTGCCGTCGAGCTCGCCGTCGGCGCCTGGCTGGTGTTCGGCAATGCCGGGATCAAGCGGCTGATCCACAGGTTCCGTTACGGCCAGCCATGAGGACCTTCGTACTGAGGGCGCGGGCGGCGCCCACCGACAGCCAGCGCCTGCTGGCGTCGGTCGGCAAGGAAGCCCACACCGAGATCCTGGCCCACACGCTGATGAATGCCATCTTCGTGGCCCAGTCGCATCGGGCCGACGTGGTGGTCTACCTGGTGCTGGAAAGCACGCAGGACTTCTCGCGCACGATCCGCTTCGAAGCCAGCGCGATGCATGACATCGGCGGCTTCGACGAGCGCTCGCTGCTGGCCAAGGTCGCGGCGGCGCTGGATGCGTCGCGCGGCATGGGCAAGGAGGAGTCGCGGCCGGTGGAGTCCGGCGTCACGGTGCGCACCCTCAGCTTCGAGAGGCTGGTGCTGGAGCTGGCCGCGGACCACCCGCTCTTCGTCATGGACCGCAAGGGCACGCCGATCCGCGAGCAGGTGTTTGCCGGGAGTCCGTGCTTCCTGCTCACCGACCACATCCCGATGCCCAAGAACACCTTTCACACCCTGGACCGCCTCGGCACGAAGCGGATCTCGCTGGGCCCGAAGATGCTGTTCGCCTCGCAGTGCGTGGTGTTGATCCACCACGCACTGGACGAGCGCTAGGGACGGACGGCCATCTGTTAGGAGTCCGTGACAGCGCCGGTAATCCCGCGTTTGGCGCGCACCGCGACGAACGCGCCAAGCGCATCGCCATCCTCGCCACCGACGGCTACGAGCAGTCCGAGCTGACCGAGCCGCTCGCCCTGCTGAAGCAAGCCGGCTTCGACGTCGACGTGGTTTCCCTCGAGCCGGGCAAGATCCGCGGCTGGAAAGGCAAGGACTGGGGCGACTCCGTGGACGTGGATGTCGTGCTGGCGAAGGCCTTGCCCGGCGACTACGACGCGCTCGTGCTGCCCGGCGGCGTGATCAATCCCGACAGGCTGCGGATGGACAAGACCGCCGTCGCCTTCATCAAGGCCTTCGACCAGGCCGGCAAGCCGCTGGCCGCGATCTGCCACGGCCCCTGGCTGCTGGCCGAGGCCGGTGCTGCCAAGGGCCGCGAACTGACGTCCTGGCCCTCGATCCGCACCGACCTCGAGAACGCCGGCGCCCGCTGGAAGGATGCCGAGGTGGTCGTGGACGGCCACCTGATCACCAGCCGCAAGCCGGACGACATCCCGGCCTTCACCCAGGCGCTGATCGATGCGGTCGGCAAGGCCTGATGCGGGCTGACGCGAACGGACCTAAGCTTGCTCGTCCGCTTTGCTGAAGGAGTAGCGTTGCCATGAGCTGGCTCATCCTGTTTCTTGCCGGTCTGTTCGAGGTCGCCTGGGCCGTGGGCCTGAAGTACACGGACGGCTTCACCCGTCTCTGGCCTTCGGTCGGAACCGGGCTGGCGATGGTGGCCAGCATGTGGCTGCTGGCGATCGCGATGAGGGAGCTGCCGCTGGGCACCGCCTACGCGGTGTGGGTCGGCGTCGGCGCGATCGGCACCGCGATCCTGGGCATCGTGCTGCTGGGCGAACCGGCCAACCCGGGGCGCCTGATCAGCCTGGGCCTGATCCTCGCCGGCATCATCGGCCTGAAGCTGGCGACGCCGGGCTGAGGGACGGATCAATCACGCTGTCTGCGGGCGGCCGGGTCATAATTGCCGGCTGTGCCGCTGAAATACGAGTGTGTTGATGACCAGTACCACCGCCGCCCGCCCGATGGCGCATCTGGCGGCTGCCGCATGGATGCAAAGCGTGGCAACGGGGGATCGCGTGACCAGCTACGAAAATGCCGCCACCTTCGTGCTGCCGTTCCAGGGCCATCGCCTGCAGGCCCGGCGGGGCGGGCAGGGCACGGCGCTCTGGCTCATCCATGGATTCCCCACCTCCAGCCGCGACTGGCGCGCGCTCTGGCCCGCGCTGTCGACCGGGCACGAGGTTTTCGCGCTCGACATGCTCGGCTTCGGCGCTTCGGCCAAGCCGCGGGATTTCCACTACTCGATCGCGGCCTCGGCCGACCAGTGGGTCGCGCTGGCGGAAGCCTCCGGCGTGCGCGAGGTGGCGGTGATCGCCCATGACTACGGCAATACCGTCGCGCAGGAGCTGCTCGCCCGGCAGCGCGAAGGGGCGCTGGGCTTCCGCATCCGCTCGGTCGCATTCCTCAACGGCGGCCTGTTCCCGGAATCGACGCATCCGCTGCGCATCCAGCGCCTGCTGGCGGGGCCGCTGGGTCCGCTGGTCGCGCGGCTGTCCAGTGAACGCCGCTTCCGCGCCAGCCTGCAGCGCATCTGCGCCCGGCCCTGGCCCGAAGGCGAGCTGGCCGAAGCCTGGCAGGCGCTGACGCGCGCCGGCGGCAAGGCCGTGATGCCGAAGCTGCTGCGCTACATCGCCGAGCGCCATGCGCACCGCGCCCGCTGGGTCGGCGCGCTGCAGCAGGCCGGCGTGCCGGTCGCGCTGGTCAACGGGCTGGAGGATCCGATCTCCGGCCGCAGCATCGTCGCCCGCTGGCGCGAGCTGCTGCCGGCGGCGCCGGTGTTCGAGCTGCCGGACGTCGGGCACTACCCGCAGGTGGAGGCGCCCGACGAGGTGCTGGCGGCGCTGCAGTCGTTCCAGCCTCGGGACTGAGTCCCGCTACTCCAGCACCACCACCGGCGTGAACCCGCCAAAGATCATCCGGGCGCCGTCAAAGGGCATCGGGTTCGCCACCGGATCAATGCGCGGGTCCTCCATCATCCTGGCCATGCCGGCGTCGCGGGTGGCCTTGTCCGGCCATTCGATCCACGAGAACACCACCACCTCGTCGTCCTTGCACTGCACGGCGCGGAAGAAGTCGGTCTGCTTGCCGTGCGGCACGTCGTCGCCCCATCCCTCGACGATCCGGGTCGCGCCGAACTCGATGAACATCGGGTCGAACAGCCGCGCATGGTCGATGAACCTCTGCTTGTTGGCGGCCGGGACCGCAATGACGAAACCGTCGATGTAGGCCATGGCGTTTCTCCACGGGGGCGGAAGCGCAGCGTAGCGCCGGGGGCCGGGCGTTGCCAGCTTCAGGACGGCGGGCGGCGGCGGGCCAGCGGCCTGGGCGGACGCAGCCGTCACGCATCGCCGACGGCACAGGGCGTGCAATAAGGCTCCTGTCCCCTGGGCCGCCTCCATGTCCGTGCTTCGTGCGTCCACGATCGCCGCGCTGCTGGCCTGGTCAGCTTCGACCCTCGCCGCCGCGGAGCCTTCGATGCGAACCTTGTTTGATTTTGAGCCAGGCAGCGACAGCTCCCGCTGGGTCGCCGTCAATGACGGCGTGATGGGCGGGCGCTCGCGGGGCGGTCCGGAGATCGTCGCGGGGACGCTGCGCTTCGCCGGCGTGCTGTCGCTCGAGAACAACGGCGGGTTCTCGTCGGTGCGCACCGTGGGCCGCGACTTCGACCTGACCGGCGCGGCGGCCGTCGCGCTGCGCGTCCGCGGCGACGGCCGCAGCTACCAGCTGCGCCTGGCCACCGATGCCCGCTTCCGCGGGATCACCATCTCGTATGGCGCTGATTTCGCGACGACGGCGGGCGAGTGGACCGAGGTCCGCGTGCCGCTGGCCGACCTGCGCCCGAGCGCCCACGGCTTTGCGCTGATGGGCCCGCCGTTCGATCCCGCACAGGTCCGCGAGTTCGGCCTGCTGATCGGCGACAAGCGCGAGGGCGCCTTCGCGCTCGAAGTGGACTGGATCGGGTTCGAAAAGCGGCCGGAGTGATAGAGTTCGGGCCTTCGCCACGCCATCGGACGCCGCCTTTGAACGCTCTCCAGAATTATCCCATCGGTACGCCCGGCCAGCCCTGGCGTGACGCCGAACGCGCCGCGTGGCGCGCTCGGCAGGTGAAGCAGCGCAGTCATGCGGACGATGTGGTGGCTGCGATCGAGCGCCTGCGTGCGGACTTCGACGTGGTCCAGTACGGTGAGCTCGACGCCGGTGCCGACGGGCGCTATCCGCTGTTCGCACTGCGCAGGCACGACTGGCGCGACGAGCTGCCGAGCGCCCTCGTCACCGGCGGCATCCATGGCTACGAGACCAGCGGCGTGCACGGCGCGCTGCAGTTCGCGCGCCAGCACGCGAAGGACTACGCGGGCCGCATGAACCTGGTGATCGTGCCCTGCGTCAGCCCCTGGGCCTACGAGCGCATCCAGCGATGGAACGCCGAGGCGATCGATCCGAACCGTTCCTTCGGCGACGACGGCCAGGCCGCGGAATCGGCGGCACTCAGGCAGTTCGTGGCGCCGCTGCGCGAAACCTTCCTGGTCCACATGGACCTGCACGAGACGACCGACAGCGACGAATCCGAGTTCCGCCCCGCCAAGGCGGCGCGCGACGGCCAGGTGTTCGAGCCCGGCGAAATCCCGGATGGCTTCTACACGGTCGGCGACACCGAGGATCCGCAGCCGGCTTTCCAGCAGGCGATCATCGCCGGCGTCGGCAAGGTCACGCACATCGCGCCGGCCGATGCGAAGGGCGAGATCATCGGCTCGCCCGTGGTCGCGCACGGCGTCATCAACTATCCCTGCCGTGAACTCGGCCTGTGCGCCAGCGTCACCGCGGCACGCTACCGCAGCACCACCGAGGTCTATCCCGACAGCCCGCGCGCCACGCCCGCGCAGTGCAACGACGCCCAGGTGGCGGCGGTGCGGGCAGCGCTGGACTTCGCGCTCGCGAACGGCCGCTGAGATGTCGCTGCGGCGGCTGATCGCGCTCGCGCTGCTGGCGGCCCTGGCGGCCGGCTGCGCGACCACGCCGTCCGGACCCGCACCCGGGGTCGTGCAGCGCGAGATCGAGCGCCGCATCCCCGCCAGCGTCCCCGATCGCGCCGGGTGGGCCACCGATATCGAAGTCGCGCTGCGCACCCAGGACATCGATCCGACGCTGGAGAACATTTGCGCGGTGCTTGCGGTGACCGAGCAGGAGTCCGGCTACAAGGCCGATCCGCCGGTCGCGAATTTGCCGGCCATCGCCCGCGGCGAGCTCGAACGTCGCGCCGCGGCCCTGCGTATCCCGAAGTTCGCGCTCAACACGGCGCTGAAGCTGCAGTCCACCGACGGCCGCAGCTACGGCGATCGGCTCGACGGCGTCCGCACCGAGCGCGAGCTGAGCGAGATCTACGAGGACCTGACCGGACGCGTCCCGCTCGGCCGCCGCCTGCTCGACGGCCGCAACCCGGTCCAGACCGGGGGGCCAATGCAGGTCTCGATCCCGTTCGCCGAGGCGCGGGCCGAGGGCTATCCCTATGCCATCGAAACCAGCATCCGGCGCGAGGTCTTCACCCGCCGCGGCGGCATGTACTTCGGCATCGCCCACCTGCTGGGCTACCAGACACCCTACACCCGCAAGGTGCACCGCTTCGCCGACTTCAACGCGGGCTGGTATGCCAGCCGCAACGCCGCTTTCCAGCAGGCCGTCTCGACCGCGACCGGGCGCGGGCTTGCGCTGGACGGCGACCTGCTGACGCCCGGCGCCCCGCTGGGCAAGCCCGGCGAAACCGAGCGCGCCGTCCGCAGCCTGTCGGCCTCGCTGGGCATGGACGAGCGCGCGATCCGCAGGCAGCTCGAACAGGGCGGCAACCTCGGCTTCAACGACACGGTGCTGTTCCGCCGGGTGTTCGAGCTCGCCGAGCGCCGCGCCGGCAAGCCCCTGCCGCGGGAGATCATCCCGGGCATCAAGCTGGAAAGCCCCAAGATCACCCGCGACCTCGATACCGCGTGGTTCGCGACCCGCGTCAACGACCGCTACCGTCGCTGCATGGCCAAGTAGGCCGCCGCGCATCCTTTCGCGCCTAGGCCACCTCTGAAGGGTTCAACCCGCGTTTCCCAAGGAGCAAGCCGATGATCCGCCAAGCCCTCGCTGTCCTGATGCTCACCGTCGCCAGTGCTGCCCCGGCCGCCGAACTGGCCGCCAGCGCCGAACAGGTTCGCCCGATCCTGATGGGCTCGAAGCTGCCCGAGGTCGCGCTTCGCACCGTCTCAGGCGATGCGACCACGCTGGCGAAGCAGGTCGGCGGCAAGCCCGCGATCCTGGTCTTCTACCGCGGCGGCTGGTGCCCGTACTGCAACCTGCAGCTGAGCGACCTGCGCCTGATCGAGGACCGGGCCAAGGCCCTGGGCTACCAGATGATCGCGATCAGCCCGGATCGCCCCGAGGAGCTGTCCAAAACGCTCGACAAGGCCGACCTGACCTACACGCTGTTGTCCGACAGCCAGGCCAATGCGATGAAGGCCTTCGGCATCGGCTTCCGCGTGGACGCGATGACGGTGGCCAAGTACCTGAGCTTCGGCATCAACCTGGAGGCGGCTTCGGGCAGCAAGGAAAACGCGCTGCCGGTGCCCTCGGTCTTCATCGTCGACGGCGAGGGGGTGCTGCAGTTCGGCTACACCCACCCCGACTACACCATCCGGATCCCGGGCAACGTGATCCTGGCCGCCGCCGAGGCCATCGCCGAGCGCAAGGACCGGCTGCAGCCCAAGCGCTGAGCGCAGCGGTACCCACGACTTTTGCCATGTGCAGG
>LNFM01012612.1_pt1 | contig 15095 bp, 15 predicted proteins | sample 596031 | NCBI WGS metagenome assembly LNFM01 (sample SAMN04254537, study PRJNA301005) | activated carbon metagenome | isolation source: dual media filters at the Ann Arbor, Michigan drinking water treatment plant | place: USA: Ann Arbor | reverse complement strand
ATTTCTTTGCGATAATCGCGGGTTTCCCCGATTTGTAAGAGACCACCATGAAACGCACCTACCAGCCTTCCAAGATCCGCCGCGCCCGCACCCATGGCTTTCTCGTTCGCATGAAGACCCGCGGCGGCCGTGCAGTGATCAACGCCCGTCGCGCCAAAGGCCGCAAGCGCCTGGCTGTCTGAGTCGGCAGGTTTTGTGCCGGTGTCCCTGTGCCCGGCCCGTCTGCCATCCGATGTTGGCGGTTGTACAGTGACCCAGCGCCTGCGGTCCCGTCAGCAGTTCCAAGCCGTCATGGCTGGAGCACCCGTGGCCAAGACTCCCCACTTCGCTTTGCACCGCGCTTGCCTGGACGTTCCCGTCGATGGCAGGCCGTTGTTTCCTGTGGCCGATGCGTGGCTGGGCGTATTGCTGCCCAAACGTTGGGCGCGCCGTGCCGTCACGCGCAACGCCATCCGCCGCCAGATCTACGAAGTGACGAGGCACCGGTCCGCCCCTCTCCCGCAGGCGGCCTGGGTGGTGCGATTGCGCAGCGAATTCAGTCGAAAGCTGTTCGTGAGCGCCACCTCCGATGCGCTCAAGCAGGCTGTTCGGCTGGAGCTGGAACAGTTGTTGGCGCGTGCGCAATTGCCGAAGGCTCCCCTGTCTGCGGAGGCTCGTGATGTGGTCTGACTGGCCGCGCCAGGCGATGGTGGGTTTCGTCAAGGGCTACCGCCTGTTGCTGAGCCCTTCGCTGGGCAGCGGCTGCCGCTTTGAGCCCACTTGTTCGCTGTACGCCATTGGCGCACTGGAGCAACACGGTGCGGTGGCCGGCACTTATCTCACGGTTGCGCGTCTGACGCGCTGCCATCCCTGGTGCGAAGGCGGTTTCGATCCGGTGCCCGAATCCCGGCCCGCCCTCTTTTCCCGCTTGATTTCACCCTCCTCAGCAAAGAAGAACGCGTCATGCCATCCTGTGGGTGGTGTTTGGTCTGTCCATGGTCCTGATCTGGGACAAATGGCAAATCCACAACGGGCAACAGCCCACCTTTTTCCCGGGATCCGCCACGGTGGCCGCGCCGGCCGCCGCGCCGGCACCTTCCGTCAACGCGAGCCTGCCTGCGGCAGTGGCAGCACCCGCAGGCACGGCAACCGCCACCGCGGTGCCGGGCGAAGCGCCTGTTGGTGCCCCAAGCCCAGTGGCTGCGCGCCACGAGGTGACCACCGACGTGTTCAAGCTGGTGTTCAACACCGAAGGCGGGTCGCTGATTGGCGCTGAGCTGCTCAAGCACGCCGAAGCCACGCAACAAAGCAAGGACCAGAGCGAGCAGCCGTTCACCTTGCTCACACAGAATGCCGACCGCATTTACGTGGCGCAGACGGGCCTGATCGGTGGTGCCTTTCCCACCCACAAGACACCCATGACGCTACTGACGCCCGAGACCGAGCTGGCCGATGGCCAGAACGAGCTGCAGGTGCGTTTTGAGTCCGCCGACGTGGGCGGTGTGAAGCTGGTCAAGACCTACACCCTCACCCGCGGCCGCTACGAGATCGCAGTGAAACACGAGGTTCAGAACACGGGCACGCAGGCGGTGAGCCCCCAGCTCTACCTGCAGCTGGTGCGTGACGGCAGCAAGCTCAGCAGCGAGACACCGTTCTATTCGACCTTCACTGGTCCCGCCGTTTTCACCAACGAGAAGAAGTACCAGAAGGTCGAGTTCGCCGATATCGAGAAGAACAAGGCCGACTTTGTCAAAACCGCCAGCGACGGTTATGTGGCCATGGTGCAGCACTACTTTGCGTCGGCCTGGCTGCTGGACGCAGGTGTTGCACGCGACAACTTCGTTCGCAAGGTGGACACCAACCTGTTCGCGGCGGGGAGCATCACCAACCTGTCGGCCATCGAGCCCGGCCAGACGCAAACTGTGCAGGCCCGACTGTTCGTCGGTCCGCAGGAAGAGAAGGTCCTGGAGACCATCGCCCCCGGCCTGGAACTGGTCAAGGACTATGGCTGGCTGACCATCCTGGCCAAGCCGCTGTACTGGCTGCTGGAGAAGATCCACGGTTTCGTGGCGAACTGGGGCTGGTCGATCGTGCTGCTGGTGGTGCTGATCAAGGCCGCGTTCTACTGGCTCAATGCCAGCGCCTACCGCAGCATGGCCAAGATGAAGAAGATCAATCCCCGCATCATGGAAATGCGTGAGCGCCTCAAGGGCAATCCGCAGGCCATGCAGCAGGAAATGATGAAGATGTATCGGGAAGAAAAGGTCAACCCGCTGGGCGGCTGTTTCCCCATCCTGATCCAGATTCCGGTGTTCATTGCGCTGTACTGGGTGCTGCTCTCCAGCGTGGAAATGCGCAACGCACCGTGGATGGCCTGGATCACCGACCTGTCGTCGCCAGATCCTTACTTCATTCTGCCGCTGGTGATGGCCGTCACCACCATGATCCAGACCGCGCTCAACCCGCTGCCGCCCGATCCGCTGCAGGCCAAGCTCATGTGGCTGATGCCGCTGATGTTCTCTGTGATGTTCTTCTTCTTCCCGTCCGGCCTGGTGCTTTACTGGATCACGAACAACGTGCTGACCATCGCGCAGCAGGCGTTCATCAACAAGAAGATGGGTGTGCCGCTGAAGTTCAGCATGCCCAATTTCAAGGCGTGATCCCCCTGCGCCGCTGACGCGGCTTCCCCCCTTGAAGGGGGGACGGCGTCTTGGGCCGGCGGAGCCGGACCCTTGACGCCTCTGGGTTGGGGCACTTCGCTCCGTCGCCGGGCCTGCTTTGCAGGCCCTTTCTCTTTATGCTTGCCCTCCATGCTTTTTGCATCTCGTGATCCCATCGTTGCCATTGCCACCGCGCCCGGTCGGGGTGGGGTGGGCATTGTCCGGGTGTCGGGGCGGGGGTTGGTGCCGTTCGTACAGGCTTTGCTGGGGCGGGCCATGAAGCCGCGCGAGGCGACCTATTTGCCGTTTGCCGATGCTGCGGGGCAGCCCATCGACCACGGACTGGCCTTGTGGTTTCCTGGCCCGAATTCGTATACCGGGGAAGACGTCCTCGAGCTGCAGGGCCATGGCGGGCCTGTGGTGCTGCAGTTGTTGGTGGCGCGCTGCCTGGAAGTGGCGCGCGAAGTGATGCCCGCCTTGCGCGTGGCCCGCGCGGGTGAGTTCACCGAGCGCGCGTTCCTCAACGACAAGCTCGACCTCGCGCAGGCCGAGGCGGTGTCCGACCTGATCGACGCCAGCACCGAGGCGGCGGCGCGCAGCGCGTCGCGCTCGCTTGCGGGTGTCTTCTCGGGTCGCATCCATGCTCTGCGCGACGCGCTGGTGAACCTGCGCATGCTGGTGGAGGCCACGCTGGATTTCCCCGAGGAAGACATCGACTTTCTGCAGAAGGCCGACGCCACCGGGCAGCTGCGCCGTTTGCGCGAGGCGCTTGCAGCCGTGCTGGCGCAGGCGCGCCAGGGCGCGCTGCTGCGCGACGGTCTGCAGGTGGTGATTGCCGGGCAGCCCAACGCGGGCAAGAGTTCGCTGCTCAATGCGTTGGCCGGTGCCGAGCTCGCCATCGTCACCCCGGTGGCCGGTACCACCCGCGACGTGGTGCAGCAGACCATCCAGATCGAAGGCGTGCCGCTGCATGTGGTCGACACCGCCGGGCTGCGCGACAGCCCCGACGTGGACGAGGTGGAGAAGATCGGCATCGAGCGCGCCTGGGGTCGAATCCGCCAAGCCGATGTGGTGCTGTTCCTGCACGACTTGACGCGCTGCGACTCAGCCGGCTACCAGAGCGCCGACGCTGCCATCGCGGTCAGCCTGGCGCAGGCCGTGCCAGCCGCTGTGCCGGTGCTGCACGTTTGGAACAAGCTCGACCAGAGCCCCGCAGCGCAGACCGACTTGCAGGGCGGTGTGGCGATCTCGGCCAAACGGGGCGAGGGGTTGGAAGCACTTCGCCAGCGCTTGCTGGCTTTGGCGGGTTGGCAGCCATCCGGCGATGGACTGTTCATGGCGCGCGCACGCCATCTGCAGGCGCTGGCCAGGGTGGATGACCATCTGGCCCAGGCCGATGGCCTGCTGGCCGCGCAGGCCGAACACCTGGACCTGCTTGCCGAAGAGTTGCGATTGGCGCAGCGGGCGTTGGGTGAAATCACAGGTGAGTTCTCGGCCGATGACTTGCTCGGCGAAATCTTTTCGCGTTTCTGCATCGGAAAGTAGGCCTGTCGCGCCGCCCAGAACGCTGCCAATGCCGCTGGGCGGTGCAGTTGTAAACACTGGTAATTACAGCTTGCCTGAGGCTGCACGACGCGGGTATCTTGACGTGATGCATGTCACACCACCGACATCCCTGCGCTTCGATATCAAAGGCTTGGCTGAGTCCATGCGGCACAGCAGTGCCCTGGACGCGGTACCCCTGAATCTGGCCGACACCCAGTGGCCGATGCTGGCCAATTACCTGCAGCCTGTGGTCTTGCAGCAGGGTCAGGTGCTGATCGAGCAAGGGGTCAAGGACCGCACGGTGTATTTCGTGGAAAGCGGCACTCTCACCGTGCACTACGAAGACGACAAGGAGCGCGTTCGCATTGCCGTGGTGGGTTCGGGCTCGCTGCTTGGTGAAGGTGCTTTTTTCAGCCACCTGCCTCGCAGCGCCACCGTGCACGCCGGCAGCGACTGCCGGCTCTGGTGCATGACACCGCTGCGTTTTCGCGAACTGTCTACCCGGCACCCCGAGGTCGCTCTGGAAGTGACCGTGGCCATGTCGGCGGTGCTGGCGCGGCGCATGTACAACAAGCCCAAACGGGTGGCAGTCACATGACGATTCCAGGTTCCTTGGTGCTGGCCCATGTTTCCGAGCAGCACCGGATTCACATCCCACCTCTGAACACTTCAGCCTCTGGCCTTGTGCACACTGTGACCATGTCTTTCATGAGCTGGCTTCAAGCCAAAAAAACAAACGGATCGGGCAAAGGGCGACTGGCGCGCGCGCGGAAGTCGTTTGGCCAGACAACACTGCCGTTGATTTCGCCACGCAAAGGTCGGCGTATCTTGCGGCGTGAGCAGTTGTTCAGCGTTGTGCGTGAGTCGCTGATCCGCGCGGGTGTGCTGTCGACCAGTTATGAATTCAAGGTGCTCACGCTCGATGCCAACGGCGATTCATTTCTCGTGTTGATCGATCTGGCCTTGCCGGCCGAGAGCATGCCCGACGAGTATTTGCTCGAAATCGAGAACTGGATTCAGCAAAGCGCCAAGGCTCGCCACGGCATGCTCGTGCGCTCGGTGTACTGGCGCCGTCGCGCGACGACCGATCAGGTGGGCGTGGCCTTGCGCTCAGCCGTGTCCGTGCAGACCCGGCGCGACGCCGAGGTGTTCAACCCCACGGCCATCCCCAAACCCAACGTCAAGTCTTCACACGCACCCATGCAGGCGCTGGGCGACGACGAGGTGGCCGCATTCCGGCAGGCATTGCAGGCTTCCGCCAGACCGGCTTACCCCTCTCCTGAAGAGGCGAAGCTTCCCGTGCCCGAGTCGCACAGCGACTTTGCCGCCTTGAGCGAAACACAGCACGGCAAGCTTTGAGCTGGCGGGTTTGGCCCAGGCGGCGAGCGTGCTCTCAGTGACCCGAGAAGTCGACCAGGGTGAAGAGCTTCAGTCCGGATTCCGTGAGTTTCTGTGAGCCGCCGAGTTCTGGCAGGTCGACGATGGCCGCACCTTCCATCACTTCAGCTCCCAGCTTTTCCAGCAAACGGCGACCAGCCATCATGGTGCCGCCAGTGGCGATCAGGTCGTCGATGAGTACCACCTTGTCGCCGGGCTTCACGGCATCGGTGTGCAGCTCCACCGTGGCACTGCCGTATTCCAGCTCGTAGGTTTCTTCCACGGTGGTGAAGGGCAGCTTGCCCTTTTTGCGGATGGGTACGAAGCCCACACCCAGCTCATAGGCCAACACCGAGCCAATGATGAAACCCCGCGCATCCAATCCCGCCACTACCGTGGGTTTGAGCGCTGGGTCCATGTAGCGGTGCACGAAAGCATCGATCAGCACACGAAAGACTTTTGGGTCCTGCAGCAGCGGCGTGATGTCGCGGAACTGAACACCGGGCGCTGGCCAGTCGGGGACTGTGCGGATGTGGGCTTTGAGGAAGGCGGAGGTGTCCATGGGCGTCGAGTCGTGGGGAGTGAGTCCATTATCGATGCGCCAAAAAAAACCCCGGCGCGAAGGCCGGGGCAGGAGACCATGGCGACCCTGTCAGGCCATGGGTTTGAACTGATATCCGTTGCCGGCCGCTTCGATGGTGCCGAGTGCGGGGAACGGGAAATGAAAACCGCCCATGGCCATCTTGTCCTTCACCAGCGTGTCGAAGATGCGGCGACGCGTCTGGCGGGCCATCTCGGCGTCCATGTCGAAGGCCACAGCCCAATCGGGGCTACGGGCGAACAACGAAGGCACGTTGGTCACGTCGGCGGTATACATGAACGACTGTCCTTCAGAACGCACGGTGAACACAGACATGCCCGGCGTGTGGCCGAATGCAGCCGACGACTGGATGCCTGGGGCGAGTTCGGCGCCGGGTTCGAAGCGAACCAGGCGGTCGGCCGGGATCTTTCCGAACACGGTGCGGGCGTTTTGGAAACCGCCTTGCGCGGCAGGCGGCGCAGCGGCCATCTTGGCGTCGTCCATCCAGAAGGCCATTTCTGTCGAAGGCACATGAATCTTGGCCTTGGGGAACATCAGCGAGCCGTCCTTCTTGACCAGGCCGTTGATGTGGTCGCCGTGGAAGTGGCTGATGATCACGTGGTCAATGTCTTCAGGCTTGTAGCCTGCGGCCGACATGTTGGCCGCCAGTTTGCCGGTGGTGGGTGGGCCGTTGTCGGCGAAGCCGGTGTCAATCAGGAATTTGGTATTGCCGCTGACGATGAGATAAGGGGTGAACGGAATATCCACGTAGTCGGTGGGCAGGTTTTGCGACGCGAGCATGGCCTTGACCTGCTCCAGCGGCGCGTTGCGCACGAACTCCTCACCCAGGGGGCGGCGCAGCGCTCCATCGTTGATGGCGATGATCTCCATCGCACCAAGCTTCATCTTGCGGAACCCTGGCGCCGGCAGCGCTGGCGCACCGAAGTTGGGGGTGTTCTGCGAGAACACGGATGAGAAGGTGAGCGCGGAGGCGCCGGCCACGCCAGCGCCCAGGAACAAGCGACGATCCATCATGAAAGAAATCTCCGGGTGGGGTTAAAAGATCGTGAGCATACATACCGATCGGTCACAACCCAAACCAGCCGTTCTCAATATCCACTCATGATTCGGGGTATTTCACCCGCCCGAAAACAGGCGGTTGTTCAGCCCGAGAGCAGCTTGTCTTCGGCCAGCGCCAGCGCCGGTGCCTTGCCGCTGAGCACCAAGGTGTCGCCGCCCTGCAGCACCATGTTTTCGGTCAACGTGGCCGGCATTCCGCTGGCGTGCCGCAGGCTCACCACCCGCACACCCACCGCGTGCAGCGCCAGGCTCTCCAACGTCTTGCCCACGTTGCGCCCCGCCGACGGCAGCGTCACCGTGTTCAGCCGTTCGTGGTCGATCTCGTCGGCGCTGCTGTCATCGGCACCGTGAAAATAGCCGCGCAGCAAGTTGTAGCGTGCATCGCGCTGGTCTTGCACCACGCGGATCACGCGCCGCATGGGCACGCCCACCAGGGCCAGCGCGTGGCTGGCCAACATCAGGCTGGCTTCGATGGCCTCAGGCACGACCTCGGTGGCGCCCGCCGCGCGCAACTTTTCCAGATCCACGTCGTCCACAGTGCGCACCACCACCGGCACGTTGACCGCCTGCTCGTGGGTGTGGCGCAAGACCTTCAGCGCACTGGCTGTGTCCAGATACGTGATGACCACGGCGCTGGCGCGGTGCAGGCCGGCGGCCATCAGCGCCTGCAGGCGTGCGGCGTCCCCGAACACCACCGAATGACCGGCCGCGGCGGCCTGGCGCACGCGGTCGGGGTCGAGGTCGAGTGCCATGTAGGGAATGCTCTCGGCTTCGAGCAGCCGCGCCAGGTTTTGCCCGCAGCGGCCATACCCGCAGATGATCACGTGCTTGTCGGCGTTGATGGCCTTGCGCGCGATGCTCGTCATCTGCACCGACTGCATCAGCCAGTCGCTGCCCACCAGGCGCGTGACGATGGTGTTGGCATACAGGATCACGAAGGGCGTCGCCAGCATCGACAGCACCATCGACGCCAGGATCGGGTTGAACAGCGCGGGCGGGATCAGGTTGTTGTTGCCGGCCAGCGTGAGCAGCACCAGGCCGAATTCACCGGCTTGCGCGAGGTACAGGCCGGTGCGCAGCGCCACGCCCATGGGCGCACCGAGCATGCGCGTGAGCCCGGTGATGAGCGCCAGCTTGAAGCCCACCGACAGCGTGAGCAGCAGCAGCACGAGCGGCCAGCGGTCGAGCACCAGACGCCAGTCCAGCATCATGCCGATGGTGATGAAGAACAGGCCCAGCAGCACGTCGTGAAAAGGCCGGATGTCGGTCTCCACCTGGTGTTTGAATTCGGTCTCCGAAATCAGCATGCCGGCCACGAAAGCGCCCAACGCCAGCGACAGCCCGGCGTGTTCGGTCAGCCAGGCCAGGCCCAGCGTGATCAGCAGCAGGTTGAGCATGAAAAGTTCGTCGCTCTTGCGCCGCGCCACCAGCGTCAGCCACCAGCGCATGACCTTCTGGCCGCCGGTGAGCAGCAGCCCCAGCAGCGCGATGGCCTTCAGCGTGGCCCAGCCCAATGCGGGCAGCAGGTCTTCAGGCGCGGCGGCCAGCGCCGGGATGAGCACCAGCAAGGGCACCACCGCGAGATCCTGGAACAGCAGGATGCCCAGCACACGCTTGCCGTGCTCCGACTCCAGCTCCAGCCGCTCAGCCACCAGCTTGATGACGATGGCCGTGCTGCTCATGGCCATCACGCCGCCCAGCGCCAGCGCGGTCTGCCAGCTGATGTCCCACCAGGTCGGCAGCAGCACGGTGAGCATCAGCGAAGCGAGGCTGGTGATCAGCACGGTGAGCACCACCTGCGAGAGGCCCAGGCCGAACACCAGGCGCTTCATCGCGCGCAGCTTGGGCAGGCTGAACTCCAGCCCGATCACAAACATAAGGAAGACCACTCCAAACTCCGCCAGGTAGCGGATACCGCTGGAGTCCTGCGCCAGAGCCAGCGCGTTGGGTCCGATCAACACCCCCACCACCAGATAGCCCAGCATGGGTGGCAACCGCACGAACCGGCAAGCGACCACGCCCAGCACGGAAGCCAGCAGGTACAGCAGGGCGATGTCGAGCGAAGTCATGCGCGGATGGTAACGGCCGGTGGTCATGCGCTGGGCGCACGCTGGCCGGCAAGCCCACAGTGATAATCAGGCCATGACGTTGCCCACCACCTTTGACGCCGCCCGCGCCCTGGCGATGGCCCAAGAAACGCTGAGCATCGAGGCCCAGGCCGTTTCTGCCATGGCGCTGCGTGTGAACGATACGTTTGCAACCGCGGTGGCGAGCATGTTGTCGTGCCGGGGTCGCGTGGTGGTCATGGGTATGGGCAAAAGCGGGCACATCGGTCGCAAGATTGCGGCCACATTGGCTTCCACCGGCACGCCGGCCATGTTCGTGCATCCTGCCGAAGCGAGCCATGGCGATCTGGGCATGATCACGGCCGAGGATGTGGTGCTGGGCATCAGCAACAGCGGCGAAAGCGAAGAGCTCACTGCCATCCTGCCCCTCATCAAACGCATGGGCGTGCCCCTGATTGCACTCACCGGGCGACCCGGGTCCACTCTGGGGCGCCACGCGCTGGCGGTTCTGGACAGCTCGGTCGACAAGGAGGCCTGCCCGCACAACCTCGCACCGACCGCCAGCACCACCGCGCAGCTGGCCATGGGCGACGCATTGGCGGTGGCACTCCTGGATGCGCGCGGCTTCAAGGCCGACGACTTTGCGCGCTCGCACCCCGGTGGTGCACTCGGGCGCAAGCTGCTCACGCATGTGAGCGACGTGATGCGAAGCGGCGTTGACGTGCCGCGCGTTGGCCTCCAAGCCAGTCTGATGGAGCTCATGGGAGTGATCAGCGCCAAGGGACTGGGCATGACCGCGGTGGTCGACGGCGATGAGCGCGTGCTGGGCATCTTCACCGACGGCGATTTGCGCCGCCTGATCGAAAAGACGGGCAGCAGCGCCGACCTGCGAACGCTGCGTGCGATGGATGTGATGCACCCCAACCCGCGCACCGTGCGCGCCGATGCGCTGGCGGTCGAAGCCGCCGGACTGATGGAGAGCAGCCGCATCACGAGCGTGCTCGTGGTCGACGGCGACGGTCGGCTCACCGGTGCGCTCAACACCAACGACCTCATGCGCTCGAAGGTGATCTGAATGAGCGCCCTGCCTGCCTTGCGCCCAGTGCTCCATTTCGCACCCGAACTGCTGTTGCTGGCACAGGGCATCCGTGTGGTGTTCTTTGATGTGGATGGTGTGCTCACCGACGGCGGACTGTATTTCAGTGAGTCGGGCGAAACCCTCAAGCGCTTTCACACGCTCGACGGTCATGGCATCAAGCTGTTGCAGCGCGCTGGCATCAAGCCGGCGGTGGTCACGGGCCGCGACTCGGCGGCCCTGCGCGCGCGACTGAAAGCGCTGGGCGTGGCGCACGCGCGTTTTGGCACCGAGGACAAACGCCCTGCGGCCGAAGAGATCCTGGCCGAACTGGGTCTCGACTGGTCGGCTGCCGCCGCCATGGGCGATGACTGGCCCGATCTGCCCATGCTGCGCCGCGCGGCCCTCTCCTGCGCGCCCCCCACCGCACACGCCGAAGTGCTGGCTGTGGCCCAACACGTCACCACCCGCCTGCCCGGCGCCGGTGCCGTGCGCGACCTGTGTGATCTTTTGCTTGTGGCCAGCGGCATGTATGTCCGCGAACTGGAAGCGGCGGGCCGATGAGCACGTCCGACCCGCTGGACTTTCTCGACACGGTCGACCTGACCGAGCCGGCAGCCCGGCCGCCCAAGCGCAAGCCCAAGCTGCTGGACCGCATTTCCATCTACCTGCCCGTGTTGCTCATGGGTCTGCTGGCGCTGGCTTCGTACTGGTTGCTGCGCGCCACTCCCGCGCCTGAAGCGCCACAGGCCGCCCGGCCGGTGAGCAGCGAGCCTGACTATTTCATGCGCGGTTTCTCCGTCAAGGCGTTCGACGCCGACGGCTCACTCAAATCCGAGGTGGTAGGTGACGAAGCGCGCCACCACCCCGACGACGACCGCATCGAAATCGACAACGCGCGCATTCGCAACATGGGCACCGAAGGACGGCCCACGGTGGCCACCGCGCGCCTCGTCATCACCAACGCCGATAACAGCGAGTTCATCCTCCAGGGCGACGCCGTGGTGGTGCGCGAAGCCGGCGTGGGTGCCGGCGGGGAGGTTCTGCCCCGCCTGGAATTCCGTGGCGAATACCTGAAGGTGTTTCTGGAGCCTGAACGCGTGATTTCCGATCAGCCCGTGACGCTGTTGCGGGGCACCGACCGGCTGGTCGCCGATTCCCTCGACTACCGAAGCGTGGACCGGGTGGCCGACTTCAAGGGTCGGGTCAAGGTACAGCTCGTGCCCCGCTGAATCCTGTCTCACCATGACCCAGCACCCTGTTCAGACCGCGTCGCCACTGGCGTTCATCACGGGTGCCTCCAGCGGCATCGGTCAGGCGCTGGCGCTGCGGTTTGCCCGCAGCGGCTACCGCCTGGCCCTGGTGGCCAGGCGCACCACCGAGATGCAGGCCTTTGCCGATGCCCAGGGTTGGGACGCCGGGCGTTGCCGCGTGTACGGTGCCGACGTGTCCAACATCGACAGCATCGTGGCTGCCGGTCAGGCTTGCCTGAAGGCTCAGGGTGTGCCCGACGTGGTGATTGCCAGCATCGGCATGGACACCACCGAGCGCGACGACCTGGACGTGATGGCGCGCACCTTCGCGCTCAACAACACCGGCGTGGCCGCCACCTTCCACCCGTTCGTGGCCGCCATGGCCGCGCGCGGCAGCGGCGCGCTGGTGGGCATCGCCAGCGTGGCTGCCATCCGAGGCCTGCCTGGGCACGGCGCCTATTGCGCCAGCAAGGCCGCCGTGGTGGCCTACTGCGAAAGCTTGCGCGGGGAACTGCGCGGCAGCGGCGTGTCGGTCGTGACCCTGTTGCCCGGTTACGTGGACACGCCATTGACTCGCGAGAACCGTTACGCCATGCCGTTCCTGCTCAGCGCAGACGCCTTTGCCGAGCGCGCTTTTGATGCCATCGCGTCCGGGGTCAGCTACCGGGTGATTCCCTGGCAGATGGGCGTGGTGGCCAAGCTGCTGCGTTTGCTGCCCAATGCCCTGTTCGACCGGGCCTTGTCCGGCCGGGCACGCAAGCACAGGCATGGCAAAGGCAAGAACGGCACCTGACCAGGCGGCTTCTGTCTCGCCCAGAAGTTGTCGCGCCGATGAAGAAAGGCCCCGACACTCGCGTGTCGGGGCCTTGTCACTGTTTCAATCGCGGGGTGAGTCCCCCGCCGCCGCATCAGGCGCTTTGCTGGATGCCGGCCAGCAACCAGCCGCCGTTGGCATGGCGCGGCTTGCTCAGGTGCCAGATTTCGTCGAAGCTCTCGGTCAGCTCGGCACCGCTGTCGCGCGTTTCGCCGGTAAAGCGCACGCTCACCACGTACAGAGCCGGACCCTCTTCCACTTCGAGCACTTCGGCGTTGATTTGCACCACGTCGGTGTGCTGGGTAGCCGCGCCCCGGTCGCTCAGGTCCATCTGCAGTTCGGCAAACATCTCCGGCGTCGTGAAGGCGCGGATGTCGTCGAGGTTGCCCGCGTCGTTGGCCGCCTGCAAGCGAATGAAGTTGACCTTGGCGTTGCGTTCGAAAGCGGCCACGTCGAAGTCGGCCGGGATGCTGCTGGCGACGCCACCACCCACCGCGCTGCCGATCATCGAACCACCTCCGGGCGTGATCGGGGTGCGGAACACTTGGGCGGCGGGCGTGCTCTGGCGGCTGGCGCCGGCGGCTGCATAGGCCAGGCCACCCGAACTGCCCTGCTGGGCCATGGCGCGCTTGCGCATGATGAAGCCGAACACAGCAACAGCGGCCGCGATCAGCAGACCGATCATCAGCATGTTGGCCAGGCCTTCACCAAAGCCCAGGTGCGAGGCCAGGGCCATCAAGCCAATGCCGGCGGCGAGGCCAGCGATCGGGCCCATCCAGCTGCGACCAGTGCTCGCGGCTGCGCCACCAGCGGCTGCCGTGGCGGGTGCGGCGGTCGGTGCAGCGGGTGCCTTGGCCGGAGGGGTCGCCTGGCGCTGCATGCCGAACGACTTGCCGCCGCCCATACGTTTGGCCTCGGCATCGAAATGTGCAGCGCCGAGACCCAGGGTCATGACCACAGCCAGCAGGGAAATCCACTTTTTCATCTGAGTCTCCATCAAGAAAAATTGAGTACCACGCAGCGTAAGCGCCTTGTGGGTTCTGAAAAAGCAGATATATCCGGACAATCAATTCGTAAAAGCAAGAACTTCATGGCCAGCAAGACGCTGCATGTTTTGCGCTGCAGTTGGTCACCGCGTCCGGGTCGGCGCTGCCCGCACGTCAAACCCTTCGGCCAAGGCCACCCGCAACCAGGCCACGAAAGCCGACACCGAACGCGGCACATGGCTGGCGTAAGGCCGAATGGCATAAATCTGGGTGCTGAACGTGCCCACGGATGCCCAGCCATTGAGCACCTCCACCAGCTGGCCCGATTGCAAAGCCGCCTGGGCGCTGAAGTCGGGCACCAACGCAATGCCCAGACCCGCGATGGCAGCATCACGCAGCGCTTCGCTGTTGTTGGCACTGAACGGGCCCGACACCGGCACCGTGATGCGCTGGGCCTGCACTTTCTTGCGCCCCTCGGTGGGCGTGAAATGCCAGGCCGACGTGTCTTGCGCCCGCGGGTAGTGCAGGCAGGCGTGGCGGGCCAGGTCCTGGGGGGTGGCCGGTGTACCGTGGCGGCGCAGGTACTCGCGGCTGGCCACCAGCACCGACCGTGTTGGGCACAGCGGCCATGCCACATGGGTGTCGGGTGGCGAGGCGGTGTGGCGAATCGCCAGATCGAAGCCTTCGGTGGCCAGCGAGCTCAGCCGGTCCGACATGTCCAACTCGATCCGAATGTGGGGATGCGCCCGCACGAACGGCGCGATTCTGGGCACCAGCTGCTGACGCGCAAACGCCACCGGCGCGGTGACGCGCACCAGCCCGGCCGGCTCGTCGGCGAGGTCGCGCACGCTGGAGAAACTCTGCGCAATGCGCTCAAACGGCTCGCGCATGCCCTCCACCAACTGCTGCCCCGCCTCGGTCAGGCGCACGCTGCGCGTGGTGCGCTGCACCAGGGGCACGCCCGCGGCCCGCTCCAGCTCGCTGATGCGCTGGCTCATGGCGGCCTTGCTCACCCCCAGGCGTTGTGCCGACGCGGTGTAGCTGCCTTGCTGCGCCAGCACGGTCAGCCAGTGCAGGTGCATCCAGAGCGCTTCGACTTTTTTCTCATCCATGCCCGGATTGTTCACTATTTCAAACAATCAGTTCAGGCCATGCCACTAGGCGATGGGGGGTGCGGTGCCTACACTGGGCCCACTTTCTGCACTACCCCAACCGAGACCGCCATGGCCAACACACCCCGCTCGATCGATCATTTCATTCACGGCCAGGTGGCCCGTGGCACCTCGGCGCGCCACCAGGACGTGTTCAACCCTGCCACCGGCGCCGTCAGTGGCCAGGTCGCGCTGGCCAACCACGCCGATGTGGACGCCGCCGTGGCCGCCGCCCAAGCCGCGTTCCCGGCCTGGGCCGACACACCGCCCATCCGACGCGCCCGCGTGATGTTCAAGTTCCTGGAGCTGGTGAACCAGCACAAGGACGAGCTGGCCCACCTGATCACCGCCGAGCACGGCAAGGTGTTCACCGACGCGCAGGGCGAGGTGGCTCGAGGCATCGACATCATCGAATTCTCTTGCGGCATTCCGCAGCTGCTCAAGGGCGACTTCACCGACCAGGTGTCGACCGGCATGGACAACTGGACGCTGCGCCAGCCGCTGGGCGTGGTGGCCGGCATCACGCCGT
>LNFM01022297.1_pt1 | contig 15097 bp, 17 predicted proteins | sample 596031 | NCBI WGS metagenome assembly LNFM01 (sample SAMN04254537, study PRJNA301005) | activated carbon metagenome | isolation source: dual media filters at the Ann Arbor, Michigan drinking water treatment plant | place: USA: Ann Arbor | reverse complement strand
GGCCTCAATCGTCGCGGAAGACGCGCTCGTTGCGCTCGTGGCGCTCCTGGGCTTCGAGCGAGAGCGTCGCGATCGGCCGGGCCTCCAGCCGCTTCAGCGAGATCGGCTCGCCGGTCTCCTCGCAATAGCCATAGGTGTTGTCGTCGATGCGGGCGATGGCGGCGTCGATCTTGGCGATCAGCTTGCGCTGGCGGTCGCGGGCGCGCAGCTCGATGGCGCGGTCGGTTTCGGACGAGGCCCTGTCGGCGATGTCGGGGTGGTTCTCGCTCTCGCTCTGCAGCGTCACCAGGGTCTCGCGGGCTTCCTTCAGGATCTCGTCCTTCCAGGCCATCAGCTTGCCCCGGAAATACTCGCGCTGCCGGTCGTTCATGAACGGTTCGTCGTCGCTGGGCTTGTAGTCCGCGTCGAGGATGATCTGCTTCGACATAGGCGCACTCTCTGGTTGTCGTCCCGCGGCGCCCACCGACATTGCCGTGGGAGGGCCGCCGATTTGGCGCCCTTATAGCGATGCCGGGGGGCGCTCACAATCGGATTGGCAGCCGCTCGCGCGTTCTTCACCGGGGCGTGTCCGGGCCGGCGCGACAGGCCGGTTTCGCCCGCCGGAAGGCCATCGGAGCCGCCGGGGGGCAGCTCGCATCAGCGCATCGCCTTCAGGGCGGCGGCGATGTCGGCCTCGATAAGCTGGGCGATCGGCTGGCGGTAGTGGCTGCGGTCGAAGAACTGATTCGGATCGTGAAGCTCGGGCCGGTCGCGGCGCCAGTCGATCAGCGCGGTGAGGGGCCTGCGTGCGGCGAGCGCGGCGAAGGCGCCGCGGCAGCCGGCCTCGGCGGCGTCGTCGGCGCTGCCCGGAACCGGCAACACGCTGCGATAGACCGGCGGGCGCACGAGGATCAGCGGCGTGCCGGGTGCCGCCTGCATCAGGGTCTCGAGAGCCTGTACGGCGGGCCAGGGGCCGCTCGCATTGCCGCCTCCGGAGGGGCCCGGCTGCTCGAGGGCGGCCCGCTTGCCGGGATCGCGGTCGTAGCCCATGCCGATATAATTGGGTTCGTAGTCCCAGTAGCCGTCCGGCCGGGCCCGCTCACCGCGCCCGGTCAGGAGATAGACAGGCCGACGAGATAGTCGGCACGGTCGCGGCTGTAGAGCCAGAACGGGAAGGGCTTGGCGTTGGGCATCGCCGGGTCGGCCGTGCACCAGAGATCGTCGATGCCGACGACGACGGCGCGCGCCGGCTCGCGACGGTGGCGCAGGAACCAGTCGATCAGAACCAGCCCCTCCTTGGGGCCCGAGGCCGGTGCGATCAGCGAGACGAAGGGGATGCCGGACGCCGCCAGCAGCCGATCGGGCGAGAGCAGTTGGACATGGGAATTGCCGAAGATGGCGGCCTGGAAGGCGGGGTCGCGGCCCCGGCTGGCGGCGGCGGTGCGCGGGCCCTGCGGCCGCACGCCCTCGCGCAGCGAGAGCGGCGTGTTGCCGGTGCCGTAGGGGTCGATCAGCCAGGCGAGGGCCAGCGTACCGAGCAGCACCGTGGCGGCCGTGACGGCGAAGCCGCGCACGAAGCCGGCCCAGCGCGCCTCGTTCGCCTCCCTGGCGCCCGGACGGCCAACCGCCTCAGAACTGGAAGTAGATGAACTCATAATTGGCGTCTTCGCCGATCTTGAAGAGGATGAGGACGAACAGCACACCCGCCGCGAATGCGAGCCAGCGTGCCGGCGGGAGCCGGTGGACCAGCGCCCAGGCGGTCGGGCCGATGATCGCGAAGGCGGCCGCTGGCAGCAGCGCCCGCCACTTGAAGCCAGTGCCGAGCGGGGCGAGGCCGAAGAGCCCCTTGTAGATCGCCAGAGCCGCCTCGAAGCTCGTCGCCCGGAACAGCACCCAGCAGAGCGCGACGAAGACGAAGGTCAGGAGCCAGCCGAGGAGCGGCGGCATCGGCCAGCCGGCGCGGCGCCACAAGAGCGCGACGATGAGGGCCAGCCCATGGGCCGCGCCCCAGGCGACGAAGGTCAGGCCGGCGCCGTGCCAGAGCCCGCCCAGCGCCATCGTCGCGAACAGCGCCCAGACCTGGGTGGGCAGGCCGTGCCGCGAGCCGCCGAGCGCGATGTAGAGATAGTCGCGCAGGAAGCGCGACAGCGTCATGTGCCAGCGGCGCCAGAAATCCTGGATGCTCGCCGCGCGATAGGGCGCCTCGAAATTCGGCGGCAGCACGATGCCGAGCAGCAAGGCCAGCCCCAGCGCCATGTCGGTGTAGCCGGAGAAGTCGAAATAGATCTGGAAGGTGAAGGCGAGCGTCGCCTGCCAGGCTTCGGCCACCGTCACGACCTGACCAGCCGCCGCCGCGGCGAAGACCGGGTTGGCGTATTCGGCCAGCGGATCGCCGATCAGCACCTTCTTGGCGAGGCCTGCGGTGAGCAGCAGAAGCCCGCGGCCGAAGCGCTCGGCGGCGTCGGGCCGCTGATAGGGGCGCTCGTCGAACTGGTGCATGATCTCGCGCCAGCGCACCAGCGGCCCCGCCAGCACCTGCGGGAAGAAGGCGATGTAGAGCCCGTAGCGGACGAGATCGTAGCGCGGCGCCTGGCCGCGGCGCAGATCGGTCAGGTACATGACGTGGTGGAAGGTGAAGAAGGAGATGCCGAGCGGCAGCGCCAGATCGAGCTTCGGCGCCGGCAAACCCGGAATCATCGCAGCGAGATCGCCGAAGAAGTTGAAGTACTTGAACAGCGCCAGCAGCAGCAGGTTGGCGACGATCGCCGCCGTGATCAGCGCGCCCGAGCGGGTCTTCTGGAAGCCCTCCGCGACCAGCCAGTTGACCAGGATCGAGGCCATCAGCAGCGGCAGGAAGCGCCAGTCCCAATAGGCGTAGAAGGCCAGCGACAGCACCAGCAGCAGCGGCAGCCGCCAGACCGGCGCGAAACGCTCGACCAGCCAGTGCAGACCGAGCGCGAGCGGCAGGAAGGCGAAGAGGAAGGCGAAGGAGTTGAAGAGCATCGGGCCGGGCGCAAGGAGGGACGCGCCCGGTTAACCCATTATGAAAGGGCTGTCATGTCGCGCGGGGCCCGGGCCGGAGCGGAGCGCGCATCCCGCCAGGCCCTGGAGCCGCCCCGTGCCCTACAGCGGAATGTTGTCGTGCTTGCGCCAGGGCCGCTCGACGCTCTTGGTCCTGAGCATGGCCAGCGCCCGCGCGATTCGCCGCCGCGTCGAATGCGGCATGATGACCTCGTCGACATAGCCGCGCTCGGCCGCGACGAAGGGCGACATGAAGCGGTCCTCATATTCCTTGGTCTGGCGCGCGATGGTCTCAGCGTCGCCGCCGCGGAAGATGATCTCGACCGCGCCCTTGGCGCCCATCACGGCGATCTGGGCGGTCGGCCAGGCGTAGTTGACGTCGGCGCCGATATGCTTGGAGGCCATCACGTCATAGGCGCCGCCGAAGGCCTTGCGGGTGATCACGGTGACCAGCGGCACGGTGCATTCGGTGTAGGCGTAGAGCAGCTTGGCGCCGTGCTTGATCAGGCCGCCATATTCCTGCGCCGTTCCGGGCAGGAAGCCGGGCACGTCGACGAAGGTGACGATCGGGATTTCGAAGGCGTCGCAATAGCGCACGAAGCGCGCGGCCTTGCGGCTGGCGTCGGAGTCGAGCACGCCGGCCAGCACCATCGGCTGGTTGGCGACGACACCCACCGTGCGGCCCTCGATGCGGCCGAAGCCGGTGACGATGTTGCCAGCGTAGGCTGCCTGGATTTCGAAGAAGTCGCCCTCGTCGAGCGTCTTCAGGATCAGCTCCTTGATGTCATAGGGCTTGTTGGGATTGTCGGGCACCAGCGTGTCCAAGCTCATGTCGACGCGGTCGGGCACGTCGAAGCTCGGCCATTCCGGCACGCCCGCCGTGTTGTTGGCGGGCAGGAAGTCGAGCAGGCGGCGCACCTGCAGCAGCGCCTCGACATCGTTCTCGAAGGCGCCGTCGGCGACCGAGGATTTCGAGGTGTGGACCTTGGCGCCGCCGAGTTCCTCCGAGGTCACGGTCTCGTTGGTGACGGTCTTCACCACGTCGGGGCCGGTGACGAACATGTAGGAGGTGTCGCGGACCATGAAGATGAAGTCGGTCATGGCGGGCGAATAGACGTCGCCGCCGGCGCAGGGGCCCATGATCACGGAGATCTGCGGGATGACGCCCGAGGCCGCGACATTGCGCCGGAAGACCTCGCCATAGCCGCCGAGCGCCGCCACGCCCTCCTGGATGCGGGCGCCGCCGGCGTCGAACAGGCCGACGATGGGCGCGCGCATCTTCAGCGCCATGTCCTGGATCTTGACGATCTTCTGGGCGTGGGTCTCCGACAGCGAGCCGCCAAAGACGGTGAAGTCCTTGGAGAAGACGAAGACGGTGCGGCCATTGACCGTGCCCCAGCCGGTGACGACGCCGTCGCCGGGGATCTTCTCGGCCTTCTCCATGCCGAAATCGACGCAGCGATGCTGCACGAACATGTCGAACTCCTCGAAGGAGTCCTTGTCGAGCAGGAGCTCGATGCGCTCGCGGGCGGTCAGCTTGCCCTTGCCGTGCTGCGCCGCGACGCGCTTGGCGCCGCCGCCCTGGCGGGCACCCTCGCGACGGTCTTCGAGCTGTTCGAGAATGTCTTTCATGGCGATATGCGTCCCGCAGCCGACGAACGATGTCGTGCTCAAGGAATTAAGCGCCGGCGCCCCGCGAGTCCATCAGGGCGGGTTGCGGCTTTCGGCCAAGGCGGCGGGCCGGCCTCAGGGCCGTCGCGCGACGAGATCGATCTCGACGAGTGCATGCAGCGCCAGCCCGGAGACGCCGATGCAGGTGCGGGCCGGGCGCTCTCCTTCAGGGAAATACGCGGCATAGGCCGCGTTCATCTGCGCATAATCGCGGTGGAACTCGGTCAGGTAGACGCGCGCCATGGTGACGTTGGCGAGACTCAGGCCGAGCCCTTCCAGCACGATGATCAGATTGTCCATGACGCGGCGGGTCTGCGCCACGATGCCCTCGGGCAGGGCCGCGTCGGGTGCGGCCGGATCGGTCGGCATCTGCCCGGTGACGAAGACCCAGCCATCGGCCTCGACGGCATGGGAGAACGGCGCGACCGGACGGGGACCACCCGCGATCATGTGGTGGACTGGCAGCATGGCGAGGGTCTCCGGCGCGCCGGTCGGTCCGGCCGAGCCAGGCCAGCAAGCTTCACGCCAACGCCGCGTCCGCCGTGGCTTGGTCAGCCGTGCCGGAGCAGCAGCACTGCCGCGTCATATTCCGTCCGGCGGATGGCGCGGCGCTCGGCCGCTTCCTCGTCCTGGCCCCAGATGCCGATCTGGTAGTCCTCGTCGCAATGGGCGGCGGCCCAGATCGCGTCGGCGTCGCGCAGGCCGAAATGAAGCGCCAGCATCAGCAGGGTCGAGCCGGTCAGCGTCATGACGTTATGGGCGCCCGCCAAGGCGACGGGGGCGGGGATGGCGGCGACATGGCGGGCCACCGCCTCGAGCGTGGTCGGCGGCTGCTCTGCGAAGACGATGCCCTGCGCGAGGATGAAGCGGGCGCCGATCCTGGCCTCGACCTCGCGGCGGATCGGCTCCCAGATCTTGTCCTGCAGCGCGACCAACTCCTGCGGCTCGCCGGCGCGGTAGCAGAGCGCGTCGGAGCCGGCATAGCGGACGATCTCGGCACGCACCGCCTCGTGCTGGTCGGCGACGCCGTCCAGCGCCGAATTGACCAGCCGGGTCAGCGGCATGCGGGCGGGATCGATCCTGTCGCTCGGCGCGTCCCATTCGGCGGCGAGCGCCTCGGCGACGGGGCGGGAGGCCACCGCCAGCGGGTTGCGGGCCGGGGTGCGGGCGACGCGGCCGTCGAGCGCGACATGGAACAGCCCGTCGCGCGCGAGCACGGCGGCGTGCTCGTAGAAGCGGCTCGGCAGGGCGTTGCGCATCGCCTTCTGCGCGGCGGCGACGGGATCGGGCTGGCGCTGGCCGGCGGCGCCGAAGCGGGCGAGGAATTCATCGGTCGACATGGCCGCGCCTCTAGCATGGCGGCGGCGCGCGGTCAGCCTCCGAAACGGTCGCGCCAGGCCGGCAGGGCGCCCGCGAAGGGCAGGGCGGTGGCGGCATGGACGCCGCGCGCCACGGCGCGGGCCAGCACGTCGGCGGCCGTGGCGCAGAGTTCGGTCAGGGCAAAGGCGTCCGAAGGCGCGCCGCTGTGGCCGGTCGCGGCGGCGAAGACGATGTCGCCGTCGAGCGCGCCATGGGAGGGTCGTAGCGCCCGCGCCAGCCCGTCATGGGCGGCGAGCGCGAGGCGCTTGCACTGCGCCTTGGTCAGCACCGCGTCGGTCGCGACCAGGGCGATGGTGGTGTTCTGGCCCGTGCCGCCCTTGAAGCGCAGGCCGAGATCCTCCGGCCGGATGCCGGCCGGCCAGCCGCGCCCGCCGAACTCACGGTCGCGCTCATAGGGTGCCGCCCAGAAGTGCGGGCCGTCGCCGATCGTCGCCGTGCCGACCGCATTGACCGCGACCAGCGTGCCGACGATCTGGCCCGTGGCGGCTCGGCCGCTGGCCGAGCCGAGTCCGCCCTTGAGATTGGCCAGCGTGGCGCCGTAGCCGGCGCCGGCCGTGCCCAGGGCGAAATCGCCGCCAGCGCTGGCGGCGGCCTGGGCGCCGAGCCGGCGATAGGGCGATTCCGGGCTGCCCTTCGCCCAGGGCTTGGCGCCGCCATTGAGCAGGTCGAACAGGATCGCCTGCGGGACGATCGGCACATGCAGCGGGCCGATGGGGAAGCCGCGGCCCTCGCCCGCCAGATGCGCCATCACGCCATCGGCCGCCGCCAGCCCCCAGGCCGAGCCGCCCGAGAGCACGATCGCATCGACATGCTCGACCGTCATCTCCGGCTCGAGGAGTGCGGTCTCGCGCACGCCGGGCGCGCCGCCGAGGATGGCGACGGAGGCGACCGTCGGGCGCTCGAACAGGGCGACGGTGACGCCGGTGGCGGCTGCGCTATCATCGGCGTGCCCGACGAGGAGGCCACGGACATCGGTGATGAGGTTGCGCATGGGCGGCGGCTCGGACGGCAGGGTGGCGGGAGCGGGGAACGACGGCGGGGCCGCGGCGTTACATTACCGAGAGTTCATGATTGCGCCATCGCAAGGACAGCGCGGTTGGCTCATGCTCAAGATCATCGCGACCCGGCTTCGAGACCCGCACAGCGACCTATCACCGTCGACCCCTCTGGGAGATTCCGTATGAAACCCTTCGCCCTGATTGCCGCCTCCTCCATCGCCGCCCTGGCCGCGGGCTTCGCCGTCGCGCAGCCGGCGCCGATGCCGCCCGCCGGCGGCGAGCGCGACGGTGCGCGCCACGAGCGCCACGAGCGCTATGAGGGCCGCGAGCAGCGGCGCGAGGACGGCCGCGAGCGCCGCGCCGAGCGCATGCAGGAGCGGCTCAACGAGCGTCTCGCCAAGCTGCGCACCGACATGAAGCTCAAGCCCGAGATCAAGAAGCGCGCCGAGGAGCGCCGCTCGGGCTGGTCGGCGATGCGCGAGCAGCGCGAGACCTTCCGCCATGCCGACATCATGGAGCGGCTCGACATGATGTCCGGCCGCCAGGCCGAGCGTGCCACCCGCTCCAAGGAACTGGCCGACGCCGTGCGCCCGCTCTGGGCGACGCTCAGCGACGAGCAGAAGACGGTGGCGCGCCGCGCGGTGCGCGAGGCCATGGCCGAGGGCCGCGGCATGATGCGGGCGATGCATGAGCGCATGCATGGCGGCATGGATGACCGGATGGACGGCCATCGCGGCGGCCGCGGCCATCACGACGGCGAGCGCGGGCCGCGCTGGGAGCGTGGCGATTACGGCGACCGCCGCGGCTGATCACGCCCGCGAGTCAGATGATCGAAGGGCGGCTCGCGAGAGCCGCCCTTTTTCATGGGCCGATGCTCTCAAGCGCGTGGCTCTGGCTCAGGTGCCGACCGAATCGGTGACGCATTTCTTGGTGAAGCTCGTCTTGGCCGCGCCGGCGAGCTTCTTGTCCGCGGCCTGCTTGTCGCAGGCGGCGGTGGCGTCCTTCTCGCATTTGGTCAGGAAGCTGGTCTTGGCGGCGCCGGCCAGTTTCTTGTCGCCGGCCTGGACGGCGCAGGCGGCCAGAAGGGTCTTCGTCATCGTCGCTGATTCCCGTGGTTGGGGACCCCTAGGGTTACCCCTGCGGCAGACGGCCGCAAGCGGCTTTTCGATGGCCGCGCCGCAAATCCGCCTTAACCCCTAACACGCTGGGAACAAAGCCAAAACGGCAATTTACCTTAAGTGTTCAACTTCGATTCATGTGTTTCTGTTTACGTTTTGGCAGGGATCCGGAAACAAGGTTTGAGCCATGAAGACACCATGGACGATCTGGGGAATGCGGGGCTTCATCGGCCTCGTTTTCGTTACGAGCCTCTTTGGCCCCTATGCGCTGTCGATCCTGATCGGCTGCCTGGGGCTCGGCTGCTATTATTTCCGCGACGAGGTCGGCTCGCATCTGTGAGGCGATGGCCGCGCCGGGCGGCCTGTCGCCTCAGCCGCGGCCGGTGACCGACACGCCGATCAGCAGCGGGTGGAGCCAGAGCGCGAAGAGTCGCGGCGGCCGAAGGCGACATTCGTCATGGCGGCGGCGCGGGCGATCTCCTCCGGCCGGCGCTTGACCGAGATGCGCGCCATCACCGCCCAGGCCAGGAAGCCGCCGAACAGCAGCAGGCTGCCGAGATCGCCATTGGCGAGGAGATGGGCGGTGGCCCAGATCTTCACGGCCAGCAGCATCGGGTGCTTGACGCGCGACAGGAGCCAGGAAGGCCGCCGGCCGACGGCGAGCAGGATGAAGATCGGCAGGTTGAGCAGGAGCGCCAGATGCCGCGTCCAGACCGGCGGCTCCCAGACGACCGTGTAGCCCGCCGCGCGCTGCAGCCCGTAGCCATAGATCAGCAGCCCGAAGCCGATGATCGAGACGGCCGAATACAGCCCCCGGTAGCCGCCCGCGCCGAACCGCTCGATCAGCCGCGCGCGCAAATCGCGCTTCATCGTGACGGCGTGCATGCCGAGGAACAGGACGAGGCCGAGAATCAGCAGGAGCATGCGGGGACCGCCTCAGGTTGGAGTTGTTCCAACCATGGACTGGCGGGGTGGGGGCTGCAACTGGGGTGGCAGTGCTGAAGGCAACGTCATAGGCTAGGCGTTGCGTTGCCAACTTGGCAGTTTCATCAGTCGCGTTCAGCTTGAGCCGGTTCCGCGATATCAATTGAGCTAGTGTCAATGCCGTTGTCTGGTCATCTTTGGATAGCGCTGTTGATGGTCGACAGTCACGCTTCGGACGAAGGGACGCATCATGATATGCATCTTACGCTGGTGATCCCGAAAATGCGGATAGCAATATGCTACTGCTAGAAATGCAAATATGCCGATCCCTTGTTTGAACGATCAATTGGAGCAGCGCATTGGAAGGGGCAAAAGAAGGTGTAGAGAAACTTCTAAGTCGAGGGGCGAAATTTACCTTTCAGAATTTTGCGACTAAATCGCAAAGAGGTTACACGGAAGCATTGAGTCCCGATTGGGTTGCTTGGCGTACAAGAGTAGTTGGTGCTATCGAGCGTTTATTTCACGAAAAATCTGCCCCAATTCGTATGGTGAGGGCGGCGGCTGCGGTTAATCTAATAGGAAACGACGATACTGCGTTCAAGCAGGCCAAATCATATTACATGGGTGCTCTTGAGGCCGCTTTGCAGGTTCTTGAAGAAGATACTTTCGGAGAGATTAAATTAAATCGTTCTTCGGCTTCATCGCCGATGTCGTATTCAAATAAAATTTTCATCGTCCATGGGCATGACGAAATCGCTAAGCAAGAGCTGGAAATAATTCTCACAGAAATGGGCCTTGAGCCAGTCGTTCTGCATCGCCAGCCTGACGGTGGGCGTACATTAATCGAGAAATTTGAACATTATGCGGATGTTGGATTTGCGTTCGTCATTATGACGGCCGACGAGATTGCCTATGTCGTTTCGGAGTCGGAGAAGCCTGACGATTCTCGTGCCAAGCAATTACGCGCTCGGCCAAATGTCATTTTTGAGTTTGGGTTTTTTGTCGGGCGACTAGGCCGCTCAAGGACTTGCTGCCTTTATAAAGGCGATGTTGTCCTTCCGAGTGACTTGAGTGGTCTAATCTATAAAAGATTTGAGAAATCAGTGGAGGAGACAGCGTGGTCTTTGGCGAGAGAGCTTAAGGCTGCGGGATATGTGTTAAAAAGCTGAACTGTCTTGTGTTGCGCGAGCTGTGATGGTGGTGGGCATGATACGGCCGATATAGTCGCCGTCGAATCTAAATTATAAAAAAGGGGACGGCGATTGCTCGCCATCCCCCCAAATGCTGATCAGCGCGAGTAGAACTCGATGACCAGGTTCGGTTCCATCTGCACCGCATAGGGCACGTCCGTCAGCGTCGGCGTGCGGGTGAAGGTGGCGGTCGACTTGCCGTGGTCGGTGTCGAGATAATCCGGCACGTCGCGCTCGGCGAGCTGGGCCGACTCGAGCACGATGGCGAGCTGGCGGGAGCTCTCCTTGACCGCGATCACGTCACCCGGCTTGACCTGGTAGGAAGCGATGTTGACGCGCTTGCCGTTGACCGTGATGTGGCCGTGGTTGACGAACTGACGGGCGGCGAAGACCGTCGGCACGAACTTGGCGCGGTAGATCACGGCGTCCAGGCGGCGCTCGAGCAGGCCGATCAGGTTCTCGCCCGAGTCGCCCTTCAGGCGGATCGCCTCGGCGTAGTAGCGGCGGAACTGCTTCTCGGAGATCGAGCCGTAGTAGCCCTTCAGCTTCTGCTTGGCGCGCAGCTGCGTGCCGAAGTCGGACGGCTTGCCCTTGCGGCGCTGGCCGTGCTGGCCGGGGCCGTATTCGCGGCGGTTGACCGGGGACTTCGGGCGGCCCCAGATGTTCTGACCGAGACGGCGGTCAATCTTGTATTTCGCCTCATGGCGCTTCGACATATCGCGTGTCCTCGTGAGTTCGCGAGTTGAGGACCGCGCCCTCCTGCTCTCCCGCATGGGGCGGGAGCGACAGATCCGGCTTCCGAAGAAAGCGGATCACGGGTGCGGAAAAAGCCACGCGGGCCTTTTGGGCCCGCGCGACGCCGGCTTAGAACCATCTACGGCGGCATTTGTCAAACGCGCAGCGGCGGGCGGATGTCCTGATACATGGCGCCCCTGCGCGCGCTGACCTCGCGCGGTGGCTTGCGACCTGCCACGATCCGGCCCGCTCGAATCCGACTGAAGGTACCGCCATGGCCCTCGCCACACCGCCCGTCCAGGACAATGCCTATGCCGCCGCGCTCGCGCTGCTCGACCGCGCGCCGTTGATCGACGGGCATAACGACCTTCCTTACGTCATCCGGCTCGACCGCACGGCGAAGGGCGATGTCGGCCTCTACGACCTGACCAAGGTCCATGAGAAGGGCGACACCGACATCCCGCGGATGCAGGCCGGCAAGCTCGCGGCGCAGTTCTTCGCGGCCTATGTCCCGCCCAAGCACCCCAAGCCCGCCGGCTTTGCGCTCGCGCAGATCGCGCTGATGCGCGATATCCTCAAGCGCCATGCCGACGTCTTCCGGCCGGGCCTCGGCGCCGCCGACGTGCTCGCCGCCAAGGCCGAGGGGCGGATCGCGCTGTTCATGACGATCGAGAACGGCACGGCACTCGACGGCGAGCTCGACGCGCTCGACGCCTATTTCGACCTCGGCGTGCGGCTGATGACGCTCTGCCACAACGACAGCCATGACTGGTGCGATTCCGCCACCGACGCGCCCCGCAACAACGGGCTCAGCGCCTTCGGCAAGCAGGTGATCGGCCGGATGAACCGGCTCGGCATGGTCGTCGACCTCGCCCATGTCTCGCCCAAGGTGATGCATGACACGCTCGACGTGACGCGGGCGCCCGTCGTCTGGTCCCATTCCAACGCGTTTTCGCTCTGCGACCATCCGCGCAACGTCCCCGACGACGTGCTCGACCGGGTCGCCGGCAATGGCGGCGTGGTGATGGCGACCTTCGTGCCGGACTTCATCAGCCAGGCCTCGCGCGACTGGCACAAGCCCGCCAAGGACCAGTACGGCAAGACCCCCGAGGGGCTCGACCACGTCAAGGCCGAGGCCGAGATCGCCGCCAAGGCCGGCCCGCGCCCGAAGGCGACGCTGCCGCAGTATTGCGACCATCTCGACTATCTGGCCAAGCGCATCGGCCACGACCATGTCGGCATCGGCTCGGATTTCTTCGGCTGGATCAACCCCGACGGGCTGGAGGATACGAGCGTGTTCCCGGCGCTGGTGGCGGAGCTGATCCGGCGCGGCTGGTCGGAAGGCGATCTCGAAAAGCTCGCCGGCGGCAACACGCTGCGGGTGCTGCGGGCGGTCGAGGCGGCGGCGGGCTGAGGACGGGCAGAGCTTGACCGCGCGCCCGCTTGGCGCGATGGCCGCGGTCAAGGCCTGCGCCCCGCAGGCGACGACGAGACAGAGCATGACCGGTTCCGGTACCGACCGCACGCGCCCCCCTGCCACGGCTCCGGCGCCGGTCATCATCCTGGTCGAGCCGCAGATGGCCGAGAATATCGGCATGTGCGCGCGGGCGATGGCGAATTTCGGCCTCTCCGAGATGCGGCTGGTGGCGCCGCGCGACGGCTGGCCGAGCGGCGGCGGGCTGAAGAAGGGCGCGACCTCGGCCGCCTCGGGCGCGACCTATATCCTCGAGAACGCCAGGCTCTTCCCGACCGCGGCCGAGGCGATCGCCGATCTGAACTTCGTGCTGGCGACGACGGCGCGCGAGCGCGGCCAGATGAAGCGCGTGGTCACCCCGGCCGAGGCGATGGCGCCGCTGGCGGAGCGCATCGCGGGCACTCAGCGCGTCGGCATCCTGTTCGGGCGCGAGCGCATCGGGCTGACGAACGAGGAGATCTCCTTTGCCGACGCGATCCTGACCTTCCCGGTCAACCCCGCCTTCGCCTCGCTCAACCTCGCCCAGGCGGTGCTGCTCGTCGGCTATGAGTGGTTCAAGGCGACCGGCGGCGAGCCGCCCTTCCGCGAGGCCAACCTCTCGCCGCCGGCGACGCGGGCGACGGTGTTGTCGATGTTCGACTATGTCGAGGCCGAGCTCGACCAGTGCGGCTTCTTCCCGCCCGGCAAGAAGCAGATCATGACCGCCAATCTGCGCGACATCCTGCATCGGCTGGCGATGACCGAGCAGGAGGCGCGCACGCTGCGCGGCGTGTTCAAGTCGCTGACCGAGGGGCCGCGGCGGCGACAGGCGCCGAAGGGCGGCGAGGACGGGCAGGGGGCCTGACGGCCCGCAGGAGAGCGATGATGCCCGTCCCGATGGAGTACCGGCTCGCCTCGCAGGATTTCGACCGCTTCCTGGCCGAGGTCGCGCAGGAAACCGGGCTGGCGACACGCAACCAGGCCTATACGACGACGCAAGCGGTGCTGCTGGCCTTCCGGCGGCGACTCGACACGGCGCAGGCCATCGCCTTCGCGCAGGTGCTGCCGGCGATGCTGCACGCGCTCTTCGTGATGGACTGGGACCCGCAGGAGCCGCGCGTCACGGGCTGGGGCCACGCCGCCATGACCGAGGAGGTCCGCCGCCTGCGGATCGACCACAATTTCTCGCCCGATACGGTGATCGCCGATGTGGCGCGGGTGCTGCGCGGCCATGTCGATGCGACCGCCTTCGCGCGCTGCCTCGCGACCCTGCCGCCGGAGGCGCGGGCTATCTGGGCGTGAGCGGGCCTTCTGAATCGGGGCCTGCAGTGAACCGGCGGCTGCGCCACTGCGACTGAGCGTTGCGGGCTTGTTGCCCGCGGCCGCAAACGGTGGGCTCGATCGGAGTTCGCCGTGCCCCGTCAGACGGGCGTAACGCTGATCGGACACAGACGATGGCTACGCTCGCAGAGGACGTCGATGCCTATTTCGGCGAGGACACCTATGACTGGGCGGCCGATCTGGCCCGGCGCACGCGGCTGGCCCGCAACACCTATGACACCTTCGTGCGGCGCTTCTTCGGCATCTATGACGACGGCCTGTACCTTCGCCTCGACCTGCTGGAGCAGATCGCGGCCGATGTCGATCTGGCGTTCAGGAAGCTTCGGGCGCGGCAGAAGGTCGACCGCCGTCAGTTCAAGACCGTGATCGAGCTGTTCGAAACCGCCAGCGACTGTGTCGAACTCGAGATCGAGCAATTGCAGGGGATGTTCGGTCACGGGCTGGCCAGCGCGATGACGCCCTTCGTCCGGATGTTCCCCTTCCGGGAACTCGCCCGCGAACTCAAGGCTTACGAGCAGGCGCTGTCACGGCTCGATGGTGCGCTGGCCCAGGCGAACCGTGAACTCACCGAGGCAAAGGTCGACAAGGCCATCGACATCTTTCAGGGCATCGTCACCTTCGCCTTGCCCGAGATCGCCCTGGCGAAGGAGATCGTGCTGGGCGCCGCCGGGCTCTTCGCGGATTCCCGTCTGGGACCGCAGGACCCCGACGCGTCCAAGATCGCGCGCACGACGGCCTCGACGCTGAAGGAGCCCTTGCTGAAGGTGACCAAGCTGACGAAGTCGATGACCAATGTCGCCGGCATCGCCTCGAAAATGAACGCCGTCTATGACGTCTTCAGCGCCGATGAACTCGATGCGGCCCATGCGGCCATTCGGACTGTCAAAGCCGCCATCGACCATGAGAAAGCGGTCCACAAGCGGATCATGGACGACATCTGGTCGAAATGGCGCATCCGCATCGCCGGCTTTCAGGCCTCGCTGGAGCGCGCCAATCGTCAACTGGAAGAGTCGGCCGGGCGCCTGAACGAGGTCCGCGACGCGCTGCGCGATCAGCGCGAGATCGCCAGGTACAGATCGCCGACCCCCTGGCGCCTCGGCCCCTGATGCGTCTCGCTGTTGCGCGGTGCCACTCACCCCGCGGGCGCGATGCAAGCCCCGAACGACAACGGCCGGCCCCGAAGGGCCGGCCGGCGACATGTCCCGGGTCTGACAGACGCAAGGCGCGTCAGAACTGGTACTTCATCGTCGCCTTCACCGTGCGGCCGGGCTCGCTGTAGTAGTCGCG
>LNFM01008759.1_pt1 | contig 15097 bp, 7 predicted proteins | sample 596031 | NCBI WGS metagenome assembly LNFM01 (sample SAMN04254537, study PRJNA301005) | activated carbon metagenome | isolation source: dual media filters at the Ann Arbor, Michigan drinking water treatment plant | place: USA: Ann Arbor | reverse complement strand
CAGCGAAGATGTCGTTCTTTTTTTTTGCTATATCAAGAAGTTTCTGACTAAGGCGCAGGAGTTGTAATGGAAATCCGTCAATGGCAGTACCATACAAAGCTGTAATCAGATCAGCTTTCTTGTCTTCATCCTTTTCTTTTACGAGTAAGTTGAGGATGGAATCACAGCGCAGTTGAATCTGCTGAATTACATTTTCCTGGCTGCGGGCAGTTTGACTAACAGCAATTAAAAAGAAGAAAAGAAAAAATTTATTTCTCATGTATCAGCAATTTATTTTTTGTCAGCGACTAATAAAGTTAATCATATAGGTAAGTGAATAATAAATTCAGCGCCTTCGCCCTCCTTCGTTTCTACTTTCAACTCCCCACCATGAGCTTTTACAATATCATAGCTTAATGATAAACCTAAACCAGTTCCTTGTCCTGTTGGTTTGGTGGTGAAGAAGGGCTGAAATATTTTATCTAATACTTTTTGCGGAATGCCATTACCGTTGTCGGCAACTTTTATTTCAACCTTGTTGCCAATTTTCTTTGTATTTACTAAAACAGTCGGTTCATAGCCTTCCGGTTGTTCTTTCTTTTTTTCTGCCACCACATAAAACGCATTGGTAATCAAATTGAGAATAACCCTTCCAATATCCTGCGAAATGATACTGATGTTGCCAATCGTTTTATCAAAATCTGTTTTCATCGTTGCATTAAACGATTTGTCTTTTGCCCGCAAACCATGATAGGCTAATCGTAAATACTCATCTGCCAATGCATTGATATCGGTAGGTTCTTTTACACCGTTGCTGCTACGGCTGTGTTGCAACATTCCTTTTACAATGGCGTCGGCTCTTTTGCCGTGATGATTTATTTTTTCTTCGTTTGCAATTACATCATTGGCAATTTCTTTTGCATCAGCAATATTCCCTTTATCTATTTCGTCTTTCATCTCAACCAGCAACTCTTTGTTTACTTCTGAAAAATTATTAACAAAGTTTAACGGGTTTTGTATTTCATGGGCAATGCCGGCGGTGAGTTCACCGAGGCTGGCCATTTTTTCTGATTGGATGAGTTGGGATTGGGTGGACTTTAAATCGGTAAGTGTTGATTCGAGCACTTGATTAGCCTTTTGTTTTGACTTAAATCGATAATAAAGTACCCCAGCCAGCAGCAAAACGAGAGCTGCGATACCAAAGGAGAAATATTTAGTGAGTGCGGCTATTTTATTTTCACTTTTTAATTTTGTAATAGAAAGCTCTTTGGCATTCATCTCCTGCTCTGTTTCAAAACTTAAAGAGCCGTACTTTTCCTGATCGGCCTGTATGCTATCCTGTAACGAAATAAAAGACGCCAGAGCTTCATTCGCTTTTTTATAATTGCCCGTTTGCTCATGTAATTGGGCTAGCAATTTATAATCTCTTAGTACATACAAACGCTGGCTTTTTAATCTCACAATATCCTTTTCAAGCAATGCTATTGCCTCATCAATTCTTTTTTGTTCGATCCGGATTAATGCTAAATAATAATCAGGTGCCATCGTTCCGGGCCGTGCATCAGCAGGTATCTTGTTCTCTTCAATCAACTTCCAACATTGCTTTAAGGCCGCTTCCGCTTCTTCCAACTCGCCGGTTTTAATTTTATAAAAGCCTTTGATTTGCAATGCCAGGGCTATATAATCAGGATTAGTGCTTGTATTTATATTCGTTTTATTGAGAACAAAGCCTAAATAATACATAACGCTGTCCAATTGGCCCGACATGAGTTTGATCTGTGCCATAGTGTTAGGTGAATTTCGATTTGGCCCTAACCCAATTCTCATGTCTTCATTGAAGTTAATACGAGCATACTTTTGTGCCTGATCAATATCTTCTTTTTGCAAGTAGTAAAACGCAATAACACCAATATTATTAAACCAGTTTCTCCTGCCAACCGGGTCTGTAAATGGAAAAATGCTACTATCTGTTATGGTATCGGCTCTCATATAACTTACCGATTTTTTCATATGGTAAATCGCCTGGTCAAGCAAGCCAATTGTTCTGTAAAAGCCTGCCAGCACATAGTAACAATTGGTGAGACCGGCTGAATCATTTTTGAGTTTATATTTTTTTAAATTTTGGTTGAAATACTGAAACCCCTCATTCAGCATATTGGAGTTTCGGTAAGGCAACCTCAATTGTCTAAGAAAGCCACCGATGATCAATGTAGCATTGGGTATCTTAGTTTTTTCCAGTTGAGCTAACTGGTATTTACCATAGTCCAGTGATTTGCTTTTATCGGTTGCTATTAAACTATTCAGAATGCTGTATTTTACTCTGTAACTCCAATACTCATCTTTTCCATCTATAAAGCGATTGCCTGTATTTTCCAGTGTTGCAATCGCTTCATCATTTAAAGTAGTTTTTTCGATCATGTTTACAGCATCCGTAAACCGTGCAGAGTCAATTCCTTTCCCGGTTTTACTACTGTTCATCATTTGCACAATTGAATCAATAGGGCTTTGCTGTGCATGCAAGTTCAACAGATTAGAACACAATAGAAATGTGAACAGTAGTTTCTTAAAAGATTGTTGTTTGCTCATTTTATTATTTAAGCTGGTAATGTGATTATAAATGTGCTTCCCTCCCCCTCTTTCGTTTCCACTTTCAATTCTCCTCCATGTGCTTTTACGATGTCATAACTCAAGCTCAACCCCAGGCCTGTTCCCTGCCCGGTGGGTTTGGTGGTAAAGAAGGGTTGAAAGATTTTATCGAGTATTTTTTGTGGGATTCCGTTGCCGTTGTCTTTTACACTTACAAGAACTTGATTGCCTTCTTTCTTTGTGCTGACGGAAACGGTTGGGGTGTATTCACCATCGACCTTCGCTAAAGCTTCGGTGGACACTGCATAAAAAGCATTGGTAATTAAATTCAAAATCACCCTCCCAATATCCTGTGGAACGATATTGATGTTGCCAATGGTTTTATCAAAATCTGTTATCATGGTTGCATTGAAGGATTTGTCTTTTGCCCGCAAACCATGATAGGCTAATCTTAAATATTCATCAGCTAATGCATTAATATCAGTAGCTTCTTTTTGATTACTACTGCTGCGGCTATGTTGCAACATACCTTTTACTATACCATCCGCTCTTTTACCATGATGATTTATCTTTTCTAAATTTTGAATCACATCATTCATGATGTCCTTTGCTTCTTCCGTATCACCTTTCTCTATGGCTTCTTTCATTTCATCCAGCAACTCTTTACTTACTTCACTAAAGTTGTTGACGAAGTTTAACGGGTTTTGTATTTCATGGGCAATACCAGCCGTTAATTCGCCAAGGCTGGCCATTTTTTCAGATTGTATCAATTGCTTTTGTGTAGACTGCAACTCAGTTAATGCATCTTCTGCTTTTTGCTTGGCTTCTTTAATGGCTATTAAATCCTGCTCTGCCTGAAATGCCTGTGCTTCCGCTTTTTTCAAATCAAGAAAACGGGTATAAGTGCTATCGAATACAGCAGCAAAACGTTCTAATGTACGAAGTGTATCGGCCGGTACCGGCACTGGCGTAGATATGGATAAATGCCCTTTGGAATAATAAGCTACCGTAATTACTCTTCGTCCGGCTGTATCGGAACTACTTACGGTAATACCGCTCATTTTATTTCGATAGTTAAGCCATCCTTCCAGTGCTTCTCCTGTAAGGTCAATTACCAATGATTTTTTATTGGCTTTCCATGCCTGTACCGAAGGTTGTAATACAGTTGGCTCATTCATATCCAGCTTGAAAGAACGGTTTTCCTGTGCTCCGCTTCCAGCCCAGCTTGTCACCCTAAAGTCAATCACTCCTTCGTCCTCATTATAAATGCCAATGGTAACCTGGTAAATATCTTCTGTACCTAATTTTTTAAATTCATTGAATAGAACGGTGGCAGTTTCCTGTAGTTCATTACTGCTTTGCATAGCCATTGTTCTGCTCCTTACTTTTTCCAATGCCGTTTCAATCTGAGCTTCTTTGGTTTGTTCTTCTGCTTTTTGCAAATCGAGATACCTTTTATATGCAAGCTCAAATACACTGGCGGCCCTTTTTTGCAGGTGTCTTACTTCATCTGAAATTTCTTCTCCTGTTACAGCCAGCAACGCCCCTCCTGCAAAAGTGGAAAAATGATGATAGCCAAATTCTGGAATGGCGCCTTGCCAATATTTTTTTATATCCGGAGATTTTTCAAAAAGGAGCAATACCCAATCTTTGAGTTGCTGACCTTTTGCCAGAATGGTGTATTCTTGTTGCCCACTTTGGTAGCAGTTAAAAAAAATCTTTGTCAACTCACAATCTTCTCTCTCGAATTGAAATTGGCCATAAATTATTTCTCCTTCAGTCAATATGGCGGGTCTAAGTGCATGCCAGGATTCGGCTAACCCTGATTTGCTATCATAAAGATGAATTACAGAAGCTTCCAATAGCGGCTGCCCAAGCAGCCCCATTTGCTCACGCAAAACGGATGTAACATCAAAAATTTCCCTAGAAGTATGCATAGCCAATGCTCTTGAACGAACCCTTTCCAATGCTGCTTCTATTTGAGCTTCCTTGGCCTGTGCTTCTGCCTTTTGCAAATCGAGGAAACGGGTATAGGTTTGTTCGAAAACTTTTGCGAAGCGTTGGAGTGTTTTTGCCTTATCATCTGAAAGCTCTTCTGCCCCAAGTACCTGCAATGCACCATAATTGAAAAACGCTGTTGATAGCTTCAGCGACTTTAATTCTATCATTACCTTTTTTGCATCTTCCGGAACATTTTTAAAATCAGTTTTGGTAAAAAATATTTTATCAAAATCTATTTTTCTTTTACCTGAATATTCAAATACCTGATACTTTACGCCTTGCTGCCACGCTGCAATCTGTACTTCATGGTAAGTATGATGTAACCTTGGTATATGATAACTTTCCGGATAAATTTCCTGTGTGAATCCTGAAACCCAGAATTGCATGTCCAATGTATCCTTATCAATGATAATGATGTTGCAGGCATGTGATGCAAAATCCAGTTCCTGTAACTGTTCATAAATTACAAGCACCGCTTCCCGAAGTTCATCACTATGCTGCATAGCCATTGTTCTTGCTCTTACTCTTTCTAATGCCAGTTCTATCTGTGCTTCTCTTGATTGTGCTTCTGCTTTTTGCAGATCGAGGAAACGGGTATATACTTGTTCAAAGGTTTTACCAAATCGTTTGAGTACCTCATTTTCTTCCTCTGTATAAGGAGTGTTTGAATAGTTTTGGATGGCCAGCGAAACATTTTCCATGAAGACTACAGCCCTGTACATACCCGGACTATCAAAAATTAATTTTTGTCTTTCTGCAGGAATATGTTTGAAATGCTGGAAGAAGTGCCGGAAAAATTGATTTTTTTCCTCGAAGGAGAGATGCTGCGTAATAAATGAGAGCCCTCTTTTCTTGGCTTCCTTCATTCCATTAAATCCAGGATTGTCAAAGTAGGGAATATGCAGTAATACGGAGTAGGGTTGACCGGGTACTGCCGTCCACATGTTAAAGTCATCAGTCTCCTTATAATTAGGGTCAAATTGTGCTGAGTCAATTTTGAAATTCAATAACCGAAATTGCTCAAACACTAATTGAATTACTTCCCTGAGTTCTTCACTCTTGTGCATGGCCATCGATCTTGATCGAACTCTTTCCAACGCTGCTTCTATCTGTGCTTCCCTTGCTTGTGCTTCTGCTTTTTGCAGATCGAGGAAACGGGTATAGGTTTGATCAAACACTTTTCCAAAGCGTTTAAAAATTTCATGCGCCTCCGGCACAGGCTCGTAGGTGATGAACAACAAAAATCCCTGTGAAAAATAGACACAATGAAAGATTTGAAAAGTAGGTAAAGGATGCCCCGCTTCAATAATGGAATCTAAAATTTTTCCTACTACCGGCAGGGTTCGCATGTATTTGTAATGCTTTACTAATGCTTTACCGCCCACTTCTTCCACATGAAAAGTTTGGCCTTTTTCATAAGCTTCTCTCATATGAATAAACGAAAGGTCTTTTGTAAGTGGCGCATGAAAAGATGGCTGCATTACCCCTTCACTGCTCATCCATAAAGTGATGCCCTGTTTACCCGTCTGTCCGGCAGGCAGGTCATCATCCCAAATACAATAGCCGGCACTCCATGCAGGCATGCCTAATGATTGTACTTGTTGGAATAATACATTGGCCGCTTCCGGTAGTTCATTGCTTTGCTGCATGCCCATTGTTCTGCTTCTCACTCTTTCCAAAGCAGTTTCAATTTGTGCTTCTCTTGCCTGGACTTCGGCTTTTTGCAAATCGAGAAAACGGATATAAGCCTGGTTGAATGCAATGGTAAAACGACTGATGATATCCTGCTGCTCTTCCGGCAAGGGTTCAAAACTGCCTGTTACGAGTGAACCAAACTCATCGGAAGAACCGGAGAGATGCACCTGCTTTGCGGCGGCCATAAACTTTTTTACCGGCTCTGGTAATTTTGCTAATTCTGTTTTACTGAAACCAAAGCGGTCCCAGTCTCTTTTTTCTTTTCCCTGAAACAGGTATGTCCATTTTTTCTTCCGCTGTTTACAATAATTGAGGTACATGAGGTGAGTGGGATGCTCATTCATTTGCACAAAAAAACCATTCTCCGCCAGCAGACCTTCCTGTCCGGCCATCCACCAGGTAATGCCTTTGTTCTCAGGGTTTACAATCATGATAAAGCACCGGTCGAGTTTAGCATCCAGTTTTGTCAATTCACCATAAAGCTTGTAAATGATTCCACTTAACGCAGATGAATCCATCATAGCCAATGAGGCTGCTCTAATTCTTTCTAATGCTACTTCTATCTGTGCTTCTCTTGATTGTGCCGCTGATTTTTGAATATCCACATACCGTTGATACGCCATATCGAAAACATTGCGGAATTTTTTCAGTACTTCAACTTCCTCTTTTGAGATGGGGCTAAAGGTAGAAATGCCCAATGCCCCCACACCGGTGGAGTAGAAATAATAATACAGTGCAGAAATTTTATTAAGCCGCGGGTCTTTGTATTCACCGCTGTTACGTCGTCTTTGCTTCCAGCTTTTTAATCCGTCTTTATTGATGACCAGTTTTGCAAAAGCATCTTTCGCTTTTCGTATTTTCTTTTGAAACTCTTCAAAGGCTGGGTGACTGCTATAAGCAAGCTTAGCAAAGTTTCCGCCTGAAAAATCGGAATAATCATAATCATGTAGTTGTCCATTTGCATCATCCCAGAAGTTAATAAGTGTATTTCGTAAGTCCTTAAAGCCCAGTGCTTGTAATTCGTTGAAAAAAACTTTGCAGATGTTTAGAATATCGCTGGGTGTATTCATGCCCATAGTGACGGCTCTTACTCTTTCCAGTGATGCTTCTATTTCTAACCCCCGGGTTTTCGTTAACAGTTCTGCCGTTCGTTGTGCCACTACCTGCTCCAGTTCCTTTAATTTTTTTTCTGCTTCACCTACATGAAAGGTGTCTTCTGTACTGCTTGCGGCATCGGGCATAGAACCATGAAACAAGACCATCTGCCACTTGTTGTGCTGATACTTAAAAACAGTACTGAAACACAAGTGCAAAGTGTGTTTATTCTTTTTATCGCCAATTTGTACCACTATTTCGTTGTGAAACTGTGCAGTGGTTTCATCAGTAAATTTTGGGCGGTACGGAGTAATGATCTTTGCTTTAAACAACATCCCTTTCGACTGTTGCCGGCTCTTCATAAGCATTTTCCTGTAGTCTTCTCTCGACTGTACTTTTTCATCGGCTGCAGTGCCAAAGCCGCTTACGTTTTCAGCAATGTACTGGTTAACGTATCGAAGCGGCGCCTTCATATCCAATATGCTTATTTCCATTGCACATTGATAGGCTTTTGCTAAATCTGCTTTTACTTGTTTGGACAACTTCATTTCTTTTCAATTAAACAGGTAAACAAATGATAAACGTTGATCCTTCACCTTCTTTCGTCTCCACTTTCAACTCCCCACCATGTGCTTTTACAATATCATAACTCAAACTCAATCCTAATCCTGTGCCCTGCCCGGTTGGTTTGGTGGTAAAGAAGGGTTGAAATATTTTATCGAGAATTTTTTGTGGGATACCGGAGCCGTTGTCTTTTACGGAGATGAAAACTTTGTTGTCTTCATTCTTAGTGCTGACGGAAACAGTTGGAGTATATTCACTATCCACTTTCGCTAAAGCTTCGGTGGACACTGCATAAAAAGCATTCGTAATTAAATTCAATACAACTCTTCCAATATCCTGAGGAATTACATTGATATTGCCAATGCTTGCAACAAAGTCTGTTTTCATGGTGGCATTGAAGGATTTGTCTTTTGCCCGAAGACCATGATACGCCAATCGTAAATATTCATCGGCCAAAGCATTGATATTAGTTGCTTCTTTTTTGCCACTGCCGCTGCTGCTGTGTTGCAACATTCCTTTTACAATACCATCAGCTCTTTTGCCGTGATGATTTATTTTTTCTAAATTTTGAATTACATCATTCATTATTTCTTTTGCTTCTTCCGTATCGCCTTTATCTATGGCTTCTTTCATTTCATCCAACAACTCTTTACTTACTTCACTAAAGTTGTTGACGAAGTTTAATGGGTTTTGAATTTCATGTGCAATGCCTGCGGTCAGCTCTCCAAGGCTGGCCATTTTTTCGGATTGGATGAGTTGCTTTTGAGTAGTTTTCAATTCCAGCAGTGTACTTTCTACTTGCAACTTTTGCTGTTCAATTTCCCTTTTTTGTGCTGTCAATAGTTTATTGGCTTTACTGCGCATACGATTATTGCGGAATAAAAGAAATGCAATGGTTAGCAAAACAATGATGCCCGCAATAAAAGCATATGTTCTGTTTGCATTTGCTTTTTTTACTTTCAAACTCTCCTGCTGCTGCAATGCAATTTGTTCATCGAATGCTACATTTTGATAAGCATGTATTTTATCTTTTTCATGCTGGTTAAGGCTATCACTCAACCGCTGGTATAGTTTTAAATAATAAAAGGAGCTGTCTTGCTTCCCGGTTAAAGAATACAGTTCATACAACGATGCATAAACCTTTTTCACTTGGGGAGACTCCCCGAGCTGACTGTATTCCGCTAAAGCTTTTCGTAAATAATAGATACTGGAGTCGGGTTTGTTCATCAGCCGGAACATTTCGGCATAGGGAAAGTAAGCTTCGGGTAATTTTGCAGTACTGTTATTCAATTGATTTATATAAATGGATTGATCCAGGTATTTTCTGGCCAAATTGAAATCTTTTTTACTAACGTAAGCTTCTCCAATCAATTTTAACTGGTGACCCTCATACGTTTTATATCCTGACTGTCGCATATCCTTCAAAGCCTGTTCACCAAAAAATATTGCTGAATCCGGGTCGTTTTTACTGATGTAAGCTTGTGAAAGATTAGACCTGAGCAAACCAAGTAGTTCACTGTTGTTGATAGCTGTACCGATCTTCAGGCCCTCATAGAGTTGTGAAATTTCCTTCTGCTTATCTCCCATCTGGTTGTACAACTGCGACAGGTCGTTATGAATAAAACCAAGCGAAGTCATCCGTACATATGCAGCATCTAGCTTTGGTGAAAACCACGAAAGATTCCATATATTTTTCTCGGTACTTTTATCCTCGGCGATCTTACGGGCATTTAAAAGATGTGTGAGGGAAAGCGGATAATTTTTTAATTGTGATAAAAGCCAGCCGCTGGCATCATAAGCATCCGCTTCCCATAATTTTTGTTGCAGTTTTTGTGCAAGTTGAAGTTGTTGTAACGTGTAATGTAAACTGGAATCCCTGTTTATTTCCTGGTAATATAAACCTAAGGTTCGGGCAAGTTTCATTCGTACTGTATCCTTATTGGAAGTACGGAATAATACTTTTACACTATCTGCCTGTTTGTTTGTCAATTGCACGAAATATGTTTGTTCTTGCGCAAACAGGCATTGAATATTGGTTAGTAAAAAAAATAAAATCAATGATCTTTTCATGTTACCCGTTTGCATTTAATTCAATAGTAAAAATTGTTCCTGCGCCTTCAGTTGTATTTACCTTCAATTCTCCACCATGTGCTTTCACAATATCATAACTCAATGATAAACCCAAACCTGTTCCTTGTCCGGTTGGTTTGGTAGTAAAGAAAGGTTGAAATATTTTATCCAATACTTTTTGGGGAATACCGGTACCATTGTCTTCTACATGGATCTCAATTCGATCATTTATTTTTTTGGTAGTAACAGAAACAACGGGTTCGTATCCCTCCGGTTGCTGCTTTTTTCTTTCTGTAACGGCATAAAATGCATTGGTAATAAGATTCAGCACTACACGGCCAATATCCTGCGGAATAACTTTTATTAACCCCAGCGTTTCATCATAATCGGTTTTCATTGCCGCATTAAATGTTTTATCCTTTGCCCGAAGACCATGATATGCCAAGCGTAAGTATTCATCTGCCAATGCATTGATATTGGTGAGTTCTTTTTTTCCGCTACCGCTACTTGAGTGTTGCAACATGCCTTTTACAATGGCATCGGCTCTCTTACCATGAAGTAATATCTTTTCTAAATTCTGTTGTACATCTTTCGCAATAGTTTTTACTTCTTCTGTATTCCCCTTATCAACTTCTTCAACCATTTCACTTATCAACTCATTGCTTACTTCGCTAAAGTTGTTGACGAAGTTCAATGGGTTTTGTATTTCATGGGCAATACCGGCAGTTAGCTCACCAAGTGATGCCATTTTTTCTGACTGGATGAGTTGGGATTGGGTGGATTTTAAATTCGTAAGTGTTGATTCTAAAACTGTATTTGCTTTTTGTTTTTGCCGGTTATTTCTGTAAAGTATTAATGCCACAACCATAATCCCACTTAGTAGTGCAATCAAGCCAAGCATATTCATTTTATTGGCATAGGCCGTTTTTTCTTCATCCAGTTTTTTTAAGCGAAGCTGCTCATTGAAAGCAAATTTTTGGTATTCCGTAAGATTTGTTATCCTGGCATTTTTTAAACTGTCATTTAATTTATACGCTAAGCTTTCATATTTGTAGGCATTATCTTTATCATTGTTTAAATTATACACAGTAGAAAGTCTACTATAAGCAACCACAAGTTCAGCATCAGGTGTGCCAATCAGTTGGGCTGTTTCAATTGTTTTTTTTGCATAAAAAAGGCTTGAATCCTTATTATTCTGCCCAAGGAATATGGCAGAAAATCCATTGTAAGCTAATGGTAATCCAACGAGTTCTTTATCTGCCCAAAATCTTGCAATTGCTTTATGTGCATTAGTTATAGCAGAGTCCCACATCCCTTTTTGCCCATAAAACCGTGCAATAAACAAATAAGAAAAGCCAACTCTGTTATAGCCTGCCTTAGTCCCTGTTTCAATGCTTTTTTTAAGAAATAAAAGGGCTGAATCGGGGGACATTGCAAAGGCAAGACCTCTGCTGGAAACATATACTACCTTACCGTTATTGATGGACTCGCCAAGTTTCAATGCCTCCTGTAAAGAGGCTTTATATTTTTCAAGTTCTCCCAAACTGACCCATAAGTTTCCCATCATCTGGTAATTCATACCTAAAATAGCAATCCGGGCTTCATGACTGTTTTTAGAATTGGAGAATACCCATGGCCGCCAATTATCGGATTCATTTTTTTCATCCTCCGCAAGTTTCATCGCTTCAGAAAAATATTCATACGATTTCATGAGATTGCCTAAACCGTTTAAGATATACGCCGCCTGACTGTACGCATCGGCTTGCCATAATTTCCTATTTAATTTTTTGGCCAAAGCCAATTGCTGTTCATGAAAATATAACCCACTATCCCGCTTAATATCCTGGTAATAAAATCCCAGACTGCGGTAAGCAGCCATCTTTAGGGTATCATTCTTTTCAGTTTGTACACTACGTTTTAAGCTATCGGCTTGCTGTGCGGTTACATATCCCCAGGTCGGGTCTATCTGTGCCATTGAGAACGCAGGCAGCAAACAGAGCAGGAATATTTTTATAAATGCTTTCATTACTAGTTAGTTGGTATTTGAATAATAAATGTTGAACCTTCCCCTTCTTTCGTCTCCAACTTCAACTCCCACCATGTGCTTTTACAATATCATAACTCAATGATATGACCTGCCCGATGGGTAAGTGCTTTTTTTCATTTAAAACTTTTTTGATTGCTGTTGCCCTCATATTCGGTATTAGTCAGTTTTAAAGGGCCGGAGACAAAAATTGAATTTACTCAATTTTATTTTCTCCTAACAGAATAAGAATGAGGTAATAAGAGTGGTAAAGGGCCTAGCATTCCTTCTCCAGCACCGTCACAATTTTTGCATAAAACTCCCTGGCCCGTTCCGGTGTGCTACCAATGCAAACAACGCCGAGTTTGCCGTATTGGGATAAGGCACCAATAAGGTGAAACATTACACCTTCCTGCGAAGTGCCATCATAATGCAGATCATTTACCATCGCAATATCTATCAGGTCATGCGGACTGAGGCCTTTATATTTTTCGTTTCGCAAATTATCTGAACAGAAATAATAACGAACCAGATTTCCTTTGGATGTATAGTACAATCCTTCTTCTTCATTATAAATTCCGTCGGTTAAAAATTGAAGCATCAGGAATGGATGTGTGGTGCCCCCTTTTCTTAAATTGATTTCTATGGGATAATGCTTCCAGCCAGTTTCTTCTTTTACAGAAATAAAATCTACCGCAAATCTTCCCAGCACACCTTTCTTTAACAATGCAGCAGCTACACATCTTCCCATATTTGCCAACTCAATTGCATACTCCGGCGATGCCGGAAAATGTGCTCCAATATAAACCTGGCCACTTTCGCCACCCAGTTGCTGATCGTGGGTGGAAATAATTTCTATTGCGCCGGTTGGTGTGATGCGACATTGCACCGATGGAGACTCCTTTATATCACCTTCTAAAAACTCTTCTACAATGCCACCCATACTTGCATACTTGCGTAGGAACATGGGGTAAGTAAGTTCTTCAGCAACCATCTTTAACCGTTGCGGCAGTTGCTCTTTTATCCAGCCTTTCAGATCAATATTTTTATCGTAATCTTCATAGGAGAAAACAGCATTGCCATCGCCAGAAAAGCCATCATTTACTTTTACAACTCCTTTTCTTAAAGCAGGATTTTGTTGTTTCAGCTTGGTTAATCCATTAATAATATCTTCTTCAGTGTTCAGGTCTTCAACACCCGGTGGCACATTTAAACCACATTCTCTAAAAATTTTTCGCCCATTGCTTTTACTTCCCAAATCATATAAATCAGGGTCACAACCATAAATAGGAATTTGTAATTGTACCGCCAAGGATCGTTCCTGTTCTGTAACTATAAAACACGACATATGTGCATCATGATCCGCAGGAATAAAATCTTTTATTCGCTGTATTAATCTTGGTCGATCTAAAATTTTTTTAGTTAATGGTGTAGGTGATGAATCATGACAACTTAATAAGGTAAGTCTGCGCTGAGCATGATACCCTGTAATACCCGGTAACAGGTGCAAGTAATAATCAATTATAATGGGGTCTATCGTTTCACTGGTAACATAAATAACATTTGTTCTTGGCATTCTTAACAACATCAACATACAAAGCATTCTTTCTTCGTAATGGTTGATACCTGTAATTTTTGAGAGAATTTCTTCATCCATTGATAAGGATGGAATGATGACAACGGTTCTGGGAGCCAGCTTATCTGGAAATACCTGTTCGTACTGCTGCGGAAAACGTTGTTGTATTTTCTTAAACTTCATGGCTTCGGCTACGGAATCTCTGATGGGAGTTCCGGCAACGGCTTTTTTTTGAGTTGCAACTTTTTTGAGATCTGCCATCACAATAAAAATTAAGGTGGTATTTCTTAGCTATGAAAATACAGATATTCCTTCACCCTTTCATCCGTGCCGGCCGGTAGTGATTAATTATAATTATGCATCCTGCCCTGTCCATAGTGCGCCACCAATACTATTGCGGGAAGCCCCAGTTTCTGAAGCAAACACATTGTATTCCTGGCGCCAGCGCAAAATTCCCATAAAAGCAATGAGAATAGCATTATTGGCAGCAGCAGCAGCTGATTGCAAAGCAAGTTTCTCTTTTAATATTTTACTCCTGACAAAAGTGGAAGGGCCTTTTTGCAGCCCTCCAAGTGCAATATCAATGGAATAAAAATTATTAATGACCGGCAATTGTGTCAACGATGCAATAATGGCTCCATCACCTAGTTCTATCTCGTTTTTGCCTGCTAGTATTGTGTGGCCTTCAAAAGCTATCAATGCCACTTTATAGTGTAACTGGTATTGCTCAATAAATTTATTTATTTGTTGCCCCATGTATTCTCCATATCCGGTATGTAGTTGTTGAAAGTCAGAAATTGGTAAAACGGCAGCATTCTTTAAGCGGTTGGCCCAGTCTGCCTCATACAGAAAATTGGCTGATTGCAATACTTCAAATGTCCATTTACCAGCCTGTTCCTGAAATTCAGTAAATGTTATATTCAGCCCCGCTGAAAGATCATCACTTGCCAAACCAATTGCTCTGTAAACCATGAATCCTTTTTTAAGTTAGATTTGCCAAAAGTAAATCTTCACAATGATTGTTAACTTAAGCCAACAACATTCTTTAATAAGTAACTGGGTAGGTGAACTGCGGGACGTAAATGTACAAACTGACAGGATGCGTTTTCGCCGTAATTTGGAACGAATTGGTGAAGCAGCTGCTTACGAAATCAGCAAAGTGCTGCCTTTTGTAGAAAAAGAAATTCAAACGCCACTTGGTATAGCGGTACATAAAGTTTTAAAGGAACAACCTGTTTTAGCTACAATTCTGCGGGCCGGTCTACCCTTGCACAATGGTTTGTTGAACTATTTTGACCAGGCCGACAATGCGTTTATTTCTGCCTATCGAAAACATAATAAAGACGGTAGCTTTGAAATAAGCCTTGATTATGTTTCTTGCCCGGAATTGGAAAACAGGGTTATCATTGTTTCCGATCCCATGCTGGCAACGGGAGCTTCCTTAGTAAAAACCATTCATTTTTTAAAAGAAGAAGGAAATCCCCGTGAAATTCATATAGTTGCAGCCA
>LNFM01018944.1_pt1 | contig 15098 bp, 11 predicted proteins | sample 596031 | NCBI WGS metagenome assembly LNFM01 (sample SAMN04254537, study PRJNA301005) | activated carbon metagenome | isolation source: dual media filters at the Ann Arbor, Michigan drinking water treatment plant | place: USA: Ann Arbor | reverse complement strand
GGCGGAGTAAACTCCGCCAAAGTGGCGCTCATGGGATGTGGAATCACAAGAAGAGCGCCACTGGAGTGGCGCGCTCCCAGCCATGAGCTTCCCTTTCGCAGCGCCACCATTTTCTCAGCATCGTGGTGCGCGCCGGCGTGCTGGGGGTCACCCCAGCGAAGCTGGGGAGGAGAATGATCTCGAGCCGACCATGAGCACCCTGCCGTTGCCGGCAACCGTGCTTGCCGTCACACTGGTGGCAGGCAGCAGTGCACGATGACGACCCTGTTCGAATACGATCCCGATATCGGCTATCGCTTCGTGCCCCATCTCAAGACCCGCGTGGCGAGCCCCGATGGCGGCTACCTGGTGCGCACGAACGGTCTCGGCTTTCGCAGCGACCGCGAGTTCGAGCTCGACGATGCGGCGCCGCGGCTCCTCGTGTTCGGCGATTCCTTCACCGCGGGCGACGGCGTCTCCAACGGCAGCCGCTACAGCGACGTGCTGGAGACGCTGCTGCCGCCGGTCGAGGTCCACAATTTCGGCCTGCCGGGCAGCGGCACCGATGCGCAGTACATCTGCTACACCAAGCTTGCCGCGGGCGCGCCCTGCCGGGCCGTCGTGCTGGCCGTGCTGGTCGAGAACATCCGGCGCATCACGAGCCCCTACCGTCCGTCGCAGGACTCCGAGGGCGGCGTCGAGTTCCTGCCCAAGCCCTACTTCGAGCTCGCGCTCGCAGATGGGGGCGACAGCGTTGACGGGAGCGGGGCCGAGCGGCTGGTGCGCCATCACGACCCGGTGCCGCGCGAGCCGGTGACGGCGCGCGAGCTCGAGAGCAACGAGTCGGTCGACCGCGGCGGCCGCTTCCCGGCGCTGCGCCGGCTGGTCCGCGCGGTCGGCCTGCAGGGCGTGGTGCAGCAGCTGGTGCGCTACCAGCCGACGCCCGAGTACGACAGCCCCGACGATCCGGCGTGGCGGCTGATGCGCGCCATCCTGCTCGCCTGGCGCGCGGCGATCCCGCAGCCCGTCGTGCTGATGCCGCTGCCGCTCTACCAGCATGTCGAGGGCACGGCCGACGCCACCGCCTACCGCCGACGCTTTGGCGAGCTGGCGCGCGACGGCAATTTCATCCTGCATGATCCGCTCGACGACCTGCTTGGCTACGACCTCGAGACACGGCGCGGCTTTCGGTTCCGGAAGGACGTGCACTTGACCCCCGCAGGCCATCGCGCGATAGCCCAGTCGCTCGCCGGGACCCTGCGGCCGCTGCTGGCCGCGTCGCCGGCCAGCGGGGAGAGCGTTCATACATGACGATAAAGCCGTCATCCCGACCGGAGCCTCGCGGAGCGCCTGCCCTGAGCTCAGCCGAAGGGAGGCGTAGTGGAGGGACCTTTCTTGATGCAGGATTTGCAAGAAAGGTCCCTCGACTGCGCCGCCTTTCGGGCGGCTCCGCTCGGGATGACGGACTTGTTTGCCCGGGACATGCCGACGATGCGGTGCTCGACGGCCGCCTGCCCGCTCGGGACGACGGCGTTTCTTGGCAAGGCCAGAGGAGGGCGCCGATCGACTGGGACGTGAGCCGGGGTCTGGATGACGGCGTTTCGAGCTCGGGCCAGGGGGTGCCGTGAGCGAACCGTACATCCTGGGGATTTCCGGCCTCTATCACGATTCGGCGGCTGCCATCGTGAAGGGCGGCGAGATCGTCGCGGCCGCCCAGGAGGAGCGCTTCACCCGCAAGAAGCACGACCGGCGCTTTCCCGGCAACGCCGTCAACTACTGCCTGGGCGAGGCCTTCATCGAGCCGGCCGACCTGGCACTGGTCGCCTACTACGACAATCCCTGGCTGACCCTCGACCGGGTGCTGCGCAACTTCGCCGCCGTGGCGCCCCGCGGCCGCGCGCCGTTCAAGGCAGCGATGCGCTCGGTGCTGGGCGAGAAGCTCAGGGTCGGCCAATTGATCGAGGACGCGCTCGGCATGCGCCGGCCGGTCGCCTACGTCGACCATCACATCTCGCACGCCGCCTCGGCCTTCTATCCCTCGCCGTTCGAGAGCGCGGCCATCCTCACTATCGACGGCGTCGGCGAGCACGCCACGCTGACCATCGGCCACGGCAAGGACAACACCGTCGAGCTGCTGCGCGAGATCCGCTACCCGCATTCGCTCGGCCTGCTCTACAGCGCCATCACCCAGTATTGCGGCTTCCGGGTGAACTCCGGCGAGTACAAGCTGATGGGGCTCGCGCCCTACGGCGAGCCGCGCTTCGCCGACCTGATCCGAAAGCACCTGATCGACATCAAGGACGACGGCTCGTTCGCCCTCGATCTCGACTACTTCGCCTTCATGGACGGTGCTGCGATGGCGGGCGAGAAGATGCACGCCCTGTTCGGCGCGCCGCCGCGCGAGGCCGAGAGCCGGATCGCGCTGTTCCACATGGACGTCGCCGCCTCGATCCAGGCAGTCACCGAGGAGATCATGCTGAGGCTCGCGCGCACGGCGCTGGGCCTCACCGGCGAACGCAACCTCTGCATGGCCGGCGGCGTGGCGCTGAACTGCGTCGGCAACGGCAGGATCCTGCGCTCGGGCGTGACCGAGGGATTGTGGATCCAGCCGGCGGCGGGCGATGCCGGCGGTGCGCTGGGCGCCGCGCTCTATGCCGCGCACATGGGACTCGGGCTCCCGCGCAAGCGCTCGCCGTCGGGCCGCGACAGCCAGCACGGCAGCTATCTCGGGCCCAACCATTCCAGCGCCCAGGTCCGCGCCTTCCTCGATCGCGCGGGCTATCCCTACACGCGCATTCCCGATCGCGGCGAGCGCGCTGAGGCCATCGCCGCGGCGCTGGCGTCGGGCAAGGTGGTGGGCCTGGTGAGCGGGCGCATGGAGTTCGGCCCGCGCTCGCTGGGCGCGCGCTCGATCCTGGCCGACCCGCGCGGCGCCGACATGCAGTCCAAGGTCAATCTCAAGGTGAAGTACCGCGAATCGTTCCGCCCGTTCGCGCCGGCGGTGCTGAGCGAGCGCGTCGGCGATTTCTTCGAGATGACGGGCGAGAGCCCCTACATGCTGCTGGTGGCGCCGGTGCGCGAGGAGTTGCGCCGGCCGTTCGATCTCGCGGCCTTCCGGCAGGGCGTCGCCGACATGATCCCCGAGGTCAACAAGGTGCGCTCGACCCTGCCCGCCATCACCCACGTCGACTACAGCGCGCGGGTGCAGACGGTGAACGCGGCCGACCAGCCGGAATTCCACGCCATCCTCAGCGCCTTCGCGGCCGAGACCGGCTGCCCGGTGCTGGTCAACACCTCGTTCAACGTGCGCGGCGAGCCGATCGTCAACACGCCGCAGGATGCCTATCGCTGCTTCATGCGCACCGACATCGACCTGCTGGTGCTGGAGGATTGCCTGCTCGAGAAGGTCGAGCAGCCGAGGAGCAAGGAAGGCGATGCCTGGAGGAAAGAATTTGTCCTCGACTGACGGACCGCCCGAAGCGCCGGACGCGGCGCCGGCCGACGCGCTGCTCGACGCGCTGTTCGACGCGCTGACCCGCGACGACGGCACGCCGCCGGTCGATCCGCACATGGCGCTGAAGCCCGACCGCGCGGCCGCGACATACCTCGTGCCGGCGCCGCATCCGCGGCTGACGCTCGAGGAGATGCGCCGGCCCGACACGAGCGACCCGATGGCCGAGGTCGCGCGCGTGCTGGCCGACGTGGCGCCCGAGCGGCGCAGGGCCCTGCTCGCCGCCCTCAAGGCCGCCGCCGAGGCGCTGGTCGCCGAGGCCGCCGACGGCGGCCCGGCCGAGCCGCCGTCGCTGATCTACGCGCTGCATTGAGGGGCGGTCGTCTTGCCGGCGCACTCTCAGTCTCCTCCCCAACGAAGTTGGGGAGGTGTCGCCGTCTTACGGCGACGGAGGGGTCATGAGTCATGAGTCGTGATCTCGAATGAATGTCTTGTCTCATGGCTCATGACCCCTCCGTCCGCGAAGACCCTTCGGCTTCGCTCAGGGCAGGCGCGGCCACCTCCCCAACTCCGTTGGGGAGGACAAAGAGAGGCGCAGACGCTTCGGCTTCGCTCAGCGCAGGCACCGCCACCTCCCCAGCGAAGCTGGGGAGGAAAATGAACCTGAAGCAGGCGGTCATTGCGGCGGCGGGCCGGCTCGGGTGCTTTCCGCTCGGGCTGGCCGCGCAGCGGCTGGCGTGGGGGCGGCGCTTCGTGCGGGTGCTGAACTATCACGCCACGCCCGAGCGCGATGCCGCCGGGCTCGAACGGCAGCTCGCGCTTTACCTCGCGCATTTCGATCCGGCCGAGCCCGGCGATCTCGATGCCTGCGTCGAGGGCCGCCTGACAGGAGAACGGCCGCGGCTGCTGATCACCTTCGACGACGGCTACCGCTCCAACCACGACGTCGCCGCGCCGCTGCTGGAGAAGCATGGATTCCGCGCCTGCTTCTTTCTGCCCGAGGCGGAGATCGCGACCGATCGCGCCGCCGCCGTTGCCGCCTTCGCCGCGGCCAGGGACGAGCCCGAGCCGCGCATGACCTGGGCCGAGGCGCGATCGCTCGCGGGGCGCGGCCACCGCGTCGGCTGCCACACCCGCACGCACGTGCGGCTGGCCGACGATCTGCCGGCCGAGCGGCTCGCCGACGAGATCACCCTTGCCGGCCGCGACGCTGCCCGGAAGCTCGACCGCCCGGTCGAGGATTTCTGCTGGGTCGGCGGCGAGGAATGGTCCTACGGCGCCGGCGCCTTCGACGAGATCCGCCGCGCCGGCTACCGCCGCGTGTTCATGACCAATCTCTATCCTGTCCTCCCGGGTTCCTCGCCGATCTGGATCCAGCGCACCAACGTCGAGGCGAGCTGGCCGATCGAGCAGGTGAAGTTCTATCTCAGCGGCATCATGGACCTCGCCTACGCACCGAAGCGGCGGCGGCTGGCGAGAAAGTTGTTGGGTCGAGGGTGACTCGTCTGCGCTGTGGCCGCGCGTTCGGCGTTGCTCACAGATCGAGAGCGGACATTGGTGTCCGCTTCGTGAGGAGCAACGCCACATCATGGTTTGGCCGGCGATTTTCCTTTCGCGCGTGCCCGGCGCTTCGCGGATATGGGCCGTACCGGCGCAGCCGTCGTCGAGGCGGCTTCGGCCTTGCGCAGCTCCTCGACATCGGCAAGGTCACGGGTGCGACCGGCAGCGAGCTTGGCGGCAATCAGATCCGCGCGCGAGATGAAGTAGGCCTTCAGTCCGGTTTCCTCGTCGATCGTTTGGGCCGAGCGGTTCTTCCAGGCTGCGTCGAAAGTGATGCCGGGAATCTCGAGCAGGATATCGATCGCGACGGGCGGCACGCCCATGGTGTACCAGCTGCCCCGATCTTCGAAGTCCTTGGCGGTGAGCTTGCGAGTCGGTGATCGCGGGTCGGCGTCGGGCTTGGCGCGCGTGCGCAACGGCGCGCCGAACTCCTGCAAGGCACGGAAGAGGGCGGCGGCGTTCTTGGGCGCGGGCCGAACGAGAATGTCGAGGTCCCCGGTCGCACGCGGCTGGGCGTGACGCGACACGGCATAGCCGCCGACCACGAGATACTCGACCTTATTCTCGTTCAGAAGGGCGATGAGATCTTTGAAGTCTGGAAACATGGATGCCCTTCATCGCGTATGCGGCGGCCGTCATCTCCACCACGGTCGCCATGACGACGTGAGTGGGTTGGATCGCCCAATAGGCGTATTCCGCGTCCTTCGCCGCATCGAGATCATGATGGCATGAGAGGCTCCACGTGGCGCGGCGGCGCTCGGCGCGGGCACGAAATGCGGGGTCATCGGTATTCATGGTCTGGATTTTCCAGCTGTTGCAGGCCTAGTTGATCGTTCGGACAACGGCAGTCAACGCATGAGAATTCCCTATGTGGTGCCAATGACGCCGTTTGCGCTCGCGGGCGGTGTGGCGTTGGGGAGGCCAGGAGAGGTGGGGAATGGGGTTTCATGGCGTCGGAGTCGTCTCATGATTCCTCCCCAGCGTCTTCGCTGGGGAGGTGTCGGCGCCTGCGCCGACGGAGGGGTCATGGGCCATGAGTCTTGATCTGAATGCATGTGTCGGGATTGGTGGCTCATGACCCCTCCGCCCCGTATGACGGCGACACCTCCCCAACGTAGTTGGGGAGGCGGGTTCAAGGCATGTACGAGCCGCCATTCACGTGCACCGTCTGGCCGGTCATGGCGTCGGAGTCGTCGCTGGCGAGATACACCGCAGTGCGGGCAATCTGCTCGGGCGTCAGGAGCTTGCCGCCCAGGGGAATGTTCTCGCGGGCCATCACCACGAGCTCGGCGTCGGTGTTGCCGTAGCGCGGCTGCGCGGTGTCCGTGAGGCCCGGCGCGATGGCGTTGACGCGGATGCCGTGCGGGGCGAGCTCGAGCGCCAGCGCGCGGGTCATCGACACCACGCCGCCCTTGCTGGCGCTGTAGTGCACGCCGCGCACCGCGCCGCGGATCGCCTGCGAGGCGAGGTTGATCACCGCGCCGCCCTGCCTGGAGCCACCCTGATCGGCGCTGCCCTTCCCGGCGCTGGCCGTGCCGACGCTGCCGGTGCCGACACCGCCCTGGGAGCCGCCCGCCTTGCCGGCGGCGATCAGCGCCTTGGCAAAGGCGATGGTGGCGAAGCAGCCGGCCTTGAGGTTGATGTCGAGGACATGGTCCCAGTCGCTCTCGCGCATCTCGAGCAGCTTCACGCGCGGGAAGACGCCGGCGTTGTTCACGAGGATGTCGGGGGTGCCGAGCGTCTCGGCCGTCTCGGCCACCATGGCCTCGATGTCGGCGAGCTTGGCGACATCGGCCCTGATCAGGTGGGCGCGCCGGCCGGCCTGCAGGACCGAGCCGACCACCGCCTCGGCGCCGGCCAGGTCGTCGAGCCAGGTGACGGCGACGTCCGCGCCCTCGGCCGCCAGCGCCCGGGCGATGGCCGCGCCTATGCCCTGCTGCGCGCCTGTGACGATGGCGGTTCTTCCTTTGAGTTTCATGGGTATCCCCTCTTCTTCACCAATACTGTGCGCTACAATAACGACCTCATCCACCAATGCTGCGCGCTACAATAACGACCTCATCCTGAGGAGCCGCGCAGAGCGCGGCGTCTCGAAGGATGGGCTGCACGCACCGTGCCTGATCCCGACCCTTCGAGACGCCGCGCTCCGCGCGGCTCCTCAGGGTGAGGTGTGGGTTGGTCGTCGAAGTTTCATGGGTATCCCCTCTTCTTCACCAATGCTGCGAGCTACAACAACGACCTCATCCACCAATGCTGCGCGCTGCGACAACGACCTCATCCTGAGGAGCCGCGCAGAGCGCGGCGTCTCGAAGGATGGGCTGCACGCACCGTGCCTGATCCGGACCCTTCGAGACGCCACGCTCCGCGCGGCTCCTCAGGGTGAGGAGTGGGTTGGTCGTCGAAGTTTCATGGGTATCCCCTCTTCTTCACCAATACTGCGAGCTACAACAACGACCTCATCCACCAATGCTGTGCACTGCGACAACGACCTCATCCACCAATGCTGTGCACTGCGACAACGACCTCATCCACCAATGCTGCGCGGTGCGACAAAGTGCGGCGTCTCGAAGGATGGGCTGCACGCACCGTGCCTGATCCGGACCCTTCGAGACGCCGCGCTCCGCGCGTCTCCTCAGGGTGAGGACCAGCGTGTCCGCTCCGTTCATGAGCGAGCGGGACCCTTCGACAAGCTCAGGGCAGGCTGCCCGCGGTCCGGCAGACCATGAAGGCCTTGCTTTGGCACCCTTGCACGCCCCCGACCGCGCCGGTATAAGCGCGCTTCCTTCGGCGGCCGGGCCCATAGGGCATTGCCTCGGCTGCCAACCGTAACCCTTTGAAAAGGAAAGAAAATGCCCAAAATGAAGACCAAGAGCGGGGCGAAGAAGCGGTTTCGCTTCACCGCCACCGGCAAGGTCAAGCACGGGGTCGTCGGCAAGCGCCACGGCATGGTGAAGCGCAGCACGCGCTTCATTCGCCAGGCCACCGGCATGACCATCGTCTCCGAGCCGGACACCCGCATCATCAAGCGCAACTTCTTCCCGTACGAGAGGTAGGCCATGGCACGCGTCAAGCGAGGCGTGACCGCACACGCTCGTCACAAGAAGGTCCTCAAGCTCGCCTCGGGCTACCGCGGCCGCGCCAAGGTGGCGTTCCGCGTCGGCATCGAGAGGGTCGAGAAGGGCCTGCAATACGCCTATCGCGACCGGCGCAACAAGAAGCGCGCATTCCGCGGCCTGTGGATCCAGCGCATCAACGCGGCGACCCGCGAGCATGGCATGACCTACTCGCAATTCATGAACGGCATCCTGAAGGCCGGCATCGAGGTCGACCGCAAGGTCATGGCCGACCTGGCCGTCCGGGAACCGGCCGCGTTCAAGGCTCTGGTCGATCAGGCACAAGCGGCCCTGAAGCAGGGCCCCGCCCTCGAGTAACGTCCGGCGGCGTCCAGGCAAGGACCAACGATGAGCGGGCGGGACCCTTCGGCTCCGCTCAGGGCAAGTGCCCGCGGTCCAGAAGCGGGACGTCCCGGACAGAGATCGCAGAGAGGGAGCCTGGACCACAGGCTCCCTTTTTTCGTGTTCGTTTCGGAGTGAGCTCGCATGACCGATCTTTCGACGATCCGCGACGAGGCGCTCGGCGCCGTGCAGGCCGCCGCCGACCTCGCGGCCCTCGACGCCGCGCGCGTGGCCGCACTCGGCAAGAAGGGCAGCGTCACCGGCCTGATGAAGACCCTGGGCGGGCTCGCGCCCGACCAGCGCAAGGAGTTCGGCGCGCGGGTCAACCAGCTCAAGGGCGAGATCGAGGGGGCGCTCGAGGCGCGCAAGTCCGCGCTCAGCGCCACCGCTCTCGCCGCGAAGCTCAGCAACGAGCGCATCGACGTCAGCCTGCCGACCCGGCCCGAGTTCGCCAGCGCGCGTGCGGGCACCCTGCACCCGATCGGCCAGGTGATGGACGAGCTCGCCGCCATCTTCGGCGAGATGGGCTTCACCTGGGCCGACGGCCCGGACATCGAGGACGACTGGCACAATTTCACCGCGCTCAACATCCCGCCCGACCATCCGGCGCGCCAGATGCAGGATACCTTCTACCTGCCGCCGCGCGCCGATGGCACGCCGATGGTGCTGCGCACCCACACCTCGCCGGTGCAGGCCCGCACCATGCTCGACAAGGGCGTGCAGCAGATGCTGGCCGACGGCGGGTCGCTCCGCATCATCGTGCCCGGCCGCACCTACCGCATCGACAGCGACGCCACCCACACGCCGATGTTCCACCAGGTCGAGGGGCTGGTGATCGACCGCACCACGCACATGGGCCATCTCAAGGGCTGCCTGGTCGATTTCTGCCGTGCCTTCTTCGAGATCGATGGCCTCCCCTTGCGCTTCCGGCCCAGCTACTTCCCGTTCACCGAGCCGTCGGCCGAGGTCGACATCGGCTGCTCGTGGAAGGATGGCGAGCTTCGGATCGGCGCCGGCGATTCGTGGCTCGAGATCCTGGGCTCGGGCATGGTGCATCCCAACGTCATCCGCAATTGCGGCCTCGATCCCGCGATCTACCAGGGCTTCGCCTTCGGCATGGGTATCGACCGCATCGCCATGCTGAAGTACGGCATCCCCGACCTGCGCAGCTTCTTCGACTCCGATCTGCGATGGCTGCGCCATTACGGCTTCTCCGCCCTGGAGTCGGTCCGATGAAGTTCACCCTGTCCTGGCTCCGCGAGCATCTCGACACCACAGCGAGCCTGGCCGAGCTGCGCCATGGCCTCACCATGCTGGGCCTCGAGGTCGAAGGCGTCAGCAACCCGGCCGAGTCCCTGAAGGGCTTCGTCGTCGGCCACGTCGTCGAGGCGGTGCAGCATCCCAACGCCGATCGCCTGCGACTGTGCAAGGTCGACGCCGGAACCGGCACGATCATCCAGGTCGTCTGCGGCGCGCCCAACGCGCGGACCGGCCTCAAGGGCATCTTCGCGCCGACCGGCAGCTTCATCCCGGGCACCGGCATCACGCTCAAGGCGAGCAAGATCCGCGGCGAGGAGAGCAACGGCATGCTGTGCTCGAGCCGCGAGCTGCAGCTCGGCGACGACCACAGCGGCATCATCGACCTGCCGGCCGACGCGCTGACCGGCATGCCCGCCGCCGAGGCGCTCGGCCTCGACGACGCGGTGATCGAGATCAAGGCGACGCCCAACCGCGCCGATTGCCTGGGCGTGCACGGCATCGCCCGCGATCTCGCCGCGGCCGGCCTCGGCACCCTGAAGCCGGTCGACACGACCAAGATCGCCGGCACGTACAAGAGCCCGATCAAGTGGACGCACGGCTACGAGCCCACGCCTGAGAGCCCCTGCCCGCTGGTCTACGGCCGCCATTTCCGCGGCATCCGGAACGGGCCCTCGCCCGACTGGCTGCAGCGCCGCCTGAAGGCGATCGGGCTGCGGCCAATCTCGGCCCTGGTCGACATCACCAACCTGGTGACCTTCGACCTCAACCGGCCGCTGCACGTGTTCGATGCGAAGAAGCTCGCCGGCGACCTGGTGATGCGCCAGGCCCGCGAGGGCGAGCAGATCCTGGCGCTCGACGGCCGGACCTACACGCTCGATCCTGCCGTCGCGGTGATCGCCGATAACAACGGCGTGCACGGCATCGGCGGCATCATGGGCGGCGAGGACACCGGCTGCAGCGAGGGCACGACCGAGATGTTCCTCGAGGCGGCGTATTTCCAGCCGATCGGCATCGCCGCGTCGGGCCGCAAGCTCGGGATCCTCTCCGACGCGCGCTATCGCAACGAGCGCGGCATCGATCCCGAATCCTGCGCCTGGGGCGTCGAGGTGGCGACCCGCCTGGTCCTCGCGCTGTGCGGCGGCGAGGCGAGCGAGGTCGTGTCGAGCGGCGTCATGCCCAACTGGCGCCGCAGCTACGACCTGCGCCCCGACCGCGTGAAGACCTTGACGGCGATCGACGTGCCGGCGGCCGAGACCGCCGCGATCCTGACGCGGCTCGGCTTCACCGTGCAGGGCAGCGGCCCGTGGAGCGTCGCCGTGCCGTCGTGGCGTCCCGACATCATCGGCGAGGCCGACCTGGTCGAGGAAGTGACGCGGGTCTGGGGCTTCGACAACATCCCGACCACGTCGCTGCCGCGGCTGTCGCCGATCTCCCGGGCGGTGCGCAGCCCGCGCCAGCGGCGCGTGCCGCAGGCCCGCCGCGCGCTCGCCGCGCGCGGGCTGAACGAGGCGGTGACCTGGTCGTTCCTGCCGCGCGCCCAGGCCGAGCGCTTCGGCGGCGGCGGCGCCGACCTGCGCCTCTTGAACTCGATCGCGTCGGAACTCGACACGATGCGGCCTTCGATCCTGCCCAACCTGATCGACGCGGCCAAGCGCAACGAGGCGCGCGGGCTCGCCGACCCGGCCCTGTTCGAGGTCGGCCCGCAGTACCGGGACGCGACGCCCGCCGGCCAGCAGGCAGTCGCCGCCGGCATCCGCCACAGGAAGGCCGTGCCGCGCAACTGGGCCGGCCCGGCGCGCGACGTCGACGCCTTCGACGCCAAGGCCGACGCGATGGCCGTGCTCGAGGCGATCGGCGCGCCGGTCGAGAACATGGTCGCGACGCACGGCGGTGGCCCGGGGAGTGGATCGGGCAACGGCCCGGGGAACGGATCGGCGAGCGGGGCGACCCGTGGATCGGGCAGCGGATCGTCCGGCGGAGCCGGCGGCGCGCCGGACTGGTACCACCCCGGCCGCTCCGGGGCGATCAAGCTCGGCGACCGGGTGATGGCGTGGTTCGGCGAGCTCCATCCCGAGATCGTCGCGGCGGCCGACCTGGCCGGCCCGGTGGCGGCCTTCGAGGTCTTCCTCGATGCCCCGCCGCTTCCCAAGCCCAAGGCCACCAAGGCGCGGCCCAAGCTCGTGCTCTCGGCCTTCCAGCCGCTCGAGCGCGACTTCGCCTTCATCGTCGATGCCGGCATCGAGGCCGAGCGCCTGGTGCGCGCCGCCCGCAACGCCGACAAGGCGCTGATCACGGCGGCGCGGGTGTTCGACGTCTACGCCGGCAAGGGCGTGCCCGACGACAAGAAATCGATCGCGCTCTCCGTCACCCTGCAGCCCGTCGAACGCACCCTGACCGACGCCGAGATCGAGGCCGCCTCCGCGAAGATCGTCGCCGCCGTCACCAAGGCGACCGGCGCGGCGTTGCGGGGGTAGGAAACACATTGAGGCCTTCATTGATCTGCCCCAACCAACAAAACGACCTCCTCCTGAGGAGCCGCGCCCAGCGCGGCGTCTCGAAGGAGGGGATCAGGCGGGTTGCCCGTTGCCCATCCTTCGAGACTCGCCCTTTGGGCGCTCCTCAGGATGAGGTCGTTGTTGGATCGCGCGCGGCAGGTCCGCTTGTCGCTTTTTCCGGATAGAGTCCGCGTCCCATGACCGCCCTGTCGCTGCTGCGCAATTTCTCGATCATCGCCCATATCGACCATGGCAAGAGCACCTTGGCCGACCGGCTGCTGCTGCGCTGCGGGGCGGTGGCGGAGCGCGAGTTCCACGACCAGATGCTCGATTCGATGGACATCGAGCGCGAGCGCGGCATCACCATCAAGGCGCAGACCGTGCGGCTGGAGTACACGGCGCTCGACGGCAAGACCTATGTCCTCAATCTCATGGACACGCCGGGCCACGTCGACTTCGCCTACGAGGTCAGCCGCTCGCTGGCCGCCTGCGAGGGCTCGCTGCTGGTCGTCGACGCCAGCCAGGGCGTCGAGGCGCAGACCTTGGCCAACGCCTATCACGCGATCGACGCCAACCACGAGATCATCCCGGTCCTCAACAAGATCGACCTGCCGTCGGCCGACCCCGACAAGGTGTGCAAGGAGATCGAGGACGTGATCGGCATCGACACGTCCGAGGCGATCAGGGTGTCGGCCAAGACCGGCCTCGGCATCGACGACCTGCTGGAAGCCATGGTCCGCCGCCTGCCCGCCCCGACGGGCGACCGCAACGCGCCGCTCAAGGCGCTGCTGGTCGACAGCTGGTACGACCCCTACCTCGGCGTCGTCACCCTGGTGCGGGTCAAGGACGGCGTCCTGAAGAAGGGCCAGCGCATCCGCATGATGGCGGCCCAGGCCTCCTACGACCTCGACAAGGTCGGCGTGTTCACGCCCAAGCCCAAGGACGTGGCCGAGCTGGGGCCGGGCGAGGTCGGCTTCATCATCGCCGGCATCAAGACCATCGCCGACTGCAAGGTGGGCGACACCATCACCGACGACCGCAAGCCGGCGGCCGAGATGCTGGCCGGCTTCAAGCCTTCCGTCCCCGTGGTGTTCTGCGGCCTGTTCCCGGCCGACGCCGCCGAGTTCGAGGGTCTGCGCGAATCGCTCTCCAAGCTCCGCCTCAACGACTCCTCCTTCCACTTCGAGCCCGAATCGAGCGCCGCCCTGGGCTTCGGCTTCCGCTGCGGCTTCCTGGGCCTGCTGCACCTCGAGATCATCCAGGAGCGGCTGGAGCGCGAGTTCGACCTCGACCTGGTCACCACGGCGCCCTCGGTGGTCTACAAGATCACCATGGACGACGGCACGGCGCGCGAGCTGCACAACCCGGCCGACTATCCCGACCCGTCGCAGATCGCGACCATGCAGGAGCCGTGGATCAAGGCCACGATCATGACGCCCGACGAGCATCTCGGCTCGGTGCTGACCCTGTGCCAGGAGCGGCGCGGCCAGCAGATCGAGCTGACCTACGCGGGCTCCAGAGCCATGGCGGTCTACCGCCTGCCGCTCAACGAGGTGGTGTTCGACTTCTACGACCGCCTGAAGTCGGTGACGCGCGGCTACGCCAGCTTCGACTACGAGATGCTGGGCTACGAGGAGGGCGAGCTGGTCAAGCTCACCATCCTGGTCAACGGCGAGCCGGTCGACGCGCTCTCGATCATCACCCACAAGAACCAGGCCGAGCAGCGCGGCCGCGCGCTGTGCGAGCGCCTGAAGGACCTGATCCCGCGCCAGCTCTTCAAGATCGCCATCCAGGCCGCCATCGGCGGCCGCATCATCGCCCGCGAGACGATCAGCGCGCTCCGCAAGGACGTGCTCGCCAAGTGCTACGGCGGCGACATCAGCCGCAAGAAGAAGCTCCTCGAGAAGCAGAAGAAGGGCAAGAAGCGCATGCGCCAGGTCGGCGACGTCGAGATCCCGCAGTCGGCGTTCATCGCGGCGCTGAAGATGGACAGCCGGTAACAGTCGCCGCCGCGGCGCGGCGGCGACTGCGAGAAGTCGGCGGCATGATTCCCTGTTCCTGGAAAAAGCAGCACGCCGCGACCCGCCCAGAAGGTCGATGCCATCGGCGTCTTCCGCGTCGGCACCCCGCCGGAGACGGGACACCGAACAGGGAACCGCTTGCACCTGATCAGGGAAGCTGAAGCACCCGATCAGGGAATGGCCTGCCGCATAACAGGGAATGGATTCCCCTGCTGACCTCCGGCCCATGCAAATAGATCCCCGCGCCTTCTTGCTCTTCCGGACCGTGAGCAGCCTGCCCTGAGCTTGTCGAAGGGTCCCGCTCGCCCACGCGCATTCACATGCACGCCGGCGCACGCCCGTGCGCCGCTCATGCTCTTGCAGCCCCCGCCGAAGCGCCGAAGCAAGCCGCGCCACCCCCACACCCCCACGACACCCGCTCCCCGGCCTGCATGAGCCCCAAAAGTAAATCGACGGTCTTTTCTTGCGGTCGGTGCGGTCGCTTGCGGTCGCATCCTTTGGAATCAATGGCTTGGCCCGACCGCAAGAACCGCCCGGCAGCCGTCCTTGCGGTCGCACCCGGCATCTTGCGGTCGCAGTCATCGGCGCCAGCACGGTCACTATCCCTCCAGACACAATGATCCACGTCTGGAGTAGCGCCATGCGCGCGCGCCGAGAATGCCGCCTGGCCGAATTGGCTCACTTCTGCAGCCAGAAGGCTCGTGCACTCAATTGCACGCGGCGACCGAGGCCTTCATCGTCGGGAGCGCACCACTCGCAGGCGCCAGCTTTTTGAGCTTTCCTCCCTAGCCCAACTTTCTCAACTGGACCACTTGTTGGGGGAAAAACCCTTTAGAATCAAAGGGGGTGCCCGAGAGGTCTCCACTACACGGGGGGG
>LNFM01008758.1_pt1 | contig 15098 bp, 18 predicted proteins | sample 596031 | NCBI WGS metagenome assembly LNFM01 (sample SAMN04254537, study PRJNA301005) | activated carbon metagenome | isolation source: dual media filters at the Ann Arbor, Michigan drinking water treatment plant | place: USA: Ann Arbor | reverse complement strand
AGTTCCCAGTCCAGCACGGCGATCACGCGCGGTTCACTGGCGTGGAACATCAGGTTGTCGAGCCGGTAGTCGCCGTGCACGATGCTTACCAGACTGTCGTCCTTGGCGCTGGCGGGCAGGTGGGCCGGCAGCCAGTCCAGCAGCTTTTCCATCTCGGGGATGGGCTGCGAGAGTTCGCCGGCGCCGTCGGCCGAGGCGCGGTACTGCTTGCCCCAGCGCGCGATCTGGCGCTCGACGTAATTGCCGGGCTTGCCGTAGTCGGCCAGGCCGCGCTCGGTGTACTTCACGGTGTGGAGTGCGGCGATGACGCGGTTCATCTCGAGGTAGATGGCGCGACGACCGGCCGGGGCCAAGTCGGGCAGGGACTGGTCCCAGAGCACGCGGCCCGGCATGTACTCCATGATGTAGAAGGCGCGGCCGATCACGCTCTCATCCTCGCAGAGCACATGCATGCGCGGCACGGGCACGTCGGTGCCGTGCAGGCCGCGCATGACGGCGTATTCGCGCTCGATGGCATGGGCCGAGGGCAGCAGCTTGGCGACCGGGCCGGGCTTGGCGCGCAGCACATAGCTGCGCGCCGGTGTGTTGAGCTTGTAGGTCGGGTTGGACTGGCCGCCCTTGAAGGCTTCCACGCTCAGCGGGCCGGCAAAGCCTTCGAGGTTCTTGTCCAGCCAGGCCTGCAGGGCCGCCACGTCGAAGGCGTGGGCCGCAGACACCGGGCGGGTGCCCACGTTCTGCTGTTCGAGTTCACTCATGGTCTGTTGGGCTCAATGATCGGATTCGACGATGCGCAGCAGCGCCTCGCGGTTGCGCACCACCAGACCGCCGGGTTCGATGCGGATCGCCTCCTCGCGCTCCATGGCCTTGAGCTCCTGGTTCACGCGCTGACGCGAGGCACCCAGCAGCTGGGCCAGCTCCTCCTGCGCCAGCTGCAGGCCGATGCGTGTTTCGCGGCTGTCGCTGAGCGAAGACACGCCGTAGCTGCGCAGCAGGTGCAGCAGCTGCTTGGCCAGGCGGGCACGCAGGGGCAGGGTGTTGAGGTCTTCCACCAGGCCGTAGAGCTGGCGGATACGGCGTGCATGCAGGCGCAGCAAGGCCTCGTAGAGCTCGACGTGGGTGGCGAGGATCTTCTTGAAGTCGGCCTTGGCCACGCACAGCGTGGTGGTGTCGCCATGCGCGTAAGCGTCGTGGGTGCGCCGGTCGCCGTCGAAGATGGCCACATCGCCGATCCAGACCCCCGGCTCGACATAGGTCAGCGTGATCTGCTTGCCCGAGATCGAGGTCGAGCTCACGCGGATGGCGCCCTTGGCGCAGGCGATCCATTCCTCGGGCGGCTCGCCGCGCGCGGCGAGCAGGTCGCCGTCCTTGTAGCGTTTGACGTAGGCGCATCGCAGGATGTCGTGGCGCAGTGAAGGGGACAGGGTGGAAAACCAGCGACCGGCATTGATCGCTGTGCGTTCCTCTATGGTAAGAATGGGATCGTCCATGGGCTGTCTGCTGGGTGACTGTGAGGGCCTTGTCTGCACTCGTTCCTCAAGTGCGTCCTGACCCATTGTCGCGCGCAGGACGGCACCGACGCCTCAGGGTTGTCACCTGTGTGTCTGCATGGCCATCAGGCCGGTCTTACTCGTAGTCGGGGGTCTGCTTGGCCAGAAAGGCCGCGATGCCGATGCCGGCATTGGGGTGGTGCAGATTGCGCACGAAGTGCGTGCGCTCCTGGGTCAGCTGCTGGGTCAGCGTGGCCTGCGGTGCATCGTTGACGAGCTCCTTGATGCTGGCCAGCACATTGGGCGCGCGCTGGTTCAGGCGCTCGGCCAGGGTCAGGGCCTGGTCCAGGGCGCGGCCGGGGTCGCTGACGCGGTTGACCAGGCCCAGTTCGTGCAGGCGCGGGGCGTGGATGCGCTCACCGGCCATCAGCAGCTCGTTGACCAGGGGGCGGGGCAGGGCACGCGCCAGGCTCCAGCTCGCACCGCCGTCGGGCGAGAGGCCCACATTGCTGTAGGCCATGACAAACACCGCGTCGCTGGCCGCGACGATGAAATCGCAGGCCAGGGCCAGCGAGAAACCCGCGCCTGCGGCTGCGCCTTCGACGGCGGCGATCACGGGCTTGGGAAAGGTGCGGATGGCCTCGATCCAGTGATGCAGGTGTTCGATGCTCTGCGCCTGCACCTCGGGCGCTTGTTGGCGGTTGGCCTGCAGGCGGTTCAGGTCGCCGCCGGCACAGAACATCGCCCCTTCGCCGGTGAGCACGACGCTGCGTACCTCGGGGTTGCTCTCGGCCACGCTCAGGGCCTCGACGCCGGCGGCGTACATGCCGGGACCCAGGGCATTGCGGTGACCCGGGTTGGATAGGGTCAGCACCATGGTGCGGCCCTGGCTGGTGCTCAGCAGTTGTGCGCTCATGAAAAAATAAGTCCTCCGCGCTGTGCGCTACGGTCATCGCCTTGGGAACGGCCCGGCGGCGATGGAGTGTCTCACGAAGTCTCAGTCTTCCTCGTGCAGCAGCGACAGGCCGATGGCGCCGCGCCGGCGCAGCCAGGGGCTGGGGCGGTAGCGCGGATCGCCATAGACGGTCTGCAGGTTGAACAGCACTTCCAGGATGTTGGTCGGGCCGTAGCGGTTGCCCATGGCCAGCGGCCCCAGAGGGTAGCCCAGACCCAGCGTGACGGCGGTCTCCAGATCGGCCGGCGTGCAGATGCGCTGCTGGCAGATGTCGGAAGCGATGTTGACGATGGTGGCCACGACGCGTTGCGTCACGAAGCCGCCGCTGTCGCGGATCACGCTCACGGCCTTGCCGTCGCGCGCGAACAGGGCGTGGGCCGCGTCGCGCATGTCGGCGCGCGTGGCCGGGTTGGTGGCCAGCACGCGGCGTTTCGTCGCGGCGTCCTCGATCAGCAGGTCGATGCCCACGGTGCACGCCGGATCCAGGCGCTCGACCACGGCCACGGTGCTGACGTCGAAGCCCAGGGGGGCGACCAGGGTCAGCGCCTGGGGCGAGGGGCTCTGCCCCGTTTCGATCTTCGCGCCCAGGTCCTTGAGCAGCTGGTAGAGCTCGGCACGCCGGGTGGCACGTGTGGAGACCCAGACGGGCGGCAGTACGCCCACCTGGGGCACGGGTGGCTCGGGCGCGACCTGGGCCACGTTCTGGTCGTAGCGGTAGAAGCCCTCGCCCGTCTTGCGGCCCAGCACGCCACCGGCCAGGCGCTGTGCGGTGATCACGCTGGGACGGTAGCGCGGCTCCTCGTAGTACTGGTGGTAGACGGACTCCATCACCGGGTGCGAGACGTCGAGCGCCGTCAGGTCCATGAGCTCGAAGGGACCGAGCTTGAAGCCTGCCTGGTCGCGCAGGATGCGGTCGATGGTGGCAAAGTCGGCCACGCCCTCGCTCACGATGCGCAGGGCCTCGGTGCCGTAGCCGCGGCCCGCGTGGTTGACGATGAAGCCCGGCGTGTCCTGCGCGAGCACGGGGGTGTGGCCCATCTGGCGCGCGTAGTCCGAGAGGGCGGTACAGACGGCAGGGTCGGTCTTGAGCCCGGCGATGACCTCGACCACCTTCATGAGCGGCACGGGGTTGAAGAAGTGGTAGCCGGCCACGCGCTGCGGACGCTGCAGCTTGGCGGCGATGGCCGTGATCGAGAGCGAAGAGGTGTTGCTGGCCAGCACGGCGTCGGCGCGCACGAGGCCTTCGAGTTCGGCGAAGAGCGCGGCTTTGACCTCGAGCTTTTCGACGATGGCTTCGACGACCAGGTCGCAGTTCCCCAGATCTTTCAGGCTGGTGGCGGCGCGCAGCCGCTCCTTGTTCGCAGCGGCAGCAGCGGCATCGAGGCGGCCTTTTTCGACCATGCGGTCCCACTGCTCGGTGATGGCCTGCTGTGCCGCGGCGACGGCGGTGGACTGCTGGTCGTAGAGCGTGACGGTGCTGCCGGCCTGGGCCGCGATCTGGGCGATGCCGCGGCCCATGGCGCCAGTGCCGACGACGGCGATGTGTGCATAGAGGGCTTGCATGGGCGGCATTATCCAGCGCGTGTCCCCGGTCTGGAGTCACCTGCCGGACTGCCATGACGGCAGATCTCTGACAGACTGGGGGCGGAGTCAGGACAACACCGAGGAGACACGATGACGCTCAAGCTCTGCGGCTTTGCCGCCAGCAACTACTTCAACAAGGTGAAATTGCAGCTGCTGGAGAAGGACGTGCCCTTCGTCGAGGAGCTGGTCTGGACGGGCAACACGCATCCCCTGCTGATGGACCGTTCGCCCATGGGCAAGGTGCCTTTCCTGGACACGCCGTCCGGTCCGATCTCGGAGTCGAGCGCCTGCGCGGAATACATCGAAGCCGCCTATCCCCAGCGCCCTTTGCTCCCGGCCGACCCGCTGGCCGCTGCCAAGGTGCGGGAGCTGATCGTCTACATGGAACTGCACCTGGAGCTGGTGGCGCGCGAACTCTACGCCGAGGCCTTCTTCGGTGGCAAGGTCAGCGAGGGGCTCAAGGAGCGCACCCGCAAGCTGCTGCTCAAGGGTGTGAACGGCTGCTCGAAGCTGGTGAAGTTCTCACCCTTCGTGGCGGGGTCCGAGTTCACACTGGCGGATTGTGCCGCCGTGGCCCATCTGCCGCTGGTGAGCAGCGCCAGCAAGATCATCTATGGTGAGGACGTGCTGGCCGGTCTGCCCGTGCGTGATTACCTCAAGGCCATGAACGCACGGCCCCATGTGCAGACGGTCAATGCAGACCGCAAGACGAGCACCGAGCTCATGCTGTCCAGGCTGGCTGCCAAGACCCAGGCGGCTTGAGTCAGCGCTGGACCTTGAGCGCCTCCGGGTTGGCGATGTTGCTCGGCTGCCCCCGGATGAAGTTCACCACGTTGTCAAAGGCGGTACCGAAGTAGAGTTCGTAGCTTTCCTGCTCGACGTAGCCGATGTGCGGCGTGCAGATGCAGTTCTCCAGCCGCAGCAGGGCGTGGCCCTGCAGGATGGGCTCGGATTCGAAGACGTCGATGGCGGCCATGCCCGGGCGGCCGTGGTTGAGCGCGCTGATCAGCGCATCCGGCTCCACGAGTTCGGCACGCGAGGTGTTGACCAGCAGGGAGGTGGGCTTCATGCGCGCCAGATCGGCCGAGGTGACGATGCCGCGCGTGGCGTCGTTGAGTCGCAGATGCAGGGTCAGCACATCGCTCTGCGCAAAGAAGTCTTCACGGCTGGCGGCGGCCTCAAAACCGTCCTGCACGGCTTTCTCCCGTGACGCGTCCCGGCCCCAGACCAGCACGCGCATGCCGAAGGCTTTGCCGTAGCCGGCCACCATCTGGCCGATCTTGCCGTAGCCCCAGATGCCCAGTGTTTTGCCGCGCAGCACGGCACCCAGGGCGAAGTTGGGCGGCATGGCGGCGGACTTGAGCCCGGACTGCTGCCAGGCGCCATGCTTGAGGTTGCCGATGTACTGAGGCAGGCGTCGCATGGCGGCCATGATCAACGCCCAGGTCAGCTCGGCCGGCGCCACGGGCGAGCCCGAGCCTTCTGCAATCGCGATGCCGCGTTCGGTGCAGGCGGCTATGTCGATGTGGCTGCCCAGGCGGCCGGTCTGGGAGATGAGCTTGAGGCGTGGCAGCTTTTCGATCAGCTGGCGCGTGATGGGGCTGCGTTCCCGGATCAGCACCAGCACGTCGGCGTCCCGCAGGCGGACCGAGAGCTGGCCCAGTCCTTTGACCGTGTTGGTATAGACCTTGGGGGAGAAGTCGGCCAGCTTGCTGGCGCAATCGAGCTTGCGGACGACGTCTTGGTAGTCGTCGAGGATGACGATATTCATGCCGCTATTGTGCCCTGCGCTTCGGGCGGCCTGAGCACCGGGGCCTTGGACGCACCCGGGGGTATGGCGCGCGTGAGCTGGCGCTTAAGCGGCTTCGCAGGCGGCGAGGCGGTCCAGCTCGGCGCAGACATCGGCCATGCGGCCCGAGATCACCATGCGACCGACCTGCGAGCGCGGCTGGCCGGCTTCCATGACACGGACCACACGCAGAGGGCGTTGCACCGGACGGTTGCTGCGCACGATGGCGGCCGTGGTGTTGTGGCAAGGCAGGGCAGAGACGGCACTGGTGGTGTGCGGTGCCAAAGGCGAAGTCAGGCGGCGCAGCAGCCTGTGCAGGGGGGACCAGAGGGCGTAAGTGGCGGACCAGGCGGAATTCATGACTGGGCTTTCTTGGGCTGGGCGGCGCTCACATGAGCATGGTGTTGCGGATCAGGCCCACGGCCAGGCCTTCGATCTCGAAGGGATCGCCGGGCTCGACCACGATGGTCTGGTAGTCCGGGTTCTCGGGCAGCAGCTCGATCAGGTGCTTGTTGCGGCGGAAGCGCTTGACCGTGACCTCGTCGCCCAGGCGGGCCACGACGATCTGGCCGTTCTTGGCATCCTTGGTGGACTGCACGGCCAGCAGGTCGCCGTCCATGATGCCGGCGTCGCGCATGGACATGCCACGCACCTTGAGCAGGTAGTCGGGCTTGCGCTGGAACAGCGAGCTTTCGACGTAATAGGTCTGGTCCACATGCTCCTGCGCGAGAATCGGTGAACCGGCGGCCACGCGCCCGATCAGGGGCAGGGCCAGCTGGGCCAGATCCGGCATGGGCAGGGAGAATTGCTTGATACGGGATTCGTTGATGGAGCGCAGGGCCTCGCCTTGCAGGCGGATGCCACGCGAGGTGCCGCTGACGAGCTCGATCACGCCTTTGCGGGCCAGGGCCTGTAGATGTTCTTCCGCCGCGTTGGCGGACTTGAAGCCCAGTTCGGCAGCGATCTCGGCACGGGTGGGCGGGGCGCCGGTGCGCGCAATGGCGCTCTGGATCAGGTCCAGAATCTGCTGCTGGCGGGCGGTCAGCTTGATCGGGTACTGCGGCAGGTCCATCGTCATGACTCCTGTGGGCGGGGCAAGACTTTACTGTCTTGATATCCAGTAACTGTATTTTTAACCAGCTTTGAAAGAAATGCAAGCGGTCGGACAAAAAATTGTGGTTCTGGGCACGGGTGGCACCATCGCCGGACTGGCGCAGGGGGCTACCGCGGGCCGTTACCGTGCGGCACAAAAACCGGTGGACGAACTGTTGGCCGGTGTGGCTGTGCCGGCAGGGCTGACGCTGCAGCTGGAGCAGGTGGCCCAGATCGATAGCAAGGACATGGATCTGGCGATCTGGCAGTCCCTGCTGCGCGCCTGTCAGTCGCACCTGGACCGGGCGGAGGTGCAGGGCCTAGTCATCACCCACGGCACCGACACGCTGGAGGAGACGGCCTGGCTGCTGCAGGCCCTGCTGGCGCCACGCAAGCCCGTGGTGCTGACCTGTGCCATGCGCCCGGCCGACGCGCCCGATGCCGATGGCCCGCGCAACCTCGCCGACGCCCTGGCCGTGGCCGTGGATCCCGGCGCTTCGGGTGTGCTGGCCGTCTGCGCCGGCCGCATCCTGGGCGCGCAGGAGGTGCAGAAGGTGCACAGTGCGCGGCTCGATGCCTTCGGCTCGGGCGAGGCGGGCGATATCGGCCGCGTGCAGGCTGGACAGGTGCAGTGGCTGCGTGATCGGGCGCCGGGCCGGCCCCTGGCCGCGCTTGACGCCGTGCTGGCTGCGCCCGCTTGGCCGCGCGTGGAGATCGTGCTCAGCCATGCCGCAGCCTGCGGCGCCACGGTGGATGTGCTGCTCGACCCGCAGGCCGCTGCGCGCCATGGCGCGCCAGCGGTCCAGGGGCTGGTGCTGGCCGGGACGGGCGCTGGCACCCTGCACCGCGAGATTGAGGCTGCGGCCCGGCGCGCGCAGGCCGCGGGCGTGCACGTGGTACGCAGCACGCGTTGCGCCGACGGCTGGCTGCAGCCGCGCGCGGACGAGGAATTCCCTGCGCTGCCGCTGAGCCCGGTCAAGGCGCGGCTCGCGCTGATGCTGAACCTGCTGGCGCGCTGAGATGTGGGCCGCATTGCAGACCAGTACCTGGGCCTACCCCGCCCTGGAAGTGGCACATCTCTTCGGTATTGCACTGCTGCTGGGCAACCTCGTGTTGCTGGAGCTGCGCGTCTTCGGCCTGGGCGCGTCCCTGCCGGTGCCGGCCCTGGCCCGGCTCAGCCTCACGCTGGCCGGCGCGGGTTTCGGCCTGGCGGCGGCCTCGGGCCTGCTGATGTTCGGCACCCAGCCGGCCGAGCTGCTGGCCAACCGGGCTTTTACCCTCAAGATGCTGCTGTTATTGGCGGCGGCGTGTAATGCGGGCTGGTTCCATGGCCGCGGCTCGCTGCACAAGCTCGACACCCTGGCGCGGGCGCAGATGGCCCTGTCCACGCTGATCTGGCTCGGCGTGCTGGGCTGCGGCCGCTGGATCGCCTATCTTTGACCACAGAGGAGCACACGATGCAAAGACGTACCGTCATGAGTCTGGCCCTGCCCCTGGCTTTCGGGCCGGGCCTGTTGCCGCTGGCGCGCGCGCACCACGGCTGGAGCAGCTTCGACCAGGACCGCCCCCTCTACCTGCAGGGCCGGGTGCAGAGCGTGCGCTGGCAGAACCCGCACGCGGAGCTGGTGCTGGAGTTGCCGGCCAACCCCAGCCTGCCGGCCGATCTGGCCCAGCGCGCCCTCCCGGCGCAGAGCGCACCCGTGGACGGCAAGGCCTTGCTGGCCAAGGCCCAGCTGCCGCGACGCAAGGACCGGCGCTGGGAGATCGAGCTCGCGCCCTTGTCGCGCATGCAGGCCTGGAACGTGACGCCGCTCAAGGTGGGCGACGAGATCGCCGTGCTGGGCTTTACCTTCCAGGACGAGAAGGGCGAGGCCATCCTGCGCGTGGAGTACCTGTTCGTCGGCGACAAGACCTACGGCCTGCGGTCCAGTCCCGCCTGAGGCGCTGAAACAGAAACGCCCTGCAGGGCAGGGCGTTTTTCATGCAGCGCGCATGCTTCAGCTGGACAGGGCCTGCAGCGCGCGCGCGGTGATCTCCTCCACTTGCCCCAGGCCGCTGATCGCGCGGTATTTTGGCGCAGCGGCCGGGTCTTCCTTGGCCCAGCGGCTGTAGTAGTCCACCAGCGGGCGGGTCTGGGCGCTGTAGACGTCCAGGCGCTTCTTCACGGTCTCTTCCTTGTCGTCGTCGCGCTGCACCAGGGGTTCGCCGGTCACGTCGTCCTTGCCCTCGACCTTGGGCGGGTTGAACTTGACGTGGTAGGTACGGCCCGAGGCGGGGTGCGAGCGGCGGCCGCTCATGCGTTCGATGATGGCCTCGAAGGGCACATCGATCTCCAGCACATAGTCCAGCTTCACGCCGGCGGCCTTCATGGCGTCGGCCTGGGGAATGGTGCGCGGGAAACCGTCGAACAGGAAGCCTTGGGCACAGTCGGGTTGGGCGATGCGTTCCTTGACCAGATTGATGATCAGGTCGTCGCTGACCAGACCGCCGGATTCCATCACGGCCTTGGCTTGCAGGCCCAGCGGGGTGCCAGCCTTGACGGCGGCGCGCAGCATGTCGCCGGTGGAGATCTGCGGGATGCCGTACTTTTTGCAGATGAAGGCCGCTTGCGTGCCCTTGCCGGCGCCGGGTGCGCCCAACAGGATCAGTCTCATGGAGTTCCTCGGATGTATGGGGGTCATCGGCTGATGGCAGCACCATCCCGGTGCACCAGCCTCTCAGGGCGAGGATAGCATGCCGTAACCAGCCCGAAGCTTACAGCAGCTATAGCTAGCCTTGCGGGTCGGGCCAAGCCGGGGATGGACCTCAGTGCCCCAGCAGTCTGCGCACGCGGTCCAGATCCTCGGGGGTGTCCACGCCCGGGCCGGGGGCCTCTGGCGTCACATGGACCGCGATGCGGTGGCCATGCCACATGGCGCGCAGCTGCTCCAGGGCTTCCGTGACCTCGATCGGGGCCTGCGGCAGCCTGGGGAACTGGCGCAGAAAGCCCACGCGGTAGCCGTAGATGCCGATGTGGCGCAGCGGCGCGGGTTCGGGCAGGGTGGTGATGCCTGGTGCAAAACCGTCGCGCCACCAGGCGATGGGCGCGCGACTGAAGTACAGCGCCAGGGACTGGGCGTCGAGCACGACCTTGACCACATTGGGATTGGTGAACTCGGCGACTTCGTGCAGCGGATGCGCGGCCGTGCTCATGCTGGCCTCGGGGCGCTGCTGCAGCAGCGTGGCCATGGCCGAGACCAGGGCGGGCGCGATCAGCGGCTCGTCGCCCTGCACATTGACCACGATGGCGTCGTCGGCCAGCTTCAGCAGTTCACAGGCCTCGGCCAGGCGGTCACTGCCGCTGGGATGGTCCACGCGCGTGAGCAGGGCCTCGACACCATGCTGGGCGCAGGCCTGCAGGATGGAAGGGTGGTCAGCCGCCACGACCACGCGCGTGCCGGCCGGCAGGCCGGAGGTGACGCGTTGCGCCACGCGTACGACCATGGGCAGGCCGGCGATGTCGGCCAGGGGCTTGTTGGGCAGGCGGCTCGAGGCCAGCCGTGCCGGGATCAGGACGGTGTAGCTCATGGGGGAGGCGTTACAGACCGAGCTCTTCGTCGCTCAGCGTGCGGGCTTCGCTTTCGAGCAGCACCGGGATGCCGTCACGGATCGGGTAGGCCAGGCGTGCGCTGCGCGAGAGCAGTTCCTGTTTTTCGCGGTCGTAGTCCAGCGGGCCCTTGGTCACGGGGCAGACCAGCAGTTCAAGCAGTCGGGTGTCCATGGGGCGATGATAGCCGTGCCTGCAACGCGTCATCGAGCAGGCGGTCGAAGGCGGCGTAGAAGGCCGGCTCGGCCTCGAACTCCAGCGGCACGGCCAGGGCGTCGGGGTGGTGCGCCCAGAGCTTGAGCGCGTCCTTCTCGGTGCACAGCAGGGTGTAGTCGCGCTCGCGCGGGCGCTGCCAGGAGGCGTAGTCGTCGTGGTCCGGGCGTGCGGCCGTGAGCGTGAGCGGCAGGCCCAGGGCCTGCAGCATGTCGAAGAAGGCCTGGGGCTGCGCCGTGCCGGCCACGGCCAGCAGAGGGCGGCCATCGGCGGCCAGCGCCACGAGGTCCACCCGGCTGCCGTCGGCACGCACGGCCTGGTGGGCCAGCGCGCGGCGCGAGGTGTAGCCCGTAAAGGCCGGACGGTTGCCGGTGTGCAGCACCAGATCCACGTAGCGCGGCCAGGGCTCGCGCAGCGGGCCCGCAGGCAGCAGGAAGCCGTTGCCCACCCCGCGGTCGTCGAAGACACAGACCTCCAGATCGCGCGCCAGGGCCAGGTGCTGCAGCCCGTCGTCGCTGATGAGGATGTCCACCTGCGGGTGGGCCTGCAGCAGGGCGCGCGCGGCCTCGATGCGGCGCGCTGCGACGTAGACCGGCACGCCGGTCTTGCGCCGGATCAGCGCCGGTTCGTCGCCGACCTCGTGCACGGGGCTGCTCTCCAGCACCTCGCGGCAGTCGCGCGTGTGCCGGCCATAGCCGCGCGAGATCACGCCTGGATGCATGCCGCGGCTTTGCAGATGCTGCACCAGGGCGATCACGACGGGGGTCTTGCCCGCGCCGCCCGCCACCACATTGCCGACCACGATCACGGGTACCGGTACGACGTGACGCTTGAGGACGCCGCTGAGGTAGAGCCCGTGGCGGAAACGCACCAGCACGCCCATGAGCAGGGACAACGGCCACAGGGCCCAGGTCAGCGCGCCGCGCCGCTGCCAGTTGGCTTGCAGGGCCAGTTGCCAGTCCGGCGGGCCGGGACGGTCCATGTCCTTCAGCGACCGCCGGCCTGGGCCGAGGACTGGGTGGCGAAGGTGATCTGCGTGAGGCCGGCGCGACGCGCGGCTTCCATGACCGTCACCACCGACTGGTGACGCGCGCTGGCGTCGGCGCTGATGATGACCACCGTGTCCTTGCCGGCCTTGGCCGCCTGCAGCAGGGCCGCGACCACGGCTTCCACGCTGCGGCCTTCGAGCGGTTGGCGGTTGACGCTGTAGTTGCCGTCGCTGCTGACGGCCACGATGACTTCCTTGGGGTAGTCGCGCTGGGCGTCGGTGTCCGCCGTCGGCAGGCGCAGCTGCATCTCGGTGAACTTGCTGTAGGTGGTGGTGAGCATGAGGAAGATCAGGATCACCAGCAGCACGTCGATGAAGGCGATCAGGTTGATCTCCGGCTCCTCACGCGCCGGACGGCGGAAGTGCAGCCTCATGACTCAGTGCGCCGCAGCGTGCCCAGGTGTTGCAGCAGGCGTTCGCCCGCGAGTTCCAGCGTCAGCAGGTACTCGTCGACCCGGGCGCGGAAGTAGCGCCAGAGGATCAGCGAGGGAATGGCGATGATCAGGCCGAAGGCCGTGTTGTACAGGGCGATCGAGATGCCGTGCGCGAGTTGGGCCGGATTGCCGCCCGTGCTGCCGCCCGGGGCCTGCGAACCGAAGATCTCGATCATGCCGACGATGGTGCCGAACAGGCCCAGCAGGGGCGAGACCGAGGCGATGGTGGCCAGGGCGGTGAGGTAGCGCTCGAGCTTGTGCGTCACGACACGGCCGGTGCTTTCCATGGCGTTGCGCAACTCCTCGTCGCTGCTGGTCGGTTTGACCTGCAGGGCACGCAGCCCGCTGGCCAGCACCTCACCGAGGGCCGAGCTCTTTTCGAGCTGCTCGACGACTTCGGGTTTGGGCAGTTCGCTGCTCGAGGCCTTGATCACCTCGTCGAGCAGCTGGGGCGGGGCCACCTTGGCGGTCTTGAGGCTCAGGAAGCGTTCGATGATCAGGGCCAGGCCCAGGATGGAACAGGCGATCAGGGGCCAGATGGGCCAGCCGGCGGCTTGTATGATGGAAAACAAAGGGATCCTCCACGCGGATGTGCTGGTCGATTATGACCCACGCACATGGCGCTCCCGAATCACGGGCCAACCATCCCCGTCTGCGCTTGCTCCGAACCCTCACCCACAGAATATGTGGATAACTTTGTGTAGAACTATGGGACGGGGACCGCAAAGCACGTAGCCATGCGCTTCTGGGTCAGAACGATGACAAAAAAGGCAGATAGAAATTCAATGAAATCAATCACTTGCACGGAAAAATGCGCCCTCGTCCAGCCGTCGGGATGTATACGGGTTGGTGGCACGGTTTGTGGAGTAATCGCCCCGGGCCACCTGGGCGCAAGCCGCGTGGCATCTCATGTTGGCATCTGAGTCCCCAGCAATGATGCCGCGTATCTGGCAGGTTGGCGCGCTGTGCCGCGCCATTGCTGAGGCCCTGGATGCCAGGTTCAATCCGGTCGCGGTGCGCGGCGAGATTTCGGGCTTCAACCGCGCACCCAGCGGGCATTGCTATTTCACGCTCAAGGACGAATCCGGCCAGATCCGCTGCGCCATGTTCCGGCGCGCAGCCAGCTTGCTGGACTTCGCGCCGCGTGATGGCGAACTCGTCGAGGTCCGCGGTCGTCTGGGCGTCTACGAGGCGCGTGGCGATCTGCAACTGGTGGTCGAATCCATGTCGCGCGCCGGGCAGGGTGCCCTGTTCGAGCAGTTCCTGCGCCTCAAGGCCAAGCTGGAAGCCGAGGGCTGGTTCGATGCAGAGCGCAAGCGCGAGCTGCCGCCCATGCCGCGTGGCATCGGGATCGTGACCTCGCTCGGGGCCGCGGCCCTGCATGACGTGGTCACCGCTTTGCAGCGGCGCGTGCCGCACATCCCGGTGATCGTGGCAGCTGCCTCGGTGCAGGGCGCCAGGGCGCCGGCCGAGCTGATGGCCGCGCTGCAGCAGCTCTACGCCCAGGCGCAGCAGGGGCGGGTGGACGTGATCCTGCTCGTGCGTGGCGGCGGTTCCATGGAGGACCTCTGGGCTTTCAACGACGAGCAATTGGCGCGGACCCTGGTAACCAGCCCGGTGCCCGTGGTCAGCGGGGTGGGGCACGAGACCGATTTCACGATCGCCGACTTCGTGGCCGATCTGCGTGCCCCCACGCCGACCGCCGCCGCCGAGCTGGTGGCCGAGCCACGCAGCGTCTGCCTCGGTGCGCTGGCGCTTTTGCACGAGCGACTGCGAGAGGCGGCGCTGGCCAGGCTGGATCGCGAGAGCCAGCGCCTGGATCTCGTGGTCAGCCGTCTGGGCCGACCCTCAGGACGGGTGGCCGGCCAGCGTCTGGCGCTCTCGACACTGGCCCAGCGCCTGCGGCACGCGGCCAGGCATGCCTTGCTGCGACACCACCATGGCCTGCAGCAGCTCGCTGGCGACTGGCCGCTGGTCTGGCGCCGCGATCTGCAGCAGCGCCAACAACGGCTGGAGCGCGCGGGCCTGCGCCTGCAACTGCTCGATCCGGCCCTGGTGCTGCAGCGTGGCTACGCCTGGCTCAGTGATGAGGCAGGGCAAACCATCACGCGCGCCACGCAGACCTATCAGGGCCAGGCCCTGCAAGCCACCCTTGCCGACGGCAAGGTTGATCTCACCGTGACGCACCGGGGCAAAAATTAGTTTCTACAATCGCCGCTGGTCATCCACAACAACCATCGAGGACACCATCATGGAACACACCCTGCCCCCCCTGCCTTATGCCATCGACGCCCTGGCCCCGCACTACTCCAAGGAAACACTGGAGTTCCACCATGGCAAGCACCACAACGCCTATGTGGTGAACCTGAACAACCTGCAGAAGGGCACCGAGTTCGAGAGCATGGACCTGGAGTCCATCGTCAAGAAGTCCAGCGGCGGCATCTACAACAACGCCGCGCAGATCTGGAACCACACCTTCTTCTGGAACTGCATGAAGCCCAATGGCGGCGGTGAGCCCACGGGCGCGCTGGCGGCGGCCATCCATGCCAAGTGGGGCAGCTATGCGGCCTTCAAGGAAGCCTTCGTGAAGTCGGCCGTGGGCAACTTCGGTTCCGGCTGGACCTGGCTGGTCAAGAAGGCCGACGGCTCGGTCGACATCGTCAACACCGGCGCGGCCGGCACCCCGCTGACCACCGCCGACAAGGCCCTGCTGACCGTGGACGTCTGGGAGCATGCCTACTACATCGACTACCGCAACCTGCGTCAGAAGTTCGTCGAGACCTTCCTGGACAAGCTCGTGAACTGGTCGTTCGCCGAGAAGAACTTCGGCTGATCAGCGCACGGTTGGTGAGCCCGGGCCCGGAGGGAAACCTCCGGGCCCTTTTTGTTTGCGCTGGCTCGCTGGAACTG
>LNFM01023341.1_pt1 | contig 15103 bp, 15 predicted proteins | sample 596031 | NCBI WGS metagenome assembly LNFM01 (sample SAMN04254537, study PRJNA301005) | activated carbon metagenome | isolation source: dual media filters at the Ann Arbor, Michigan drinking water treatment plant | place: USA: Ann Arbor | reverse complement strand
AATCAAATATAGGGTACTTTCTTATACAAAAAACTGATTTTCCCTATGAAAAATGAGTTTTAAACACTTGTTAATAACTAGTTCAATTCCGGTACACAGCTATGGAAGAGGTTCGGTCGTTCCATCCGGATATACTAAACCCTGTTTTTGATTCTGTAATTGTATAACTTTTCCCTCCGAAATTTTCATTTTCATACAATACAACCCTGAATCCTGCTGGTAATTGTAATGAACTAAGTGCTTTATTGGGGAAGCCTCCGGCTTCTGTCATAGTACGATAAGTGCCCGGTAACAATGATGCTGCTTGTCCCTTGTAATTGCCGTCTGTGTATATGATTACCATATCTCCAGTACCCCCACCTGGTTGTGTGTAGCCTGGGTTATTACCCCATTTTTCCTCAATGATAATGGAGCCAATCCGGTTGCGCATATTGCTGTTCATGCAACTTATATCGGTATTTATTGGGTAGGAGGAACCTGATACATATTCATTGTCGAGGTACACCCTGGCTCTAAGGTTGCTTCCTAAATTGATAGACGAAATATTGTATTTCATCAATCCTAACTGATTTCCCTGGTAGGTACCAGGCATTAGCCGGATTGCATTTCCATTATAATTGCATTCGGAGTAAAGAGTTGCATAGAAGTCACTGTTGTAATTACCACCTCCGGGATTAGTGGGGTAGGTGGGTGTAGTTGATTTGTATTCGATAGCCAGCGATCCAATTCTATCGTTGTAAGTACTGCCAAAGCAGGTCTGGCTGGTTTCAAAGGTTGCAGATGCGCCGGCAGCATTTTCATTATTAAGATAAACCCTGAGGCGGAGATTACCTGTAATGGTAAATGAGGAAATGGCGTACTTCAGAGCTCCTAATTGATTGCCACTATAAGTACCGGGCCGTAAACTTTGTGAATATCCCTTGGAATAACAATCTGCAAAAAAGGTGATGTATTCATTACCATATCCGCCACCTCCGGGTTGCTGATAACCATAAGGGCCTTCTACAACAATAGAAGAAGCAGCACTACGCCACTCAGGCCCAAGACAGTTTTCGCTGGCATAAAAAGTTTTTGACTTGCCTTTGTAATCATCATTTTCATAAAGAGTGATCTTAAAACCGGAAGGAACCTGGAAGGAATTGAGTTTATCATTCCCAATCTTCATTTGGTATGCTTTGTAATTGCCTGGTTCTAATGTGTATTGCCTGCCGGAATAATTACACTGTTCATGTAAGGTTACATAATTCTGTGCTGCAGAAAAAAGCTGCATTGATAATAGCAGCATTACAGATAATAATTTTGGGTGCATAAGGTTTATGTTTAATGGTTGTGGGATAAGAAAGTTAAGAAACATTTACCTGCACGGAAACTTTATTTACTATCAAATCCAATACATTCCTTTAATTCTTTTTCGGTGTAGGCTAATTTGTATTGCTGCAATACATCTGCTGGCACACCGTTCCATTCATTAGGTTTGTTACCAGCGTAGCCAATATCTTTTACCCCAATTTCAGAGGTGTAAAATCCTGTAGCCGTAAGATTACGCATCAAACTAAAAAATGCGGCTCCTTGTTTTAAGTGGGATTTGTCTTTTACTCTACCGGGATAAGCAATCACATCAATCAATTCCATTTGTTGCTGCTGATTGCAATCTTTAAATGACTTTTCATACTTCTTCAGGCAATGCATATCTAACCAACGTAATCCACCACGCATCGGCACCTGGTGTGCCGGCATATCTTTTACAATAAACTCAATAAATTCCGGCACTTTAGCTTCGCTGGCACTACCACTTACTTCATCTTTTGGAATAATGATATCGGCTAATATGGTAATAGTTGCCATTTCATGTTCGGTAAAGAATTTTTCTTTGGCAAGAATTTCTTTCTCATACTTTAACTCATCTGGATTGCGATCGAGATTGAATTTAGCTTCTTCGATACTGGAGCCGGTTGTTTTTTTATCGTCTGTTTTACAACTGGCAATAGCGAGGGGAGTAGCAACTGCACCGGTAACGATTAGTTTGAGTGATTTACGTCTGTCCATATAAAATGCTATGAGCTTTTAGCTACGAGCTATCAGCTAGTTATAAATTTTGTTTTTTCATTTCATCAATAATATATTCGCTGGCTCTCATACTTAATGCAAGTATCGTCCAGGTGATATTTTTATCAGCCTGCGAAACAAACTGCCCGCCATCTACACAAAATAAATTTTTACAATCATGCGCCTGACTCATTTTATTCAAGGCCGATTTTTTGGCGTCATTACCCATTCTTACGGTACCAGCTTCATGAATTATTTCGCCGGGCTTAGCTAAGCCCCATTGATTTTTTTCATTGTCATCACCGCCCCAGGTAATAACTGCACCCATATTATGCATTACTTCTTTAAACGTTTCTTTCATGTGTTTGGCCTGGTTTATTTCATGCTCACTCCATTTTACATTAAACTTTAAAACGGGTATACCAAACTTATCAACGGTATTTGAATCAATTTCGCAATAATTACTTTCCAGTGGAATAGCTTCACCACGGCCCGCCATACCCACTCCACAACCATAGAAATAACGATAATCTTCTTTTAATGAAGCACCGTAACCACCGCCTTCTTTCTGTTTTCCATTCACAACATATTTTCCATTCAGGTTTTCAATTCCCCAACTAAAGCCATAGGAGGGTTGGCTCATGCCACCCCAATATTCAATATGATAGCCTCTTGGGAAATCTAATTTTTTATTATCTAACCACCAGGGAGAATAGATATGCATACCTCCAACCCCGTCTTCATTGTATCTTTTCCTATCGAATAATTCCGGAAGTACACCACCCAAAGCAGCACCCGTAGAATCATGTAAATATTTACCAACCACATTGCTGCTATTTGCTAATCCATTTGGATGGCGGTCAGATTTTGAATTGAGTAATAATCTTGCACTTTCACAGGCACTGGCTGCAACAATCACCACTTTGCCTTCTACCTGGTATTCCATCATATCATCCTTATTGATATAGGAAACACCGGTTGCTAATCCATCTTTATTTGTCAACACTTCTCTGGCCATTGCATTCGCAATAATATCAAGATTACCCGTTTTTAATGCTGGCTTAATTAATACATTGGGAGAAGAGAAGTCGGCTTTTGCCATACTACAGTTACGACTACACTGTCCGCAGAAAAAGCATTTACCTCTTTCATCATTTAATTTTTCTGTAAGAATGGAAAGACGGGAAGGAATAACTTTTACGCCTGCCTGAGTGGCTGCATTTTTTATAAACAGTTCATGCAATCTTGGTTTGGGAGGTTTTAAGAAAAAACCATCGGGATCGTTTTCCAAACCTTCATTGGTGCCAAAAATACCAATGAGTTTATCTACTCTATCGTAAAAGGGTTTTACATCCTCATAGCCAATAGGCCAGTCATCGCCTAATCCATCAATACTTTTTCTTTTAAAATCTTTTGGGCCGAAGCGCAATGATATTCTTCCCCAGTGATTGGTTCTTCCTCCCAACATTCTTGCCCGCCACCAACTCCAGTCGGTACCACTTTCTTTGGTAAATGGTTCACCTTCCAATGACCAACCGCCGTAGCAGGCATCAAAATCTCCAAAGGGACGAAGTTTGGTACTTGCGCCACGACGGGGAGAGTCCCACGGATTTTTTAATTGGGTAATGTTTTTATCGGGATCATAATAGAAGCCAGCTTCTACGATACAAACTTTTAATCCTGCTTTGGCCAGTATATATGCTGCCATACCACCACCGGCACCAGAGCCTACTATTACTGCATCATACTTTTTTGCTTGTTTCTTAACCTGGAGAGTTCCCATATTTCCAATAGCCGTTTTGGTAATAAAGCAACAATTTACAGGATTGAAGTTGTGCTACCGAAATTTTTAGCAGGAATTTCCTCACACTTTCATTTCAGTATCTTTAATAAAATATCTGTAATTAATGAAGAGTTACCTTATGCTGCTGAGTTTTATAACACAACTATTTTCAGTGAAGGCACAGCTAAGTGATTTTAATAAGTATCCTGTTTATGCAGGTAATGATTTAGGTCTTACTTATACAAAAGAAAAATCTACGTTTCGTATATGGGCACCTTCTGCCCAGGAGGTTCATTTAAAGCTATACAGTAATGCCGATCATAAGCTTTTTACTGAGCTACACACTATGAAAAAAGATAAGAACGGTACCTGGGTAACAAGTTTAACGGGTGACAAAAAGGGTCTGTTATATACATTTACCACTATTATTAAAGGAAAGGAATCAGATGAAGTACCTGATCCTTATGCAAAAGCTGTTGGTGTTAATGGCAAAAGAGCAATGGTTGTTGATTTGAAAGAAACCAATCCAACAGGATGGGAAAAAGACAAAAGTCCTGCATTTAAAAATAAAACAGATGCTATCATTTATGAATTGCATGTAAGAGATGTCAGTATATCACCAACATCAGGTATAAAGAATAAAGGAAAATTTTTAGGACTGACAGAGAGAGGAACAAAAAATGCAGCCGGTCAATCAACAGGGCTTGATCATATTAAAGAGCTAGGCATTACTCATGTACACTTACTGCCTTTCTATGATTTTAATTCTATAGATGAAACAAAACCTGACGGTAAATACAACTGGGGATATGATCCGCTGAACTACAATGTGCCGGAAGGATCTTATTCCACCAATCCTTATGATGGGGTAACAAGGATTAAAGAATTCAAACAACTGGTAAAAGCATTTCATGAAGATGGATTACGGGTTGTAATGGATGTGGTGTATAATCATACGGCATTGACAGAAACTTCCAATTTCAATCAATTAGTGCCGGGCTATTATTACCGGCAAACAAAAGATGGTAAATTCTCCGACGCTACGGCTTGTGGTAATGAAACGGCCAGTGAAAGACCCATGTTCCGGAAATTTATGCTGGAATCGATGAAGTATTGGGTGCAGGAATATCATGTAGATGGTTTTCGGGTTGACCTGATGGGAGTGCATGATATTGAAACAATGAATCTGATTTCAAGAGAACTGCATAAGATAAAACCGGATATACTTATTTATGGAGAAGGATGGACAGCTGGTACATCGCCATTGCCGGATTCATTACGGGCATTAAAAGCAAATGCACATAAACTCGACCGCATTGCTGTTTTTAGTGATGATATAAGAGATGGAATTAAAGGTTCTGTGTTCGATCATAAGGACAAAGGCTTTGCCAGTGGTAAGCGAGGAATGGAAGAAAGTATACAATTTGGAATTGTAGCTTCTGTAAAACATCCTCAGATTGATTATAGTAAAGTTAATTATTCCAAAGCACCATATTCCAAGGAACCGTTTCAAACTGTTACTTATGCTGAGTGCCATGATAATCATGTGCTGTGGGACAAACTGAAAATTTCTGCTACTGATGCAACAGAAGAGGAGAGAGTCAATATGCATAAACTAGCATTATCAATTGTATTGACATCACAAGGCATTTCATTTTTACATGCGGGAACAGAATTTTTGCGGAGTAAGAAGGGAGTAGAAAATTCATATAACTCACCTGATAGTATCAATGCAATTAACTGGGATTTGAAAACGATAAACAAGGAAGTGTTTGATTACACCAAAGCATTAATAAAACTGAGAAAAGATCATCCGGCGTTTAGAATGACGAATACAAAAGATATTGCGGCCAATATTAAATTTCTTGAAATATCCGCTAGTGCCCATATTTACTACTCAATACACGGGAAGGCTGTTGGCGATAATTGGAATAATATAATGGTTATGATTAATGGGAGCAATATGTCCACTTTAGTAGAGATGGGAAAAACTTTTAAACCTGTCATATTGAATAATACATTAGTTGATGGTATAATGAAACTGGACAATAAATTAACATTGAATCCTTATAGTTGTATGATTTTTTCAAGTGAATAATAAATGATTTCTACAAAAAAATGCAACAGCTTAGCAAATGGGGAGTAGAATTACCGAACGATGAAGTGTGCGACGCAACGAAGATGCTTGTAGCAATTCAGCTGGTTACATAAAATTTCCCATCGCAACTCTTTATAACAAAGCATTTTACTATTAATACTTTCATTTTCCATTTTAGTTCCTATATTGTATGTCTCCGTACTACTCAAATGCCGTGATGGCTTAACGTAAGGCAGGTAAAGTATCAGATTCGGAATTGATAGCCTTACCACATTTTTAATTTAATATTTTATTCAATTGTCATTTAACAATTTACAGCTCATTGAGCCTGTGCTCAAGGCGTTAGTCCATGAGGGCTACACTACGCCTACACCTATTCAGCAGCAAGCAATTCCTGCAATTTTAGAACAAAAAGACCTGCTGGGCTGTGCCCAAACAGGCACTGGTAAAACAGCAGCATTTGCAATTCCTATTTTGCAACTGATGCACCAGCAGCAACAACAATCACCCAATGGAAGACGTAATATCAAAGCGTTGATATTAACTCCAACCCGTGAACTTGCCATTCAAATTGAAGAAAGCTTCAATGCTTATGGAAAGTATCTCGATTTAAAACACCTGGTAATTTTTGGTGGTGTTAATCAATTTAGCCAGGTAAATGCATTGCGCCGTGGTATTGATATTTTAGTAGCTACTCCCGGTCGTTTATTAGACCTGATGAATCAAGGTCATATCTCCTTGCGTGATATTAACTTCTTCGTACTCGATGAAGCAGACAGAATGCTGGATATGGGATTTGTGCATGATGTAAAAAGAGTGATCGCAAAGTTGCCTGCAAAAAGACAAACGTTGTTTTTCTCTGCTACCATGCCACCGGAAATTCAACAACTGGCGAATGTATTATTAACCAACCCGGTTAAAGTAGCCGTAACACCTGTTTCTTCAACGGTAGAAATCATACAGCAGTCGATTTATTTTGTTGACAAACAAAATAAGAATGCACTACTAAAAGACATTTTAGCTGATGCAGATATTAAAACGGTATTGGTATTTGCGAGAACCAAACATGGTGCTGATAAAGTTGCAAAAGAATTAAATCGCAATAGCATCCGTGCAGAAGCTATACATGGAAATAAATCTCAAAATGCAAGACAGTCTGCTTTGCATAATTTCAAAACCCGTCAAACTAGAGTGTTGGTAGCAACTGATATTGCGGCCCGTGGTATTGATATTGATGAGTTGACCCATGTAGTGAATTATGATCTGCCCAATATTCCTGAAACTTATGTACACCGCATTGGCCGTACAGGCAGGGCAGGTGCAAGCGGTATTGCCATTTCATTCTGCGATCATGAAGAAAAAGCATACCTGAAGGATATTCAAAAGGTCATCAGCAAAACAATTCCGGTTATTGAAGAGCATCCGTATGTAATGGCGAATAACAATCAACAGTCACAACGACCTGCTCAACGGGCATCGCAACGTCCTTCATTTCAGAAGAGACCAAACAGCAACGGTAACGGAAACGGTAATCGTAGTGGGAGCAGAAATGGTAATAGCCAGAATGCAAATGGTTTTAGAGGGGAGAGAAGAAGAAGTTTTAGTAACTCGTATTAATTTTTGATACCAACTTATATTTCAAAGTCATTCTCCGGAATGACTTTTTTTATTTCTCTTCATAACTCTCCATACCATCCACCAAATGCCCATAGTTAACAAGTAGCTCTTGCCCCACAGCAATATCAACAATAGCTTCAAACTCTTCGCCATCATTAATTGAAATAATATTAGGGGTAGCAGAATGATTAAGATAAATAACAGGATCGATCATTTTAAATCCATATTCCGGAACAAAATAATTTTCCTCGTCAAACAGGCAATAGGTTTCAATTAATGACCGTGAATGCTCTGGCAAGGCTTCTACTTCACTGATAGGTACTTTTATCCATTCACCCATTCCTTTGGAAAATATATTACGGCTACCCTTTGGAATAGGCTGTATGGCAAATACACCAATCCCATGGATAGGTGAACCTTTCAGTGCAACATAGGTTTCGGTTCGTAACTGTTGCAATAATTTTTTGTACGGCATGTAACGTATAAATTAAGAAAGGCAAAAGTACAGGGAAGACTGTTACGATTTTATTTTAAAAAGCCACCGCAAGGCTTAATCCACCCCAACTATGATCAAGCCCTTTTTTAAATTCTTTTGACAGGTAAGATTGTGAATAGCTGAGGTAAATTTTTTTGATATTGAGCATGATGCCCATATCAGCCCGGAAAACAACTCTTTCAAATTCGTTTGCCAAAATTTTATGAACACTTTTTCGGTTAAATAAGCCGCCTTGCATTGTGGCATCATAGCCTACGAATGTAATAAGTCCCTGTCCGTATAAATAAAAATTGAGTTTCTTTTTTGCAGGCGAAAATGAATATGGGTCAGTAAAACTTCCCGCTATAAAATTTATCCCGCTGCTAAGTTTATTGTGTAGGGTGCCTGCTTTGGCTTCAGCAATACCATTTACAAGCAAATTGCTACCTGCTCTTACAATAGCTTTTTCATAATTGAGCTGGTAGTTCAAAATAATATCATTCTTAATTTGATGTTGCCAGCCTTTTGGAATTGCATCACCTGTTTGTTTATGAATAACTGTTTGAATTTCTTTACCGAGAGCTGCAGGACCCATTATGCCAACACTGACTGATGAGGCTATTCGTTGTTTTTTGATACTATCTATATTCAATACAAATGATTTTGACAACATATTTGCCTGGAAAGGCCTGTCGTTGAGCAATACTTCATCACTTTCTATTGTGGTAGGCGTGTAGCCAAAAATATTGAAGCTGATCCCATATTTACTTTTATCATGCTGCGAGAATAGCAGCAGTTTATTAATAGGATTTTTCTTTAAGACGGGATTTGCATATTCAATAGTTATTCCCTGCGAATAATAATAATCTGTGCCAGTAAAAAAATCATTCTCGTAATTGAAGCGTAGGTAGTTTGTTGCCGAAACATTCTTTAATGAAGAACTATTGTCTATTAATTGGGCTGAACTAACAGCACAACTAATAGATAAGGAAAAAGACACTATAATTTTAAGGATATGCAGGTTCACTGCACATATACGAATAGCAAAGCTCCATAGATTTTACTGATGGAGCTTTGCAGAAAAATATTGAGGGGAATTAATAACGATTTCGGTCTCTGTTGTAGCCACCGCCACCTCCGCTGTTTCCACCACCACCACGGTAGCCACCGCCTCCGCCACTTCCACCACGATAACCACCACCACCGCCACGGTTTCCACCGCCGCCGCCACCAGGTCTGTCTTCAGCTTGTTTTACCACTAAAGGTTTTTTGCCGAGAGATATATCATTGAGGTGTTCAATTGCTTCTTTGCCTTCGGCATCATTTTCCATTTCCACAAAACCAAAACCACGGCTTTTGCCCGTTTCTTTATCCATGGCAACTTTTGCAGAAACTACTTTTCCAAACTTCTCGAAAATTTCTTCTAATTCAGCATCATCGAGATCATAGGGGAGACCAGCTACAAACAAATTCATGAGTCCTTAATTTGTACAAATGTACAGAACTTCTTTGTTTAAAATGAATATACAGGTAACTACTTACTTAGCAGGAAGTTTGCCGGGATTATTGAGATAGGTTGTAATGATTTCTTCCATATCAATATTCATAATATTGGCCATGGTAAGCAGCCACATCAGCACATCAGCAAACTCTTCTTTGGCATTTTCAATATTGCCACTGGCAATGGCTGATGATAGTTCGCCTACTTCTTCATGAAACCATAAGGCGGTATGATAGATGCCTCGTTTGGAATCATTTTCAAAATACCTGTCCCGAACTATTTTTTGTAGAGCAGAGATTTCCATGGTGCTGTAATGTATTAGTTATCGGTTAGGAATTTATTTCAACTGTTTTTGTTTTGCTACCACTGTATAACTCATATTCCAGTAAGCGGCAATCAATAGTGCTGGTATAAAATTCAATTCTTCGATTAGCTTTCAGTCCAATCTTTTTAGCTAAGTCCATATTGCCGGTAAATATATATCCGAAGTAGCCTTTGCATTTTTGTTTCATGAAATCACCAATACGGGCATAGGTTTCTTCCAATTCTTTAATGTCTCCTAAACGTTCCCCGTATTCAGGGTTGACATAAAAAATCCCCGACACATTTTCGGGTACTTCAGTTTTTGCAAAATCACAAACGGCAAAATCAATCAAATTTAAAACGCCGGCAGCTATAGCATTCTTTTTTGCATTTTCAACAGCCCTGTTATCATAGTCAGTCGCAATTATTTTTAGTTGGGGAACATCGATGATCTGTTCTTCCAATAAAGCATCTTCTTGCAGATAAATAGTTTCATCATATCCCTGCAAATGCATAAAAGCATAATTGGTTCTGAACAAACCCGGTCTTCTGTTCGTAGCAATCATGGCAGCTTCAATAGCAACTGTTCCGGAGCCACACATCGGATTTACAAAGGGTGATTTTCTGTCCCAGCGGGTTGCATAAATGGTAGCGGCGGCTAATGATTCCAGCATAGGAGCAAGTCCGGGAATTTTCCGATAGCCATGACGGGCTAATGAATCACCTGTTGTATCAATGAAAATTTCAGCATCCTCACTTTTAATTCTGCACCTGTTGATGGACGATTGCCCCGAATGTCACGCAGCCGGTCTATAATGCCATCTTTTACCCGGAGGTTAGCAAACATGCTATTGTTGATCGTATCATTATGAACATTACTGGTAATAGAAAAATAACCATCGTCAGTTAATACATTTTCCCACGGAAAACCAATTGCATGGTTGTAAACATCATCTGCGTTGCGGGCTTCAAATTTCTTTAAACTATATAATACCTGGCTGGCGCAACGAAGGTTCAGATTCAGTTTTATACAATCGTTGATGGAGGCTTTAATCCGAACTCCGGTAATAAATGATTCTTCAATTATGAAACCAAGGTCTTTTACTTCCTGTTCAAGATACGGTGCAATGCGTTTATGACATGTGATGGTAACCGGCGCCACAGTAGTGTAGTAACTCATGGCAGTAAAGATAACTTTTTCAACACAGAGTTTTTGAAACAGGGAGTACCACAGAGAAATTGCCGGCCTCTGTGGTACCCTTATGTCATGTTACGCTATGTTGGGAAAAACTAATTCAGTCTTTTATAACTAAAAGGAATTGTATCCTTTCCTCCATTTTTATTTGGCCCAACTATAAATGCATTTAATGTATTTGCATCAGTAACGGTGTAATTAATATCAGTAGGAAAATCATGTGCAGGGTTGCTGAACTGTACGGTATTGGGTTGCAGCACAGAAGAAATAAACTTCACTACTTTTCCATCATTTTGTCCTTTCACCGTGTTTTCAAAAACCCAGTTGCTGTTTTCTAAGTAAATAGTAGCTTGTTCATTCCAAGATGTATCTTTTCCTTTTACACTGTATGCTGCTGAGGTATAACCGTCTTTATCATTCTTTTTCCATGTTTCAAAACTATTACCATCTTCACTTTGCCAGGTGCCAAGCATTTTGTCAAAAACATTTTCAGTAACCGGTTTTGTTGTTTCAGCTTTTGTTGTATCCGTTTCAGTTTTGTTTTCGCTTGAACTATTACAGGATGTTGCGCCTGCTGCAATTACAATAGCGAGCAATACAATTGGTTGTTGGATGAGTTTCATATCTGGTTAATTATTTTAATGACTGCAAAATAGGGTTAGTGATTAAACTGGAATTGTAAAAATGCGACAGGCCTATTCGGAGGCAGCAAATAATGCGGCTAATTTCAAATTGCCTGTAAAAAATTGGCGGGGACTAATGCCGGTGAATTCCTTAAAATCTTTGATGAAATGCGCCTGGTCATAGTAGCCACTTTCATAAGCCAGAGAGGTAAGATTGGTAAATCCATCTTGCTCCATCATTTTAATAGCTGCTTGTAAACGCACCACTCTTGAAAGTTGTTTGGGGCTCATACCAATTGCAGTATTGAACTTTCTTTCTAAATTTCTGCGGTTTACATTTATTTTATCTGCCAACTCTATTACACTTAATTGACCTTGGGATTGTAGAATTGCTTCTACGCATGATTTGGTAATTGTATGTATGATGTTGGGATCAGTTAACAAGGATAATAGGAATGTTTCAATAATTTTTATGCGTTCTGAATTATCAATGGCAGCAAAAACTTCTTTTTCCAGTTGAATTCCTTTTTCACCAAATACATAACTGATTTCGACCGCTTTATTTTCTAATTCATTAATTGGTATTGAAATAAATGGAATAAGTCCTTCGGGATTGAACCTTGCTGCTACTATTCCTGTTGTTCCAACAGGTTCTATTTCTAAATAATTAGTTATTTGTCCAAATACAAAACATTTGGGTTGAATAATAAAATTGCCATCTTCAAAATATTGCTTGTAGTTATCGCCATAATGAAAGATCATTTCCATGCATCCATCAGGGACTACCCGTTGGCGAACGGTTTCCTTATTGCCTTCATCTTCTAATGTCCAAAAACATTTAATAAAAGGTTGAAGCTCTGGTGAGGGAGTATAAACCTGGTAATCCATTATCTTAAATTAAATCAATCTTTCCAACCACATGGAGCATCAGGTGTGTCAATGGGTTTTGTTAAATCGAAATTTACAGTAAAAACTCTTGCGGTGCCAATGCGACGCAGGTTGTACGTAAATGAAGTATCATCAATTGTAATCCACCAAACATTAGAAGAAGCTGCCGGAATTAGATTAGCGGTTTCCTGGTCTGCGGTAAAAACTTGTATGCCCGATAATCCGGTACTGCTGGTATAACCCCCATACATGGTAATGGAATCTGATTTGCCATCACTGTGCCGGTGATCATGCTTTAATAAAATACGGTCTGTATTTTTAGTTAGTACCCATGTTCTCGATTTATCCTCCCCTACAAAAAAGGGAATACGAATTCTATTACTATCGCAGGACCGTACATGCATTACTAATTTTTTTCCCCTGAAATCGTCGTTAGCAGGGGCTTCAACAATTACACCTTCATATGACTTTCCACAATGCTTTTTCAGGTTACTCCAAAAAACTTCATTTCCTTTTTGTGCAACCACGGTAGTTGATAGAAATACTGCTGTTAAAAAGAGGATTTGTTTTAGCATTCATCTATTTTTAGAAAGATAAGCAATCAGTTTTAAATGTAAAAAAAGGGCCTTGTATAACAAGACCCTTTGTAAATCATAGTATGGAATTAAAATTATTCAATACGACCGTCTTTCTTATCCTGCTTACGACCGATGCCATAACCAAGACCTCCGCCTAATACACCACCAATCACACCACCGGCAACACGGTTACGCTTATTAATTACTGCACCTAATACTGCACCACCAGTACCGCCAATTATGGCATATTTAGCAGATTTACTCATACCTTTTTTCCTGGTTTCTACTTTTGCATTGTTAGTAGAAGTAGAACTCATAGTACCGCTGGTAGAGCTGTTTTTCTTAGCTACAGTAATATTTGCCGCCATTGATTTTGCATATAGTGCCGCAGCTGCTTCTTGCTCTTGTTGAAGTTTCAATTGTTTAAATGCTGCAAAGCCAACTGTATCTTCAGTAGAAACAGGTGTTGTGCTTGCTCCCCTTTTACATGCGGCAAATAAAACTGCAATTGAAGTAACGATTGTCAATAAAGTAAATGTTTTTTTCATAACTGTAGATTTTAGGATGAATAAATAAACCACAGTACCCATTAGACAGAAAGGATGCCAAAGAATTATTGAATGTTAAATAAGTAAACATGCTATAATTAAACAGCTAGCAGTAAGCTATTTAGGGACGCATCCTTTTAACAAACTAGATGTTCGATATGTAAAAGGGAAAAAGTATCCTACTTTTTTGGAATACAAGTATAAAAATTTTAGAACCGATAAGGGTTACCTTTTTTGTTATACGAAATAATGTAATATTATTTATCGTTGTCGATTGTTCTACCAATATAATAGCCGGCAATTCCTCCTGCTATTACACTTATTGAAGCCCAAATAATATTAAAGCCCGTAGCAAAATAACTGATAGCAAAACCCGTTGCGGCACCTAATAAGGAGAATAGGCCGGTTGTTTTTATCTTGGAAGAAGAGGAGATTTTTCCTGTATCATTCGAAGTTTTAAACTGGCGAAGATGCTCTTTGTGCTTTTTGCGATGATGTGATCTGGCCACTTTTTTTATTTTAAGTTACGGCTTTTATTTAAAAACCTTTTAGTTTTAAATATTTATCAAACCATTTCAGGTATCTTTCAAACCGATCTTTTTGAAAAGCCGGTACTGATATTCCATGAAATTGGCCGGGATAAATAATCAGTTCGGTAGGTGTGCCGATGGAACGTAATGCCTGATACATTTGTTCGCTGCCAACTGCCGGTACATTAAAATCTTTTTCCCCTGTCATAAAGAGAGTTGGCGTTTTAATTTTATCAGCATTTAAAAAAGGGTAAGAGAGTTTCAGGTATTTCTCATAATTTTTATCTTTCCAGGGCTGACCTAACTCATTGTCGAGTTGCAAAATGTACTGATCAACTCCATATAATGATAGTTGCAAGGCACTGCCGGCACCGCTTATTGCGGCTTTAAAACGAGTATCTTTTGCAATAGTATAATCTGTCAATATTCCACCATAGCTCCATCCGCCAATACCCATCTTATTGCCATCCACAATGCCTTTACTTATTAAATGATCTGCGGCGCCTTGAATATCCAATACTTCTTTATTACCCCAATCTGCATAAATTGCTTTGCAATAATCTAATCCCCGGCCATTGCTTCCCCGATAATTAACAGCTACAACGGCATAACCACCGGCTGCAAGCATTTGCCTTGTGAGATCAAAACCAAAATCATCCTGGCCCACCGGGCCCCCATGTATAAAGAATATCACAGGTAATTTTTCTGATACCGTTCTATTGGGTGGCAAGTATAAAATATTGGAAACTGTGGCACCATCTTTACTTTTCGATGTAAATTTTTCAACAGTCGCTAATGATAAGTTTGCTACAAAATCGTCCTGGATTTTGGTTAACCTTCTTGTGTTGCTATTTTCAATTGCATAAAATTCTGAAGGAAGTGTTGGTTCTGTCATGGATGCTACCCAACTGCCATTGG
>LNFM01016600.1_pt1 | contig 15105 bp, 11 predicted proteins | sample 596031 | NCBI WGS metagenome assembly LNFM01 (sample SAMN04254537, study PRJNA301005) | activated carbon metagenome | isolation source: dual media filters at the Ann Arbor, Michigan drinking water treatment plant | place: USA: Ann Arbor | reverse complement strand
TTTTCGCCGCCGGAAATGACGAAACGCATGCGGTAGAAATCATAGGGGTGGGCCTGGCGCGCGTAATTGCCGAGGAAGGTGCTGGTGCCGAAAATGTAGGTGCAGTCACGGGTATAGGCGTACTCCGGAATCACCTTGTAATGCAGCGGATTGGTGTACAGGAACAGCCGCGTGCCGGTCAGCAGCGGCATCAGCGTGCCGACCACCAGGCCGAAGATGTGGTACATCGGCAGCGCGTTGAGATACTTGTCGTCGGGCCCGAAGTCGATCACCGCGCGCAGCTGCGCCATCGAGGCCAGCATGCCCTCCTGCGACAGCGCGACGCCCTTGGGCCGCGCCTCGGAGCCCGAAGTGAACAGCACCACCGCGGTCGCCGCGGGATCAGTCTCGGGCAGGGCACTGCGCGGGTGCAGCAACGCGCGCAGTATCCACAACTTGTCGGCAAGACCCATCGTCCCGCGCAGGTCTTCGACGTAGACAATCCTGCAGGAGGACAGCGCCTCGAGCAGGGGCTGCAGGCGCGCGACCTCGACGAAGCTGCGCGAAGTGATCACGGTCCTGATGGTCGCCGCCGCGCAGGCCCCGCGCACCGATTCGGCGCCGCTGGAATAGTTGAGCATCGCCGCCGTGCGGCCACGGGATGCCAGCCCGAAGACCAGGCACACCGTGGCGCCGATGTTGGGCATCAGCACGCCGACGCGTTCCCCCGGCTGCGTGAACTTCGCGGTGAGCCTCCCCAGCGCAAATGTTCCCTTCAGCAGGTCGGCATAGGTGGTGATCTGGCCGCGCACATCCTCGAAGATGCGGCAGCGGCGGCCATGCAGCGCGGCGGCCTCCAGCAGCGCCCGGAACAGCGAGCGCCGGGGCTCGGCCGCCGCCATGGCCCGCTGCATGATGCCCTGCAGTTCGTCGTTGATGCGCTGGCGCCGCGACCCGCCGCTGCCGGCTGCCGGCGCCGCGAAACGCGCCGCCGGCAGCAGCAGCATCGTTACCCGCGGAAAACGCCGCCGCGGCCAGCGCGGACCGGTCGCCGCCCAGCGCGTATGCAGCGTGCCCTGGATGCGCAGCGGGATGACATCGGCATCCGCGCGCAGCGCGATGACACCGGCTGCGCCATAGACTTTCATAGGACTGCCGGTGGTGGTCACCCGGTCCTGCGGGAACATCACCACCGGTTGGCCCGCCCGCACCGCCCGCACCAGGCGCTTGACCGCGGCGCCACCGGCATCCCCCGGTTCGACGCAATCAGCGAGGCGCCGCACCAGGGCGCCGATGCGGTGCCCGGCGAGCGCCCGCGGCAACACGATCAGCGGCGCGCCGGGCAGGAACAGCGCCACCAGCAGGGCATCAAGCAGGGAATCGTGGCTGGCCAGCACCAGCGGCCGGCCACGCTGCACTGCGTCGACATGGCCGCTTACGCGCACCCGGAACATGAGGCCCAGCAGCAGCTTCAGGATGGCGCGCAGCATTGGCTGTAACGGTCCGCCCGGATCGGGAATGTTGGAATCAGCGCAAGGTTTTAACGGCTCACTGCCTGCGAGTCAAACGGTTTGCCTGCCATCCGCCCCGAAATCCGCACGGCCAAAATCACCGCAGACGCGACACTTCAGGCAGCAAATGAAAGCTTTTCCACCTCCCCTCACCCCAGATTTTTATGCAAGTATTTGTTTTAATTGACTTTTTTAAAATCTCCCATTTTGTTAGATTTGCCGGCTTTCGCATCCTGACCTCTAATCATCATCGCAAAAGCAGGAAAACCTTCTGTCCGATCAACACCATACAAGGGGATACATCATGGAAATGCAAGTGCCGGCAGCCGTCATCGACATCCACCACGCCGCAGTCCGCCCGGATTTCAGCCGCAACACCGAGTTCCGCTTCTCGCCGCAGCTGCATGCACATTTCGACCGCCAGACGCGTGCACTGTGGTCACGCTGGACCGCGGCACCGCGTCCCTGCTTCAATCCCGGCCTGCTCGCCGACATCCGCGCCTATTACAACTTTGTCGCGGACAGCGGCGGCACAATCGACTGCGGTGACGGCAGCGAACCGATCGAATACGTGATCCTCGCCTCGGGCATGCCCGGTGTGTTCAACCTCGGCGGCGACCTCGACCTGTTCCGTCAGAAGATCGACCGCCGCGACCGCAATGCGCTGTCCACCTACGGCCGCGCCTGCATCGATGTGCTCTACCGCAACTACGTCGGCCACGACCTGCCTGTGACCACCGTGTCACTGGTGCAGGGTGAATGTCTGGGCGGCGGCTTCGAGGCGGCACTGTCGAGCGATGTCATCGTCGCCGAAAGGGGCTCGCGCTTCGGATTCCCGGAAATCCTGTTCAACCTGTTCCCGGGCATGGGCGCCTATTCCTTCCTTGACCGCAAGGTCGGGCAGCGCACCGCGGAAACCATCATCTCTTCCGGCAAGATCTACACCGCCGAGGAAATGCGGGACCTGGGTGTCATCGACGTGGTGGCCGAGGATGGGGAGGGCGAGGCCGCGGTCAACTCGCTGATCAAGCAGCGGGCCCGTTCACGCAACGGCATGGCCGCGCTTGCCGCCGTACGCCGCCGCGTGCACCAGATCACGTTTGAGGAACTCGAGGACGTTGTCGGCGTCTGGGTCGATGCGGCGTTGCGCCTGACCACCCGCGACCTGAAATTGATGCAGCGGCTGGTATCCCGGCAAAACGGCCTGCAGGAGCCGGCGGTGGTCCACTGAAGCCCGGGAAAACACGTGAAAAAACACCGCCAGCGGGGCTCTGCTACACTGCGCAAAAGGCCATCCCGGGCCCAGGGGCAAGGCAAGACCGAGGACATGTCCGAACACGAGCACTCCTACACCATGGAGCAGACTTCGCGCCTGCTCGGCATCTCCGCGCAGAAACTCAGGCGCTGGGATGAACAGGGCATCCTCGGCGCCCTGCGCACGGAGGGGGGGCACCGCCGTTACCCCCGGGAAGTCATCGACCGCCTGGTCCAGGCGAACGGCGGCGGATTCGCGGAAAAAACCTCGCGCGAACTCGCCAGCATCAAGAAAACGCTTGCCGAAAAGCGCAGGATCATCCAGCTGCTGATCGAGAGCGAGGGCCGTTACCGTGACCTGGTCGAAACCTCGCATGACCTGATCTGGCAGACCGATGCCGAAGGCCGCTTCACCTATCTGAATGCAGCCGCCCACGAGATCTTCGGGCTCGCGCCGCAGGATCTGATCGGCCGCTGCTTTTTCAGCTTCGAGACCAATGGCGCGCATGTGCCGAACCGCCGTTTCCTGTCCACCCTGCGCCGCAACGGCGAAGTGCAGAACCACGTCACCCACCTCACAACCGCGCGCGGCGACGACCGCTGGATCGGCATCAACGCCCGGATCACCCGCGACGAGAACGGCCAGATGCTCGGTATCCGCGGCACCGCCCGCGACGTCACCGAACAGCACCTGGCAATCCGCCGCGCCGAACACGTCGCCCTCCATGACGCCCTGACCGAACTGCCCAACCGCGGCGCGCTGCAGCGCCAGGTGGAAACCGCGCTGAACACCGGGCAGTCCGGCGCCGTGGTCATGATCGACATGGATCACTTCAAGCGCATCAATGCGGTCTTCGGCCACGGTGCCGGCGACCAGCTGATGCTGGGGCTCTCCGGCGTACTGCGCAACGTCGCGCGTGACCGCAGCGGCGAGCTGTTCCGGGTCGGCGAAGACCAGTTCGTGCTGCACCTGCAGGAAGCCGGCCGGGAGGATGTGCTGTCGACCGCTGCCATCGCCCTTGATGCCGTGCAGAACTACCGTCTTGAGACCTCCCCCAACCGCGTGGTCTCCAGCATCACCGCTTCGATCGGCATCGCCCTCTACCCGCTGCACGGCAGCGAATGGAGCGCCCTGCTCGCCGCCACCGAAACCGCGATCCACCAGGCCAAGGATCAGGGCCGCAACCGGGTGGCACTGTTCAATCCCGCCTCCGACGCCCTGCGCTCGAGCCACCGCCGCACACACTGGTCACGCCTGATCACCGAGGCGCTCGACCAGGATGAACTCGCGCTCTACGTGCAGCCTGCGGTGCAGCTCAGCACAGGCGCCGAAGTGCACCACGAAATCTTCCTGCGCATCCGCGATGATCGCGGCAACTGGACCGAAGCAACGCAGTTCATGGGCACCGCGGAATCGCTGGGGTATGCCCCGGCACTCGACCAGCGCGTGGTGGCGCGGATGCTGACCCACATCCACGAGCACGACCGCAACCAGCGGCGGCGCTACTCGGTCAACCTCTCCGCGGCCTCGGTGGCCGACGCCGCCTGGGTGCGTGAACTGGCCGATATCGTGCGCACCTCGGATGTTCCCGGCGACCGCCTGGTATTTGAAGTCAGTGAAAAGGCGGCCATGGAAAACATTGACGCCACCAGCGCCTTCATCGAGCAGTTGCGGCCGCTGGGCGCGCGTTTCGCGCTGGACGATTTCGGCACCGGGTTCAGCTCCTTCTACTACCTCAAGCGCTTCGAGGTCGATTACCTCAAGATCAACGGCAGCTTCACCCAGGACCTGCGCGACAGCTCAGAAAGCCTGGTTTTCATCAAGGCTGTCAATGGCGTGGCGCGGGAACTCAGGCGCCAGGTCGTCGCCAAGGGCGTGGAAACCGCGGAAACGCTGGGCCTGCTGAAGGATGCCGGCATGCTCTACGCCCAGGGCAATTTCCTGCGCCCGGTAAGCCCGCTGGGGGCCGCGTCCGCCGCCACGCGGGTACGCGGCACACGCAGGGCCTGAACCGGCGGCACGGCCGGCGTCACCACTCCCCGCTGCGGATTTTTTCGGCCCACAGCAGGCCGGTCACGGCCTTGGCCTCGGTGATGCGCCCCTCGCGCACCCAGGCCAGCGCCTCGGCAAGAGGCACGGTCATCACCTCGAGGAATTCATCCTCGTCCAGCGCATCGCCGACATGGATCAGGCCATCGGCGAGGAACAACTCGATGCGTTCGTCGGAATAGGAAATGCAGGGGTGCAGCGTGGCCAGGTGCCGCCAGTTTGCCGCCGCGTAACCGCACTCCTCGCGCAGTTCGCGCTGCGCCGTCGCCAGCGGATCCTCGCCGGGATCGATTTTTCCGGCAGGCAGTTCGATGAAATGCCTGCCCAGCGGATAACGGAACTGCCGTTCCAGCAGGATGGTGTCCGGCTCCGGCCGCGCGATGATCATCGCCGCGCCGGGATGACGGATGTATTCCCGGGTGGCCCGGGCTCCGTTGGGCAGCAGCACGGCATCACGGCGCACATGCAGCAGCACGCCATCGAACACCGGTTCGGAATCAAGGGCGGTTTCGCTGAAATCCCTCCGCCCTTCCCCCTTCTCCGCCACCGGCAGCCCCTTCAGCTCACAGGCCCGGCTTGCGCCAGAGATAACGGTAGACGTAGCCGGGATAGGCAAACACCAGGAACAGGCAGACGGTCACTGCATAGAACTCCCAGCGCTGGGGGTGCACCTGCCCGGCCCGGCTTTCCATCAGCCAGGCTGCGGTGCCGGCGACGAAATAGAGCAGCACCAGTTCCAGCAGGCGCCAGCCGAAGGATTTGCCGTCCTTCGGCGCCGCGCCGACAAAAAATATGCGCTCGGTCAGGAACGGCAGGTTGGCGAACACCAGGGCCAGCAGCAGCAGCGCCGCAGTACTCCAGTCCATGGCCGTCGGCTAGATCGAAGCGCGGACGGCTTCGATGCACAGCACCATCAGCGGCTGCGGTGCGATGCCGAGCACGATCACCGCAAGCCCGTTCACCGACAGCAGCGCGCGCACGTCGCCGCCGGCCCGGACCGGGGCGGTATCGCGGGGCTCATCGAAGTACATCAGCTTGACGATGCGCAGGTAATAGAAGGCACCGATCAGCGAGAACACCACCGCGATGACCGCCACCCACCAGAAACCGATCTGGACCACCGCCTGCAGCACCGACAGCTTGGCGTAGAAACCGACGGTTGGCGGGATCCCGGCCATCGAGAACATCAGCAGCAGCATCAGGAAGGCGTACCAGGGGCTGCGCTGGTTGAGGCCCCGGTAATCGTCGAGATCCTCGGCCTCGAAGCCGCCGCGGGTCAGCAGCAGGATCACGCCGAAGCTGCCCAGCGTCATCAGCACATAAACCACCACGTAGAACATGCCGGCACCGTAACCGTCGATGGTGCCGGAGAGCACGCCCAGCAGCAGGAAACCCATGTGCGAAATCGTCGAATACGCCAGCATGCGCTTCAGATTGGTCTGCATGATCGCGGTCAGGTTGCCGATCGCCAGCGACAGCACCGCCATGATCAGCAGCATCTGCTGCCATTCGTCGACCAGCGCCTCCGCGCCCAGTGCCTGCGCCAGCAGCCGCATGACGATCGCGAAGGCGGCAAACTTCGGCGCCGAGCCGATGAACAGGGTGACCGCGGTGGGTGCGCCCTGGTAGACATCCGGCACCCACATGTGGAAAGGCACGGCGCCGAGCTTGAAACCGAGGCCGGCGACGATGAACACCAGCGCGAACACCAGCACCGCCTGCGCGAGCTGGGTGATTTCCAGCGTGCCGGTGGCGCCGTAGAGCATCGACATGCCGTAGAGCAGCATGCCGGAGGCCAGCGCGCCGAGAATGAAATATTTCATCGCCGCCTCGGTCGCCTGCACCGAGTCGCGCTGCAGCGCCACCATCGCGTAGAGCGACAGCGACAGCAGTTCAAGGCCGAGGTAAAGCGTCAGCAGGTGGTTGGCCGAGATCATCACCATCATGCCCAGCGTCGCGAACAGCGCCAGCGCGAAAAACTCGCCGCGGAACATCCCGCGCGCGACCGTGTAGGCGCGGGCGTAGACCAGGATGGTGATCACCGCAACGCAGGTCAGCAGCTTCAGCGTGTCGGCCATCAGGTCGTCGACGAACATGCCGCTGAAGGTGTAGACCGGCTCGGCATTGCCGGTGAAGAAGGTCAGCAGCGCGCAGCCGGCCAGCGTCGCCTGGGTCAGTCCGTAGGTGACGATGCGGTTGTCGTCACTGATGAACAGGTCGGCAACCAGGATCACGCAGGCCATCACGAGCAGGAAAAGCTCGGGATAGGCGGGCCACAGCGGGGTGATGTATTCCATCGTTATTTACCTGTACCCGGCCTATTGCACCGGCAGTTTGCTGTACGAGACGTGTGCCAGCAGTTCGCTGACGGAGACATGCAGCACCTCGGCAAAAGGCTGCGGCCAGACACCCATCACCAGGGTCAGCAGGGCCAGCACGCCGAGGATCAGGAATTCCCGGATGTTGATGTCCTTCAGCTCCGCGACATGATCATTGGCCACCGCACCGAACATCACGCGCTTGTACATCCACAGGGTGTAGGCGGCGCCGAAAATCAGCGTTATCGCCGCGGCAAAAGCGAACCAGAAATTGACCTTGACCGCGCCCATGATCACCAGGAATTCACCGACAAAGCCGCTGGTGCCCGGCAATCCCGCGTTGGCCATCGCGAACAGCATGAACAGCGCCGCGAATACCGGCATGCGGTTGGCGACCCCGCCGTAATCGGCAATCTGCCGCGAATGCATGCGGTCATAGAGCACGCCGACGCAGAGAAACAGCGCGCCGGAGACAAAACCGTGGGAAATCATCTGGATCACCGCGCCCTCGACGCCCTGGGCATTGAACAGGAAGATGCCCAGCGTGACGAAGCCCATGTGCGAAATCGACGAATAGGCGATCAGCTTCTTCATGTCGGTCTGCACCAGCGCGACGAGTCCGATGTAGACCACGGCGATCAGCGACAGCCCGATCACCACCGGCGCGAGGTAGAGGCTGGCATCAGGCACGATCGGCAGTGACAGCCGCAGGAAACCGTAGCCGCCGAGCTTCAGCATGATCGCCGCCAGCACCACCGAGCCGCCGGTGGGCGCCTCGACGTGGGCATCGGGCAGCCAGGTATGCACCGGCCACATCGGAACCTTCACTGCAAAAGCCATGAAAAATGCAATAAAAACAAATACTTGCAACATCATCGGCAGCTGTGTGCGGTACAGGTCGATGAAGGCGAAACTGCCGCCGGCGACGTTGTAGAGGACGATCAGCGCAACCAGCGACAGCAGCGAGCCGAGCAGCGTGTAGAGGAAGAACTTCATCGCCGCGTAGACCCGGTTGGGCCCGCCCCAGACGCCGATGATGATGAACATCGGAATCAGCGTCGCTTCGAAGAACACGTAGAACAGCATCGCGTCCAACGCGGAGAACACGCCGTTCATCAGCCCCGACAGCACCAGGAAGGACGCCATGTACTGCGCGACGCGCGTCTTGATCGCCTCCCAGGCCGCGGCGACGACGAGAATGGTGGTGAAGCTGTTGAGCAGGATCAGCAGCAGCGAAATGCCGTCGATGCCCAGGTGATAGTTGATGTTGAAGGCCTCGATCCAGGGCCTCAGTTCGCCGAACTGGAAACCGACGCGCTGCAGGTCGAAACCGGTGTACAAAGGCACCGTGACCGCGAAGCCGAGGACGGCGCCGGTCAATGCGACCACCCGGGCGGCCTGCGCGTTGCGGTCGCCTCCGGTGAACAGCACCGCGACGCCGGCAACGATCGGCACCCAGATCGCGAGACTCAGTAACGGTAATCCCTGCATCATCAGTTCTTTTTCTTCAGTTTCAGCGGACGAAGGCCCAGGTCAGCAAGCCGAGAATGCCGAGGATCATCGCAAAGGCGTAGTGATAAAGCTTGCCGCTCTGCACCTCGCGGATCACCCCCGCGAACCAGCCGACCAGCCGCGCCGAGCCGTTGACCATCACGTTGTCGATGACCGCGACATCACCACCCTTCCACAGACCGGTGCCCAGTGAGCGCGCGCCGCCGGCGAAGAACCAGTCGTTGAAGCGGTCGAGCCCGTATTTCTCCATCAGGATCGTCACCACCACGCCCCACCGCCGGCGCAGTTTTGCCGGCAACTCCGGCCGCAGGATGTAGAGGAACCAGGCGGTGCCGGCACCGGCCACCGCCAGCCAGAACGGCAGCGTGCCCAGCGCATGGCTCATCATGCCGAAAACGCCGTGGAAGTTCTGCGCCATCACCGCCATCGCGGTATGCGCCGGATTGACGGTGATCGCGCTGCCGAAATAATTGCCGTAGACGAAGCTGCCGATGAACCAGCCGGCGCAGACCGAGGGGATCGCCAGCAGCACCAGCGGCACCCACACCACCGCGGGCGATTCGTGCGGCTTGTGCGCCTCGCCGTGGTGATCATCGTGTTCGTCATGGCCATGGTCATCGTGGTGGCCCGCCGCCGCAGCCTCGGCATCCGCCGCCCTGACGTCCGGATGCAGCGGATCGGCGAAACGCTCCCTGCCGTGGAAGGCGTAGAACACCAGGCGGAAGGAGTAGAACCCGCCGACAAAGACCCCCGCCACCGCCAGTGCATAGGCGAATCCCGCGCCGGGGACCGTGGCGTGGTGCAGTGCCTCGACAATGGTCTCCTTGGAAAAGAAACCGGCAAAGGGCGGCAGTCCGGCATTGGCTATGGCGCCGATCAGCACCGTCAGGTAGGTGATCGGCATGTATTTCGCCAGCCCGCCCATCTTGCGCATGTCCTGCTGGTGATGCATCGCGATGATCACCGAGCCGGCGCCGAGGAACAGCACCGCCTTGAAAAAGGCGTGCGTGAAGAGGTGGAATATCGCCGCCGAGTAGGCCGAGGCGCCGAGCGCCATGGTCATGTAGCCCAGCTGCGACAGCGTCGAATAGGCCACCACGCGCTTGATGTCGTATTGCACGGTGGCAATCAGCGCCATGAAGAAGGCGGTGATCGCACCGATCACCAGCACGAAGGACAGCGCGGTCTCCGACAGCTCGAACAGCGGCGACATCCGCGCCACCATGAAGATGCCGGCGGTCACCATCGTCGCGGCGTGGATCAGCGCGGAAATCGGCGTCGGGCCCTCCATCGAATCCGGCAGCCAGACGTGCAGCGGGAACTGCGCCGACTTGCCCATCGCACCGATGAACAGCAGGATGCAGATCACCGTGATCAGCGACCACTCGACACCGGGCAACAGCTCGATGCTGTTGCCGGCGAGCCGTCCGGCATTGGCGAACACCGCGGCATAGTCCAGCGTGCCGAAGTACATCAGCACCAGCGCGATGCCGAGCAGGAAGCCGAAATCGCCGACCCGGTTGACCAGGAAGGCCTTCAGGTTGGCGTAGATCGCCGTCGGCCGGTTGTACCAGAAGCCGATCAGCAGGTAGGACACCAGGCCCACCGCCTCCCAGCCGAAGAACAGCTGCAGGAAGTTGTTGCTCATCACCAGCATCAGCATCGAGAAGGTGAAGAGCGAAATGTACGAGAAGAAACGCTGGTAGCCGGGGTCATCGGCCATGTAACCGATGGTGTAGATGTGCACCATCAGCGACACGAAGGACACCACCATCATCATCGTTGCCGACAGCGGGTCGATCAGGAAGCCGATCTCGAAACGGATGTTGCCCGAGACCAGCCAGGTGTAGACCGGGCCGTTGAACAGGTTCCCGGCCATCACGTCGCGGTAGACCAGGAAGGACGCCACCAGGCAGACCACCATGCCGAGGATGGTGATCACATGCGCCGCGCGGCGGCCGATGGCCCAGCCGAACAGGCCGGCGACGATTGCGCCGGCGAGCGGCGCCAGCGGCACCAGCAGGTAGAGTTTCTGCATTTCGGTCATCGCCGCATCAGCCCTTCATCCGGTTGATGTCTTCAACATTGATCGTGCTCAGGTTGCGGAACAGCACCACCAGGATCGCCAGGCCGATCGCCGATTCCGCGGCGGCCACGGTCAGGATGAAAAACACGAACACCTGACCCGCGGTATCGCCGAGGAAATGCGAAAAGGCGATGAAGTTCAGGTTCACCGCCAGCAGCATCAGCTCGATCGCCATCAGCAGCACGATGATGTTCTTGCGGTTCAGGAAGATCCCGATCACCGAGATCGCGAACAGGATCGCGCCAAGGATGAGGTAATGGGACAGCGAGATGCTCATGCCCCGCCCTCCTTCTTCTCCGCCGGCATCGAAACGATGCGCACGCGGTCCTCGCGGCGCACCGCCACCTGCTGCGCCGGATCGATGTACTTGGCGTGTTTGCGGCGGCGCAGGGTCAGCGCGATCGCGGCGACAATGGCCACCAGCAGGATCACCGCCGCCAGTTCAAAGGGGTAGACGTAGTCGGTGTAGAGCAGCCGGCCCAGTTCCTTGGTGTTGCTGTAACCCGCGGGCGCCGATTCCGGACGGGGCGCCTCGGCAAGGCCGAAATACGGGCCGGCCAGCACCAGCGCCATCTCCGCCACCAGCAGCAGGGCCACCATGGCGCCCACCGGCAGGTAACTCCAGAAACCCTCGCGCAGCCGCGTCAGGTTGATGTCGAGCATCATCACCACGAACAGGAACAGCACCATCACCGCGCCGACATAGACCAGGATCAGCGCGATGCCGAGGAATTCCGCCTCGAGCTGGATCCAGATGCCGGCGGAAGTGCAGAACGCCAGCACCAGGAACAGCGCGGCATGCACCGGATTCCTTGCGGTGATCACGCGCAGCGCCGCGAACACCAGCACCGCCGCGAAGAACCAGAAGATGAATTCTTGGAAAGTCATTGTTGTGCGTGAGGAGTGAGGTATGAGGCGTCAACCCGCGATACGCGAAAGGTTCCCGCTTGCGGCTTTTTACCCTTCACTCCTGTCTCTTTACTGTTCACGTTTAGCGGAATTTCGCATCTGTCATGCGGTCCTGCGCGATCTGTTCTTCATAGGCATCACCGATCGCCAGCAGCATCGGCTTGGTGTAGATCAGGTCGCCGCGTTTTTCGCCGTGGTACTCGAAAATCCGCGTCTCGACGATCGAATCCACCGGGCAGGACTCCTCGCAGAAGCCGCAGAAGATGCACTTGGTGAGGTCGATGTCGTAACGCGTGGTGCGGCGGGTGCCGTCCTCGCGCTGCTCGGATTCGATGGTGATCGCCAGCGCCGGGCATACTGCCTCGCAGAGCTTGCAGGCGATGCAGCGCTCTTCGCCGTTCGGATAACGGCGCAGCGCGTGCAGGCCGCGGAAGCGCGGGCTCTGCGGGGTCTTTTCCTCGGGGAACTGCACCGTGATCTTGCGCGCGAAGAAATAACGCCCGGTAAGCGCCATGCCCTTCAGCAGCTCGAAGAGCAGGAAGGTGCTGAAAAATTTGCGGATCGCCGTCATCCTCATCACCGCCTTATTTCCACCATATCCACAGCGGCGTCTGCATCCAGGCGCCGAGAACCACGATCCACACCAGCGTCACGGGGATGAACACTTTCCAGCCGAGGCGCATGATCTGGTCATAACGGTAACGCGGGAATGTCGCGCGGAACCACAGGAACAGTGAAACCACGAAGAACATCTTGGCGAACAGCCAGCCCGGGCTCGATGCGCCGAGCAGCCCCCAGGACGCCGGGAACGGGGACAGCCAGCCGCCGAGGAACAGGATCGCGGTCAGCGCCGAAATCAGGATCATGTTCGCGTATTCGGCGAGGAAAAACACCGCGAAGGTCATGCCGGAATATTCGACATGGAAGCCGGCGACGATTTCGGACTCGCCCTCGGCGACGTCGAAGGGCGCGCGGTTGGTTTCGGCCACGCCGGAAATCAGGTAGGTCAGGAACAGCGGGAACAGCGGCACCCAGAACCAGCCGAGGAAACCCGCCCCGCCCTGCTGCGCCTTGACGATCTCGCCGAGGTTCAGGCTCTGCGCCGCCATCAGCACACCGACCAGCGCGAAACCCATCGCGATCTCGTAGGACACGATCTGCGCGGCGGAGCGCATCGCGCCGAGAAAGGCATACTTCGAATTCGAGGCCCAGCCGGCGATGATCACGCCGTAGACGCCGAGCGAGGTCATCGCCAGCAGGTAGAGCAGGCTGGCGTCGATGTTGGACAGCACCAGCTCCGGCGAAAACGGCACCACCGCCCAGGCCGCCAGTGCCGGCATGATCGCCATGATCGGCGCCAGCACGAACAGGAACTTGTTGGCGCCGGTCGGGACAATGATTTCCTTGACCAGCAGCTTGAGGCCGTCGGCGATCGGCTGCGCGAGGCCGCCGAGCCAGCGGATGCCGAAGAAGGTCGTGCGGTTCGGGCCGATGCGGATCTGCATGAAGCCGATCAGCTTGCGTTCCCACAGCGTCAGGTACGCCACGCACAGCATCAGCGGCACCACGATCATCAGGATTTTCGCAACCGTCCACACCACCGGCCACAGCGGACCCAGAAGCGATTGCGGATAGGCGAGCAGCGAATCAAGCATCACGCGGTCGCCTTCTGCGCCTGGACGACGCGTTCGAGGGTCAGCGGCGCCGCCGCGTCACCCAGCTGCGCGGTCTCTGCGCGCGCGAGTGCGATGCGCACGCAATCGGCCGGCAAACCGTCGTCGATCGCATACGGCAGCAGGGCTTCGCCGCCATCCTGGGAAACGCGCACCAGGTCGCCGTCGCGCAGGCCCAGGCGATCCGCCAGCGCACGGTTCATCACCGCCAGCGGCGGCAGCGCGTCACGGGTCTTCAGCAGGCTGGGTGCACGGCGCGCCAGCGCGTCTGCAGAATAGATCGGCACTTCGGCAATCCGCGAGAAACCCGTCGCCGCAACCGGCATTGCCTCGGCAGTGTATTGCAAGTTATTGTTTTTATTGAATATTTCTGACTTTCCATGGAGCGCTTCGTGCTGCGCATCATCGGCGCCGTCGTGCTCGAATCCCTCCAGCCCGAGCAGGTTGCCGAGCACACGCAGCACCTTCCACGCCGGACGCGTCTCGCCCAGCGGTTTCACCACGCCGTTGAAGGTCTGCACACGGCCCTCGGTACTGACGAAAGTACCGGCGGTTTCGGTGAACGGCGAAATCGGCAGCAGCACGTGGGCGTATTCGGTGGCGCCGTGCTGGAAGGGGCTCAGCGCGACGACCAGCTCGGCCTGTTTCATTGCAGCAACGGCCTGTCGCGGATTGGCCATGTCGAGTTCGGGTTCGGTGCCGAGCAGCAGGTAGGCTTTCAGCGGCGTCTCGATCATCTGACGCGCATTTTTTCCGGATATTTTTCCGGTGGGCACACAGCCGGCCACATAAGCGCCGACGCTGTTCGCCGCCGCGCCAAGGAAACCGAAGGGGCAGCCGACAATCTGCGCCAGTGCCTGGGCCAGTGCCTGCAGGGTGGCTGCGGCAACATGCTGCTCGGCGAAATTGCCGAGGAACACGCCGGCCTTTTCACCCGAAACAAGACTCTCCGCGATGCGCTTGGCGGCATCGGTCACCGTCACACCGGCCACTGCGCCGCGCACCGCCTCCGGCAGCGCCGCGTTTTTGAGTTCTGCAGCAGCCTTCACCACCTGCGCCAGAACCTGCGGCAGCAGCGCCGGAGCGACAATCGCCTTGTTGGCGACGCGCATCAGCAGCTCGTCATCCGCGGCATGGATCAGGTTAAGCTGGCTCTGCTTTTTGGTCGACTGACGCAGCCGGTGCGCCAGCAGCGGATGGTCCTTGCGCAATGTGGAACCGACCACCAGCACGCGGTCGAGCTGCGCGAATTCGGCGATGCTCATGCCCAGCCAGGGTACGCCGGCACGTTTGCCGTCGGCGCTGAAGTCGGTCTGGCGCAGGCGGAAATCGACATTGCCGGAACCGAAACCGCGCAGCAGCTTCTGCAGCAGGTGCAGTTCTTCCAGGGTCTGGTGCGGGCTTGCCAGCGCGCCGACCGCTGCCGCACCGTGCGCGGCCTTGATGCGTTTCAGTTCGGAGGCAATAAACTCCAGCGCCACCGGCCATTCGACATCCTGCCAGCGGCCGTCGCGCTTCAGCATCGGCTTCGCCAGACGCTGCTCGGAATTGAGCGCTTCATACGAGAAACGGTCCTTGTCCGACAGCCAGCACTCGTTGACCGCCTCGTTCTCGCGCGGCAACGCGCGCATCACGCGGTTCTGCTTGACCTGCAGCGTCAGGTTGGAGCCGAGGCCGCAGTGCGGACTCACCGAAGGCTTGCGCGTCAGCTCCCAGGTGCGGGCGCTGTAGCGGAAGGGCTTCGAGGTCAGCGCACCGACCGGACAGAGGTCGATCACGTTGCCCGACAATTCCGAATCGACGGTCTTGCCGA
>LNFM01008757.1_pt1 | contig 15105 bp, 11 predicted proteins | sample 596031 | NCBI WGS metagenome assembly LNFM01 (sample SAMN04254537, study PRJNA301005) | activated carbon metagenome | isolation source: dual media filters at the Ann Arbor, Michigan drinking water treatment plant | place: USA: Ann Arbor | reverse complement strand
GGGCGATCTCCATTTTGGCTTTGATGTTTATCTCATATTCTACATCCGAGCGAAGATGATCTTTGGCGGCCTGTCGGTTTTGACTGATGAGGACGAAGCACGACAGGAAGATTGCTTCGAGAGACACGATCATCGTCAGTAACCCAAACGGGAATGGATCGAAAACGGGAAAGCCGAGAGGCAGGGTGTTGACGGCAATCCAAACGGCGAACCAGATTGCGGTTAGGGCGACAAAGAGAAGGCTGCCGCTTAACCAAGCAACCCAGTCAGTTGCGCGTTCAAGTAGGGACATTTTTTTCTCCATCATGTCATTCACATTGCGTGCGACGTTGGTCTGAAGGAGCTTGTCGGCCACCCGGAGCATCCCGCCCATAGTAGCCAGCATGCCGAGGGCTGTTTCCGGGTTTTGCCGAAACGCCGCAAGCAGATCTTCGCGGCCCAAGGCAAGCAGTTCGCAATCCGAGACCGCCACGGCTGTAGCTGTACGCGGCCTTCCGTCAAATAACGATACTTCGCCGAAAAAATCGCCATCACGGGCTGTTTTCAACAGGATTTTCTGTCCCGCGTTATCCCTAAGAGAGATCTCAACATTACCCGAAACAACGACGTACAGAGTGCCGCCGGGTTCGCCGGTTTGAAACAGGATTTCATTTTCCGGCAGGTGAATAGTTCCGCCCTTGTCCGTGAGCATCCGGCGGTCGTCCTCGGCAAGGAGTTCAAAAAGGCCGCAGGCCGTTGGTGATTTAGTGTAAAAAGACATTGAAAAAGTTTCCTCGGAGACTAATCTCTCAAGATTATTGTTAATGCTAAAAACGCGGGGGAATATATAGGCCGTGAAGTTTGATACAGTCTAAATCGATCGAAACGCTCTTTTTATTCCGCTGCTTAATTATGAACTTTGAAAACTATCAGGAAATTATTGAAACTTTCGCCGTTTATCCGCGCGACAATGAATTGGCTGCAATCAGTTACCTGGCGCTGGGTCTCAACGGCGAGGCGGGCGAAGTCGCCGATCAGGTAAAAAAGGCTATTAGAAATGACGGGCATATCTCCGCGGCGCGGCGGGTTAAGATATTAGAAGAGGCCGGCGACGTCCTATGGTGCATTACGAGGCTCGCTATCGAATTCGACACGTCATTAGCAGAAATTGCTCAGGCCAACGTTAAGAAACTCGAAGCTCGTCGCAGGGCGAACGACTTGAAACATGAGTAAGTACAGCGGTTTTTGACTTAACTTCGTCTGCATTACGCGGTACATTTTTCAGCCAAAAATCCATTAAATCGGGATTTTGCCTTAGTCCGTCGAGAATTAGATCTATCTCAGCGGGCGAGAAATATTCACGTTTTTTAGCGGCGATTTTGCTGGCGGGAATGTTTGCGTAAAGCCACTCGCGGTATTCTTTAAGCCCCACGCCATAACCGCGTTTTATCGCTTGCAAATCCGCGCCACGCTCGAACCGAGCGGTGAAGGATTTTGACTGTAGAGCAACCAGCCCGAAAAGCTCAAAGCGGTTGTGCCGAAGGTAATAGGTAGCGTGGGCGAGTTCGTGGGCGATAATCGCCCGTATCCCATTAGGCGGAGGATCGAGATCGAAAATGTTCGGGTTAACGTAAATGAGATAATGAAGTTTGCGAAAAGTTAGAAAACGCGAAAACGAGAACCGCGCGCGAAAGTAATCGGTGCGGCTTTCGAAAGTCTTAATTTTTATTGAAGCGTTTTTTAGTTCGGGAAACGATGCCTCAACTATTTCTGCGACTATTAACTGGGTCCTCGCAATGGCCGCTTTTCTGGTAGCCTCCTCGGTTTTATTGTTTTGTTTCTGAACCGAAAAAGCATTAGCAAAATTTGATTCCGAAATACCTGCTTTGGCGACAGCGAATTGAAAGATTACAACGAACAGAATCAAGAGAACACTTTGTGCCGGGCGTTTCAAAATCATTAAGACTTCATTTAAACTCATAGGTTTTGCCCGAAAAACTCGAGGAGTAATTTTTCAAGCCCAACTCCACCTTTAAGAATAGCGGTACCGTGGCCGCCTTTCGGATAAATCTGCAGCTGATGTTTGTGGCCCGCCGCTAGTTTGTCTAGACGGCGCGAAGCGGTTACAGATTCACCGTCGTCTTCCGCGGCGACGATCAAAATGGGACGGGCTCCGTATTTTTCTATGGCCGGTTCGGTTGGCAGGGTTCCGAAATAGTTCGTGCCGGGCGAGAGCAGGGCGACCGATTTAATTTCCGCATTGTCTGCCGCGTGAATGATTGCCAGACTGCTACCGTAACTTGCGCCGACGATGCCGATACGCTTTTTGTCGACATTTCTTTGCTCGCTCAAAAACTTAACGGCGGCCGCGACGTCTGATTTCATGCCGATAACAGCTTCGGAAGACTGACCCGCCGCAACCCTAGAGCCGTCCACCTTTTTAGTCGATTCGCCAAACCCGCGCCCATCAATCGCCAACACCGCAACGCCGCTGGACTGAAACTGGCTAGCCAAATCTTTGTAATCGGAGCGGCTGCCGCCGAATTGGTGCAGCATTAGCACGGCGGCCGAATTTTCTGTGGCCGCCGCATAAAATGTGCCGACAATTTTCACACCATCGGGCGTTTCAAAACTAATCGTTTTAGCGGCACCTTCGGAGGACTCGGCTTGTGGCACTGCTGCTGCCACAGTTTGATTCGTCGAATTGGCTGTTGTCGAATTTGAAACTCGATCAATATTTGCCTCCGGGCTTTTCGTTTGGCATCCGACAAAAGCTAAAAGGGCGGAAATTGTTAAAATCAGGGACGTTTTACTCATGTTGTAAGCGAAATCGAAACGAAGATTGGAATGCTCATTTCCCACTTCTGTGCTCGAAAAATCTATCACTGATGTTATTTGACGTCTGGACACCCAGCCGTCGAGACAGCAATTCCTCCTCCGTCATCGAAACCGTCGGAGATCGAAGCGTTAAGAATTGCACAAGGTCTTTCGAAAAAATCAAATCTAGTGTCCAGTCGAGAGCAACCCGCAACTTCTTCTCGAAACGCGGCAATTTCGACAGATAAATCGTACGCCACAGCCACCATGCCGCGAAACCGGAGAAGTTCATTCCCATAATCTGAGCCACACCTGTTCGGCGTCCAAGAGCGGCAAGCTGGCCGATTGTGTTAAACGAGAATTTTTGGGCTGTGCCGCCGCGAATCGCGGACCTAATATTGTGAGCGAGCGTTTTCCCTTGCCGAATAGCGTGCTGCGCCGTAGGCGGATGATACTTGCCGGTCTGTCCGTCGGGAACTGCCGAGCAGTCGCCGACCGCCCAGACGTTCTCCCAGCCTTCGACTTCCATGAATTCATTCGTGCAAAGGCGCCCACGCTCCTTGCGGCAAGGCAGTCCATCCAGATGCGGGTTCGGGGCGGTTCCAGCCGTCCAGATCAGATTGTAGGACTTGATCCGTTCGCCGTCGCTCAAAACGACTTCCCGATCGGTCGCGGATTGGACTTTCGTATTCCCGCGAATTTCAACGCCGCGTGCGGCCAACTTCTTCTGCGCATAGAGTCCGAGCTTTTCGTTGAGTTCGGGCAACACGACATCGCCGGGATGGACGAGGACAACACGGAGCATCGATTCGTTGAGGTTCGGGTAAAATCTGATCGCTTCGCGCAAAAAATCGTTGATGCCGCCGATCGTCTCGACCCCGGCAAACCCGCCGCCCGCGACGACGACCGTCATCAGCGGCTCGCGTTCTGCGGGAAAGCATTCAAAATCGGCCTGTTCGAGAAGCGAGATGAGCCGGTTGCGCAGATGAATAGCATCGCCCAGCGATTTCATCGTCATAGCGTTTTCGGCGAGCCCCGGGAGATCGAAGAAGTTCGTGATCGATCCGAGCGAGAGAACCAGATGAGTGTAATTCAGCTCGTGTTGGTGATGTTCCTTGCCCTGGCCGTGCGACGCATACACCTTTCTATTGGGAAGATCGATTCGCTCGACATCACCGTGATAAAAATTGACTCGCCGCAACAGCTTCCGCGCCGGGCTGACAATATGTGTAATGTCGAGATCGCTCGCGGCGACCTCGTGTAGCATCGGCGTAAACAGAAAAAAGTTTTCGCGGTTAACCATCGTAACCGTGACATCACTATCCCGAGCAAGCGTTTTTTCCAGATGCAGAGCCGTATAGAGCCCCCCAAAACCGCCACCCAGGATCAATATTCTCTTCTTATCGCTCATGACCTACATTCTGACCTACGCCGCCACAAGGCGACTTCGTACTTTTACCTATACCGTTCAATTACCCGATGGCATGAATTTATTCCGTAAATGGTTGCGAATAAAATGAGACTCTATATGGAATAAACGAAACTGTAGCGGTGATATTGATAAACAGATGCGTGCCCTTACTATGACCAACAATTTACCCGGCCGGAAAACTCCTCTGGTTCAATTGCAAGAAGCACATAGCCACAATCACACACCCAACCGTTTTGCGGTTGCTCCGATACCGGAACGGCTGCCAGCGGACGAGCGCTACACGGGACGAGGCGTGAATATCGCATTCATCGATTCGGGATTTTACCCGCACAATGATCTGGGAAATCGAATTGCCGCTTTTCATGACGTTTCAGGCGAGGAAAAAGCACTTGAAGACCTAAAGAATCCTCAGCAACATCATTGGCATGGAATGCAAACCACAGTGGTTGCGGCCGGCGACGGCAGCCTTTCCGACGGGATCTACCGGGGCATCGCATCGGAATCGAATGTTGTCCTAGTGAAAGCGAGCGCCGATGGACAAATTACAGAGGAGAATATAGAACGGGGGCTAGAATGGATTCTCGAAAACCGACAAAAGTATGGGATTCGCGTCCTAAATATATCGCTTGGCGGCGACGAGGACGTCCCGTGTAAGAAGAGCCGAATCGACATGTTGGCGGAAGAATGTTTCCGTCAGGGAATTGTCGTCGTTGCCGCCGCCGGCAATTCTGCTAATTCCGCTCGTCCACACTCAATACCACCCGCAAATGCTCCGTCGGTCATTACGGTTGGAGGTTACGCCGACGGAAATCAACTCGACTCGGCGAGGTTCACGCTCTACCATTCGAACTACGGTACCACCGCCGACGGAACGGTAAAGCCTGAAGTAATCGCGCCGGCAATGAGCATTGCCGCCCCGATCTTGCCGGAAACCGACGACTATAAGACGGCGGAAATGCTCGAATGGATTTACAATGCTCCCGATTACAAGTTTGGCAGCATCGTCTTTGAACATTGGCATCAGGCCAGCCTGCCCGAGAGAATTTTGTATCAGCGCGACATTCATACGCAGCGGCAGATGATCGAACAGATCTGGCAGGAACGCCGGATCGTCGGTAAGCATTATCAACACGTTGACGGAACAAGCTTTGCGGCCCCGATAGTGACATCGGTGATCGCACAAATGATCGAGGCAAACCCGGAACTAACTCCGGCGGCCATCAAAAATATAATAATCTCCACGGCCGATCGGCTGGCCCATTTTCCCGCCGAACGCCAGGGTTTCGGCTGCGTAAATGCCTTTCGTGCCGTGAAACTTGCCAGGAATGACAGACACGATTTCTCGGATAATGACTTTCGGCCTCCACGGATCAATAATGGCAAGATCCTTTTCTTTTTTCACGATGACGGTGCCGCGGAAGTCTCGCTGTGCGGCGGATTTAACGATTGGCAATTGACCAAAAATCGGTTCACAAAACAGCTAAATGGTTTCTGGCAGGCTGAAATCGACCTCCTCCCAAAGGGTAAATATTCCTATAAATTTGTAGTTGACGGAAAACGCTGGAGCGAGGATCCGAGCAACGGCCTCAAGGAAGCAGACGGATTCGGCGGATTTAATTCGATTCTGCATATCGGATAGAAGAAAAAGGAGACCCGTTTTCCCAGCAAATTTACTACCCTATCGATGTCATCGATTTTACAATTTTCGAAGCATACCAATAAATGAAATTCTTTACGCAAACTTGTTTGATAACCGTCGTTTTTTCCTCACTTTTGTTCACTGCGTGCCAAATCCCGGATTCGGGAGCAAAACTTATTAGCCGTACGGCAAATGGCCTGGCGATTGCGGGTTATGACACGGTCGCTTATCACACGATCGACGCGGCGGCAAAGGGCAAGCCGGAATACGAATATGTGTGGGGCGGTGCAAAATGGCTATTTTTGAACGCTGAGAATCGTGATCGTTTTGCCGCCGCTCCTGAATCATATGCACCCGAATATGGAGGTTTTTGTGCGTGGTCGATATCCGAAAACAAAACCATGAACGCCGACCCGGAAGTCTGGAAACTGATTGACGGTAAGCTTTATCTGATTCAAAGCGAGGCTGTTAAGGAGATCTGGGAAAAAAGTCAGGCGGATCTCATTGAGAAGGGCAATAAATATTGGCAGACGATCAATAAAGGTTAGATGACTCCCAACGGCGGAAAATGAGGCAAAAAACCAGATTTTCTTCCGAAACTGGAACCATTATATGAATGCTGAGGAAAAACGGCTCGGAGAATCTCGTCTTCGCTCCAAACACTGGAAGCGGTGGGGGCCTTACGTATCCGAACGAGCATGGGGAACGGTACGTGAGGATTACAGCTCGTCAGGCGCTGCGTGGGAGCATTTGCCCTTTGAGCACAGTCATTTGAAAGCATACCGCTGGGACGAGGATGGTATCGCCGGTTTCTGCGACCGGCATCAGCTACTGTGTTTTGCGCTAGGTTTGTGGAATGGAAAGGATCCGATTCTCAAAGAAAGGCTCTACGGATTAACCGGCAACCAGGGGAACCACGGTGAAGATGTAAAAGAATGCTATTTTTACCTCGATTCAACACCGAGCCATTCTTATCAAAAGTTTCTTTACAAGTATCCCCAGAGAGAGTTTCCATACCGGCAGCTGCTCTCCGAAAATCAAAAGCGTGATAAATCACAGCCGGAATTTGAGCTTACCGATACGGGAATCTTCGACAACAAAGAATATTTCGATGTTTATGTCGAATATGCGAAAGTCGACGAGGAAGACATACTAATCCGAATTGAAATCGCCAATCGTGCGGCGGCCACTGCGACGATCCACATTTTGCCGCATTTATGGTTCCGCAATACATGGAGCTGGACGGTAGATGCCGAAAAGCCTCGTCTCGATCTGGTTTCAATTATCCCGGGTGTTGCTTCGATCGAGGCTAACGGCCTCTATTTCGGCAAGCGTTATCTCCACTGTGAGAACGCTTCTGACATTCTGTTTACAGAGAACGAAACCAATAATCAACAGCTTTATCAGGCTCCCAACTCTTCAGGTTTTGCCAAAGACGGAATTGGGGAGTTCGTCGTCAGAAATAGAACCGAGGCGGTCAACCCGGAAAAAACGGGTACGAAAGCTGCGGCACATTACCTATTGGAGATCGGAGCCGGCGAATCTGCTTTTATCAGACTACGTCTGAGTGATAAAGAATTCTCCGGCACAGGGGAAAAATCGTCAAAAAATATTTTCAAGGATTTCGACAAGGTTTTTGAACAAAGAAAGGCGGAGGCGGATGAATTTTACGCAGAAATTATACCGGAAAGTCTCTCAACCGGCGCCCGGAATGTAATGCGTCAATCGCTCGCGGGGATGCTGTGGTCAAAACAGTATTATCACTATGAGGTCAAAGCCTGGCTAGAGGGCGACGCTGTTCATCCGCCGCCGCCCGAGAATAGAAAAGAGGGACGCAACGCTGAATGGCCGCACCTTTTTAATGCCGATATAATTTCGATGCCCGACAAATGGGAATACCCGTGGTATGCGGCGTGGGATCTGGCTTTTCACTGCGTCCCGCTGGCGCTCGTCGATCCAGATTTTGCGAAGGAACAACTTCTTTTGATGCTCCGCGAATGGTACATGCATCCGAATGGCCAGCTTCCGGCGTATGAGTGGGCTTTTTCGGATGTTAATCCGCCGGTTCATGCCTGGGCCGCTTTGCGTGTTTACCAGATCGAACAAAAGCGTCGCGGAGCGGGTGACAAAAACTTTCTCGCCCGTGTATTTCAAAAATTGCTGCTGAACTTCACGTGGTGGGTGAACCGCAAAGACGCCGACGGGATGAACGTGTTTCAGGGCGGTTTTCTCGGTCTCGATAACATTGGCGTTTTTGACCGCAACGACGAACTTCCGACAGGCGGCCATCTTGCCCAGTCGGACGGAACTTCGTGGATGGCAATGTATTGCTTAAACATGATGGCGATCGCGCTTGAGCTTGCCGGAGAAGACGACACGTACGAAGACGTTGCAAGCAAATTCTGGGAGCACTTTCTGTACATTGCAAATGCGATGAATAAGCGCGGAAAGGCCAGTATCTCGCTTTGGGACGAGCGGGACGGATTCTACTATGATGTCCTGCATTTACGTGGCGAGAACGACTTTCCGATTAAAGTTCGTTCAATGGTTGGATTAGTTCCGCTTTTTGCGGTCTTAACAATCGAACCCGAATTGCTTGATCGGCTGCCAAATTTTAAGCGCCGACTGCAATGGTTTGTAGAAAACCGTCCGGACCTTACGGCCGACGTCGCCTGCATGAGAACGCCCGGCGAAGGCGAGCGTCGTCTGCTGGCGATCGCCTACCGTGAGCGGCTTGAAAAAGTGCTACACGTGATGCTCGACGAAGAGGAGTTTCTGTCACCATACGGTATTCGCTCATTGTCAAAATTTCACGAACAAAATCCTTACATCCTGCCTATTAACGGAAACGAGCATCGAGTGGACTATGAGCCGGGCGAATCGAGGAGCGGCTTTTTTGGTGGCAACTCAAACTGGCGCGGGCCTATCTGGTTTCCGGTCAACTATTTGATTATTGAGTCTCTGCAAAAATTTCATCATTATTTCGGCGACGAGCTTAAAGTGCAGTTTCCAACCGGCTCGGGTAATTATTTGAACTTGTGGGAAGTTGCCGCAGAAATATCAAAACGGCTGTCGCGGGTCTTTTTTCCGGACAAAAACGGTAGTCGCCCGGCCTTGAAAGGCACGGAGAAGTTCGAAGATGACGAGCATTGGCGAGATCTGCTGCTCTTCCACGAGTACTTTCATGGCGACAGCGGACAAGGTTTAGGGGCGAGTCACCAGACAGGCTGGACTGGCCTCATCGCTAAACTTTTGCAGCAAAACGGTGAATAATTGAGCGGAAAATAAATAGAAATCAGCAACATACTTCGATCTAAATTTTTCGAATCACGACATTTCTAACGTTTTTCCTAAAGCTATACTGTAATTATGAGTAATCGCAAGCTGGCAGTTTATTACGAACATCCTGAATGGTTTCGTCCTCTATTCTTGGAGTTGGAACGTCAATCCATTCCGTTTGAAGAGATCAACGCGCGTAATTTTTCGTATGATCCGGCCAACAATTACGCCGCGAGATTTCCGGTTTTTTTCAACCGAATGAGCGCTTCCGCTCACCTTCGCGGGCATGGGAATACCGTTTTTCACACCCGCGGACTGCTGGCGAGCCTGGAACAAAAAGGCGTTCGTGTTATTAACGGATACGAAGCATTTCAGATCGAGATCTCCAAGGCTCTGCAACTTGTTCTGCTTGATTCTCTCGGCATCAAATATCCCAAAACACGCATTATCAATTCTTGTCATGCAGCGATTACGGCGGCGGAAGATCTGCGGTTTCCGATTGTCGTCAAGCCGAACATCGGTGGACGCGGTGCGGGAATCGTCAAATTCGACACGCCTCAGTCACTGGCGAAAGGGGTGGAGGAGAATCTGATTGACCTGGGAATCGACAGTACGGGTCTGGTGCAGGAGTTCGTGCCAAAAAAAGGAGAACATATAAACCGCGTGGAAACGCTCGGCGGACAGTTCCTGTATGCCATCAAGATTTATCCGCAGGGCGAGAATTTCAATCTTTGCCCGGCTGAGGTTTGTCGGACCGAGGACGCTCCAATCAATGGTGTTTCAGCCATCGGCGAAATGTGCCTCACGGATGCGCCGAGCACTGGTTTGCGGATCGAGAAGTTTGACCCGCCCGCCGATATTATCGAAACGGTCGAACGCATCGCCGCGACAGCCAAAATTGACGTTGGCGGGGTCGAATATCTGATTGACGACCGCAACGGCGAGGCTCTTTTTTACGACATAAATGCACTTTCGAATTTCGTTGCCGACGCGAAAAACCTGATTGGATTCGATCCACACGAAAAGCTTGTGGATTTTCTGGAAGAGGAGATTGAAAAATGCGCTACGGATACTGGATGCCTGTCTTCGGCGGTTGGCTGAGAAACGTCGAAGACGAGCAGATGGAAGCGAGCTGGAACTATGTTAAAAAGGTCGCCGTTCGCTCCGAACAGATCGGTTTCGGCGTGTCGCTGATCGCCGAACTGAATCTGAATGACATCAAGGGCGCCGATGCTCCGTCATTGGATGCGTGGTCGACGGCGGCGGCATTGACCGCCGTGACGGAAACGCTCGAACTGATGGTCGCCGTCCGGCCGACATTCCATAATCCGGCTCTGCTTGCTAAACAGGCGGCAAATATCGACCGTATCGGCGGCGGCGGGCGTATTTCGCTTAATGTTGTGTCATCGTGGTGGGCCGGCGAAGCCAAAAAATACGGCGTGCAGTTTGACGAGCATGACGACCGCTACGCCCGGACATCAGAATGGCTTGAGATCGTTGACCGTTTATGGAAAGAGGATCATTTTTCCGTAACGGGCAAATACTACAATATCGAGGATTCGATAATGCAGCCGAAACCAATCCAAAAGCCAGTCGTTTACGCGGGCGGAGAATCAGAAAAGGCCAAGGACATGATCGCCCGGCAATGCGATGCCTATGTCATGCACGGCGACGATCCGGCCCGCGTAAAGGAAAAGATCGACGAAATGGAAGAGCGTCGCAACACGCTTGGATTGCCGCCGATGATCTACGGCGTTGCCGGCTATACGGTCGTCCGGAACACGGATGCGGAAGTAAAGAAGGAAGTTGAAAAGATCACCGATGTCCGTCAATCGGCCGGCGGTTATGGCAACTATCAGGATTGGCTTTCAAATACGAAGCTCGACAGCCAGGTTTCGTTAGAGGATTATTCGGTATCCAATCGCGGAATGCGCTCCGGCCTGACAGGCACGCCAGGCCAAGTCGCAGACCAAGTGGGAAAATTCGAGGAAGCCGGTGTCGATTTGCTTTTGCTGCAGTGCAGCCCGCAGTTCGAGGAAATGGAAAGATTTGCCGAAGCGGTTATCAAACCTATCTTGTCAGCCGAGGCGGCGTGATATCGACAGCTTCACTAGAGGGTCATATGGACCGATTGATCCAACAAATTCTAGGTTGCGAGATTTGTCACGAGTCCTTACCAAACTGGCCGAAGCCAATTTTACAGGCGCACCTGGAGTCGAAAATACTTTTAATCGCGCAAGCACCCGGCCAGAAAGTGCACAATAGCGGGGTGCCTTGGGACGACAGAAGCGGAGATGAACTAAGACGTTGGCTTGGAATCGGAAAAGAGCAGTTTTACAACCGCCGGCTGATCGCTCTTGTGCCGATGGGATTCTGCTACCCAGGCCGAGGCACCTCGGGAGATTTACCGCCACGACCCGAATGTGCCCCGGCCTGGCACAAACAGGTTTTGGCGGCGATGAAGCAAATTAAATTGACGCTTCTGATCGGAAGTTACGCACAAACCTACTATTTACGGGATAAGTGTAAACCGACGCTGACGGAAACCGTCAAGGAATTCCGAACCTTTCTGCCCGAATTTATACCACTCGTCCATCCATCACCGAGAAATAGAATCTGGCAAAAGAGAAATCCCTGGTTCGAATCGGAGGTGGTTCCTTTCCTTCAAAAATCAATAAAGAGTGCGATCGAATCGAGTTGAAACTTCGATCTGTGATTGTCGTCCCGGCGCGAGCAACGTCAGACTGCGGATTCTGTTTAAGTGCAGCCGAAACATTTGAGATAACCTCAGCATTGACGACGTAAATTTCTTTGCCAAGGGTAACGGTCTGTGTTACCGGGTAATTGTAAGTTGCGCCTGCGTTCGGCAGCGAGCCTTCAAACTGCGTCATATACATTCGTTTGATTTGCCCGCGCTCATCAGCTTCGACAAAGAAAAACTGTTCGACTTGTGCTTTCTCATAAAGCACGAAACTTTGTGAACCGACAAACTTAAAAGTTTTTTTGAACTTTACGCGAAGCGGCGGCAAATTGTCCGATGATAAGACCTGACCTTTAACACGTCGAACAGAAGATTTTTCGGTGTTTTGAGCAAGTGTAAAGTTGGTTGTCAACGCAACAAAGATTAGCGCGAAAAGGGAAATTCTTTTTCTCATAATTTCACAAACTGTCGAGTCAACGCGAGCCGTCGATCTAATGATTAACACCAACGCCGTAGATAATACCCTAATTCGGAGTTTTATCGACGGTGCTTTTGGTCTAAACTCCGTTTCGGCAGCCGGTTTGTTTTTCAGTTTCGGCTAGGAGCGGGCATCGATGTGGGAACGAAGTTCTTAATTGTCTACTTATCCTTGCGCGATTCTTCAGCTTTGCCCGAGAGATTCTGCCAGTTTTTGTCGCCATCTGAAATATATTTTCCGGTATCTTCATTCCACTTAATAGAAACGTCTTTGTTGTAGTTTAGATAAAGTTTGCCATCGACGACCTTACCGGTCTGCGGATCGGTATCGGCCGTGTAGCCGTGACCGACGGCCCAGGCGCAGTAACCGCCGTACTGGGGCACATACTTTTCGGGATCTTTTTGAAAAGCATCGCGGTTTTCCGCCGACACAAACTGCCATTTCGCACCGCGGTGCTCGGCGGTAAATTCAGCCTTGCCTTCGCGCGGTAGATTCTCGTTAAAGTAAGCTACCGCATCGTACCCATCGAGCACGAGATTGTCGGAATTTTTGTTTAGCGTGGCCGCTGGCCCCAATACGCCGCCGGACAGCCCGCAGCTGGCGGCAAAAAGTGCGACCCCGGCCACTAAGAAGAAACCCAAATAATGTTTTTTATAATTGATTGCATTCCGCATAAATATTCTCCACTTTCAAACCTACGACTAACATATATGCCAATCCGGTCCAGCAAAATTCCAAAATCCGAGATGCGGAATTTTTGTGCTGTAAACGGAATATAAAATCCGCTCCATGTATTTAATAGGCTGTGAGTAATTTAGGGACTGAAATTTTATCGGAGATTTAACATTACTCCGGTCTAATTCAACATATGCAAGATCATCTCGACGCGCTGTCGGTCAATACTATTCGCACTCTGTCGATGGATGCGGTGCAGGCAGCAAACTCCGGACATCCGGGAACGCCGATGGCTCTCGCTCCGGTCGTTTATTGCCTTTGGCAGCGCATTTTACGGTTCAATCCGGATAATCCGATCTGGCCGAACCGCGACCGCTTTGTCCTGTCCGCCGGGCACGCGTCAATGCTGCTCTATTCGATCCTGCATCTCACGGAGGTCAAAGCCGTCAATGCGGATTATGAACAATTGGGAACCGCCTCTGTCGCCATCGACGACATTAAGAATTTCCGCCAGTTGGATTCCAAATGCCCTGGACATCCCGAATACCGGTGGACCTCCGGCGTGGAAACGACGAGCGGGCCGCTCGGGCAAGGCGTGGCGACCAGCGTCGGAATGGCAATTGCGGAAAAATGGCTGGCGGCGACTTACAACACGCCGGAATTTCCGATTTTCGATTACAACATTTACGCGCTTTGCGGAGATGGTTGTTTGATGGAAGGCGTCTCCGGCGAAGCCGCCAGTCTTGCTGGCCATTTGAAGCTCTCGAACCTCTGCTGGATTTATGACAATAATCGCATAACGATTGAAGGCAGCACGAAATTGGCATTCAGCGAAGACGTGGCCACCAGGTTCATTGGTTATAACTGGAACGTGCTGCGTGTGGGCGACGCCAACGACCTGGACATGCTGGAGCGGGCTTTCCGAACATTTAGTAATACCAATGACCGCCCGACCTTGATCATTGTGGACAGCCATATCGGATACGGCTCCCCAAATAAGCAAGACACTCACGGTGCGCACGGCGAACCGCTTGGCGAGGAAGAGATCGCGCTGACAAAGAAAGCATACGGCTGGAACTACGAAGAAAAGTTTTTGGTGCCCGACGAAGTGCTTGACAATTTCCGCCGGGGAATCGGCACTCGCGGCGCGGAACTGGAAAAAAACTGGAATGAAACGCTGGGAAGATACAAGCACAATTTTCCGGAAAAGGCTGCCCAAATCGAGCAAATGCAAAAGCGCGATCTGCCGTACGGATGGGATATTGATCTGCCCGAATTCCCGGTCGATCCGAAAGGCGTGGCTGGACGAGATGCATCCGCCAAAGTTTTGAATGCTATCGCTATGAACCATCCGTTCTTTGTCGGCGGTTCGGCCGATCTTGCTCCGTCGACAAAAACGCGGCTGACTTTTGAAGGTGCAGGAGATTTCTCAGCCGAGAATTATGCCGGTAAAAACTTTCACTTCGGCATCCGCGAACATGCGATGGCAGCGGCTTTAAATGGCATGAGCCTTTCCAAAATCCGGGCTTTCGGTTCTGGATTCATGATCTTCAGCGATTATGCACGGCCCTCGATCCGCTTGTCGGCGCTGATGGAACTACCGGTCATCCATATCTTCACGCACGATTCGATCGGCGTCGGCGAGGACGGGCCGACGCATCAGCCGATCGAGCAATTAGCGTCTCTGAGGGCGATTCCCGGACTTATAACTTTACGTCCCGGCGACGCGAACGAAGTCGTCGAAGCTTGGCGACTCATTATGCGGCTCAAGCATGAGCCGGTCGCACTCATTCTCTCTCGCCAGACAATGCCGACACTTGACCGCAACATTTTTGCTTCGGCCTCCGGTCTGCAACATGGTGCTTATATTCTCGCCGACGCGGAAGCCGGCGAGCCTGAGATAATCTTACTCGGCAGCGGAACAGAAGTCGGTTTGTGTATCGAGGCCTACGAACAATTGAAAAATGATGGAATAAGAGCCAGAGTCGTTTCGATTCCGTCCTGGGAGATTTTTGAGCAGCAGACGCCGGAATATCAGGAAAGCGTTTTGCCCGAATCGATCACGGCCAGAATTTCCGTAGAACAGGCGACAACTTTTGGCTGGT
>LNFM01025468.1_pt1 | contig 15108 bp, 18 predicted proteins | sample 596031 | NCBI WGS metagenome assembly LNFM01 (sample SAMN04254537, study PRJNA301005) | activated carbon metagenome | isolation source: dual media filters at the Ann Arbor, Michigan drinking water treatment plant | place: USA: Ann Arbor | reverse complement strand
GGCGCGAGCTGCGCTTCGTCAACCGGCCCGAGGGCTCGGGCACCCGCGTGCTGACCGACCTGCTGCTGCAGCGCCACGGCATCGATGCGCGCGCGGTGACCGGCTTTGACAACACCGAGCTGACCCACGCGGGCGTGGCCGCCTATGTGGCCAGCGGCATGGCCGACGTGGGGCTGGGCGTGCAGACCGCCGCGCACCGCTTCGGCCTGCATTTCATTCCGCTGCTCAAGGAGCGCTACTTCTTTGCCCTGCCACCCGACGCCATGGACCGCGCAGAACTGCGCCCCGTGCTCACCGTGCTGCGCTCACCAGCCTTCCGCTCGCGCGTGGCCGCGCTGCAAGGTTATGAGGCGGCAAACACCGGGCAGGTGATGGCGGTGAGTGAAGCCTTTCAGGCCTGAGGGCGCCGCACCCCCACAGGCCGGTCGGCCGTCGAGGTAGGCGCGCAGCATGGGCAGCGCGTCCAGCCCCCAGAACACGTGGCCGTCCACCACCATGGCCGGCACACCGAACAGACCCAGCGCGAGCGCCTCGTCGGTGTTGGCGCGCAGGCGCTGTTTCACCACCTCGCCCTCGGGCGGGCTCCAGGGCTTGCCGCGCTGCGCCATGTGGTCTTGCAGGCGGGCCTGCAGACCGGCCAGGCGCGCCGGGTCGGCGGCGTCCAGACCGCCGTGCCACACGTGGTGGAACAGCTGCTCGGTGACAAAGCGGTTGGTGTCGCCGGGCGACTCAAGGGTGGCGCAGGCCAGTCCCAGGCGCAGCAGCGGCAGCGGGTTGAAGGGGTGGGCAGCGGGCAGATCGAGCCGCACACCGTGCTGGTGCGCGAGCCAGCTCACCTGGCGGTAAGTCCAGTCGCGTTTGGCGGGAATCTCGGCGGGCCCGAGCTGGCCGTGGGCCTTGAGCAGCGCACCGAACAGCACCGGCCTGTAGCGCACGGCCACGCTGTGGCCCATGAGGGCCTCGGGCAACCGCTCGAACGCCAGATGCGCGTAGGGCGAGATCGGGTCGTAGTGGAAGCTGATCTCGCGCAGGGCTGTGGTCATGGCGCGGCCACCGGCACCTGCCGGGCCTCGATCAGTTGCCACACGGCCAGCTTCTCGGCGTCGGCCATGCGGCTCCATCGGGAGATCTCGGCCAGCGTGCGAAAGCAGCCTTTGCAGGCCAGCTTGGCCTCGTCCATCTCGCAGACCGAGATGCAGGGTGAGGGAACACCGGGGGCAATGCCGGCCTTGGCGCGGGCGGCCTGGAGCGTGACGGGAGGGCGGGTGGGCAAGGACATGGGGGACCAGTGTTTCAGACCACAGTGACGTCGTGCACGGGCGCGCCGGTCAGGGTCTGGAGTTGTTGGGGCGTGAGGGGAAACACGGCGTGCGGATGGCCCGCTGCGGCCCACACGGTGTCGAAGCGGAACAGCTGCGCGTCGATCAGCGTCACGACCGGTGTGGCGTGCGCCAGGGGCGACACACCACCGATGGAAAAACCGGTGGCGCTCTTGACGAAATCGGCGTCGGCGCGACCGAGTTTGCCGCCATCGGCACACACGATGGCCTGCACTTTTTTCTCGTCCACGCGCAGGTCGCCCGAGGTGACCACCAGCACCGCCACCCCGTCGCTCTTGCGGCGAAACACGATGCTCTTGGCGATCTGGCCGAGCGCCACCCCCAGCGCATCGGCAGCCTGCTGCGCGGTGCGCGCGGCGTCTTCCAGCATGCGGGGCGGGTGCGGGTGGTTCAGTGCGCGCAGGTGATCGGTCACGCGTTGAACGGCCGGGGTGGTGGAACAGGACGCGTCGCTCATGGGGTCCGATGGTATCGACCCGCGCGGGATCTGACAGGACTGCGGCGGCAATCCCTAGGGAGGCGGGTCATGAATCCTTGACCGCTGCGTGATCCCATGCGGCGCCTCCGGTGCAAGACTGCCTGTTCCTTGCGGCACACACACTTTGCGGAGCTCCCATGTACGGCTGGCTGACTTTGAGCGACGAAGGCGTCCTGGAAATCAATTTCCCGGAATGGAACTTTGCCGTGGCGCCGGACCCGGCCACCCTCGACACGGCGGCGCGCTTGCAACGGGTGGCGGCCGCCCTGGAGGCCGCGTGGCCCGCCCCGGCGGACCTGGCCTTGAAACAGGCGGCGCGCGCAGCGTTGCTCGCAGCCTGCCCGCACATCCCCGACGAGCACCTGTCGTACGCCATCGCCATGGGCATCGCGTTCCACCAGTTGCACCGCGCCGATCATGCGCAGGCGCAGGCGGCGATTGCGCTCACCGTGGAGGCCGAACTGGGCGGCGAGCCGCCCGACGCGAGCCCGGCCATTGGACAGATGGTGCAGCGACTCAAAGCGGTGGGCTTCCTGCTGCCCGCCGTCAGCCGCCCCCTCATGGTCAACACCTTCTGCACCGAGGTGCGCAACGAAGTGTTCGGCACACCCGCCAGCCCCGGACTGATGGCGCTGCGTGCGTCGGCCACACAACTGGCCGATCAGGTCACGCTGGTGGTTGCCGAGTCAATGCGCCACGAGGTCTGGACCACCATCCACCTGGCCCTGATCTCCAGCCCGAAGGCCGAGCTGGCGTCCTTGACGCAGGCCATCGCGGCCTTGTTGAAGGCACGGCGGATCGACGTGTTTCAGCAACTGGCGCAGCGCCACGGTGCCGACGAGGACACCTTGCTGCGCTGCTGGCGCGACCGTGGCTTGCGCCAGGGCCTGCTGGCCGCACAGGCCCATCCAGAACGCTCCGCTGTCGACCTCGCCGCTGCAGCGTTCGCCACCATCGCCGCCCACAACCAGTTGGAGAACGAGGTGCTCTCGCGCACCACCGTGGCCGCGGTGGACGCCGGTGTGATGCTCGGCGAACACACCGACAGCAGCCGCGTGGCGCTGCGGCAACTGCGCGACGCGGCGTCTGCCAACCAGCGGCGCCAGACAACCGCCTTGCAGCGGCAATTGCGCCAGACCGGCGCACGCCCGGACCCGACGCTGCCGAGCCGCGACGTCCTGCAGTCGTGGTCGGTGGAACAGCTGGTGCGCTGGATCGACGGTCCGCTGGTCGGCGCGCGGCGCGGTCGCGCGGTGGACCGACGGCAGGTGGTCGCGCAGGCCAGGCCGGCCCAAAAGCCCGTGCTGCATCCCGCGCGACCGGGCGCGCCTTCCCCCGCGGTGCCCTACGAGGACCCACCACCCCTGACCGAAGACGATGTCGGGCGCATCGAAGCCGAGGCTTACGCGGCTGCGGCGGTGTTCTTCCTCGGCGACATCCACGACCTGCTGGCCCTGGGCGTGCAGCTGCGGGCACCCGAAGGGCTGCGCAACGCCTGCCAGTCCATCGTGGGCGGTCTGCAGAAGCTCGCCCAGGCGCACGACGGCGTTGATGTGGCGCACGCGCAGGAACTGCTGACCGAGACCGAACAACGGATCCAGGCGCTGCGGGCGAGCATCCAGATCGCACAAGCCACGGCCGATCTGCAGGCGCGGTTTGACCAGGCGCTCGGCACCGCACTGGCCAGAGAGACGCTGTCGCCAGGCCGCCGCGAAGGCGGCGTGATCGCCTGTCCGTTGCAAGTCGAAGCCTGGGGCTGGGTGGCCCAGAGGTACCACCAGCGGTGGTTGTCCAGTGCGAGAGCGCTGCGCATCGCGGGCGAATGGGTTCGGCTCGACGTGGACGAAGCCCTCGCCCTGTATGTCACGGGCAGCAGCCTGAGCCAGTACGCCTTCGATGTGTCGGTGCACCTGTGGCGCCGCCGGGCCGGCAAGACCAGCCTGCCCAGCGACGACCAGGGCGTCCATCCCCCCATGAACACCGAGGACTGGTTCGACACCTACGTCACCTGCTGCGTGCTGCACGTGCGCCAGAGCACGTGAATCGCCAGCAACCGCGACAACACGCGCTCAGGCCGCGCGCTTCACCAGCAACAAGCTGGCCCCCATGGCCATGAGCACACCGCCGAACACGCGGTTCTGCGCGCGCCGGGCCCGGGCCGTGGCGAGCCAGCGCTGGGCGCGCGAAGCGAGGAACGCGTAACCGTGCATGACCACCAGGTCCACCGCGATGGTCGTGACCAACAGCACCAGCAGTTGCAGCCACAGCACTCGCTGCGGATCGATGAACTGCGGCAGCACCGCCACCATGAACACGATGCCCTTGGGGTTGGTCACGTTGGTGAAGAAGCCGGTGACGAAGCGTTCGCGCGCGGACGGCACGCCCGCCTGCGCCGCCACATGCTCGCCGCTGGCCACGGGGGTGCTCACGTGCGAGCGCCACTGCTTCAAACCCAGCCAGATCAGGTAACCCGCCCCGGCGAACTTGACCACGGTGAACGCCGTGGCCGAGGCCAGCAGCAGCGCACCCACGCCAACCCCGGCCACCAGCAAGATCACCACCAGCCCCAGCTGCAGGCCCGCGATGGTGGCGCTGGTTTTCTGCACACCGTAGGCCAGGCCGTGCGTCATGGACAGCACCGCCCCCGACCCCGGCGACAGGGCAATGGCCCAGGAGGCCAGGAAATACGCCAACCAGACTTGCAGTTCCATGGCTCAGCCCGCCCGCTTGGCCAACAGGGCACGCGCCACGCGCGAGCCGCTGGGCCGACCCAGTTGTTCGCTGATGTACGCGCCGGCGTCCACCAGCGCATCCAGGTCGATGCCGGTCTCGATCCCCATGCCGTGCAGCAGGTACACCACGTCTTCGGTGGCCACGTTGCCGGTGGCGCCCTTGGCGTAAGGACAACCGCCCAGACCGGACACGGACGACTGGAAGTTCCAGACTCCCATTTCCAGCGCGGCGAGCGTGTTCGACAAGGCCTGTCCGTAGGTGTCGTGGAAGTGGCCCGACACATCGTCGATGCCGTAGTGCTGCAGCGTGGCTTCGATGGCCGCCTGCACCTTGCGCGGTGTGCCCACACCGATGGTGTCGGCCACGTCCACGCGTTGCACGCCGATGCCCTTCATAAGCCCGGCAAGGTACGCCACCCGCTCGGGCGCGATCTCGCCTTCGTACGGGCAACCCACGGTGCAGCTCATGGCGCCGCGCACCGCAATGCCGGCCGCGCGGGCCGCTTCCACCACCGGTGCAAAGCGTTCGATGCTCTCGGCGATCGAGCAGTTGATGTTCTTCTGGCTGAAGGCCTCGCTCGCCGCGCCGAACACCACGATCTCGTCGGGCTTGTCCTGCAACGCCGCTTCAAAGCCCTTGAGGTTGGGCGTGAGCACCGAGTAACGAACGCCGCCCTGGCGCGACAGACCCGCCATCACCTCGTGGTTGTCGGCCATCTGCGGCACCCACTTGGGGCTCACATAACTCGTGACCTCGATCTCCCCGAGGCCAGCGGCCTGCAGGCGGTGCACGAGCTCGATCTTGGTGGCCGCAGGCACCGGCTGCTTTTCGTTCTGCAGACCGTCGCGCGGGCCGACGTCAATGAGGTGGACGCGGGAGGGGAGGTTCATGGGGGATTCACTTTCAATAGCCGCGATCGCGGTGCACCACGCCGGCAATCGGCTCGCCGCGCGAGAGCGCCACGATCTTGCCGGCGATCTGCGCGATGCTCTCATCGCGCAGGGTGCGGGCTGAAGTGTGTGGTGTCACGGTGACTTTGGGGTGTTGCCAGAAGGGGTGGTCGGCGGGCAGCGGCTCGGTGCGGAACACGTCGAGCGTGGCGCCGGCCAGGTGGCCGCTGTCGAGCAGTTGGATCAGATCGTCCTCAACCAGGTGCGCGCCGCGCGCCACGTTGATCACATAGCTGCCGGGCTTCAGGCGCGAGAGTGTCTTGCGGTTGAGGATGTCTTGTGTGTCGGGCGTGAGCGGCAGCAGGTTGACCAGCACGCGGCACGACGCGAGGAAGGTGTCGAAGCGGTCGATGCCTGCGTGGCACACCACGCCTTCAATGGCTTTGGCCGTGCGGCTCCAGCCGTGCACCGGAAATTCAAACACGCGCAAGGCCCGCGCCACGCGCTCGCCCAGCACGCCCATGCCCATCACACCCACGGGCCAGTCAGCGCGGTTGCGCTCGTAACCGTCGAACTCGCGGAAGTGGCGGATCACGGCGTGGCACACGTACTCGGCCATCTGCACCGACATGCCGGCGTCGTCCAGCCGCACCACCTGGGTCTGCGGCGGCAGGCGCAGCTTCATGATCGCGTCCACACCGGCGCCGATGTTGAACATGGCTTTGAGGCCGGGTTGTTCGTCCAGAAATGCCTGCGGCGGTGACCACACGATGGCGTAGTCGGCTTGCGGGTCGCCGGCTTTCCAGGTGCTCACGTGAGCGTCGGGCAAGAGGGCACGAAAGCCCTCTTCCCAGGGGGCGGCTTTGGTTTGGGCAACGCAGATGGTGATGTTCATGCAGCGAGCTTAAAAGAAGCGGCTTGCGGGCGCTGTCGCCGCCATCACTTCGTCACGCGGCGGTGATCTTGAGCAGCTCGGCACCTTCATTCACCTGGTCGCCGGGCGCGTACAGCAGCTCGGCCACGGTGCCGTCGGCGGGCGCGGCGATGGTGTGCTCCATCTTCATGGCTTCCATCACGGCCAGCGCCTGGCCTTTCTTGATCACGTCGCCCGCCTTCACCGCGAACGAGAGCACCTTGCCCGGCATGGGCGCGGTGAGCCGCCCGCCGTCGGCTGCGGCCACACCGGCGTGGGCCAGCGCGTCGATCTCGGTGATCTGGGTGGCGCCGAGCGCGCAGAAGATGTGCACGATCTCGCCTTGCTGCCAGGTCTGCACGGTCTGCCGCTGGCCCTGGAATTGCAGGTCCATGCGGGCGCCGCCGTCGGTGGGCAAGGTGCTGAACTGCAGCACGCCGCTGACCTCGCCGAACGCCAGTTGCAATGCACCGTCGTGCAGGTAAGTGAGGTGCGCGAGCAGCGGCTCGCCGAGGTATTCAAAGTCGAAACGGCGCACGGTGAGGCCGTGCGGGCGCCAGCCGTCGCGACGCGAGAACGGGTCGGTGGATTCCTGCGCGCGTTCAGCCACCAGCGTTTGTGCCACGGCAGCTGCCACCGCGAGCGACAGGCCCACCTTGTCCTGGTGGAACAGCACGGCCGCCTCGCGCGGGATCAGCGCGGTGTCCAGATTGGCCTGCGCGAACGAAGCGCTGTTCACCACGTGGCGCAGGAACTGCACGTTGGTCGAGAGGCCGACGATGCGCGTCTCGGCCAGTGCCGCGTCCATGCGCGCCAGCGCTTCTTCGCGCGTGGCACCATGCACGATGAGCTTGGCGACCATGGAGTCGTAGAACGGGCTGATGGTGTCGCCTTCGCGCACGCCATCGTCCACACGGACCACGCCGCGTTCAAATGCGGTGCAGGCCGGCTTGCGGTAGACCGTGAGCGTGCCGGTGGCGGGCAGGAAGTTGTTGTCGGGCGTCTCGGCGCAGATGCGCGCCTCGATCGCGTGACCGTGGATGCGCAACTCGTCCTGCTTCAGCGGCAGCGGCTCACCGCTGGCCACGCGCAATTGCCACTCCACCAGATCGAGCCCGGTGATGGCTTCGGTGACCGGGTGCTCCACCTGCAGGCGCGTGTTCATCTCCATGAAGAAAAAACGCATGCCGCCTTCGGGTGGCTGCTCGACGATGAACTCCACCGTGCCCGCGCCCACGTAGTTCACCGCCTTGGCTGCGGCCACGGCTGCAGCACCCATCTGCTGGCGGAACTCGGGCGTCATGCCGGGCGCGGGTGCTTCTTCCAGCACCTTCTGGTGGCGGCGTTGCACCGAGCAATCGCGCTCGAACAGGTACACGCAGTTGCCGTGCGTGTCGCCGAACACCTGGATTTCAATGTGGCGCGGGCGCTGCACGTATTTTTCGATCAGCACCGCGTCGCTGCCAAAGCTGCTGCGCGCCTCGCGCTGGCAGCTCGCCAGCGCGTCCGAAAAATCTTCGGCCTTGTCCACCGCACGCATGCCCTTGCCACCGCCACCCGCGCTGGCTTTGATGAGCACCGGGTAGCCGATGCGGTCGGCCTCTCGCTGCAGCAGGGCCGGGTCCTGGTCGCTGCCGTGGTAACCGGGCACCAGCGGCACACCGGCTTTTTCCATCAGCTGTTTGGACTCGGCCTTCAAACCCATGGCCAGAATGGCTGAGGCCGGCGGGCCGATGAAGGCGATGCCAGCGTTGGCGCAGGCGGTCGCGAACGCATCGTTCTCGCTCAGAAATCCGTAGCCCGGGTGTATGGCTTGCGCACCCGTGGCCTTCGCGGCTTCGATGATGCGCCCCCACTGCAGGTAGCTGTCCTTGGGCGCGCTGCCGCCGATGTGCACCGCCTCGTCGCACGCCGCAACAAATTTGGCGCTGGCGTCGGCGTCGGAATACACGGCCACGGTGCGCACGCCCAGGCGGCGGGCGGTGGCGGCCACACGGCAGGCGATCTCGCCTCGGTTGGCGATGAGGATTTTGGTGAACATGTTGTCTCCTCGCCCGAGGATGGGCGGCGTTACTTCAAAGGGGTGTTAAGCACTTGGTCGAGCAGCTTCTCAAGGTGCTCAATGACGGCTGGGACGCGGGCTCGCACATCGGCGTTGTTTGCCAGCGCAAAACCCAGACGCGAATAGAACTCGCCTTGACCGGCAAGCCAGACATGGCCCCAGGCCTTGTCTTTCTGTGCTGTGGTTCGATGTTCAGCGTTTGCCGCTGTGCAGGCTTCCCAGGCGTTTGCGCATGCAACGGCCGGGGTTTCCACTACAGCGTGCCTGCGCACAAGCGTTTCCAATGCTCCGGCCGAATCCCTGTCTGGAAGCACGTGCACGGAAAGTTCAAAGCCGCGCGCTTGAGCGACGGTGCTCAAACCTTCCAACAATGCTCTGTCAGCCGGGCTCTTTTCCTCAGCATCCAGCACAACGCCGACCAGTTTCACAGCCGATCCGCCAGACTGAAAACGCAAGTCATCCAGCACCGTTTTCAGCTTGGTCCGCCCCTCTGCATTGATCAACTCGACAACGTCCTCCGTCAATTTGCGGTGTTTCCGAATCCAATTCAGAACGTCATATTCATCAGACCCCTCACAGACAATGACGCGTGGGGATTGAAGCGGTCGATCTGCGATCTTTGGCGATTTGGAAGCCATCTCAGCGGACCTCCCGTTCGTCGGCCATGAGACGCAACATGCGGGCCCCGTCGATGCAGACCGCCTTCACGTCGTCCTCATCGCGCTCCAGCCGGATCACCTGAAACATGTCTGGCGTGTCTTCAAACACCTCACAGGCGGCCCGCAGGCAATCCCAGCTGTGTGTGGTGATCAAGGACTGAACGTCGCGCTCTTGTGCAACCGTCTTGATGCCCTGAAACAGCGTGGGCAACGCGCTGTAGTGGATGCCGTTTTCGACTTCGTCGATGAGCGCGATCTGGGCATCGGAGACCAACATCTCTGAGAAAAGATGCACCAGGCGACTGAAGCCGTGCCCCATCTGCGTCAGTGGCAGCGCCTGCTTAACTCCCTCCAGTTCGGCATACACGCGTTGTTCGCCGTCTGGAGAAATCGCATCCAAACTGATCAGTCGTGGTTCGACTCTTCGCAGAAGTTCCGTGAGTTCGCGCTTCTTCCGAGTCAGAATGACCTGACCAAAGAGCGTCACTAAATGAAGTTGTGGCGGCAAAAACAATGGAACTGCAATACAGCGTGGAACCAGTCCTTTTAGAGCTTTCTTGTTCAAGAATCGCTGGCTTGTGCCCCACGGTCCGCTTGCCCCTCCTTGCGAGAAAAGACTGTCCGGAGCGAATACATCCGCCAAGTCGGCAGTATCAAGTGCGCTTCGTCTTGTCAGTACGAACTCCTGGCCCGAGTACTTGGCGTACAGCAACAAACTCGGGTTTGCCATCACGGAAGCAGAAAACCGGTGAGGGTCATTTCCTTCGTTTTGGCGAAAAGCCGTTGCCTCTCTTCCTCCAAGTGCAATTTGAACAGATGATCAAGTTGACCTTGCGGAACGGGCTGATCAAGGTGTTTTTGAACCCCTTGAAGTTCTGGATCAGGACCGACTCAAGCATGTGTTTTCTCCGGATTGCAATCAGTCAGCGACTCTAGCCGAGCCAGCAAAGAGGCCGCGCGCACGGCGAAACACCGCGCGCAGGAATTTGAAGAGCATCCAGGTGACGACCCACATCAGCACCACGGTGATGAGCAACAGCACGCCGAAGGCCACGGGGTGGTTCGTGGCCAGCCACACGGCGCCCACCACCAGGCCGTCTTCGACCAGGCTCATGGCGATGTTGGAGAAGGGCTCGGGCGAGGCGTTGATGGCCGCGCGCGTGGTGGTTTTGGCGGCCTGGCTGGTGGCTGCAAGCGAGCCGCCCAGCAGCGCAGCGGCCAGGGCCATGGAGCCGCTGTCGGCGCCAAACACGCCGGCCGCCAGCGCCGCGCCGGCCGGAATGCGCACCACGCTGTTGACCATGTCCCACAGCGAGTCCACCACGGGGATCTTGTCGGCGAAAAACTCGACGAACAGCATGAAGCCACTGGCCCCGAGCAGCGCCGGGTGCTGCAGCACCTGCAGCCCGGCGGGCAGCTCCATCCAGCCCAGCGCGCCGGCCACGCCCACCAGAAACACCACCGCGTACAGACGGAAACCACTGGCCCAGCCGAGCGCACCGGCCAGGGCCAGCAGCTCGGGGGTTCCCAGGGAAGCGAGGGCGTCCGTCATGAGCGATCAGCCTGGTGGCAACCAGCCGGGTGCGCGTTTGCCCAGAAACGACTGCAGGCCTTCGCGACCTTCGTCGCTGGCGCGCACGTCGGCAATGCGGCGCGCGGTCTCGCTGCGCAGTTCAGCGGTGATGGACACGCCACCCACATCGCGCACCAGGCGTTTGCATTCGCGTGACGCCTTGGGCCCGTTGGCGACCAGTGTGGCGACGATCTCGTCGACCTTGGCGTCCAGCGTCTCGGGTGTGGCGAGTTCGTGCACCATGCCCAGCGCGTGCGCGCGCACCGCGCTGAAGCGCTCGGCCGTGACCATGTAGCGCTTTGACGCCTGCACGCCCAGTGCACGCGCCACGTAGGGGCTGATGGTCGCAGGCAGCAAGCCCAGGCGCGCTTCGGAGAGGCAGAAGGTCGCGCCCTCCACCGCGACCAGCACGTCGCAGATGGCCGCCAGCCCCATGCCGCCGGCATAACAGTCGCCCTGCACACGCCCCACCACCGGCACCGGGCACTGGTCCAGCGTCCAGAGCATGTCGGCGAGCTCCTGCGCGTCGGCGCGGTTCTGGTCCCAGCTGTAGCCGGCCATGGTTTTCATCCAGTTCAGGTCAGCGCCAGCGCAGAAGGCCTTGCCGTGCGCGCCGAGCACGACCACGCGCAGGTCCTCGTCTTTGGACAGGGTTTCAAAGGTGGCGGTCAACGCCGCGATCACGTCGTCGTTGAAGGCGTTGCGCACATCGGGGCGGTTGAGCCACACGCGCGCCACGTGGGCGCTGGGGCGGGAAACATCCAGCACGTTGCTCATGGTCAATACCTCTTGGCCACTTCTTCGAGCATCACCTCGGTCGCACCGCCGCCGATGGCGAGCACGCGCGCGTCGCGCCACAGGCGTTCAATGGCGGTTTCGCGGATGAAGCCCATGCCGCCGTGGAACTGCTGGCAGGTCTGCACCACCTCATTGACCAGCTCGCCGGTGAGTGCCTTGAGCATGGAGACCTCCTGCACGATGTCGTGGCCCTGCGTCACGCTCCAGGCGCAGTGGTACATGAACTGGCGCGCGGCGCGCACCTTGGCGTCCAGCATCGAGAGGCGCTGGCGGATGGTCTGCTGGTCCCACAGCGTGGCGCCAAAGGCCTGGCGCTGGCGCACATGGTCCAGCGTGATCTTGAGCGCCTGCGTGCAGTGGCCGATGGCCATGGCGCCCAGGGCAATGCGTTCGGCCTGGAAGTTCTTCATCACCGAATAGAAGCCCTTGCCCTCCTCGCCCAGCAGGTTCTCCGCCGGGATGCGCACGTTGTCGAACACGAGTTCGGCCGTGTCGCTGGAGAGCCAGCCGGTCTTCTTGAGCGCGCGGCCGACGGTGAAACCCGGTGTGCCTTTTTCGACGATGAACATCGACATGTCGTGCCGCGCGGCGCCGGTCTTGGCGGCCACGAAATACAGGTCGCCGTGCACGCCGTTGGTGATGAACATCTTGGTGCCGTTGATGACCCATTCGTCGCCGTCTCGGCGGGCCGTGGTGCGCATGCCGGCCACGTCCGAGCCGGCGCCCGGCTCGCTGATGCCCACCGCGGTGATCAGCTCACCCGCTGTGACCTTGGGCAGGTACTTCGCCTTTTGCGCCGGTGTTCCCGCGTGGTGCAGGTGCGGGCCGGCCATGTCGGTGTGCACGAGCACGGTGATGATGAAGCCGGCAAATGTGCTTTGCGACAGCGCTTCGGCAAACACCAGGTTGGTCATGGCGTCGGCATCGGCGCCACCATAGGCCTCCTCAAAAGCAATGCCGAGCAAACCGGCCTGGCCCATGCGGCGCAACACGTCGCGCGGCACCATGCCGGCTTCTTCCCAGGCAGCGGCAAACGGCTCCACCTCGCGCTCAAGGAAACGCGCCACCTGGTCGCGCAGCAGTTCGTGGTCGGGGTTGTCGTAGATGGTGGCGGCCATGGGTTTGTCTCGTTTGTTGTTGTGGCGATCAGGCGGTCTGCTGCAGGAAGAACACCAGATCGAGTTCGGGCGCGGGTTGGCCAAGCATGGTGAGCGCCGCGCTGATCTGGCCGCGGTGGTGCGTGCCGTGGTTAAACACGTGCGCCAGCGTGGTGGCAAACGGCAGGCTCATGGCCTGACCGCGCATGTTGGTGTAGTTGATCTGGCCGTCAAATCGCTCGGCAGGCCAACCGGCAATCAAGGGCTCCCACACCTTGGCGCCGCCTTTCAAGGCCTGGGCGAGCCGGTCGCGCTCGGGCTCGACTTCCATTTCCAGTTCCAGCTTGGGTGATTCCCCGCGCGCGAAGCGCCGCTGCCACAGCATGTGCTCGCCCACCAGCAGGTGGTTGAGGGTGCCGTGGATGCTCTTGAAGAACAGGCGCAGGTCGCGCCGGTAGTCGAACTCGTTGACGGGTTCGATGGCCGCGATCAAACGCTCGGTGGCCCACACGTTGTAGCGGGCCAGTTGCACGAAGTGGGCTTGCCAGGGGCTCAATGCGGCCATGTGTCCAGTCCTCCCAAGCCCTTGAGGGATTCGAAATCGGCGTCGCGGTGCAGCAGCACGTGGCCGTGTGTCATGCAGTAGCTGGCGAGCAGCACGTCGATGGGGCTGCGCACTGTGCGGCCCAATGCGCGCAACCGGCGGTACATCTGTGCCGCCTGGAGCACGTTGTCCAGGCCCCCGATCTCCACGGTTTGCAGTTCACCAAAAAAGGCCTGCGCCTGCCGTGATGCATGGTCTTCGCGAAATCCGCGCAGTACCTCAAAGATCACGAGGTCGGCGACCCCCACCTCCTGCGTTCCCTGGTCGAGCCATTCGTCAAGCTGCTGCGTGTGCACATTGGCGTGCTCGCGGAAGTAGTCGATCCAGACACTGGAATCCACCAAGATCATCTGGAGCCTTTCGGCTTGGCCTTGTAGGGGGCGCGTGGTTCGTGCACGCCCGCAGCAGGCAACTTGAAGGAGGAGTTGAGCTCACCTTCGAAGGGCAGCCCGGCCGCCTCGGCGCGGGCCATGGCCATCTGCTCTTCCCGGTATTGCGCCCAGCCTTCATCCGAATCGTCCCAATGCAATTTGCCACGAAGCGAGCGAAGTCCTTGATAGGCATGGCGCCGCTTGAGCAAGCGCAAACCCTCTTCCACGGCTTCGCGCTTGGTCTTGAAATTGCCAGTGGCCATGACGTCGGCCATGAGCTTGTCGTCGATGACGATATTGGTTCGCATGGGAGAAACCCCTAGATGTGTACGAAATCAAGAAATCATACACATCACATGCGGAAAACACCAAACTTCGGTTCGCCGATCGGCGTGTTGAGCGCTGCCGACAGCGCCAGACCGAGCACACGGCGCGTGTCGGCGGGGTCGATCACGCCGTCGTCCCACAGGCGGGCGCTGGAGTAGTAGGGGTGCGACTGGTGACCAAACTGGTCGAGCACCGGTTGTTTGAACGCCGCCTCTTCCTCGGCGCTCCAGGCGCCGCCGCGGGCCTCGATACCGTCGCGCTTGACCGTGGCCAGCACGCCGGCGGCCTGCTCGCCGCCCATGACGCAGATGCGGGCGTTGGGCCACATCCAGAGGAAACGCGGGCTGTAGGCGCGGCCGCACATGCCGTAGTTGCCGGCGCCGTAGCTGCCGCCGATGATCACGGTGAACTTCGGCACCTGAGCAGTGGCGACTGCCGTGACCATCTTGGCGCCATGGCGCGCAATGCCTTCGCTCTCGTATTTTTTGCCAACCATGAAACCGGTGATGTTCTGCAAGAACAGAAGCGGTACCTTGCGCTGGCAGCACAGCTCGATGAAGTGCGCACCCTTTTGCGCGCTCTCGGAGAACAACACACCGTTGTTGGCCACGATCCCGATCGGCATGCCTTCGATGTGCGCGAAGCCGCAGACCAGCGTGGCGCCGAAGCGCGCCTTGAACTCATGGAACTCGCTGCCGTCGACCATGCGCGCAATGATCTCGCGCACGTCGTAGGGCTTGCGCGTGTCGGCGGGGATCACGCCGTAGATCTCTTCGGTGGGGTAAAGCGGTGCGCGCGGCTCGCGCAGGGCCTGCGTGGCGATCTTGCGTTTGTTGAGTGTGGCCACGGCCTGGCGCGCCAGCGCAAGCGCATGGGCGTCGTTCTGCGCCAGATGGTCGGCCACGCCCGAGAGGCGCGTGTGCACATCACCACCACCCAGGTCTTCGGCGCTCACGATCTCGCCGATGGCCGCCTTCACCAGCGGCGGGCCGCCCAGAAAGATGGTGCCCTGGTTCTTGACGATGATGGTCTCGTCGCTCATGGCGGGCACATACGCGCCGCCGGCCGTGCACGAGCCCATGACCACGGCAATCTGCGCGATGCCATTGGCGCTCATGTTGGCCTGGTTGTAGAAGATGCGGCCGAAGTGGTCGCGGTCGGGAAACACATCGTCCTGGTTCGGCAGGTTGGCGCCGCCCGAGTCCACCAGGTAAATGCAGGTGAGGTTGTTCTGCATGGCCACCTCTTGCGCACGCAGGTGTT
>LNFM01013891.1_pt1 | contig 15112 bp, 14 predicted proteins | sample 596031 | NCBI WGS metagenome assembly LNFM01 (sample SAMN04254537, study PRJNA301005) | activated carbon metagenome | isolation source: dual media filters at the Ann Arbor, Michigan drinking water treatment plant | place: USA: Ann Arbor | reverse complement strand
TGCCCTGGCTGCTGCTTTCCAGCAGGTAGCCGTCGCACATGATGCGCATGGCCATGGCGCAGGTGTGCCAGCCGCTGGCGCACAGGCCGCCGAACACCGACGCGGCGGCGGCCTCGTCGTCCAGGTGGAAGGCCTGGGGGTCGAACTGGCTGGCGAAGGCGATGACGGCTTCGCGGCTGACGGGCCGGCCTTCGAAGTCCATCACCTGGCCGACGGGGAAGTCTTCCCAACAGTAGCGGTGGGTGCTTGCGGTGTTCATGGACGGCCAGCATAGCGGCGCCACAATGCGCCCGGTTTCCACCCCTGCACTAGGCCATCCCCATGACGCTGCTGATCCTCGGACTGGTTCTGTTTCTCGGCGTGCACTCCACGCGCATCGTGGCCGAGGGCTGGCGCGGGCGCTTCATCGCCCAGCGCGGCGAAAACGCCTGGAAGGGCCTGTACACGGTGGTTTCCCTGGCGGGCTTTGCGCTCATCATCTGGGGTTATGGCCAGGCCCGGCTGCAGCCGGTGGTGCTGTGGGGCGCCCCCACCTGGACGCGCCATCTCGCGGCCTTGCTCACGGTGCCGGCCTTCATCTTCCTGGTGGCGACCTATGTGCCCGGCAATGCCATCAAGGCCAGGCTCAAGCACCCCATGGTGCTGGGGGTGAAGGTGTGGGCGCTGGCCCACCTGCTTTCCAACAACACCCTGGCCGATGTGCTGCTGTTCGGCGGCTTCCTGCTCTGGGCGGTGCTCAGTTTTCGCGCGGCACGGGCGCGTGACCGCGCCAACGGCACGGTCTACGCCCCGGGGCGTGCCGTGCCCACGCTGGTGGCCGTGGTGGTGGGCCTGGCGGCCTGGGCGTTTTTCGCCTTCTGGGCGCACGGCGCGTGGATAGGCGTGAAGCCCTTCGGCGGCATGATGGCGGCGGGCTGAAGCCGGTCAGGGCCATGAACGCCGCCATGTTGTGGGCGCTGAGCGCGCTGCTCATCGTGGCCGGCCTGGCCGGCACCGTGCTGCCGGCCTTGCCCGGCACCGCCTTCGTGCTGGCGGGCATCGTGCTGGGGGCGTGGATCGACGACTTCACGCGCGTGCCCTTGTGGGTGGTGGGCGTGTGCACCGTGCTCGCGGTGCTGGCCTGGGTGCTGGACTACGTGGCCGGGCTGATGGGCGCGCGGCGCGCCGGGGCCAGCAAGCAAGCGCTCATCGGCGCGGCGGTGGGCACCGTGGTGGGCCTGTTCATGGGGCTGGTGGGCGTGCTCTTCATGCCGCTGGTGGGTGCGGCGGTGGGCGAGTACCTGGCGCGCAAGGACCAGCGTCAGGCGCTGAACGTGGGCGCGGCCACCTGGCTGGGCATCATGGCCGGGCTTCTGGCCAAGGTGGTGCTGGCCTGCATGATGGTCGGCATCTTCGTCATTGCACTGGTGTTCTGAGCCCGGCTTCCAGCTTGTAGACCTGGGCGGGCGACCCGCCCGCCCCGCCTGACCCCGTTGCGGACGGCAGGCACACGCCGTAGCGGAAGGGGCCTTCTTCGCGGCCCGGGAAGTCAAAGCGCAGATCGCGGAACCAGGCGCAGCGTTCGCCGTCGGCCAGCCGCAGACCCGCCGGCGCGGGCAGCAGCGCCGGTGTCTGCGCGAACCAGCGGAAGAAGGCAAAGGCCGGTGCGTTCCAGGCGTCCTGCACCCAGCCGGGGGTGTCTGACGCGCCGAAACGCGGCAGCTGCTGCCAGCGCGCCATCGCCTCGGGCAGGTAGGGCGCTGAAAAGCGGCGGATGAAGTGGCTGTCGGCGTCGGCCGTCAGCGCCTCGGTGCGGCGCGTGTTGATGTGTGCCAGGTGGTAGTTCTGGCCGTCGAAGACCGTCACCGTCCAGTTGAAGGGCGAGGCCGGGCGCGGCATCACGGTCACCACGGGCGCGGCCAGCCCCTGGGCGCGCGCGTAGCGCTCGCCCAGCGCCAGGGCTTCGTACTGGCCCACGGTGGCCAGGCCCACCCAGGCGGCGGCGGCCGACAGGCCCCATGCGGCCGGCCAGCGGCGGCGCGGGAAGCAGGCGGCCAGCACCAGCCCGGCCAGCAGCAGGCCGCTGAAGGCCAGGTCGATGATGAACATCGACCCCAGGCCGAAGCGGCGGTCTGAAAACGGCTGCAGCAGCATGGTGCCGAACTGGGTGATCCAGTCGCCTGCGATGTGGATGGCCATGCCCGCCAGCGCGAAGACGTAAAGGCTTTTCCAGCCGCCGCGCTGGCCGCGGGTGGTGCGGAAGGCCAGCGCCATCAGCCAGGCCACGGCGAAGGCCCAGAGCGGAAGCATCAGCAGCGAATGGGTGATGCCGCGGTGGTTCAGCAGGTAGGCGATGTCGCCGAACCACTGCGCCACGACGTCGATGTCCGGGAACGCGCCGGCGACCAGGCCCACCACCACACCCTGCCAGGGCAGCGGCGCGGCCGGACCGCCGTCCCAGGCGGCCGCAAAGCGGCCGTGCGGGGGCGTGGCCGGGCTGGCGGCCAGCGGCACGGGGCCGCGGGCGGCTATGAGGCGGGCCACCAGGGCCCCGGAAAGCGCGTGTGTCAGCGTGTCCATGGCGCGCGAGCATGGCGCAGGCGCGACGCACTTGCAGGCCCGGGGGGATGTGGCCGAGACGCCCCCCGCCCAGGGCCCCCGGGCGAGGCCCCCGCGCCCGGGGGCCCACCACGCGCCGACCTCGGGGTGATGGCGAGCGCCGCGGTGCGTCCGGACCATGGCGCCATCGCCACCCCGCCGAGCCTGAACGCCATGAACACCCTGAACGCCGTGCAAGCCTTCCGCGCCGTCTTCGCGATGAAGCCGCTCCTTCCCGGGCTCGGGAAGGGGCTGCTGCAGCGCTTCCTTCTGGCGGTGCTCTCGCCTTGGCGCGTCGCCGCTGCTGTGCCTGGGCCCTGCCACCGAGCCACGCCAGCCGCGCAGGAAGAAGACTCGCCGCGTGCCTGCGGCTGGTTCGATTCCAGCTACGAGCTGCACCACGGCCTACGGGTGCAGGAACACCTGAGCGCCGACGGCCTGGGCGCCGAGCTGCCGCTGGGCGCCTGGCTGGAACTGCAGCTGAGTGGCTGGCGCGCGGCGGCGCCGGCAGTGGAGCTTTCGGCCTTCACGCCGCCGACATGAGGGGTGGGCGCGGCGCAGGCATCATGCGGGCCGGCGGCCTGGGCCGCCCCCGTTGACGTTGCGCTGGAGATCGACCGCATGAACTTCTTCCGATCGGCGCTGGCCCGCCCGCTGGCCATCGCCCTGGCCCTGCTCACCGCGACCACCGTGCTGGTGGCCTGTGGGGGTGGTGCCGACCGCACCAAGGCACAGGTGCGCCTGGTCAACGCCAGCAGCGGCTACGCCGGCCTGGACCTGCGCGTGGACAACGAACTGCGCCAGGGCGGCGTGAGCCCCGGCAACTCTTCCACCTACGTGGAAGCCGACCCCGGCAAGGCCTTCACGCTGCACAGCGCGGGTGCCAGCACCGCCTTGCTGAACTTCACGCCCAGCGTCTCGGCGCGGCGCTACTACACGCTGCTGGCCTACGGCCCGCTGGGCGCCCTGAAGCAGCTGGTGCTGGACGACAACGCCGGGGCGCCCGACACCAACCGTGCTTTGCTGCGTGTGGTGAACGCGGCACCCGACGCGGGCACGCTGGACGTCTACCTCACCGGCGCCGACGACACCCTGGCTGCCAGCGTGCCGCAGCAGGCCGGGGCGGCCGTTGACGCTGTCGGCGCATGGCTCACACTAAACAGCGGCAGCTACCGCCTGCGCGTCACGGCCGCCGGCAGCAAGACCGACCTGCGGCTGGACGTGCCCATGCTGGCGCTGGCCAGCCGCGAGGCGGCCACGCTGGTGATCTCGCCTGGCGCCGGTGGCGTGCTGGTGCAGAGCCTGCTGCTCAGCCAGCAAGGTGCGATCACAGCCTTGGCGCCCACCCAGGCGCGTGTGCGCGTGGCCTCGGCCTTGCGCGATGCCGGCATCGCCAGCCTGCGGGTGGCCGGCAGCGCGGTGTTTGCCAACGTCACTGCGCCGGCCGTCACGGGCTACACGCTGGTACCGGCCGGTGAACAGGCCGTGGTGGTGGGCGTCAACGGCGCCGCACTGCCCAGCGACGCGCGCACGCTGGTGGTGGGCGCCGACTACACGGTGCTGGTCTACGGCAGCCCGGCCGCACCCGCGGTGGCCTGGGTGCGTGACGACAACACCCTGCCCACCGACCGCGCCAGATCGAAGATCCGGCTGGTGAACGGCGTCGTGGGCCTGGCCGGGCCGATTTCGATGAGCGCCGATTTCGCGCCGGTGGCCGACAACGTGATGCCAGGCGCAGCGTCGGCCTACGACCTGGTGGACGCCACCACCACCGGCCGTCTGTCGGTGACGGCAGCGGGCGTGGCGCAACCGGTCTTCGACATCACCGAGCAGACCTTCAGCGCCGCGTCGAACTACACCGTCTTCCTGGTCGGCAGCCCCGCGGCGCCGGTGGGCATCGTGCGCAAGGACCGCTGAGCCACCCGCGGGCCCCCGGCGTGCGCCGCGCCTCGGGTTCCCGGCCTCAAGCCAGCCTGCCGGCGCGGAAGTCTTCCACCGCCTGGAAGATCTCTTGCTGCGTGTTCATCACGAAGGGCCCGTACTGCGCGATGGGTTCCTTCAGCGGCTGACCGGCCACCAGGATGGCGCGCGCGCCGTCCTGGCCCGCGCCAGCCTGCAGCAGCACACCGTCGCTGCCCGGTGTGTTGGCCAGCACGGCCATGCGGCGCGTGCGCACCAGGGTGCCGGCCACGTCGAGCTCGCCGCGGTAGACCACCACGAAGGCGTTGTGGCTGGCGGGCAGCGGCTGCGTGAAGCGCGCGCCGGGCTCGAAGTGCAGGTCGAGGTACAGCGCCGCCGTCGCGTCGCGTTGCACCGCACCCTGCACGCCGTGCGTGGCGCCGGCGATCACGCGCGCGGTCACGCCGTCACCGCGCCATTGCGGGATTTCGTTGCTGGCGATGTCGCGGTACCAGGGCGCCTGCATCTTGTCCTTCCATCGCGCCTTCCTGCTGCTCGGGCATCTCGCTGTGGATGACGCCGCGGCCGGCGGTCATCCACTGCACGCTGCCGGGCACCAGCAGGCCTTCATTGCCGGCGCTGTCGCGGTGGCGCATGCGGCCCTGCAGCATGTAGGTGATGGTCTCGAAACCGCGGTGCGGGTGGTCGGGGAAGCCGCCGATGTAGTCGCCGGGGTTCTCGGTGCCGAAGAGGTCGAGCATCAGAAAGGGGTCGAGCCGCTTCTGCAGGTCTTGCGTGAGCAGGCGCGTCAGGCGCACGCCGGCGCCGTCGCTGGTGGCCTGGCCCTGGATCAGGCGTTCGACAAGACGGGGGGCGGTGAGGGGAGTGTCCATGCCAGACACTGTAGCGACGCGCCGCCACGCGCAGGTTGCGCGGGCTTGAAGGCAGCATTCAGAACCGCGCAGGCGCCAAGGCCCGGTGCTAAGCTGCCGCGCCAACAAATCGCCGCAGGAGCGCAGCCCCATGAAAGCCGTCTGGAAAGGCACCGTCATCGCCGAGAGCGACGACACCGTGGTGGTGGAGGGCAACCACTACTTCCCGGCATCTGCCGTGAAGGCCGAGTACCTGTTGCCCAGCAACACCAAGACCATGTGCAGCTGGAAGGGCCAGGCGAGTTACCACACGCTGTTTGTCAACGGCGACGCCAACCCCGACGCTGTCTGGACCTATCCAGAGCCCAAGGACGCGGCCGCCGAGATCAAGGGCCGGCTGGCCTTCTGGAAGGGCGTGCAGGTCGTCGAGTAGGCGCTCACGTCGTGGCCGAGACCGGCTGGACGGCGGCGCACCGGCGCCGCCTGCGCGAGATGTGGCGCTCGGCCGGCTGGCCCTGCCATGACGCCATCGAACTGGACCTGCTGGCCGCGGGCTGGCTGCAGCGCCACTGGGACGCGAACGACCGCGAAACCCTGCGCGTCACCGACGCCGGCCTGGCCCGCCTGTCCGAGGCCCGCCAGCGCCACCAGGCGGCGTACAACTCGCACGAGGCGCTGGTGGCCCGCGTGGCGCTGGAAATGCAGCGTGCCGGCCGCATCACCTGGCGCGGGCTGAGCCTGCGCGCGCCACTGCCACCGACCAGCGACGATGGCCGCACCACCTGGGCGATGGCGATGCCGGATGTCTATTCCATCCGCCACACCACGGTCGAGGACTACGTCGAGCCGGTGGCCCACGAGATCAAGGTGCGCCGTGCCGACCTGCTGAGTGATCTGCGCCGCGAGGCCAAGGCCGCAGCCTACCTGGCCTTGTCGAGCCAGTGCTGGTATGTGCTGCGCGCTGGCATTGCCGAGGCTGACGAGGTGCCGGCAGCCTACGGCGTGATGCTGGCCGACGAAGCCGGCTTGCACGTGGCGCGGCCGGCGCCGCGGCGTGCGATGCGCCTGCCGCTGGCGGTGTGGATGGCACTGGCGCGCGCCACGCCGGTGCCGGCGGCCGAAGACAGCGCGCAGGCCCTGCTTCCGGAGGCCGGCGAGCGCGCGGCGCCTGAGGCTGTGCCGGCAGCCGGGCCTGGCACCGCGCCGGGCTCCGAGCCGACGGCTACATGTGGCGCCATAACGGCCGATAGCCACAGATGAGTCTGCCATCCCCTCGCGCTTGCTGCGCGAACTGACGTCGAGGTCTGTGGCCCACCGGCCCTGCATGCAATGTGGTCCTGGTTGAAGTTCGGGCGTGCGCCCACCCCCATCACCAAGACGGCGGCGCCGCGTGCGGTGCCGGAGCAGGCGCCTGCGCAGGGCTCCTTCGTGACGCCAGGCCTGGTGTCACAAGCCAGCGAGCCGCTGGAGGGCCTGGGCCACCGGCGGCCCCTGGTGGGCCGCAACGGGCAGGTGGCGGGCTTCGAGTTCTTGCTGGCGCCTGCGGTGGAACAGCGGCTGTCCAAGCGGGGTGATTCACCGTCGGTGCTGCTGCACTACAGCGCACTGCTGTCGGCCGCGGCGGGCATCACCGCCGGCGGGCGGCATGCCTTGGTGCGCGTGCCGGCGCTGCTGCTGAACCGCCCCAAGCTGGCCGAGGCCGCCGCGGCAGGGACCTTGCTGCTGGTGGACGATCTTGCGGCCGTGCCGCCCGAGGTGGTCGCGGCGCTGCGCAGCCGCGGCGCGCGCCTGGGTGTGCCCGACGGCCCCCCCAGCGCCACGCCAAAGCCTGACTTTGTCGTGCTGAAGGCCAGCGCCGGTGGCATCGACACGCTGCTGTTGTCAGCCCAGCGCTGGCGTGAGGTGCTGCCCCAGGTGATGTTGGTGGGCCTGGGCATGCATCACCTGGAAGACCTGGAAGGCGCCTTGCGGGGCGGCATCACGCTGGCCGGGGGCCAGATCGGCCAGAGCCGCGAGCGCCCGCAATCGCGGCCGCTGGGGGCGGCCGCGCACCGCATCTGCGGGCTCTTGAACCACCTGGCGCTGGACCGGGACACCGCGGTCATCGCCGACGAGGTGCGCGCCGACGCGACGCTCACCTACCGCCTGCTGCGCTATGCCAACAGCCCGGCCATCGGCCTGCAGCGCGCCGTTGAAGTGGTGGACGACGCGGTGCAGCTGCTGGGCCGCGCAGAGCTGCAACGCTGGCTCTCGGTGCAGTTGCTGGCTTCTGCACAGAACCGCCAGGCCGCGCGGGCCTTGGAAGAAGGCGCCCTGGTGCGCGGCCGCGTGCTGGAAGCCATCGCGCGCCGCCGCCAGGAAGCCAACCCCGGCGCGCACTTCACCTTGGGCGTGCTGTCACTCATCGAGCCCTTGTTGCAGGTGCCCCTTGCCGACGCCGTGGGTCCGCTGCGCCTGGGCGAAGAAACCACCGCCGCACTGCTGCGCCGCGAAGGGCCGTGGGCGCCGCGACTGGCTTTGCTGGATGCGCTGGACCAGACCGGCAGTGACGCCGCCGAACAGCGGGCCGGCGAGTTGGGTCTGGAAGCCGGGGCCCTGGCCAGCATCGTCGATGACGCCTGGGGGTGGTCTTCGCAGGTGAGGCACGCGGCGGGCTGAGCCTGTTCAAGGCCTTGAGGCCTGTCGCCACAAACAACAAGGCCCGCTGAAGCGGGCCTTGTGATTGCAGCGCGAGGGCCCGATCAGGCGGCGCGGCGGCGGCGCACACCGCCCATGCCCACCAGCGCCAGCCCTGCCAAGGCCAGCGTGCCCGGGGCGGAGACGTTGGTGGTGGTGGCCAGCCCGGTACTCACGCCCAGCACCTTGATGGCGTCATTGCCAGTGGACAGCGAGCCGCCGAAGGCGCTGTTGTAAGCGGTCACCAGCCAGTAGCTGGACGACAGGTTGCTGCTGTTGACGCCGTAGATCGCATCAGGGGTGCTGATATTGGCTGCGCCGTCGACGTTGGATACCAGTTCCCAGCCGCCCGTACCCAGCAGGGCGCTGGCTTGCTTGCCAACGATGGAGTTGCCAACCGTGGTGGCCGTGGCGTTCGAAGCACCCGTCCAGCGCAGCACCTGGAAGTCACCGTCGTTGCCACTCCAACCGATGGTCACGCTCTTCAGGATCTCGGCTGCGGAAAACTGCAGCAGCATCATGTCGATGCCCGGCGTGGCGTTGTCCATCGCGTGTTGGGGCGAAACCGCACCAGTGCCTTCGGTCTGGTTGAACACGCCGAAGCCCGAACCGGTGCCCTGCTGGTTGATGCCAGCTGTGCGGTAGGCGCTGCTCGTGCCGTCAGAGCTGTAGGCCTTGGCCCACAGATCCACGACGGTGCCGCTGGGCTGCTGAGTGCAGTTGATGGTGTTGCCGTAGTTGGTGCTGGTGCCGGAGCTGTACGAACCCGTGCATGAACCCGGGTTTGAGGTGTCGCCGAAGTTCCAGGTCTTGACCTGCGCGATGGCGCCGCTGGACAGAGTCAGGCCGACGAAGGCGATCGCGCTGAGGGAAAGGGTGCGAGTGATCATGGTGTCATTCCTGGAATTGATTTCGGCAACAGGGTTACGCTTGAGTCAATCTGGAGCAATCGCCGGGCCAGATCGAAAAATCCTTTATGCGATAGGGGCTTAGATAAAGAAGTGCGGCTGGCCTGTAGGGAAGTGTAAGCATTGCTGACATCACCAGGCGCTCCTTGGGCCGGGGTCAGCGCAACTTCGCGAGCAGCTGCTGGGCTTCGGCGCGGAAATTCAGCATCTGGCCGTCCGCCAATGCGGCGTTCAGCTCGGTGCGGGCCTCAGCGTTGCGGCCCAGCGCCGACAGCACGCTGGCCAGGAAATAGCGGGTGTCGGCATTGGCCGGATCGCGCAGCCGAGATTCACGCAGCAGCTGGATGGCGCGGTCGTTCTGGCCGGCATTGAAAGCGGCCCACCCGGCCGTGCCAAGAATGTGGGGTGCCGAGGGCTCGGCCGCCAGGGCTTGTTCAGCCACCTTCAGCGCGCCGGGGTCCTTCTGACGCAGCAGCACATGAGCCAGGTTGTTCAATGCGTCAGCGTCGCGGGTTTTGATCTTCAGCAGTGCCTCGTAGCTTCGCCGTGCCGCCGTCAGATTGCCGACGTTGAACTGACTGTCAGCCAGGGCGCGCCACACCACGGCATCGCGCGGACGTGTGCCGACCCATTGTTCGGCCAGGCGGATGGCGCCAGCATTGTCGCGAGACGCGGTGGCGGCAAACAGCCGCATGAAGCTGGCGGAGTTGCGGTCCAGCTCGTGGGCCCGGCGATAGGCGGCCAGCGCGACGTCAGGCTGCTTTCGCGCCGTGGCCAGTTCGCCGGCCAGTGACCAGCCCAGGCCGGCGCGTGGTTGCAACGTCTGGATCCGCTTGATGCGCTGTTCGGCGGGCAGCAGCTCACCCATGCCCAGGTGCGCCTGTGCGCGCAGTGCCAGCGCGGGCACGTGGTCTGGCCGTTCGCCAAGTGCCTTGTCCAGGCTGTGCGCCGCTGCCGGCGCCAACCCAGCTTGCATCTGCAGTGCGGCAATCTCGGTCAACTGCGGCACGTTGAATCCAGCCGCCGTGGCAGCGCGGACCAGCGCGGTGCGGGCCGCGTTGGCGTCGCCCGCAGCCAGCGCCACGCGGCCCGCGGTCGCCAGCGTCATCGCGCCGTCTGGAGCTTTGGCCTGCGCGCGGCGCATGGCCTCTTGCGCCTTCGGCACCTGGGCATGCCGCAGGTGGAAGTTCGCCAGTGCCAGTGCCGGCCCGGCATTGTTGGGGCCGGCCAGTTCATCGCTGCGCGACAACCAACGCTCAGCCTGGTCGAGCTGGCCACTGCGCTCGCTCAGCTCGGCGATCAGTGCTACGGCCTCGGGCTGCTTGTCGTCGCGTGCCAGCACCGTGTTCAAGGCTTGCAAGGCCTTGGGGACGTCGCCGGCGTTCATGTCCAGTCGCGCCAGCTGGACACGGGCGCTGTGCAGGTCGGGTTCCATCTGCAATGCGGCGTTGAGCGCATTGCGGGCGCCCGGGGTGTCGCCGCCCAGTTGCCGAGCCTGCCCCAGCAGCATGCGCACCTGGGCGTCCTTGGGGAAGGCAGCCTCAAGTTTCTGGGCCACCCGCAGTGCATTCGCAGCTTGGCCACTTTGCACATAAAGCGAGGCCAGTGCAAAGCCCACAGGGCGGCTCTGGGGCTGCTTGGCGTACGCGGCGTCGAGTTCGGTGATGGCCTCGGCATAGCGTCCCGACCCCACCAGCGCGAGGCCCAGGGTGGCGCGCAATGCCGGGCGGTCCACTTGTTTCAGGGCCTCTTGCAGGATCTGCACGGCGCGCGGCGCACGGCCCGCGTTCAGGTGCGCGTTGGCCAGTAGCAGCAGCGCCTGGTCGTCGCGAGGGCTGGCGCGAAGGTAGCTGTCCAGCACGCCAATCGCTGCGTCGGTGTTGCGGTCGGTCAGGTGGATGTCGGCCAGCACCTTGGCCACTGGGTTGCCCGGCTGGCTGCGCAAGACGCCTTCGAGGTAGGGCTTGGCCTTTTCGCGCTGCCCCAGTGCGTGGTGCGACATGCCGCCGAGCATCTGCGTCTGCGGGCGGTAGCGCAGGTATTGGGCCGGAATCGGGTCGACCTGTGCGGTGACCTCGTTGTAAGCGTTGCGCGCGTCGGCCGCACGGCCTTCTTGCTGCGCGATCAGCGCCTTGAGATAAAGCGCACGGGTCTCGCGCGGCGTCTTCTTCAGTGCCTCGGCCACATCACGCGCGGCGGCGTCCAGGCGCTTGTAGTCCATGTGCACGCCTGCGCGCGCCACCAGCGCGCCCACGTGTGTCGGATTCAGCGTCAGTGCGCGGTCGTAGGCGGTTATCGCCTTGCTGAGGTCGGGCACCACATGCAGCGCTTCGCCACGCACAAAGTGCGAGTCAGCGTCATCGGGAGCCAAGGCGATAGCACGATCAGCAGCAGCCAGTGCCTCTTTGAACTGGCGCATCCGGATGCGCGGGGGCACTTCCGCGCGGAAGCTGGCGGCATCGTTCGGACGCAGGGCGCGTGCGTCCTCCACCGCTTTCAGCGCGCGCCGGAGGTCGGCCAGATCGGTGGCGGCCGCAGCATGCGACAGCAACAGCTCGAACTGCACATCACGCGGCAGGCCTTCCAGCGCGAAGCGCGCCTCGCTCAGAACCGCGTCCGGCTTGCCCTGTCGCAGCAGCGCTTGCGCCATCGGCACCACCACTTCGGCACGGTTCACGCCAAGGCGCAAGGCCTCGACAAAGGCCACCTCGGCCGCGTTGATCTCTCCGTCCTCCAGCAGTGCCCGCCCCAGAAGCACTTGCGCCGACAGGTTCTTGGCGTCGATCTTGAGGACGTTTTTCAGCTGCAGCACCGCGCCGGGAAAGTCCTTCTTCTCGAATCGCTGGAGCGCGTCTTCGTAGAACTGAGACGCCCGCGCGTCAGCCGCCTGAGCCAGGCCAGAGGCCGAAACACTGAACGCCAGTACCAGTACCAGTACCAGTGCCATGGCCAGCGCCAGCGCGTGGCGCTGGCGGTCAACAGAGCCCCACGAGGGGAAGCGTGTCTTGTTCATCCAGCGACATGCTAGAAGATACGGGCCGAGTTTCCGAAGGCTGCTGGTAATCTCACAAGTCAGACCGTGCGCTTGTTGCAGGACCCCATGCTTAATTTGCTGAGTCAGCCCATGAGACTTTCCCTGATCGCCGCTTTGCTGGCCGCCGCATTGCAGTGGGGCGGCGCGCCCGCCCACGCCGCCCCCGGCCTGCCCAGCACCAATGTCGCCTGGCAGCCCGCCGCCGCCGATGCCGACATCGACCGCGCCTTCGCCCGCGCCCGCGCCGAGAAGAAGCCGGTCCTCTTGTATTGGGGCGCCACCTGGTGTCCGCCGTGCAACCAACTCAAGGCCACGCTGTTCAGCCGCCAGGAATTTGCCGCGCTGTCGAAGAACTTCGTCGCGGTGCACGTCGACGGTGACCGCCCCGGCGCGCAGAAGCTGGGTCGGCGCTTCAAGGTCAGCGGCTACCCCACCACGGTGCTGTTCACGCCCGAGGGCCAGGAGATCACGCGCCTGCCGGGCGAGGTGGACGCTGCCCAGGCCTTGTCGGTGTTGCAGCTGGGCCTGAACGGCGGCCGTCCGGTCAAGGCGGTGCTGGCCGATGCCCTGGCGGCCAAGCCGCTGTCGGCGGGTGACTGGAAGCTGCTGGCCTTCTATTCGTGGGAAACCGACGAAGCCCAGGTGGTGCCCAAGGCGGAGCTGCCGGCGCTGCTGTCGCGCCTGGCCACCACCCACGCGGCGAGCACGAGTGCCAGCACGCCGGCCGGCGGCGAGATCACCACGCGCCTGTGGTTGAAGACCCTGGCGGCCAGCGACGACGGCCAGGGCGTGAAGCCCGATGCCATGCTGCGCGAGCTGGTGCGCCGCGTGCTGGCCGACCCGGCGCTGTCGCGCGAGCACATGGATGCCCTGGCCGGCGGCGCGGTGGACATCGTGCGCACGCTGGAAGCCGAAGGCAGCGCGGCCCGCGCGCCGCTGATCGCGGCCTTCGATGCCGCGCTGCTGCGCCTGCAGAACGACGCCACGCTGTCGCGCAACAACCGCATGGACGCTCTGTACGCACGCATCCAGCTGGCGCGCATCGACCAGCCCAAAGAGACGGTGCAGCCCGAGCTGCCCGACGCGCTGGTGAAGGACGTGCGTGAGTTCGCCGCGCGTGCCGACCGCGAGATCACCGACGGCTACGAGCGCCAGGCCGTCATCACCCACGCCGGCAGCGCCCTGGGCCTGGCCGGTTTGTGGGCCGAGAGCGAGAGCCTGCTGAAGGCCAACCTGGCGAAGAGCCACTCGCCCTACTACCTGATGAGCCAGCTTGGCAGCAATGCGCGCAAGCAGGGCAAGAAGGAAGAAGCGCTGAACTGGTATGCCCAGGCCTTCGACAAGAGCGTAGGCCCGGCCACGCGCCTGCAATGGGGCGCCAGCTACCTGCTGGCGCTGGTGGACCTGGCGCCGCAGGACACGCGCCGCATCGAGAAGACGACGGCGCAGCTGCTCTCCGAGGCGGCCAAGGACAAGGGCGCGTTCGAGGGCCGCAGCGTGAGGTCGCTGCAGCGTGTGAGCAGCAAGCTCGTGAGCTGGAACGCCGACGGCAAGCAGGCCGCCACGCTGCAGCGCCTGCAAACGCAGCTGAACGGCGTCTGCGGCAAGGTGGATACCGCCGAGGGCCAGCGCGCCGCCTGCCAGTCGCTGTTGAAGCCGGCAGCCAAGAAGGCCGCCTGAGCAGACCTCGCTCGCAGCCGCGCTCAGGCCGCGGCTGGGTGGGTGCTCAGCGCGTCCACTAACGCACGCTTGGTGGCGTTTCCTGCGTCGGCGAGGGGCCGTGCCCCCGGGGCGCGGGGTTGTTCGTGGGTGCGACGCCGGTAACAGTCTGTTATCGGCTTCTGGAACCCATGTTCATGAATTTTTCAATCCCTAGTTTGAGTCGTCTGGTTCTGGTGTTGGCTGCCGCCGTGGCGGGCGTCGGCGCCCACGCCGCCAATGTGTCGCTGTCGCTCACCGACACCACCACGCGCATCCAGGCCGGGGGCATCAGCTTCCACGCCGATGTGAACAACGCCACCGCCACGAGCAGGAAAGGCAACATTGCGATCGGCAGCTACAAGCTGAGCAATGGCGAGTGGGCCTATTGCCTGTCGCCATTCACCAATGCGCAGAGCGCAGCATCCAGCTACACGCCCGTCACCATGGCCAGCTTTTTTGGCGCCGGCGGCGGCTATGAGCAGCAGTTTGCACTCAGCAGCCCGAACTACCTGGGCCTGGCACCCGGCTACGACAACCGCGACGGCATGACCGTCATGAACAAGATCGTGGCGCTCTACAACCATGCTTTTGCCGACACCCAGGTGGCCAGCGGCGACTACAGCGTGGCCGAGAAGTCGGCGGCCTTCGCCTACGCCTTGTGGGAAGTGGAAGGCGAGGGCGGCGCCTACAGCACCACGGCCGGCGGCCTGCGCCTGTCGGGCGTGAATGCCGACGTGATGGCCTATGCCACGACGCTGCTGGACAACCTCAGCAGCGGCAACTGGGCCGGCTGGGCCATGAAGACCTACGAGTTCGCGGTGTTCCAGGCCACCCCCATCACCAGCTCGCAGTCCTTCCTGGTGGTGCGTGATGCGCCGGAGAACCGCACCGGCATCCCCGAGCCCTCCACGCTGTTGCTGCTGGCAGCCAGCGGTGTGGCGCTGGTGGTGTCGCGGCGCAAGGCGGCAGGCGCCTGAGCTCTTGCAGGTGGCGCCTGGCACGGCCTCGCCTGTGCGCGAAAAAAGGCTCACCTGCGGGTGAGCCTTTTTCATGGTGCCGCCGCGTGCGGCCTTACTTCAGCAGCCCCTCGGCCTTCAGCGCTTCCTGCACTGCCGGCCGTGCGGCCACGCGGGCCATGAAGGCGCTGAGGTGGGCCAGCGGCGTGATGTCCACGGCCACGTACTTGCCCCAGCCGGCCACGGTGAAGAGGTAGGCGTCGGCAGCGGTGAAGCTGTCGCCGGCCAGCCAGTGCTTGCCGGCCAGCTGGCTGTCCACCCAGGCCAGCTTCTCGCCGAGCTTCTGGCGCACGCTGGCCTTGGTGTCTTCGTGCGTGCCCGGCGTGAACAGCGGGGTGAAGCCCTTGTGCAGCTCGCTGGTGATGTAGTTCAGCCACTCCAGCACGCGGTAGCGCGCCATCGTGCCGGCGGGCGGCATCAGGCCGCTGG
>LNFM01008755.1_pt1 | contig 15113 bp, 13 predicted proteins | sample 596031 | NCBI WGS metagenome assembly LNFM01 (sample SAMN04254537, study PRJNA301005) | activated carbon metagenome | isolation source: dual media filters at the Ann Arbor, Michigan drinking water treatment plant | place: USA: Ann Arbor | reverse complement strand
GCACGCCATGGCTTCCTGGTGCTGTACCCCGAGCAGGACCGGCTGGCCCATCCCCAGGGTTGCTGGCACTGGTTCGACACCGACGGCGGCCGCGCGGCGCAGGAGGTCGCGCTGATCATGAAGGCCATCGACCAGGTCTGCCTGCTGTACCCGGCCGACCGGTCCCGCGTGGCGGTGGCGGGGATGTCGGCCGGCGCCGGCATGGCGGCGCTGCTGGCCACGCGGCACCCCGGCCGTTTCCGCGCGGTGGTCATGCACTCGGGCGTGCCGCCGGGCCTGGCGCACTCGCCGGCGTCGGCGCTGGGCGCGATGCAGGGGCGCAAACTGCACGCCGCCGCATCGGCGCAGGCCGTCGCCCGGGGCCGGCGTGGTGCGGTGCCCGGCCCTGTCGCGGCCGCAGACTGGCCACCTCTGCTGGTGGTGCACGGCGGCGCCGACCCCGTGGTCGCGGTGGGCAATGCCCACGCCGCCGTGGCACTGTGGGCCTCGGCAGCCCAGGCCAGCGCCCGGCCGCCGAAAGCCGTGCAGCGTGGCGCTCGGTATCCGATGGTGGTCACGGAGTTCAAGGCCGGCGCGCGCACTGCGGCGCAGATCGTGCAGATCGAGCGCCTGGGCCACGCCTGGAGCGGCGGCGACGCCAGGCAGCCCTTCAGCGACGCCCGCGGGCCCGACGCCTCTCGCCTGGCCTGGGCCTTCATCGCCAGGCAGATGCGCGACTGACGCGCCACTGATGCGCCCCGGCGCTGCGCGTCGCACCATGCGGCTGCAACCGCAACAGCCCATCAGACCAGGAACTGCTTCACAGCCGCGACGCTCAAGTGGCGTCATTCGCTGCCGAGCGCTCCATGGCGCCCGGAAATGTGAGGAAAAGTCATGCCAATTTCTTCGCATGCGGGGCGCAGGAAAGCTCTGCCACCCAGCCACTTCTGAGAAGCTCGCGCCCGTTCCGTCCCAGGATCGGGACCGTTCCACAGTTGCGCAGCGGAGCTTTCGATGCATCTCCTTGTCAAATGGTCCTGGACACGAACCCGAGGTCGGGCGCTCGCCGCCTGGGCGGGCTTTTCGATGCTGCTGCTCACCGGCATCGGGGCCACGGGAGGCGCAGCCGCGCAGACCGCACCCAACAAGATCGCCGCCGACCTGGCGCGCGTCATCGCTGCGCCGGTCACGCCGACCCTGAACTGGGCGCGCGACCTGAACGGCCGCCGCCATGTCAAGGTGCTGATCGTCGGTCACGGAGAGAGCGCCGACCCCGAGATGTCGTCCCTGCGTGCCGACGTGCTGGCGCGGGGCGGCACGGTGTACATGCGCTACGTGTCGGTTCAGGCCTTGTCGGTGCTGCTGCCGGCCTCGCAGGTCCAGGCCGTCGCGTCGCGCAGCGACGTGCAGAGCGTGTCGCCCAACCGCATGACGGCGCGCACCGGCATCTCGCTCACGCCCAGCCTGATCGAGCAGGTCGCAGGCGTCGGCACCAGCCGCACGCGCACCGAGGCCAACAGCCACTACTACACCGGACTCGACGGTCGAGGCATCGGCATCGCCGTGCTGGACTCGGGCGTGATGTGGAAACACGCGCTGTTCCAGGACTGGCAGGGCCAGACGCGGGTTCGCCGCGGCGTCGACTTCCTCAAGGTGGGCGACGCCAACGCCGTCGGTGCCAAGGACTGGACGCCCGGTCTGGACGTCACGCGCACCATGGCGCCCGGCGGCACCACGCGCCAGTGGTACGAGGCCTATCTGGACAACACCCTGGCCTTCCATGTCGACGCCTACGGTCACGGCACGCACGTGGCCGCCGTGGCGGCCGGACGAGACTTCAACTCCGGCGGCTTCACCGAAGCGACCGGCATCGCGCCAGGCGCCAACATCTTCGACGTGAAGGTGCTCGACGGCCAGGGCTTCGGCCAGCTGAGCGATGTGCTGGCCGGCATCGACTGGGTGATCCACCACGCCAAGGCCTACAACATCCGGGTCATGAACCTGAGCCTGGCGGCCGACTCCACCGAGAGTTGGCAGACCGACCCGCTGGCACGCGCGGCACGCAGCGCCGTGGCCGCCGGCATCACCGTGGTGGTGGCTGCCGGCAACTTCGGCCAGGACGCCCAGGGGCGCGAGCGCCACGGCTCGATCAGCTCACCCGGTCACGACCCCTCGGTGATCACCGTCGGGTCCACCAACATGAAAGGCACGGCGGTCCGCAGCGACGATACGATCAACTTCTTCAGTTCACGCGGCCCCACACGGGGCGCCGTCGGGCAAGGCACGACACGCACGATCGACAATCTGCTCAAGCCCGATCTGGTCGCACCGGGCAACAAGGTGGTCAGCGCGCTGGCCACCGACAGCGACTCGATGACGCAGCGCGCGCTGTTGCCGGTGGCCCATCCGGAACTGGCTCAGGTCCATGGCGCCAACCAGCAGCAGGCCACCTCGCTGATGATGCTCAGCGGCACGTCGGTATCGGCACCGGTGGTGTCCGGTGCCGTGGCGCTGATGCTGCAGGCCAACCCCGGCCTCACGCCGCCCTTGATCAAGGCCATGCTGCAGTACAGCGCGCAGCCGCTGCCCGGCGCCAACCTGTTGCAGCAGGGCGCCGGTCTGATCAACATCGAAGGCGCCGTGCGGCTGGCCCGGGCCGTTCGCCCTGACCTGACGCGCGCGATCGAAAGCGGGCTGATCCAGCCGGGCGACAACCTGCTGGCGCCCGGTCGGGCCCTGCCCGCAACCCGCACCCGCTTGGGCGGCGAGGCTTTCGACTGGAGCCGCATCGTCTACGCCGGCGGGCGGCATGTGTTCAGCGGCGATGCCCTGTTCACCCGCTTCCAGCCGATCTGGGACCCGCGGTTGACCTGGGCCGGGGCGGTGGCGCAGCGCGCTCACCTGAACTTCTACCCGACGGCTGCAGGCGCCCCGGAACGAACCCACGTCCGCACGGTCACCACGCAGCGTCTGCTGAACCAGGCTTTCCTGACGCCCGGCGTGGTGCACGCCAGCGCCCTGGCGGGCGCGGCGTCATGGGGGAGCCGGACCGGCGCCTTTCTGCCGAGCCGCACGCTCAGCCAATGGCTGACGTCGGGCAGTGGCCTGGTGCTCAGCGAAGGGCTGGTGCTCAGCGAGGGTCTGGTCTTGAGCGAGGGGCTGGTGCTCAGCGAGGGTCTGGTGCTGAGCGAAGGCCTGGTGCTCAGCGAAGGCCTGGTCTTGAGCGAAGGGCTGGTGTTGAGCGAAGGCCTGGTGCTCAGCGAGTCGGGGCAGACCCGCGTGCGGGCCATGCACGACGCTGCGCTGCTGGGCGAACCCTGAGCCGGGCAGGCACGATGCAGGTCGGCATGCGCCGCCGCGGAGTCATTCGATGACCGTGCCCTGCCGCTTCACGATGACGCGGCAGATCGCGAAGCCCAGTGCGGCCGACAGGAAGGAGCCGGCCACCACGTAGGCGCCCGACGGCGCGCCGACGCGCCAGCCGTTGGCAGCGCAGACCAGCCCGGTGAGGCCGGCCACCGCGGTCACCAGGGCCAGCGGCTGGATGGCGCGCGACCAGGTTTCGTACAGGCCTTCGCCATAGCGCTGGTTGATCCAGTAACGCACCCGCACGAAGTCGAAGGGGTGCCCTTTCATCCAGAACGGCGAGCTGCCGAAGGCCAGCAGCGGCAGGGCCAGCTGGATCCAAGAATGCGGGGTCCAGGCGTGGGCCTGGGCCGTCTCGCCGGTCGAGAAGGCCAGCCCCTGGCGCACGGCATTGGCCAGCAGCAGCACCCACAGCACGCGGGCGAAGACGGACGGTTTCATCATGACGGGCGCGAAGCATAACCGCCCGCCGACGCCGCTACTGCGAGGGCGCCTCGCAGCAGGTGGCCGTGACCGAGACCTGGGCGAAGGGCGCGCTCGAGGTCAGCTCGCGCAGGGTGGCCGTGCCGCTGCGGATGCTGGCCGTCAACGCGCCGGTGGGCCCCGTGTTGCGCGCCGACACCCCCAGACTGCTGCCGGGGGCGGCCTGGATGCTGACCGACCACGGCAGCGTGGCCGTGAGCACCACGTCGCTGCCGTCGGCAGCCAGGTAGACGATCTCCGCGGCGATGGCACTGCCGCTGACGGCATAGGTCACGGCGACCGCCGTGGCGCCGCCGTCGACGGGGCCGAGCCCGGGGTTGCTGTCGGGCTGCCCCGAGTTCAGGATGGGCGTGCCGGCCGAACCGCCCCCGCCGCCGCAGGCACCGAGTGCCAGCGACAGCGCCAGCATCGCGCCCGTGCTCAGCGCCCGCAGGCCGGCTCTGCGCGGCCGAAAGATCTTGTTCGCTGCCATGTCCTTGTCCTTCCTGATCTGCCCCCATCGTCGCAGATTCGAGGGCCTCGTGGCCTGAACCGCCTCAAGCCGCCGTGTCGCCGGCCTGCAGCGCCCTGTGCATCAGCATCTCGTCGGGCAGCACCTCGAAGCGTTCGACCAGCGCCTGCGGGCCGGCGCTGAAGCCCAGGCACCGCAACAGGCCCGCCGAGCGGTAGTTGGCGCACTTCAGGATGGCCGCGAAGTGCGTCGCTCCGTGCTGCAGCGCCAGTTCGTCCAGCAGACCCGCCAGCGCCTCGCGGCCGATGCCCTGCCGCCAGTGGCGGCTGGCCAGTTCGTAGGCGACCAGGGCCAGGCCGTCTTCGCTCAGCACGGTGGCCTGCACGGTGCCGGCCAGGTCGCCACCGGGCAGCCGGATGACCCAGTTCAGCCACGCCTCGCTGCCGTCGGGCGAGCACCGCGACTCCAGCCGGCCGTAACGCTCGGCCAGCCAGGCCACCGAGGTCGGCGGTTCGTTCTCGAACTCGTAGATGGCCGGGTCGCTCAGCACCTCGAACATGGCCGGCGCGTGGGCCGCGACCTGGGGCTCCAGGCGCAGGCGGGCGGTGTCGAAGGGCCGCATCGGGGGCGCCGTCGGCCGGACCTCAGCGCCGCACGTCAGAGCCGCACGGCAAAGCGGCGCATCGGGCGCGGCAGCCATCGCGGGGCCAGGCGTGTCGGACGGGACATGGGCGTCTGCAGAAGTGAACGCGGAGGACAGTATGCAGGACGGTGGTGTCGCGGGTCGTTCGCCTCGCGTTGCGGCAAGACGCTCACGCGGCTTCTCAAAGCCCCCTGTCGCGCACCAGGATCGCCTTCTGGTCGTCGAAGCCCAGCGGCGCCGAAGTGTGTTCGTGCACGATGCGCGGCACGTGGCCGACCGTGCGCAGCACCCAGCTCAGGCGGTTCTGCATCGCCCGCAGCGGCTGGCCGTCGGCCGACTGCCCGGCATAGGTGACCACCGCGCTGACGGATGACAGGCCGTTGGCCGACCACACCGTCACGTCGTCGAAGCTGACCTTCACGCGTTCGCTGCCCAGGGAGGTGAACCAGCCTTCCACGGCACGCTGCCAGGCCTCGGCACCTTCGTAGGACCACACGCCCCAGGCGTCGAAGACGCGTGCGGCGGGGTCGTACAGGCGCATGAAGGCGTCGACGTCCTTCTTGAACACGGCGCTCTCGTACTGGCCGAGCAGGCGGGCGGTGTCCTTGTCGAGTTCAGCCATCATGGGCTCCTGTCGGGACGTGCAAGCATGCCACGCGGGTGGCGGGTCGACAGCCTCGCAAGTCGAAGCTCGTGCAGCTCGGGCGTCGCCTGCATCAGTAGTTCGACAGGCAGAAGCTGTTGCGGATGCCCGCGCAGACCAGGCCGCCGCAGCAACTGGCCCCCCTGGCACCGCAGGACTCGCCCTCCTTGGCGCACTGGGCCGGCTGGCCCGGCAAGCCGGTCGCGGTGGCAGCGGGGCGGGCCGGCGCCGTCTGGGCCGCCGCAGGAGACGTCTTGCCGGCGCTGTCGCCAGGCGTCGGGGACAAGGATTCCAGCATGCCGCAGGCCGTGAGCAGCAGCAGGGCACTCAAGGCCGCGCCGAGGCGGCCGAACTTCAGGAGGGCGGTCATGGGTGTCGAAAGGCGCGTTGCCGCAGGGCTCGCACCGGAGTGCGGAGCGATCATTGTGATGCGCCTTCAGAGCCAGCGGCCCACCTGCGCCTGATAGTCGCTGAAATCGCGGCCGAAGCGGCTCTGCAGCGCACGCTCTTCGGGCACGATCTGGAAGCGGCTGATGTAGGCCACGAAGGCCGGCAGGCCGACCAGGGCACTCAGACCGCCGAAGGCCAGGAAGCAGCCGACCAGCACCAGCGCGATGCCAGCGTACATGGGGTTGCGCGTGTGGCGGTAGATGCCGGTGGTGACCAGGACGGACGCCCGTTCCGGGTGCAGCGGGCTGACGGTCGTCCGCGCGCGCTTGAACTGCCGCACGCCCGCCAGGCTGACGCCGCCGCCCAACACGGCCACGGCCCCGCCCGTGAGCCAGGGCCAGGGCAGTTCGAATTCGACGATGGGCAGCCAGCGCGCCAGGGCCCACATCGCCGCCGCGACGAGCACGGCCACGACGGGGGGCGGAATGCGGTGGTCCAGCGTGGGCAGGGTGGTCATGACGATGCCGGCGGGGCCGGTCGGGTGTCTCGGAACCCATAGTCTGCAGTGCCCGTGCCGTCGCGCGGCAGGTCGTCGAAGCCGTCCACCCGAACAGCGCTTGCCGGGAGGGAGATCCACCGTTGACATCCAATGACTACGAAGTTACCGTGGCCCAAGTTTTGATCGATATCACAGCAGCATCATGATGACTATGTAGTCATCTGAAGGCTGCCTTCAAGAATCAAGGACGCTGGCGCGTCTGTCGATGTGCCAGGCCGCCTTCACAGGAGAAGTCATGGGCGACGGACAAGCGGCCGGCAAGCGGCGCAGCTTCTACGGGTGGGGTTTCGAGGAAGATGCCGTCGGTGCGCAGGAGATGGCCTGGTTCGAAAAGACCTGGTCGAAGCTGTTCCAGGTCGACCGCTTCGACGCCGCGCCGATGCCGGTGGAGTCCGAGATCGAACTGCGGGCCCCGCGCGTGTCCATCCCGCCGCCCCTGCGGGCCTTCTGCAGCAGCGACAAGTACGAGCGGCTGTTCCACAGCTATGGCCGTTCGGTGCACGACCTGGCCCGCATGATCCACCGGCGCGATTTCTCGAATCCGCCCGACGTCGTGGCCTACCCGCGCGATGAGGCCGACGTGGCTGCGGTGCTGGACTGGTGCGGGGCCAACGACCTGGCGGCCATTCCCTTCGGCGGCGGCTCCAGCGTCACGGGCGGCGTCAACCCCACCCGCAACGAACGCTACAGGGGCGTCGTCACCCTGGACCTGGCGCGCCTGAGCAAGGTGCTCGAGGTCGACACCACGTCTCAGGCCGCGCGCATCCAGGCCGGCGTGCTGGGGCCCGACATGGAACGCCAGCTCAAGCCCACGGGCCTGACGATGCGCTTCTTCCTGCAGGCCTGGGAGTTCTCTTCACTGGGCGGCTGGATCGCCACCCGCGCCGCCGGCCACTACGCCACCGCGTACACGCAGATCGACGACCACGTCGAGAGCCTGCGCGTGGTCACGCCTGCCGGGACGATGGCCACGCGCAGGCTGCCCACCTGCGGCGCCGGACCCAACCCCGACCGCCTGTTCCTGGGCTCCGAGGGTGCCTTCGGCATCATCACCGAGGCCTGGGTACGCCTGCACAAGAAGCCGACCCACCGCCTGGCCACGACCGTGCGATTCGGCAGCTACGAGAAGGCCGTGGAAGCCGTGCGCGTGATCAGCCAGTCGGGCCTGAACCCGGCCAACGCGCGGCTGCTGGAGCGCGACGAAGCCGCCTTCACCGAAGCCGGCGACGGCACCCACGACCTGCTCGTCCTGACCTTCGAATCGGGTGACCATCCCCTGCAGCCCTGGATGGACCGTGCGCTGGAGATCTGTGCCGACCACGGCGGCCAGTGGGACCGGCAGGCCCTGGAAGACGAGGGCTCGCAGCGCAAGGGCGCCGCCGGCAACTGGCGCGACAAGTTCCTGCGCGGGCCCTACCTGCGCCAGCACGCCATCGCGCGCGGCGTGATGCGCGACACCGTCGAGAGCTGCATCACCTGGGACCGCTACATGGCCTTCCAGGCCCACGTGAAGGAGCGCACGCTGGCTGCCATCCGCGAGGTGACCGGCCGCGCCGGCACCTGCACGGTGCGCTTCACGCACATCTACCCCGATGGACCGGCGCCCTACTTCACGTGGCATGCGCTGGGCGACAAGAGCCGGCTGGTGGAACAGTTCTGGGCCATCAAGGCCGCCGCCTCGCAGGCCATGATCGACGCCGGCGGCACCATCACGCACCACCACTCGCTGGGTCAGGACCACCGTACCTGGTACGACCAGGAACGCCCGCCCTTGTTCGCCGGCACCATCCGCGCCGTCAAGCAGCAGCTCGACCCGAAGTTCGTCATGAACCCCGGGATCCTGATCGATCCCTGACCCGCTGAAAGCCGCCCATGTCCAGCGCCCTTCACGGCATCCGGGTCCTCGATCTCAGTCGCATCCTGGCCGGCCCCTGGTGCACCCAGGTGCTGGCCGACCTGGGGGCCGAGGTGATCAAGGTCGAGCGTCCGGGCAGCGGCGACGACACTCGCGCCTGGGGACCTCCCTTCCTGAAGCGCGCCGATGGTGAAGACACCACCGACTCCGCCTACTTCGCCGCCACGAACCGCGGCAAGCAGTCCATCACGCTGGACATCGCCAGCCCCGAGGGCCAAGGCCTGGTGCGTGAGCTCGCGCGCCTGTGCGACGTGGTGGTGGAGAACTACAAGTTCGGCGACATGGCGCGCTACGGGCTGGACTACGAGTCGCTGTCGGCACTGAACCCGGGCCTGATCTACTGCTCGATCACCGGCTTCGGACAGACCGGCCCCTACCGCACCCGGGCCGGCTACGACTTCATGATCCAGGCCATGGGCGGGCTGATGAGCGTGACGGGTGAACGTGACGACCTGCCGGGCGGCGGCCCGCAGAAGTGCGGCGTCCCGATCGCCGACATGATGACCGGCATGTACTCCACCGTGGGCATCCTGGCGGCGCTGCGCGAGCGCGAGACCAGCGGCCGCGGCCAGCACCTGGACATGGCCTTGCTGGACGCGCAGGTGTCGTGGCTGGCCAACCACAACCTGAACTACCTGGTGTCGGGCCAGGTGCCCAAGCGCTGGGGCAATGCCCATCCCAATCTCACGCCGTACCAGAGCTTTCCCACCCTGGACGGCAACCTCATCCTGGCCATCGGCAACGACGGCCAGTTCCGCAGGTTCTGCGCCGTGGCCGGCCTGGACATCGCGGACGACCCGCGTTTCCTCAACAACAGCGCGCGCCTGGCCCACCGCCCGGCGCTGGTGGACCTGGTGGCCCGGGCCATGGCCGGGCGCACGACGGCCGACTGGATGCAGCGGCTGGAAGCGCAGGGCGTCCCCTGCGGGCCCATCAACACCATCGACCAGGTCTTTGCCGACCCCCAGGTCCAGGCCCGCGGCCTGCGCATGGATCTTCCGCATGCCGCGGCCGGCACGGTACCGCAGGTCGCCAACCCGATCAGGATGTCGCGCACGCCCATCCAGTACGGGTCCGCGCCGCCCGTGCTCGGTCAGCACACCCATGACGTGCTGGGCCGCCTGCTGGGCCTGGCACCTGAAGCCATCGAGTCCCTCGAGAACCGGGGCGTCATCTGACCAAACCCGGCACCCGCCCCCACCCACACACTGGAGACTGACCGATGAAACCCGCTTCGTTGATCACAGGCCTGGCCTGGCTGTTCACGGCCGCGCTGGCCGCACCCCTGGCCGCACAGGCCCAAGCCTGGCCCACCAAGCAACCCATCAAGTTCGTGGTGGTGTATCCCCCCGGCGGCGCTTCCGACGTGACGGCCAGACTGATCGGCAGCAAGCTGCAGGAATCCCTGGGGCAGTCCGTCATCATCGAGAACAGGCCCGGCGCCAACGGCATCATCGCGATGGAGCACGTGGCCAAGTCGGCACCCGATGGCTACACCTTGCTGATGGCCAACCTGGGGCCCAACGCGATCAACCCGGTCGTCTACAAGAAGCTGCCCTACGACGCCATCAAGGACTACGCGGCGATCACGTTGACCACCGTGGTGCCGCAGATCGTCGTGGTGTCGCCGACACTGCCCATCAAGACCATCCCGGAACTCATCGCCTACGTGAAGGCCAACCCCGGCAAGGCGACCTTCGCTTCGGCCGGCAACGGTGCGTCCAACCACCTCTCGGGCGAGCTGCTCAATGCGGTGGGCGGCGTGAAGATGCAGCACATCCCGTACAAGGGTGACGCACCTTCGCTGGTGGACGTGATGTCGGGCCAGGTCACGGTGGCCCTGCCCACCGCGGTGGCGGCGATGCAGCTGGTCAAGGGCGGCAAGCTGACGGCGCTGGCCGTCACCGGCAACAAGCGGCTGGCGTCGCTGCCCAATGTGCCCACCGTGGCCGAGACCTTCCCCGGTTTCGAGGCGGTATCCTGGGGTGGCGTGATGGCCACTGGCGGCACACCGCCCGACATCGTGGCAAGGCTCAACACCGAGATCAACCGCATCCTGAAGATGCCCGACGTGGCGGAAAAGCTCGAGGGTCTGGGCGCCGTGATCGTGGGCAGCACGCCTGAAGAGTTCGACAAGTACGTCAAGACCGAGATCGCCAAATGGGGAAAGGTCGCGCGGGACAACAACGTGACGCTGGATTGACCACGCCGCCGGCCCCTGCCGCGCCCGGCCGCGGCAGCGGCGCGCTGACCAGCCACGACGTGGCGCGACTGGCGCAGGTGTCGCAGGCCACGGTGTCGCGCGTCTTGCGGAAGGACCCGAAGGTCCGACCCGAGACCCGCGAGCGCGTGCTTCGCGTGCTGGCGGAAACGCGCTACGAACCCAATGCCGCGGCGCGCGCCTTCCGCACCAACCGCAGCGGCTCGATCGGTGTCGTGGTGGCCCGGCTGTCGTACCAGCTGTACCCGGCCATGCTCGAAGCCATCGGCTCGCAGCTGGCGCGGCTGGGGCAGCGCATGATCGTCTGGGACTCGGAGCACGGGGGCGACGCCGTGGCCAGCCGCGCGCTTCGCCAGGGCATCGTGGACGGCATGATCCTCACCGCGGCGACGCAGGAGTCGGAGTTCCTTCGCGAGGTCCCGGCCCAGAGCTTTCCGGTGGTCATGGTCAACCGCACCGTCGATGAATACGACTGCGACCAGGTCTCCAGCGACAACATCGACGGCGGGCGCCGGGTGGCCGAGTACCTGGTGGCCTGCGGCCGGCAGCGGATTGCGCTGATCGCCGGCATTCCACGCGCCAGCACCATCCGACACCGCGAACAAGGCTTCCGCGAGGCCCTGGCCGCGCTGGGCGTCGAGCTGCCCCCGCACTACGTCTACCGCTCCGAGACCTTTTCCCACGCCAGCGGCGTCCAGGCGGTGACCCGGCTGATGGAGCTGGCCTCGCCGCCCGATGCGATCTTCTGCGTCAACGATGTGCTGGCCATGGGGGCGATGGATGGCGCCCGTGTCCGCGGCGCGCGCCTGCCCGACGATCTGTGGCTGGTGGGCTACGACGACATCGAGATCGCGTCCTGGGGCGCCTACGACCTGACCACCGTGCGCCAGCCGATGGACCTGATGGTGGCGCAGACCATCGAGCTGCTGCTGGCCCGCATCGCAGACCGCGAGTCGCCGGCCCGCCATGTCTGCCTGCCCAACGAGCTGGTGATCCGCGGATCCACCGGCCGACATCCGCACCCCGCCCCCGGCCACGCGCCACCCAAGCCCCAACGCCAGGACCCTCGAGCATGACCACGCCTTCACGCCCGCTGCGAAGCAACTTCGAACCAGGCTCGCCCCGCTGGGCCGTGCGCCGGGCGCAATGGCGCGCGCTCGGACTGTCGGAAGCCGACCTGGACAAACCCAAGATCGCGGTGGTCAACACCTCGTCGGAGCTGTCGAGCTGCTTCAGCCACCTGGACGGCGTGTCTGCGCGCGTCAAGGCCGCCATCCGCGGCGCCGGCGCCCTCGCCTTCGAGGTGCGTACCGCAGCACCCAGCGACTTCGTCACCAGTGCCGGCCGCCAGGGCCGCTACATCCTGCCCAGCCGTGACCTGCTGGTCAACGACATCGAGGTGCAGGTCGAAGGTGCGCAGCTCGACGGCATGGTCTGCCTGGCATCGTGCGACAAGACCGCACCAGGGCAGATGATGGCCGCCGCGCGGCTGGACATTCCCACGCTGCTGGTGGCCTGCGGCTACCAGCCGCACGGCCGGCTGAACGGGCATGCCGTGGACATCGAGGAAGTCTACGAAAGCGTGGGCAAGGTGGGTGCCGGCCACATCACGCTGCAGCAGCTGACGCAGATGTGCGACGTGGCGGTGGGCGGCCCGGGCGTGTGCGCCGGCATGGGCACGGCCAACACCATGCACATCGCGGCCGAAGCGCTGGGCCTGGCGCTGCCCGGCAGCACGCCGGTGCTGGCCAACAGCGCAAGCATGTTCGAGTACGCCGAGGCTGCCGGCCGTCGCATCGTCGCCATGGTGGCCGAGGACCTGCGCCCCAGCGCCATCCTCACGCCCAAGGCCTTCGACAATGCCGTCATGGTGGGCCTGGCGCTGTCGGCTTCCATCAACCTGGTGCGTCACCTGCAGGCCGTGGCAGTGGAAGCTGGTTGTCCGGTCGACCTGTACGAGTTGTACGACCGCCTGGGCCCGCAGGTGCCCTTGCTGTGCTCCGTGCGCCCCAACGGCCCCACCCGCATCGAAGAGCTGGACGCGGCCGGCGGCGCGCGTGCGGTGATGAAGCGCCTGAACGGCCTCGTCCATCGAGATGCCCTGACCGTGACGGGCCGCACCTGGGGCGAGGAAATCGACGACGCACCGGAGCCGGGCGCCGCGGTGCGCACGGTGGCCGACCCCATCTCGCGCAAGCCTTCGGTGATCATCATGCGTGGCAACCTGGCGCCGGAGGGCTCGATCCTGAAGCTGGGCGACGCCAGCGCCCGGCAGTCGCGCTTCGAAGGGCGCGCCCTGGTCTTCCATACCCAGGACAGCGCGTTGCAGGCCCTGCGCGAAGGCCGACTGGTGCCCGGCACCGTGGCCGTGCTGAGCGGCATGGGCTGTCGCGGCGGCCCGGGCATGGCGCTGGCATCGGGCTTCGTCGCCGCGGTGGACGGCGCAGGCCTGAGCACGTCGGTGGCCGTCATCACCGACGGCCAGCTGTCGGGACTGAACCGCGGCATCGCCATCGGCCAGATCTCGCCCGAGGCAGCGATGGGCGGTGCGATCGGCCTGGTCGCCGACGGTGATGCCATCTGCATCGACATGGACGCGCACACCGTCAGGCTGGACATCAGCGACGCCGAACTGGCCGAGCGGCGCAGCCGGCAGGTGCCTCGCCCACCGGCGCACGAGATCGGCTGGCTGTCGATCTACGAACGCGTGGTGCAGCCGATGTCGCGCGGCGCCGTGCTGGTGCAGCGCGACGGCCCCAAGCCATGAAGGGCGCGACGCAAGGCGCCACGGTCACGGAGCCAGCCCGCCAGCTCCCCGTCGTGGCCGAACCCGACGTGCTGGTGGTGGGCGGCGGCCCGGCCGGCCTGGCCGCGGCCTGCGCCGCGGCGCGGGCCGGTGCCAGCACCCTGCTGGTGGAGGCCCATGGTTGCCTGGGCGGCACGCTGACGCTGGTGACCCTGGGCGGGTTCTGCGGCATCCACGCGGTGATCGACGAGCAACGGCTGGGCCGCGTGGTCGGTGGCTTGTGCCTGGAGCTGGAGGATCGACTGCTGGCCTGTGATGCGCTCCTGCCGCCACGCCGCCATGGCCGGATCGTGGGCGTGCCCTACGAATCGGCGTCGCTCAAGTGGGTGGCCGACGACCTGGCCGCGGCGCACGGCGTCCAGGTGCTGCTGCACCATGCAGCCGTGGCCGTCATCACCGACGAGCAGCGCGTGCAGGCCGTCATCGTCGAGAGCAAGGGCGGCCGGGCGGCCATCCGCGCCCGCGTGGTGGTGGACTGTTCCGGCGACGCCGACGTCGCCGCACGCGCCGGCGCCGGTTTCGAGCTGGGCGAGGCCGGCCAGACGCAGTATGGGTCGACCATGTTCCGCCTGGGCGGCGTGGACACCTTGCGTGCCGGCGCCTTGTCGCGCGCCGACATCCGAGACTGCCTGGAACGTGCGGTGGCCGACGGACATGCCCTGCCCCGCACCGCCACCGGTGTTCACCTGAATCCCTTGCCGGGCGTGGTCCACCTCAACGTGACCAAGCTGGGCGACCCGGATGGCGACCCCTTCAACCTGGTCGACCCCGTCGCGCTCGGAGACGCCGAACGTGAAGGCCGGCGCCAGGTGCGCCTGTACGCAGAGGTGTTCCGTCGTTACGTGCCGGGCTTCGAGCAGGCACGCGTGATCGACATCGGCGCCCGTGTCGGGGTGCGGGAAACACGCCTGGTGCATGGCGACCAGGTGCTGACGGAAGCCCATGTGCGGGCCGGCATCAGGCCCCCCGACGGCATCGCCTGCTCTTCCTGGCCGCTGGAGACGCATGGGCGGGGGCGCGACACCCAGTGGGACTTCCTGCCCGACGGTCGGTGCTACGGCATTCCCTATGGTTGCCTGGTGGTCAAGGGCTTCGACAACCTGCTGGTCGCCGGGCGCAACCTGTCTGCTACCCACGCGGCACAAGCTTCGGTGCGCGTGGCCGGGCCCTGCATGGCGATGGGCGAAGCGGCCGGTACCGCAGCGGCGGCCAGCCTGAGTGCGGGCGATGACGTCAGAGCCGTGGACGTGACCGCCCTGCGCGCCACGCTGCAGCGGCATGGAGCGATCCTCGATCCGGAGTGGGCGGTCTGATCCCGGCCCGTCAGGAAAGCTGACCCAGCCGCCGCTGTCGGTCTTCTGGGTCGGCGAGTCCTGGCTGATGAGAGGCAGGCTAGGCTGCGAGCAGAAGGACGGCAAGGGTGATCAGCACGGGTTTCGTCGAGGGGGCCAGGCGTTCGGCAGAAGGTCGGCGAAAGGGCCAGTGCCCCTTTGTCGTCAAGCCGCCGTGTCGGCCTCCTTGACACCGCCACGGCGCTGACGGAGCGCCCACACGACGATCGTTGCCAGCACCCCGCCCAGCGCCACGACATAGCTCAGGGTGAACACGCCGAACTTCAGCGCTGCGAACGAAGAGTAGGCCAGGGCCAGCGCGGGCT
>LNFM01008753.1_pt1 | contig 15116 bp, 13 predicted proteins | sample 596031 | NCBI WGS metagenome assembly LNFM01 (sample SAMN04254537, study PRJNA301005) | activated carbon metagenome | isolation source: dual media filters at the Ann Arbor, Michigan drinking water treatment plant | place: USA: Ann Arbor | reverse complement strand
CGAAGGGCGTGACGTTGACGATGATGCCGCAGCGCGCATAGGTGCTCTTGCCCAGGCAGATCGTCAGCACGTTGCGCGGGATGCGGAAGTACTCCAGCGTGCGCGCCAGCGCAAAGCTGTTGGGCGGGATGATGCAGACGTCCTGGTTGATGTCGACGAAGCTGCGCTCATCGAAGTTCTTCGGGTCGACCACCGTGCTGTAGATATTGGTGAAGACCTTGAACTCCGGCGCGCAGCGGATGTCGTACCCATAGCTGCTGGTGCCGTAGCTGACGATGCGCTTCATCTCGCCGTTGGCGTCGGCAGCCGTGCGCACCTGGCCGGGCTCGAAGGGCTCGATCATCCCGTGCTCTTCGGCCATGCGCCGTATCCACCTGTCGCTCTTGATCGTCATGCGCCTCCCGTCGTTTTGCACACTTCCCGTTGCGCATGATTCTAGGAGCCTGCGCTAGCATGGCTTCGTGCCGGCCCACCCCAGGAGATCCACCATGGCCACGCCCTTCCGCAGCGCGCTGCAGCTGCTGACGCAGTACGCGGCCTACCACCGCGACCGGCGCAACATCGCCACGCACTTCGTCGGCGTGCCGATGATCATGTTCGGCGCGCTGGTGCTGCTGGCGCGCCCGACTTTCGAGCTCGGCGGTTTGACGCTCACCCCGGCGGCACTGGCGCTGGCGCTGGTGCTGCCCTGGACGCTGAGCCGCGGCGCGCTGGCCCTGGGCAGCCTGACGGCCGCCGTGTGGCTGGCGCTCGCCGTTCTGGCGCACCTGATCGCCGGCGCCACTGGCCAGGGCGCGGCCTGGGGCCTGGGCTTCTTCGCCGTCGGCTGGCTGATCCAGTTCATCGGCCATTACTACGAAGGCCGCAAGCCCGCCTTCGTCGACGACCTGGTGGGTCTGTTCGTGGCGCCGATGTTCGTGCTGCTGGAAGGGCTGGCGCCGCTGGGGATGTTCCGCGGCCTGATGACCGAGGTGGAGCGCCGCGCCGGCCCCACGGTATTGCGCGACCTGGCGCACCCGGCCACGCGTTGAGCCGCTGAGCGGCAGGCACGAGCCTCAGGCCAGCAGGGCCAGCAGTTCGTCCGCCGCACGCGCCACCTGCGCGGCGCTCACGTCCAGGTGCGTCACCGCACGCACGGTGCGCGTGGCAAAGGCGTTGAGCAGCACTCCACGCGCGCGCGCCAGCGCCACGAAGCCTGCGGCATCGGGCGCACCTTCGGCGAGATGGAAGACGACGATGTTGGTCTGCACCGTCGCCAGGTCCAGGCGGACTTTTGCAGTGCTGGCAAGCGCCTCGGCCAGCACGCGGGCGTGCCGGTGGTCTTCGGCCAGGCGCGCACGGTGGTGGTCCAGCCCGTGCAGCGCAGCGGCGGCGTAGAAACCGGTCTGGCGCATCGCGCCGCCGAGCATGCGGCGGTGGCGGTTGGCCGCGGCGATCAGTTCACGCCGGCCGGCCAGCAAGGAGCCCCCCGGTGCGCCCAGGCCTTTCGAGAACGCCACGGCGACGAGGTCGAAGGGCGCAGCCAGTTCGGCCTCGCTGCGGCCGCTGGCCAATGCGGCGTTCCACAGTCGCGCACCGTCGAGGAAGCTCGCGATGCCACGCGCACGCGCCGCGGCGCAGATGCGTTCGGCCTCGGCCTGCGGAAAGACGACGCCGCCGCCGCGGTTGTGCGTGTTCTCGATCTGCACCACCGTGGTGGGTGGAAACACCGGCAGGCCGCGTGGCTTGATGGCGGCCTCGAAGTCGGCACAGGTGTAGAGACCACCCTGCCCCACCTCGACGAGCTGCACGCCGGCGTTGGCCGCCGCGCCGCCGGTTTCGTGCCAGCCGGCGTGGGCCTCGCGGCTGGTGACCACCTCGTCGCCTGGCCGCGCCAGCACACGCAGCGCCACCTGGTTGGCCATCGTGCCCGAGGGCAGCCACAGCGCCGCTTCCTTGCCCAGCAGTGCCGCGCAGCGGTCCTGCAGCTGCGTGGTCAGCGGGTCTTCGCCGTACTGGTCGTCGCCGACGGGAGCCGCGGCGATGGCCTCGCGCATGGCGGCCGTGGGTCGGGTGACGGTGTCGGAACGGAGGTCGATGGCGGGCGTGGTGTTCATGCCCGTGATGCTAGTCTGCCGCACTGGGGCTGCTGGACGGCCAGGGCATCTCGCCCTTGAGGAACTGCGCGGCCTCGTGCGGCAGCGCGTCGGCGAAAAACCGGTCGACCGGCAGATCGACGACAAGACGTCCGGCTTCCAGGTAGGCCACGCGAGTGCTCAGGCGTTTGGCCTGGCCCAGGTTGTGGGTGCTCATCACCACTGTCGTGCCCTCTTCCGCGATCTCGGCGATGAGGCGCTCGACCTCGCGCTTGGCGCTGGGGTCCAGACTGGCGGTCGGCTCGTCCAGCAGCAGCAGGTCGGGCCGCAGCGCCCAGGCGCGTGCCAGCGCCAGGCGCTGCTGCTGCCCGCCCGACAGGGCCTGGGCCGACCGGCGCTCCAGCCCGGTGAGCCCCACGCGCTGCAGCGCCTGCGCGCAGCGTGCGGCACGCTCGGCCCGCGGCACCTTGCGCAGCCACAGCGACAGCATCATGTTCGCGCGCACCGACAGGCTCAGCAGGAAGGGCCGCTGGAACAGCATGGCCACCACCGGCGGTGCCGCGGACCCGGCGCCATGCACTTCACGCCGACCCTGGCAAGGCAGCAGCCCATGCAACAGCCGCAGCAGCGTCGTCTTGCCCGAACCGTTGGCGCCCACCAGCGCCAGGCGGTCGCCGCGATGCACGCACAGGTCCAGCGGCCGCAGCGCCTGCACGTTGCCGAAGTTCACCGCGGCTCCGCTCAGGCTCACCAGCGGCGTGATCAGGCCCGTGTCGGCCTTCATGCGTAAGCCGGGTCCATACGCACGCTGCGGCCCCGCACGGCAGCGATGCCCAGGTTGATGATCCCGACCACGCCCAGCAGCACCGCACCCAGCGCCAGCGCCAGCGGCAGGTCACCCTTGCTCGTTTCCAGCGCGATGGCCGTGGTCATCACGCGGGTCAAGCCGTCGATGTTGCCGCCGACGATCATCACCGCGCCCACTTCCGAAATGGCGCGGCCGAAGGCCGTGAGCACGACCGTCAACACCGCCATGCGCGCGTGCAGCAGCAGCAGCACCGCCGCCTGCACCGGGCCGGCGCCCAGCGAGCGCAGCTGGTCACCGCCTTCGTGCAGCGCGTCCAGCACCAGCTGGCGCGACAGCGCGGCGATCAGCGGCACGACGAGGATGCTCTGCGCGATGACCATCGCGGTAGGCGTGAACAGGATGCCCCAGCTGCCCAACGGCCCGGCGCGCGACAGCAGCAGGTAGACCAGCAGCCCGACCACGACCGACGGCAGGCCCAGCAAGGTGTTGACGCCCCAGACCAGCACCGACCGGCCCGGAAAGCGCGCCACCGCCAACGTGGCGCCCAGCGCCAGCCCCGTCACGGCACCCAGCAGGCAGGCGGTGGCACTGACGCGCAGCGACAGCGCGACGATCTGCAGCAGCGCGGCATCGGCGTCGGCAATGAGCTGCAGGGCCAGCCACAGGCTGTCGGACAGGGTGTTCATGGACGTGAGGGTGGTGCGGGCGTGCGGCGCAACCCCGCAGGGAGCCGGGGATTCTGCCGCGCCGTGGCGGGTGCGACGATATGCACGGACTTGCCTAGGCGCATGCGCCGCCGGGACGGGCGGCCTCCGCGAGGCAGAATCAAGGCGACGCGGCTGCCGCCGGGCGGCGCGAGCGCCGGCCGCAAGCCGCCACTGTGCACCCACGGCGGGTGCGGGAAACACCGATGACCGAACTTGCCGAGTCGCCACTGACTGCCGGGGACCGCAACCTCAGCGTGGACGAGGCGCGCGCCGCCATCGCCGCTGCGCTGCAGCCCATCACCGAAACACAAAGCGTGGCACTGGCTCACGCCCTGGGCCGCGTGCTGGCCGCGGACGTGGTCTCGCCCATCGACGTGCCGGCGCACGACAACTCGGCGATGGACGGCTACGCCTTTCGCGGCAGTGACCTGCAGCCGGCGGGTCTGACCACCCTGAACTCGGTGGGCACGCTGTTCGCCGGTGCCCCCTGGGCCGGCAGCGTCGCGGCCGGCGAGTGCCTGCGTATCATGACCGGCGCCGTGATGCCCGCGGGGCTGGACACCGTGGTGCCGCTGGAGCTGTGCCGCGTTGAAGGCGGCAGCGTGCAGATCGAGCCCGGCGTGATCCGAACCGGTGACAACCGCCGTCGGCGCGGCGAGGACCTCGCCGCCGGCCGCCCGGCCTTGCAGGCCGGGCGTGTGCTGAAGCCTGCCGACCTGGGCCTCATCGCCTCGCTGGGCATCGCCGACGTGAACGTGCAACGGCGGCTGCGGGTGGCGTTGTTCTCGACCGGCGACGAGCTGCGCACGTTGGGGCAGCCGCTGGACGCGGGCAGCGTTTACGACAGCAACCGCTACAGCCTCATGGGCGCACTGCAGCGCCTGGGCATGGAGGTGATCGACCTCGGGCTCGTGCATGACGACCCGGCGGCACTGCAGGCCACACTGGAAACCGCCGTGGCGCAGGCCGACGTCGTGCTGACCAGCGGTGGCGTGAGCATGGGCGACGCCGACCACACCCGCGAGGTGCTGGCGCGGTTGGGCGAGGTGGCGTTCTGGAAGGTGGCCATGCGGCCTGGCCGGCCCTTCGCCTTCGGCCCACTGTCTCGCACAGGTACCGCAGTGCCGTGCTGGCTGTTTGCGCTGCCGGGCAACCCGGTGGCCGCGCTCGTCACCTTCTACGCCTTCGCGCGCGAGGCGCTGCTGCAGTTGGCGGGGGCGACGCCGCAGCCGCTGCCGGTGCTGCAGGCGCGTTGCGCCGCCGCGCTGCGCAAACGGCCCGGTCGCACCGAGTTCCAGCGCGGCATCGTCGAGCCGGCTGCCGACGGCGGCTGGCAGGTGCGGCTCACGGGTTCGCAGGGCGCAGGCGTGCTGCGCAGCATGAGCGAGGCGAACGCGCTGGTCGTGCTGGGCCACGCGCAGGGCTCGGTGGCCGAGGGCGGCCTCGTCGACGTCTGGTTGTTCGACGGCCTCGTGTGACCGTCGTCTGCGCCGACTTCTAGCCGGCGACGACCCGTACCGCGGCGCGCTGCGGCTCGGGTTCCGAGTCGAAGCGCTCGGCGCCCGTGTAGCAGAGGAAATGGCGGTTCGCGGCGCGGCCGAAGAGCGTCATGCCCAGGCGCGAAGCCAGTTCATGGCCCATGGCCGTGACGCCGTTGCGCGAGACGATGATGGGTACGCCCATCTGTGCGCCCTTCATCACCATTTCACTGGTCAGCCGGCCCGTCGTGTAGAAGGCCTTGTCGGCACCGTCCACGCCATGCAGGCCCATCCAGCCGGCGATGGTGTCGATGGCGTTGTGACGGCCCACGTCCTCCACGAAGTACAGCATCTCGCTGCCCTGCGGCTGCAACTCGAACAGCGCGCAACCGTGCACCGAGCCGGCCTTGCGGTGGATGCTTTCCTGCTGGCGCATCGTCTCGAGCATGCGATGCAGCGTGGTTTGGCGGATGCGTGCCGTGGCGGCGTCGGGCAGCGTCACGGTGTGCAGCTGCGTCATGGCGTCGCCGAACACCGTCCCCTGCCCGCAGCCGGTGGTGACGACACGCGTGGCGGTCTTGGCGTCCAGATCGGACACGCCATGATGGGTGCGCACCGCCGCCGCACCAACGTCCCAATCGACGGTGATCGACTCGACTTCCTGCACGCTGGCGATGAGCCGCTGGTTGCACAGGTAGCCCAGCACCAGCAATTCCGGGCACTGTCCCAGCGTCATCAGTGTGACCAGCTCGCGCTTGTCGAGGAAGATGGTGAGCGGGCGCTCGGCCGGAATATGGATGCTGCGGCGCTCGCCGTACTCGTCGAGGATCTGGATTTCGCGCAGCAACTCGCACTGCGCCGCCGTCAGGCGCGGCGCGCCAGGCACGTGCGCCCGCGGCGGCGCCGTGGGCGCCGGCGTCAAGGCATGCGTTTCAGAGTGCACCGACATGGCGTGCCGGCGCGGCCGTCACTTCTTCGGCGCGGCGGGCGCGGCGGCGGGTGCTGGCGTGGGCGCAGGCGCAGGCGCCGCAGCCGCCACGGTGGGCGCAGCCGGCGTGTAGACGAAGGCACCAGGGTCGGCGCATGGCGCTGTGGCCACCGGCGGCTTGGCCTCCTTGCCTGCCTTCTTGGCATTGGCGTAGTAGGCCGCTGCCGTGGCGTCCATCGACTTGCAGAGCTTGTAGGCCTCGACCTTGCCGCCGTGTGCGGCCTTGGCCGCGGCTTCCGCCGCCTTGGCCTTGGCTTCGTCGCTGGGCGGGGGCAGTTTGGCCGACGCCGTGGACAGGGCAAACATCGAGCCGCAGATCAGCGCGGCGAGCATGACGGGGGTCTTGTTCTTCAACACGGTGCGGATCTCCACAATTCGTTGCGCGCTGCTCAGGCTCGGGTCGATGCCGGGGCCATGCCGGGGGGCTGGGAACCCGAACGCAACGCGGGAATCTTGCCGGCCTTCACGTCGTCATGCCACATCTCGTGGTGTTCCTGGGCCCAGCTTTCGTCGACGTAGCCGGTCTTCATGGCATTCATGGCGCCCGGAATGCCCAAGGTGCCCATGTAGATGTGGCCGATGAACAGCGCCATCATCAACATCGAAGCCACGCCGTGCACGATGTGGCTGACCTGCATGCCGCCACGCGTCTCGCCGAAGCCAGGCACGAGGCCGTCCAGCACCAGGCCCGAAGCGACGACGAGCAGGCCGAGGACGATGCCGCCCACCCAGAACACGATCTTCTCGCCAGCGTTGAACTTGTGCGACGGCACGTGGTGTTTGCCGAACAGGCCACCACCCTTCATCAGCCAGCCCAGGTCACCAGCGCGCGGCAGGTTGTCGGCCAGGTACTTGACGGCGAAGAGCACCAGCGACACCGCGAACAGCGGGCCGACGAAGTTGTGCGCCGTCTTCAGCGCAAAGCTCAGCCAACCGAAGAGCGTGCCACCCAGCACCGGCAACATGAAGTACTTGCCGAAGGCCAACACGATGCCCGAGATGGCGAGCACCGAAAAGGTTATGGCCGTCGACCAGTGCAGCACACGCTCGTAGGGCGTGAAGCGCTCGATCTTGCGCCCAGTGTCCTTGGGCTGGCTGCCGAACGGACCCTTGGTGAAGTAGACCAGCGCCAGCGTGGCCACGGCGATGAGCAGCAGCGAACCGCCGTAGGGAATGATCCAGTTGTTGCGGATCTGTCGCCAGGCTTCGCCGGCGGTGGTGTAGTCCGTGCCGGGGTACTGGGTGAAGGATTGGATCAGCACCCCCATCTCGGGGCCAGGCAGGTTGCTCGTGCCGGGCTGCAAACCGCTGTCACGCACAGCCCGCCAGACCGGCGCGTTGTTGCCGGGCTGGGTCTTCGCGCGTTGCGCCGCATTTTCATCTGCCGAGGGCTCGGCCGGAGCCACGAATCCCGGCGGCGCGCCCGTGGCGGCAACCGCCGGTGTGGCCGGCGCTGCCTGCTGGGCAAAGCCGAACCCGGCCGATCCCAGTGTCAGCGCAAAGGCCAGCACCAGTTGCTTCATCGAGCCTGTCATGAGTGCTCCTTGATCTCTTGCCAGGGCATCAGTTGCCCGCGCTGCGCACGTACTCGTTCTGGCCCGATTGCGTGCGGTTGCGCATGTGCTCTTCCCAACTCGTCGCGTCGCCGGCTTTCCAACCGGGGTCGGCGTAAGGGCTGCCAGCCGTCCCCTTGTAAGCAGACTCGCCGACCGTCCGCGTGCCGACGGTCTGGGGTTTCTCAGCGCACGCGGACAGAGCGACCAACAGAGCCAGCCCGCCCGCCATCCAGAGCGATTTCATGATTTCGTCGCCTTCGGTGCACTGCCGCCTGGAGTCGGTTTGCCGTAGGCCGTGCCCCAGCCCCAGACCTCGCTGCCCTTGTTGCGCGTCATCACGCGAGTGCGGAAGATGTCGGCGACGATGTCGCCGTCACCGCCCAGCAGGGCTTTGGTAGAGCACATCTCGGCACAGGCCGGCAGCTTGCCTTCCGCCAAGCGGTTCCGACCGTACTTGTCGTTCTCCGCCGCGCTTCCGCTGGCTTCCGGGCCCCCTGCGCAGAAGGTGCACTTGTCCATCTTGCCGCGCATGCCGAAGGTGCCGCTGCTCGGAAACTGGGGCGCGCCGAACGGGCAGGCATAGCTGCAGTAGCCGCAGCCGATGCAGGTGTCCTTGTCGTGCAACACCACGCCTTCCGACGTGCGGTAGAAGCAGTCGACCGGACAAACCGCCATGCACGGCGCATCGGAGCAGTGCATGCACGCCACGGAGATGCTGCGCTCGCCCGGCACACCGTCGTTCAGGGTGACGACACGCCGGCGGTTGACACCCCAGGGCACGGCGTGCTCGGCCTTGCAGGCCGTGACACAACCGTTGCACTCGATGCAACGCTCGGCGTCACATATGAACTTCATTCTGGCCATCGTGTGCTCCTCAGGCTGCCTTCTCGATCTGGCAGACCGACGTCTTCGTCTCCTGCATGTTGGTCACCGGGTCGTAACCGTAGGTGCCAGCGGTGTTGCACGACTCGCCCTTGATGATGGGTGCCGCACCTTCCGGGTAGTACTTGGAGATGTCCTCACCCTGCCAGAGGCCGGCGAAGTGCATCGGCAGGAACACCGTCGTCCGATCCACCCGCTCCGTGACCTGCGCCTTGACCTTCAGGCGCACGCCAGTGGGCGTCTTCACCCACACCCATTCACCGTTGCGGATGCCGCGGTCATTGGCGGTTGCCGGATTGATCTCGACGAACATGTCCTGCTGCAGCTCGGCCAGATACGGGTTGGAACGCGTTTCGTCGCCCCCGCCCTCGTATTCGACCAGGCGGCCGCTGGTCATGATCAGCGGGAAGTCCTTGACGATGTCCTTGTTCTTGTCCTGCAGCGACTTGTAGAGCACCGGCAGGCGCCAGCCCGTGCGCCGGTCGTCGTGCGTCGGGTACTGGGCCACCAGTTCGGGCCGCGTCGAATAGATCGGTTCGCGGTGCTGCGGGATCGGATCGGGGAAGTTCCACACCACGGCGCGCGCCTTGGCGTTGCCGAAGGGATGGCAGCCGTGCGCCATGGTCACGCGCTGGATGCCGCCGGAGAGGTCGGTCTTCCAGTTCTTGCCCTCGGCGGCCTTCTTCTCGGCTTCCGTCAAATCGTCCCACCAGCCCAGCTTCTTCAGCAGGATGTGGTCGAACTCGGGGTAGCCGGTGGTGATCTCGGAGCCCTTGCTGTACGACCCGTCTTCCGCCAGCAGCGACGTGCCGTCACGCTCGACACCGAAGTTGGCGCGGAAGTTGCCGCCACCGTCCATGACGTGCTTGGAGGTGTCGTACAAGTTGGGCGACCCCGGGTGCTTGAGCTCGGGGGTGCCGAAACACGGCCAAGGCAGGCCGTAGTAGTCACCGTCGAGCTTGTAGCCGGTTTCCTTGTCAATGCCACCCTTGGCGCGCAGCGTGTTCACGTCGAAGACGTGCATGTTGCGCATGTGGGCCTTCAGGCGCTCGGGGCTCTGGCCCGTCATGCCGATGGTCCACACGGCGCGGTTCCATTCACGCGTGATGCTCTCGGGCAGGGGCTCGTCCATGCCCTTGACCTTCTGGAACTCGTAGTTCTTGGTCAGCTCCTTGGCAAAACCGAGCTTCTCGGCCAGTTGGTACATGATCATGTGATCCGAGCGCGACTCGAACAGCGGCTCGATGACCTTCTCGCGCCACTGCATCGAGCGGTTGCTCGCCGTCAGCGAACCCGAAGTCTCGAACTGCGTACAAGCCGGCAACAGGTAGACCGCCCGGTTGGCGTTCAGGTCCTCGGCCTTGCCCGGCATCGCGGCCATCGCGGCCGTGGCGGACGGGAAGGGATCGATGACGACCAGCAGGTCGAGCTTGTCCATGGCCCGTTTCATGTCGGGGCCGCGGGTCTGCGAGTTGGGCGCGTGGCCCCAGTAGAACAGGCCGCGCAGGTTGCTCGGCTGGTCGATGACCTCGTTCTTCTCGAGGACGCCGTCGAACCAGCGCGACACCGTCATGCCGGGCTTGCTGAGCATGCCCGGCGCGTAGCGCCCCTTGATCCATTCGAAGTCGACACCCCACACGGTGGCGTAGTGCTTGAAAGAGCCCTCGGCCAAGCCGTAGTAGCCCGGCAGCGAATCGGGGTTCGGCCCGATGTCGGTGCAGCCCTGCACGTTGTCGTGCCCGCGGAAGATGTTGGCCCCGCCACCCGACTTGCCGACGTTGCCCAGCGCCAACTGCAGCAGGCACGAGGCCCGCACCATCGCGTTGCCGATGGTGTGCTGCGTCTGGCCCTGACACCAGACGATGGTGCCAGGCCGGTTCTCGTTCATGATGGTGGCGATCTTCAGACAGGTGGCCTCGTCGACCCCCGTCACCGCCAGCACCTTGTCGGGCGTCCACTTCGCCAGCACGTCTTCACGCACCTTGTCCATGCCCCAGACACGGTCGTTGATGTACTGCTTGTCTTCCCACCCGTTCTTGAAGATGTGATACAGCACGCCGAACAGGAAGGCGATGTCCGAACCCGAGCGGATCCGGACGAACTCGTCTGCCTTGGCTGCCGTGCGGGTGAACCGGGGGTCCACCACGATCATCTTCGAGCCCTTCTCCTTCGCGTGCAGCATGTGAAGCATCGAGACCGGATGGGCCTCTGCCGCGTTGGAGCCGATGTACAACGCAGCCTTCGAGTTCTGCATGTCGTTGTACGAGTTTGTCATCGCACCGTAACCCCACGTATTCGCCACACCGGCGACAGTAGTGGAGTGGCATATTCGTGCCTGGTGATCGCAGTTGTTGGTCCCCCAGAGGGTCACCCACTTCCTGAGCAGGAAGCACTGCTCGTTGTTCTGCTTTGACGACCCGACGATGAAGACGGAATCGGGGCCGCTTTGCTCACGCAGCTCCAGCATCTTCTTGCTGATCTCGTCCAGGGCCACGTCCCAGCTGATGCGCTGGTACTTGCCGTTGACGAGCTTCATCGGGTACTTGAGGCGGAACTCGCCGTGCCCGTGTTCACGCACCGAAGCGCCCTTGGCGCAATGCGCACCCAGGTTCAGCGGCGAGTCGAACACCGGCTCTTGACGAACCCAGACGCCGTTTTCGACGTAGGCGTCGATCGCGCAGCCCACCGAGCAGTGGCCGCACACCGTGCGCTTGACGACGACCTTGGAGCCGCCCTCGGTAGCGGCGGCAGGGCCGGCCGCCTCGGCCTTGCGCACGAGCGTCAGCTGGCTGGCCGCGAGGCCCGCGCCAACACCCATGCCCGACCGGCGCAGGAATGCGCGGCGGTCCATCGTGGGTATGGCGCGGGATACACCGCGCGCCAGGCTGCCAACGAGGGCGCTGGGCGATGCGCCCCCGCTTCCCGCTGACCGTTTGGTCAATAGCATGTTGCCTCCTACTTCAAGCGACTGAGGTCAGACGCGGGCTGTCCGGTAGTACTGCGCCACGTGTTCCGTGAGGCGATACCCGGGACTCTCGGTGGACGGCGCCTGGGCGACCTTGTCCGTTGCTGGGGTGGTGCCGGCCTGGCGGCCCGGCAGGATGGCGGCGGCGGCCGCAAGGGCACCGACGGTGCCCGCACCCGCGAGCATGGTGCGGCGGGCCAGGGGCTGCTGATCTTGGCGTTTCATGGCAACTTCCTCTTCAGGCGGTGCAGCCCGATGCGGGTGCACACGGAAAATCGACTCACATAACCGCCTAAATGGCCGGCACGTGAACCCTTCACTCTCAAGGCGCATGAGCACAACATCTGTGCTTCGATCAGCGTCTGGCGGGAGGGTTGTAAACAGCCGCACCCTGTTGGGGATTGATCCACCGCAACCACCTGTGCCTTGATATGAAAAGACTACCATAAGGCTTCTTCGAACTCGACTCGGTTTTCCCCGGTGATTGTCGGTACTGCAGGTCACATAGACCATGGAAAGACCTCGCTCGTCAAGGCACTGACGGGCATAGACGCCGACCGCCTCAAGGAGGAGAAAGCCAGAGGCATCACTATCGACCTGGGCTTTGCCTACAAGCCTCTGGCCGACGGCGGTGTGCTGGGCTTCGTCGACGTGCCCGGACACGAGCGTCTGGTGCGCAACATGCTGGCCGGCGCCACCGGCATAGACCATGTCCTGCTCGTGGTGGCTGCCGACGACGGCCCGATGCCGCAGACACGCGAGCACCTCGCCATCCTCGACCTGCTGGGCCTGTCGCACGGCGCGGTGGTGCTGACGAAGTGCGACCTGGTCACACCCGAGAGGCTGGCCGCGGCGCACGCCGAGGTCGAGGCGCTCCTGCAACCCACCGGGCTGGCCGGCGCACGGATCTTCCCGGTGTCCAACCTCACGGGCCAGGGCCTGTCCGAACTCGAGCAGCACCTGCTGGACGCTCAGGGCCGCCAGACCCGTACGCGCGACGAAGGCGGCTTTCGCCTCGCCGTCGACCGCTGCTTCTCGCTGCCCGGCATCGGCACGGTGGTGACGGGCACGGCGGTATCGGGCCAGGTCGCCGTCGGCGATCGCCTGCTGGTTTCACCGCGCAAGCTGCCGGTGCGCGTGCGCGGGCTGCACGCACAGAACCGCGAGGCCGGCGAGGGCCTCGCGGGGCAACGCCTGGCGCTCAACCTGACGGCCGCGGGGCTGGAGAAGAGCGACATCTCGCGCGGCGACTGGATCGTTGCCGAAAGCGTGCATTCGGTCACGCGCCGTATCGATGCCCGCATCCGCCTGCTGCGCAGCGAAGCGCGTGACCTGGCGCACTGGACGCCGGTGCACCTGCACCTGGGGGCCTGCGACGTCGGTGCCCGCGTGGTGCTGCTGGAGGGCCCGACCCTGGCCCCGGGCGGCAGCGCGCGAGTGCAGCTGGAACTCGACCGCGACATCGCCGCCTGGCATGGCGACCGCTTCATCCTGCGCGACCAGTCGGCCACGCGCACGCTGGGCGGTGGCATCGTGCTCGATCCCTTTGCCAGCGCCACCCTGCGCCGCAAGCCCGTGCGCATGGCAGCGCTGTCGGCGCTGGACGCGCCGACCGCCGAACAGGCGCTGCGGTCCACGCTGGCGCTGCAGCCCGCGATGGGCGTCGACATCGAGCCCTTCTTCGTCGCCTGGAACCTGTTGCCCGAACAGCGCCAGGCCGTGCTGCAGTCGGTGGCGCACCGCGCACTGCCCGATGGCAGCAGCACCCGCCTGTTTGCGCCGGGCCAGCTCGAAGCGGTGGCCGACGCGCTGACCGCCACGCTCGTCGACTATCACCAGCAACACCCCGACAGCCCCGGCATGATGCCCGAGCTGTTGCAGCGCCAGCTGCCGGGCAAGCCGCGTGTGCTGGTGTTCGGCCAGGTGCTGCGTGAACTGCTCGGCAGCGGCCGCGTGCAGCGCGCCGGGCCTTACCTGCGCCTGTCCGGCCATGAAGTTGCGCTGCCCCCCAACGAGCAGAAGCTCTGGGAGCGGCTGCGCCCCTGGCTGGACGAGGGCGGCATCCATCCGCCCAAGATCAGCGACATGCTGGCGCGCGACCGCAGCCTGCACCGCGACCACGTGCTGCGGCTGCTGAAGAAGCTGGCGCGCTTCGGCAAGGTCTACGCCATCGGCGAGGAGTACTTCGTGCAGGCTCAGCACGTCTGCGCGCTGGCCCAGGCGGCGCAGAAGCTCGCCCGGGCCGACCCTCAGAAGCGCCTCAACGTGAAGGATCTGCGAGAATCCCTCGGCTTGAGCCGTCATCTGTCCCTGCCGCTGGTCGAGTTCTTCGACGAGGTCGGCTTCACGAAGCGCGACCCCGAAGGACGCAAGATCCGCAGGGACGCCACCGACATGTTCGGCGGGTCATCGAATGCTTGAGTTCCCTGGAAGAGGCACGTTCCCCGGTGGGGCGTCCGGTCTGCAAAACCGGGTGGGGCCGCCTTGCGGTCCCAGGTGGGTTCGACTCCCACGCTCTTCCGCCACCCCATCATGAGCACGCCTGCTTCGGCGGCGCCGGCCGCGACGGCGGCGGCTCCGCGGCCGCCCGCGCTCGACAAGCTGCTCGACCGGGCCGCGATGGCCGCCTTGATCGACGAACACGGCAGGCAGGCCGTGCTGGCGGTAGCGCGCGATCAACTGGTGCTGTGGCGCCAGGCCGCCACGGCGGGCTTCGATGCGGCAGCCTTCGAGTTGCGCTGCGCCGCCTTGCTGCGCCAGCAGGCCACGCCGCATCTCCGGCCCGTCTTCAACCTCACCGGCACGGTACTGCACACCAACCTGGGCCGCGCGCTGGCGCCACCCGAGGCGGTGCAGGCCGTGGCCGAGGCGATGAGCCGCCCGACCAATCTGGAATACGACCTGGCCGACGGCCAGCGTGGTGACCGCGACGACCACATCGAAGGCCTGCTGCGCGAACTGACCGGCGCCGAAGCCGCCACCGCCGTCAACAACAACGCTGCGGCGGTGCTGCTGGTGCTCAGCAGCCTGGCGGCGCGCAAGGAAGTGCTGGTCTCGCGCGGTGAACTCATCGAGATCGGCGGCGCCTTCCGCATCCCCGACATCATGCGGCGCGCCAACGCCAAGCTGGTCGAGGTGGGCACCACCAACCGCACGCACCTGCGCGACTTCGCCGAGGCCATGTCACCGCGCACCGGCCTGGTGATGAAGGTCCACACCAGCAACTACGCCGTGGTGGGTTTCACCGCGGCCGCACCCGAGGCCGAACTGGCCGCGCTGTGCCGCCAGCATGGCGTGCCCTACGCTGTCGACCTGGGCAGCGGCACCCTGGTCGACCTGACGCGCTGGGGCCTGCCGGCCGAGCCAACGCCGGCGCAGGCCGTGGCCCAGGGCGCGCAGGTCGTCACCTTCAGCGGCGACAAGCTGCTGGGCGGACCGCAGGCCGGGCTGATCGTCGGCGACAAGGCGCTCATCGCACGCATCAAGCGCAACCCGCTGAAACGCGCGCTGCGGCTGGACAAGATGACCATCGCTGCGCTGGAGGCCGTGCTCAAGCTCTACCGCGACCCGGACCGCCTGGCACAGCGCGTGCCCACGCTGCGGCTGCTGAGCCGGCCGACGGGTGAGATCCGCGCGCTGGCCGAGCGGCTGGCGCCC
>LNFM01008752.1_pt1 | contig 15116 bp, 9 predicted proteins | sample 596031 | NCBI WGS metagenome assembly LNFM01 (sample SAMN04254537, study PRJNA301005) | activated carbon metagenome | isolation source: dual media filters at the Ann Arbor, Michigan drinking water treatment plant | place: USA: Ann Arbor | reverse complement strand
TGGATGAGGTGTTGACCGCGCCAGTGGCCGATTCGGATGCATCTGGCGAGCGGACCTGGCGATACAGGGCCGTGATGCCGCGAACGAGAGCGCGCACCTGCTCGGAAGTGAGCTCGGCACGCCCCGGCTCGATGTGAACTTCGAGCCCATCGACAACCGTGACGCGACTCCAGACCTCGACCGCTCCAGGCGCCGCACGCCGAGGTGCCGGGTCCTCCGGCGCTCCGGCCATCAGCTCACGCACGCGCTCAAGGCTCACGCCAGCATCCGTCCAGCGACGGATCACAAGCAACTGTTCAAGATGCCGCCGTAGGTAGTGGGCACCTCGCTTCTCGCCCTCCGGCCTGTCGACCAGGCCTTCGGCGATGTAGTAGCGCACCGTGCGTGGCGTAACCCCGGCAAGCGTGGAAAGCTCGTCGATCGAGAAGCGCTCGGGCGGGGCATGCTGAAGCATGCCCCATTATTCGACAGTCTTTTACGCCTGTCAACTGTCTAAAACACGCTCCCGCACATGGCGAGTTCCCGGTTGGACCGCCGGCGCCCAGGAGGAGCCCCGACCTACAGCAACACCCGAAACTGCCGCTTGTCGGCGTCCGTGGACTTGATGATTCGGTACTCCATGCCACTGGCCACCGCGATCTGTTGAGCGAAGTCCTTCTTTGCCTGCACCACCGCGTCTTCGATCTGGTTGTCGGCTTTCACCTCGACGATCACGTACTTCAGGCTTCCGTCCGGCTCTTCCCGCTGGAAGATGAAGTCGGGGTAATAGCTGCGCACGGTGCGCGAGTCGGGGTCGATGTACTGGATGAAGAAGTCAGACTGTCCGTGGGTCAGCATCCCGGTGAAGTAGATCTTCTTCACACGCTGCTCGCGCAGCAGATCCCAGAAGAGCCAGTTTTCCGAACCCGAGTCGAAGCAGTAGGTGTCGAGGTGGAAGCTCTTGGCGCGCTCGTAGTCCTTGATGGCCGCGTCGTGCATCCGAACGATCTTGTCCTTCGCCGCCGATACCTCGTAGTAGCCATTCGGGGGCAACTTGATCAGATCGACCTCGTGCTCCTCGGTTTGCTGAGACTCGTCGAGGTCGTATAGCTGGCGAAAGAGGCGAGGAATGATCTCGTCGTAAAGCAGCTCGTTGAACTCGTTGGTGATGGCCACCAACTCGTTGGAGCCTTCTTTCGTCGCGTCCAGAAGTTCTTCTATTTCAAGCGGGCTTCGGTTCAGGTAGCGGGCCACTTCGGCCACCAACGACAGATGTGAGAACGTCCGCTTCTCGCGTCGCGAGGTCAGGTCAAAAGTGCGACTGCCAGAAGCCCGCGCCGCGTCGGCAGCCGTCAAACCGTATTGCTGGGTTTCGATCAGGCGGTACTTCTCAACTAGCTCACCCCACTTCTGCGCATCTGCCCGCTCGGGCATCAACACTTGCCCAGTCACGAGCTGCTTCTCGCGCATCTGATACTGCTTGCGCACGCGCACCAGCTTGATCTTGACCGGCGGCTCTACCACGCGCACTTCCACGCGCTCCTTGTCCTTGCCGGTCTTTTCCAAATCGTCGACGCTGATTCGGAAGTTCTCCTGCAGCTCGCTGTTGAGAATCTCCTTATTCTCTGCCGAAAGGAATACGTGGCCGGTGTGCTGGGCCTGCCCGATGGCGCGCAGGCAGCGCATCGTAGCCTGCAGAACGAACACCTTGGACTTCGGCTCGCGGAACAGGCCCACGCCGAACAGGGAGCGGCAGTTCCAGCCTTCCCGGCCTTTGTTGACCAGCAGGATGAACTGCTTTTCCGAGCCGTCGGTGTCGAGACGGTTGAACTCGCGGATGTCATCGTTGGTGGTGAGCTTGTCGTCGCCCACATTGACTAGGATGCGCGAGGTGGGGATCCCGTGCTTGAGCAGCGCACGCTCTACCGCCGGTCGCAGTTCGCCAGTCAGTTCGTCGATGGTGGCCGCAAAGAAGGCCAGCTTCGGGGAAAGCCCCTCAGGGCGCAGGCCATCCGTCTCCTTAAGGAAGTTGTCGATGGCAATGTCGACAAACTCGTCGGTACGGGTGTTGGCGTAGCCGTGCAGCGTCACCTTCTTTAGGAATCCCCTGTCGATGGCCTCCTTTAGGCCGTAGGCGTAGACCACCTCAGGCAACACCTCGCGACCCACGTAAGGCGTGCCCGTGTAGTTGTAGCAGGCCACCACACGCGTGCCCGCCGCGTTCAGGCTGGCGGCCAAGATGTCGATGGTGGTGCGCAGGCTGGTGTCGGTTTCCTTTGCCCCTACGCCCATGTCCTTGGCCAGCGCCTTGCCGAATGCATGGTGAGCCTCGTCCACGAAGATGCCCAGTTGTTCCAGGCGGCGCAGCTTCTCGAAGCGCTGGTTGGTGGTCAGCTCGCCTTCTTCCTCCGGCTGGTCGAAGTTGTAGAGATCAGCGGCATCGGCATAGACGCCGGCGGCGGCGAGGGTCTCGCCGGTTGCGCCGAACAGTTTTTCGACGGCGTTCTTTTCCTTGTGCTGGCGCTTCAGGATGATCTTCTGAGTGTTCGAGACGATGATGTTGAAGCGCGAGCGATCCAGCGTGTCCAGCGAGGTTCCCGCTTCTTCGAGGTAGTGGAAGCGCAGGTGCGTGGTCAGGAAGTTGACGTACTCCGGCGGCACCACACGGGTGAGGTCGAACGCCTCGATCTCCTTCAGCGATTGCAGAACCGTCTTGTCGGGCGCGAACACCAGCGCGTTATGGCAATAGCGCGCGTCCTTCTCGAATTTGTTGCCCAGCAGGAACTCGTAGAAGATGCAGGTCGCCATCAGGATGGTCTTGCCAGTACCCATCGTCAGCGCGAAGATGTAGTTCGGGTAGGCGCGCGAGTTCTTGCGCATCGCCGCGAAAACGGCCGTGTACTGATCCTGCGTGATCTTGTCGAACAGACCCACTTGCCCCGCGCTTCCAGAAACCACCCCACCCTCGGCACGGCCCGCGAAGCGGCCTTGCTTTTCGAACCACTGCTGGAAGATCTCCTCGACCTTTGCGTTGCCGAGGAATTCCTTTAGGAAGACGTAGGTTTCCAGCGCCTCGAACTGCGGCTGGCGGAGGAAAGCTTTGGGGCTCTTGTCCGGGTTGTTGAAGTCAAGGAACTTGCGCGTCAGCTCCTTGTAGTGCGACCGGATCGTGCCCCGGTTGGCCTGATAGAACTGCCAGAGGAATTGGAAGAAGGCAAAGTCGAGCGACGCGCTCACCGCCTTGGCTGCGCGTTTAGTCGCCATTGGCCACGCTCCCTTCCCACGACTCCGACAGCAGGTCGGTGATCTTCACGCGGATGGTGCCCGCGTCATCCGACACCTTGTACGCGCCCTTGACCTGTTCGGTCCTGCCTGGGATGTCCACCACCGCCGGTTGCAGCACCGCACCATCGTAGTTCCAATCGATCAGCACCGACTCAGCCAATTCCTTCCAGTCCTCGACTGACTCCTTCTGCAGCGAGAGCTTTTGCAGCAGGTTCATCGGGTAGAACTTTTCGATGACCAGCTCGCCCTTCTTGATGGACACCTTGGCCTGCGAATCGCGCTTGAACTCAAGATCAGCCTTGTCGCGCAGTATGTCCACCACTTCCACGTCGATCTTGAAGGGCTTGGCAGCGAGCTCCAGTTCCGCCCGCAAGGTAGGCTCGTGCCCCATGCAGACGAGGGTGATCGTCTCAACCGGTCGGTTCGGACTTTCGTTCTGCTTGCGCTCCCAGGCCTTGTAGTCGAAACCCGCGATCAGCTCGTTCAGATCGGCGCGCGTGGCGATGCGGTTGACGGGCATGATCTTGACCATGCGCCCGTCCTTTTCGCCGTCGAACACGCTGTTGAACTCCAGCTTCTGCACCTCTAAGGCTTCGATCAACAGTTCCTTGGCTTGAATCGGGTTGCGGAAAACGTCGTAGTGGTTGACGTTGTGCAGTTCGAAGCCGGTAAAGTATTTGGTCTCGCCGTCAAGGGGCTTCTGGCGCAGTTCGTCGGCAACGCAAATCAAGCGCTTCGACGTCGTCTGGATAGCACCCAAATTGATGTCCGCGCCGATAAAGCGGCGGCCAAGGCGCATCGCAGCCTCTTGCGTGGTACCCGAGCCCATGAAGCAATCAAACACGAGCGATCCCGGACTCGAGGATGCCTTGATAATGCGCTCCAGTAACTCAACGGGCTTCTGCGTCGGATATCCAGTTCTTTCACTATCGACGGCCGCAAGGCCGGAGATGTCATCCCACAAATTTTGCAGTGGAACGCCCTGCCCATCATCAAGGTACAGCTTTCGCTGAGGAACATTTCCTGGCTTCGTCTGCACGACAAGGCCTTCGGCGATAAGGTCATTCATTCGCTCCTTCGAATATCGCCAATGCCGACTAACGCCCATGACCTCATAAAAAGGGTTCCCTTTCCCATCTCCACCCGGTGCAGTCATGCTTATCAGGCGGTACTGGCGATTCGTCGTCGGCTCAAAGTACTTATAGAAGGCGTCGATGTACTCCTGCGTGTAGGGCTTAAACTGCGGAGTAAATTGATGATCGCCACCTCTGCGATAGAAGAAGATCGTATCGGTGTTTTCGCCAAAATATTTACTTCCCTGACCCGAATTCCCTTTTACCGTGTCCGCACGCTTCCACACGATTTCATTGAGGAAATTCTCGCGCCCGAATACTTCATCGAGGACACAGCGGAGATAGTGATTCTGGTGATAGTCGCAGTGGACGTAGATGCAGCCAGTGTCCGAAAGCAGTTCGCGCAAAAGGATCAAACGCTCGTACATGAACTGAAGGTAGTCGTCGTTCGACCAGATGTCTGTGTACTGCTTTTCTTCGAACGTCGTCTGATCTGACGAGACTTCCTTGCTGCGCAGAGCAATCTTCTTCTTGTAGTCGGCTTTTGAGTCAAACGGCGGGTCGATGTAAATCAGATCAACCTTGCCTCGAAATTCCTTCAGCAAGTGGCTCATCACCTGCAGGTTGTCACCCCAGAAAATCTTGTTGCGCCAGCCGTCCACCTCCTCGCCGTGGACTTCCTTCAACTGCGCCGGGTAATACTGCGTCGAGGTGAACGGGCGCTTGCCGCGCCAGTTGAGCATCGGGTAGCCCTTGATCGGCTCGAACTCGTACTTTTCGACGTTGGTGGTGCCGCCATCAGGCGTGGCCAGTTGCAGGCTTTCTTGCGCGGGTGTGTTCTTGCTCATTAGTGGTTCTTTCTGAATTTCCAGTTCTTGTTGTCGCAGTAGGCGCGCATGTCGCAGTTCTGGCACAGCTTTGCCGGGCGTGCCGACAGCCCATAGTCCTGCCGCTCGATGCGAGCCACGATGTCGTCGAAGCGCGCGATGGTCTTGCCGATGGCGCGGTCGTCCTTGCTGAAGGAAACGTAGGGATTCCCGCCGTCCTCGCCGGTGTAGTACAGATGCATCCGGCTGACCTTCTGGCCGGTGCGTTCCTCGACCAGGTGGGCGTACACCTCCAGCTGGCTCTGGTACTGGCGCAGCCGATCCCGATCCTTCTCCATGTCGGGCTTCTTCTCGGACTTGAAGTCGATGATCTCGACCGTGTCGTGTTCACCGCGAATCAGGTCGACGCTGCCCTTGAGGATGTACTGATCCTTGACCAGCGAGATCTCGACTTCGGCCTCTTTGATGCGATCCCAGTTGCCGTTCTCGCGCTCGTAGTAGCGCACGACGTGCAGCAGCGCCGCCTGCTGCGAGCTGGGCGCAAGGTAAACGCGCTCCTTCTTCGACAGCATCGCGTAGTTGGTCGAGAACCAGCCCTTGATGGCGTCGAAGGTGATGGTGCCCTCCTCCCCGCGCAGCACGGTCTTGTGGATGTCCTCGATGGTTTGATGCACCAAAGTACCGAAGAGCATCGGACTCTCGCGGATGGGCGCGAATTCCAGATCCTTGAAGAATCGGTATTGCTCAGCACAGTTCTCGAATACCGTGATGTGTGAGGTGAACGAGTATTCGCGCTTGAGGTTGATCTGCTTGACGGCCTCGAAGGTCAGCGCAGACAGATCGACATCACGCCAACTGGGTAGCTCATAGAACAGGCGTTCGAAGTATTTCGACGGCGACTTGCCCCGACCTTGCTTCTCCTGCGCCGCCAGCACCAGCAGGTTCTGCGCACGCGAAAAGGCGGTGTAGAACAGCCGCCAGAAGTCGAAGTTCTTGATGTGGTCGAGCGGCTCGAAGCGCTCCTTCGAGAGGTAGCCGCCATCCTCCAGCAACACGTCCAGCGCGCTGTACTGCTTGCGCGGCACCGCCTCCAGTGAGCCGCACACCACCACCGGGAACTCCAGCCCCTTGGACTGGTGGATGGTGAGGAACGACACGCAGCCCTTGGGCGCGTACTCGGCTTCGTCCTCGTACTCGCCGATGCCGCCGTCCTGAAGGAAGCGCAGGAACTGGTTGAACAGGTCGCGGATGTTCTTCTCCAGCCACTCTGGGTTCAACACGCTGACGAAGTGCAAGTACTCGAATTTGGTGAGCAGCTTGGAGAAGGTGCCGAGGTTGCGCGCCGCGCGCCCCTTGTCCACGCCTTGAACGGCCTCTTCCGTAAGGAAGCGCGAGAACAGCGGGAACTGGAGCAGTTGGTAGAACAAGCCGGAGAAGGCGTAGTCGGTGTTCTGCGTGAGCACGGCGTGGCGCTTGGCCAGCGGGCGAGCCCAATCCAACAGCGGCTTGTTTTCCGGCTTGCGCAGCTCGTCCGTGAATGGCTTGAAGCAGAGCTGGTCGTAGTAGTCCCAGATGTCCAGATGCACACCTTCGGCCCACGCCCGCACCTTGGGGAACTGCGGAAACAGGAAGATCAGCGCGCCGATCATCAGGCGGATTTCCGCGCGCTCGAAGAACATGTTCGACCGTGGCGAGAACACGGGCACACCTTCGGCTTCGAGGAAGCGTGCGAGCGCCACCACCTTGTCGTTCTTCACCGAACGGAACAGGAAGGCGACCTGGTTCCAGTCGGCAAGGCGGCCGGATGCCTTCAGCTCATTGAGGAAGGACAGCACCTCAGCGTGCCAGTTGGTGGTGTCGCCCTTGTCGTCGCTGGCGGCCAGCCGCACCGCCGCGGGCATGTCAGGGAAGTCCTCCTCGCGCGGGACGATCTGCTTGGCGAAGCGAAAAACACGCGTGCCGTCGTTCCATGCCTGCTCCTTCATCCACTCGTTGTAGAAGCGGATGATGTCCGGGTGCGAACGGTAGTTGACGGTAAGCTTGACCTGCTTGCACTGGCCGTCGTCGAACAGCGCGGGGAACTCCAGAATGTTGCGGATGGTGGCTCCGCGAAAGCGATACAGGCCCTGGTCGTCGTCGCCGACCACGCACAGATTCTTGTTCTCGCCCGCCAGCAGCAGAAGGATGCGCTCCTGAATGGTGTTGGTGTCCTGGTACTCGTCCACCATCAGGAAGGTGAGCTTTTCGCGCAGTTGCCCCAGCACCTCGGGGCGCTTTTCGAACAGTTGCAGTGCCTCGTACTGGATGCCGGAGAAGTCCAGTGAGTTGTGTTCGTGCAGCAGCTCCTGATACTTGGCAAAGCAGGTGGCCAGGGCGCGGATTTCCGGCTCTGGGGCCGCAGCTAGCGTGTTGGCGTCGAGCGCCTCTTCGCTGACCTTGTTGACCCACTTGAGCAGGTTCTCGGACTGCGCCCAGCGGCCCGTCTGGTCGTCGCCCATGACAAGCTGGGCATCTGGCAGTTCGCGGAAGACCTTGATGTGCTGGTAGAGGAAGTACTGCTGGTCGAACTGGTCAAACAGCGTGAAGCTGCGCTTGAGCCGGGTGAACTCTCGGAAGTCTTCCAGGATGCGCAGGCAGATCGAGTGGAATGTGCCGAGGTACATCTCGTTCAGGTTGAACTTGATGCCCAGCTCGCTAAGACGGTTGGAGATGCGTGTAGTCAGCTCGCGCGCGGCCTTGTCCGTAAACGTGACGACGAAAAGCGACTCGGGCGCGACGCCTTTGTGCTTGATGAGGTAGACGATGCGCTCGACAAGGGTGAACGTCTTCCCAGAGCCCGGGCCCGCGATGATGAGCACCGGGCCATCGGTGGCCAGGATGGCTTCGAGCTGCTGGGGATTGGCCTTGCTTTGCAGATCGCCGGCGGAGCTCGTCATTCCGCGCCCCCGTCGTCCGCCGAGTCGGTGGCTTCGCCGATCTGGCAGGCGATCCATTGGTCGAGTTCCGCTCGGCGGAATCGCCACGTACCACCGAGCTTGAATGCCGGGATCTTCGCGCTCGCCGCGAGCCGATAGACCGTGCGCTTGCCTGCCTTCAGGTATGCGGCGACCTCGTCAATCGTGAGGATCTCGTCCGGCTGGTCGCTCATCTGGTCACCTGGCGGGTGTTCGGCATGCGGTTGGCTACTGGTGCATGTTGTCACAGTAGGGCAAGATTGTGCAAACTTGGGCAAACATGGCACTGCAGCGCGGTGCTACTTGCCTCGCCTCTCGCATCCAGGCTGCTGCGCGGCTGCGAGCGGGGAGTCGACCAATAGCGGGAGCAACGGTGGCATCGAACTACGAGGCGATTTGCGAGGAGAACCGGAAGAGCTACGGCACCAAGGGCGCTCAGAAGTCCGGCAAGCTGGCCGCTGGTCTTTACGATGACCGCACGCACTTCATCTTCGAACTGCTGCAAAACGCCGAAGATGCCCTCGGTCGGCGTGGCGAGTGGCGCGGGTCACGCAAGGTTGCGTTCACCCTGAACCCGACCCGCCTCACGCTCTCGCACTTCGGCAAGCCGTTCGACGAGGCAGACGTCCGAAGCGTCTGCGACATCGCCGAGAGCACCAAGAACGAGTCCTCCATCGGTCGCTTCGGTCTCGGCTTCAAGTCTGTCTACACCGTCACCGATCTCCCGGAGATTCACTCTGGCGACGAGGACTTCGCCATCGAGGACTACGTCTTCCCCAAGCGGACGGCGCGTTCGGCACGCGGAGCCGACGAGACGCACATCATCCTGCCCATAAAACCGGACGATACGAGCGCAGGCCAAGACATCACGGCGGGGTTCCGCCACTTGGGCCCTGGCGCGCTACTGTTCCTGCGCCACATTGACGAAATCAACTGGAGCGTCGAGGGCGGCGCGTCCGGGTTCTACCTTCGCAACAGCCCCGAATCACTCGGGCCCAATGTCGAGCGCGTCACAGTGATCGGCAAAGAGGATGATCGGCCGGAAGTCGATCAGAACTGGCTGGTGTTCCACCGCGACGTGGCTTCTGCCGAGGAGCAGAAAGTTGGGCGAGTGGAGATCGCCTTCTCGCTGGTAGTAGTAAAGGACGCACCTGGTCGCTGGGCTGTGCAGCCGCTGGCCAAGTCGCCGCTGGTGGTGTTCTTCCCCACGGTGGTTGAGAGCCACCTTGGCTTTCTCGTGCAAGGGCCGTACCGCACCACGCCAAGCCGCGACAACATTCCGCCCGGCGAGCCGTGGAACCAGCATCTGGTCAAGGAAACGTCCGGCCTGCTTGTGGAAGCGATGCGCTGGATGCGGGACAACGCAATGCTGGATGTCGCTGCGCTGCGCTGCCTGCCGCTTGACCGCGAGAAGTTCTCGAAAGGCTCGCGGTTCGCGCCGATGTTTGATGCCACTCGGCAGGCGTTTCAGGCCGAGGCGCTGCTTCCGACCTTCGATGACGGGCATGCCACGGCCCATCAGGTCAAGTTGGCGCGAACGCAAGAGCTGCGCGAGCTGTTCAGCCCGGAGCAGGTTGCGGCGCTATTCGGTTCGGATGTCGCCGCTTGGCTGTCCGGCGACATCACTCAGGACAAGGCACCCGAGATTCGCCAGTACTTGATGCGCGAACTCAACATCGACGAGATCACGCCGACAAAGCTGGTGCCGAGTCTGACCAGGTCGTTCCTTGAAGCGCAATCCGACCAGTGGGTGTTGCGGCTCTACGAATTCCTTAGCGGCCAGGAAAAGGCGCTACGTCGCCACCTGGACACTGTTCCGCTCATCCGCCTCGACGACGGTAGGCACGTCGTAGCTCGCGAAGACGGAAAAGCCCAGGCATTCCTGCCCAGCGCACTCGCTACCAGCTTCCCTACGATGCGCCGCGCGGTGTGTGCGACACCCGAAGTTCGCTTGTTCCTGATCTCGCTTGGCATCACCGAGCCCGACCCGGTGGATGACGTTATCTGGAACCTACTGCCGAAGTACCAACGCCAAGAGGTGGATGTCGGCGACGACGCCTATGCGGCCGACATCGAGCGCATCCGTGCGGCCTTCAACACCGACTCGACTGCGCAGAAGGAGAAGCTCCGGTCAGCCTTGCGAGATACCACCTTTGTGATGGTGGTCGACACCGGTGATGGCAAAGCCTACGTCGCCAAGCCCGGGGAAATCTACATTGCCACCGACCGCCTGCAGCAGCTCTTCGCCGGTGTGCCCGACATCTTGATCGTGGACAACGAATACGACTGCCTGCGCGGTGAAGACATCCGTGACCTGCTGGTCTCGTGTGGCGCTAGCCGCTACCTCATGCCGCAAGCAACACCGTCCGGGCTGGGACATTCCGAGAAAGCGCAGATTCGCAGAGAAGCAGGCCTTGAGCGTGCGAGCTGGGAAAGCCAGCCAGAGGACTTCACTCTTCGCGGCCTGACGGAGTTGCTGGAGTTTTTGCCCACGCTAAAGCCGGAGGACGCAGCAGCCAGAGTGAGGGTGCTGTGGGAAGCGTTGGCTGATCTGGAAGCGCGCGGCACTGCCGCCTTCTACGGCTCCTACAAGTGGGGTTACTCCCACGAGGCAAAGACCGCCCGGTTCGACGCCACTTTCATCCGAACGCTCAATCAGGTCGCCTGGGTGCCGAACGCCGACGGCGAGCTTGTGCCCCCAGGTCTCGTCGTGTTCGACGCCCTCGGCTGGAAGCCCAACCCGTTCCTGCTGACCAAGATCGTGTTCAAGCCGCCGATCATCGATCAGCTCGCCAAAGAGGCAGGCATCGATCCCGCTGCACTTGATCTTCTACGCAAGCTCGGAATCACCAACTTGGCTGACTTGACTTCCCGATTGGGCATCACCAATCCACCGTCTGAAATCGAGCCATCGCCAGAGCCCGACGCCGAGCAGCCGTCCGATGGCGATGTGTACGCCGGCGCTAAAGACCTGTACGGCGATGACATGCCCGACATTCCGCCCGGGAGCCACGACCCTGAGGGCGGTGACGGCGAGGGCCAAGGTGGTGATGCCAGCGGCACCGGCCGAGGCGCCGGTGGTGTCAGAACGGAGACTCGCGCGGGTCGATCGCCTACAGGTGGGGGAAAGGGCGCACCAGCTAACGGCAACGGGCGCGCCGACGACGGCCGGAGCAAGGGCGGCACCTCGCCTGGGGCGGTTAAGGCGGGGGCAGGGAGTCGCCCGTTCATCTCTTATGTCGCAGCGCACCCCGACGAAGAGGAGCACGACCCGGATGGCCTTGACCAGGCGACACGAATGGCTGTCGAAAGCCAAGCAATCGACAAGATCATCGCACTGGAACCCTTGCTGCAGCGCACCCCCGACGGAAATCCGGGGTTCGACCTCTATGAGATCAATGCAGTTGGCAAGCCAGTCCGATGGGTTGAAGTCAAGTCCATGACGGGATCGCTCGCAGAGCGACCAGTTGGCATGTCACAGACCCAGTTCGCTTGTGCCCACGAGCACGGTCGCGCCTACTGGCTATACGTCGTCGAGCGCGCGACAGACGCCAGCAGCGCTCGGATTCTGAGAATCCAGGATCCCGCCGGTAGCACCAAGACATTCACCTTCGATCAAGGGTGGACCGCCATCGCGACTGCTGAGCGACTCGGCTCGGACTGATTGAGCGCGGCACCAATGGCTCAGCGCTCGAACCATTTGCACCGAAACACCGGTCAGATCAGCCTCGCCAAGCCAAGTGCGCCAGCCCCGAGCAGTCGCACATGAATAGTTGTGCTCCCCCGCAAGACAGGCGGCGCCGCCGCGCAATTGACAGCCACAAGCCATCAACGCTGAGATCAACGACTTGAGAGCTTTGGGGCGCTGTGACGCGTTGACCGTTGAGAATCCGGGGGCCACGACAGGCGTTTCGAATGGACGACTTACAACTGGTCTGTGACAGTGATTCTCGGAAGCTTCAACGGAGGATCCGATGCGCCACTTCAGGTTGCTACTGTCCTTGCTCACGTCCGTCTGGGCGACATGCTCCATCGCTTGCACGGTCCCGCAGGATTAGCGCCCTTACTCGCAACGCTTGGCCGATGCTCCGCTGGCCTTCACCGGCACCGTGACTACCGTCTCCGGACTGCGCGTCACATTTGACGTCCACCACGCAATCCATGGTTCTCCAGGGACGTCGACGACCATCGAGGCGCTGCCACCGTCCACTTGCTCAATCGCATTCGCCGTAGGCCAGCGGTGGCTCTATGCGGGCCCTGCAACGAGCCAGCCATCGGTCCTGCTAAAGGCCGACGCCAACTCCGCCACGTCTTCCGACTTCGGCCGCTTCCAGCGCGTGGACGATGCTCGAGCGCGATTTCCGTCGGAATGGCAGTCGTGCGCGCAGAACGCCCAATGCGAGCCGGTGCCAATCGGCTGCCAGCGAACGGCTGCGAACTCGGCAAACGCCGCTGCGGCACGTGCCCCAGCGATTTGAGTCGTCGGCGACCATCGTGCGATGGAGTGCGCCACAGGCTCGTCGGAGATCCAGCACATTGGCCCCCAGTGCGTGTCAGGCCGCTGTGGCCACTGGGTCCTCGACTACCGCATCCGGCCGTGAGACCTCGCCGGCGCGACGCGCCCCACCTACCCGCCAACCCAGGTCCGCATGCAGTGGTGCCAGGCGCTGACGGCGTCGGTCTGGTTGTCCACCACCAAGTCCAGCCACTCCTGCAGTTCCTGCGAAGCTTCTTCGCTCGGCTCGTCGAAAAGCTGAAGGTCGTAGGGCGCCTTCGGCAGTTCGAGCTGGGAGGCGTTCCTGCGCACCCACTCGTGCATCACGTCGATGCGCATCTCCGCGGTCCGACCAACGGGAACCTGCCTGCGGGCCGCGAAGTCCCAGGCCATCGAGTCGACACTGGCGATGCGCGGGTGGTCGCTGAGGAAGCGCAGGGCCGTCCCCTTCACTCCGAAGAGGTGCAGGCCGACGCCGGACGGCAGCACTCGATCCAGCGCCTCCACGATCGCAAGGATTCCGTTCGGCCCGTGCACATGCCGCCGGCACATCGATCCCACACCCAGGAGCGGCGGCCACGATGCCAGTGGCAGGTGATCCAGCGACCAACGGTAGTGGTCGACCTCCCACCCCTGCACGACAGGCATCGGGTCGGGCAGGCCCCGGTCTCGTGCCCGCGTGCGCACCTCGGACAGAAGCCGGCAGGTTTCCGCCAGCCGAAAGAACACGTCGATCTTCGACGATGCGATCTCGGGCTCGACGCACTGGTCCCAGCTCGCGTACCAGGCCCACGGCCAGCTCTCCACCAGGTCCAGGTACTGCTCGATCGTCCACGGGAAGCCACGGTACCTCGCCATTGCCACGAACCCCGCGCTGTCTAAAGCCGCGTCCAGGCCGGCAAACTGCCTGGGATCCGGACGCCGGACGCTCACCATCTCCCCGTTTGCGTTGCGCACCATGAAGGCGTTGGTGCTGAAGAGCACGCTGTAGCCCGCTTCCCTTGCGGCCCTGAGGATTTTCCCGCCGGTGGTGGGAATGCCGACACGCAGGATCGGCCCGATCCGGTCGACGACACCCGATGGCGCCGGCGCGGCATGCGCCTCCATGACATCCAGGAACGTCACGCGCGCTCCGGCAGTTCTCGCTGCGTCGCACCGACCGCGCTTGCTTCCGTGGTACCGGTCACCTCCCGCTCGACGAACCCGACCGGCATGCGAACACGCCGGTCCATGAAGACGAACAGATGGAATTGGTTCGCGGTGTCCACCAACCTGGACTCGGCCGGGTAGAGCTCGAAGCCCTCGTGCTCCGGCCCGACGATGGCGTTCTTGATGGCCTGCAGTTCCCGCCAGTCGCGGATCACCTCGCGATCGCGGCGCTTGATCGATAGCCACGCAACGTCGCCGAGGTCTTCACCGAACGGTGCCTTGATCAGCTGCACATTCACCTGATGCGTCGCGCTCAGGAAGATGGACTGCTGCCGAAGCTGCTGCACCTGGCGCTCGGCCGTTGCAACGTCGATGCCGAAGCGGCTCGCGATGATCGAGACGTCGAGTGCAGCAGCGGGCAGTTCCGCCGCGAAGAACGGCGCCGGCCTTTGGGTGGGCGGCGTCCCTTCGGCCTGTTCTGCGTGTTCATTTGCGCTGGCCCAGGCTGCGAACACTGTCGACCGCGCTGGACCCACAAGAGGCCGCGGCATTTCCGGCCGGAGAAGCACGAAGGCAAAGCTGTGCTCGCGCTGCTGCGGACCGGGAGTCCGTCGCACGCTGTAGCCCTGGGCCTGCAGCGCGTTGATGGCACTCGAGACAGTGCCGGTGTCGATTTCGTCCATGCGAAATGCCCGCTGGTCCTGGTGAATGGACCTTCAGGATCTCGCCACCCTCGCAGTCTTCAAGGTACGCCGGCGGGCGAGCGGGACAAACTGGCTCATGCTCTGATGACTCGGAACTCGCTCGTCGACGTCCAGGACTCGCCGAGTTCGTCGAACGCGCAGCTCGCGATGTGCCACCGCGCCACGTCACGCCACTCCTTTGACTGCCGGTTACGGCACTGGGCACCCAGCAAGCCAAGTGGCTTCCGGCGAAGCGCGTGGCCGACCGGCAAGTCGCCGAGAAGCTGATACCCCTCGGCACCCGCTGCCGGCGGCGATTTGCTTGCTGCGGTCATCTTGGGCGACGCTCCTTCACGCAAGCCTCCATGCCCTGCGCGAAAGCCAGTGCTCCGCCATTGGCCGGATGCCGGATCGCCGCCGCTGGCGTGACGCCCAGGCGCGTCAACTGCTCGGCCGCCTTCTTGCCCACGGCGATGACCGTGGCACGCGGGTACGCGGCCAGCAATGCCTGCAGAGGACGCCGACCGTGCGTCAGTTCGGTGTCGGTGGGCGTGCGGTTCGTCCGAGGAGCACCGACGACGAAGGGATGCATCGGCAAGGCGTTCCACATCACCACACGATCCGCGATGCCCAGCTCGTGCAGCGAGCGCCAGACCAGCGTGGCCGAGGGC
>LNFM01008751.1_pt1 | contig 15116 bp, 14 predicted proteins | sample 596031 | NCBI WGS metagenome assembly LNFM01 (sample SAMN04254537, study PRJNA301005) | activated carbon metagenome | isolation source: dual media filters at the Ann Arbor, Michigan drinking water treatment plant | place: USA: Ann Arbor | reverse complement strand
CCGCGTATCCTGGGATGTCCAGCGTGAGCAGTGCCGGGACGTGGGAGATGCAGAACACCGTCAGCATCAGTCCCCATTGCGTCGTGGCGGTGCGTTCCATGAAGCCGCGCGTATCCGAGGATACGGCGGCGGCGATCGGAAGCGTCAGGAAGGCGTAGACCGGAATGAAGATCGCGTAGAGTCCGTACCACCCCAGCCAGACGAGAAAGTACTGGATGGGCACCGCGAAGAAGAAAGCGAGCGAGAGCGGGAAATGATCCGAGCGGCGAGTCGGTGTGAGGGTAATGTACTCGCGCAGGGCGGCAAACGACACCAGAGCGAAAAGCACGATGACCGCCGACTTGCCGGCGAGCAATGCCGCGCCGAGCACGCCCGCCATGATCCACCAGGCATTGACCCGTTGAATGAGGTTGTCGATGACCCCGTGGGGAGCACCCTTTGCAACGACGAGCCTGAGGGCATGCCCGACGATCGATGCGACGAGCAGCAGACCGAAGATGCCTGCAACGAGGATGTGCATTGGATTCGACATGTCCATGGTGCTCAGGCCGGCTGGGCGGCTTCGCCCAGCGCGAGGAGCGCCGTGCGGGCGCGGGTGAGAAATTCGCCTCTCGATTCATCGGCTGCACGTGAAATCGGCTGTCCGAAGGTGACCGAGCACAACAGCGGAATGGGAACGGTGGCCCCCTTGGGGAGGACGCGCCCCACGTTGGCGATCCACGTCGGAACGAGTTCGACCTCGGGACACGCGCAGGCCAGGCGATAGAGCCCGCTCTTGAAAGGCAGCAGACGCTCTTCGGTCGTGTTGCGTGTTCCTTCGGGGAACAGGATGAGTGATTCCCCGCCATGCAGGGCGGTTTCCATGCAACCGATGGGATCGCCGAGATCCATCTTGCCGCTGCGGTCGATGAGCACGGCGCGGATCACTTCGTCGATGATGTAGCGCCGAAGCGACGTCTGGTACCAGTAGTCGGCACCGGCCACGGGGCGGGTTGCCCGACGCAGCGCGACCGGCAGCGCCGCCCAAATGAGGACGATGTCGGCATGGCTCGAATGGTTCGCGAAGTAGATGCGCTGGCGGGGCAACGGTGCGCATCCCTCCCAGCGGGCTTGCACGCCGGTCAGCAGGCGAGTGAATCCGATCAGCCCCGCGGACAGTGCGGACGCGAGCGTGCTCATTCTCTGGCGGATGTCCTTCCCTGTACCGGCGCGGTATTGTGATGGATCTACGTTCGATGCGCCGGGTGAATTCGTCGACGGATTACGCGCCCACCACGGCTTCACCCTTGATCGTGACGCGATGCATGTAGCGTTGCCCGTATGATTTGTAGTCCGAGACGGCGTAGTGCATGGTGCAGCGATTGTCCCAGATGACGAGGTCGTTCCGGGACCATTTGTGCCGGTAGATGAACTCGGGCTGGGTGCTATGGGCGAAGAGGAAGCCGAGCAGGGCAGCGCTCTCCTTGGACGTCATGCCCACGATGCTTGCCGTGAATCCCGGATTGACGAAGAGCGCCTTGCGCCCCGTCTCCGGGATGATGCGCACGACCGGGTGGGTGGCGAACTTTGCCTTCGCAAGCTCAGCCTTGCCGGCGAATTCCTTGGCGTAGCTGTTCGCGCGCTCGCCCTCGATCGTGTTGGCGAGCGTGTGGACCGCGCGCAATTCCGAGAGCAGGTGCTTCATCGTGTCGGAGAGCGCATCGTACGCGTGGGTCATCGAAGCGAACTGGGTATCTCCGCCGTAGGGCGGAATCTCGATGCCGTGAAGGAGGCAGCAGCGAGGCGGAATCTCACTGTGGGAACCGTCCGAATGCCAGTACGTACCGGCATCCTCGCGACCCTGCGCAATGCCGTCGACGACCTTGTTGGAGACGCGGTAGATCTCCGGATGCTGCGGATGGTAGTAGTCGGCCAACACCGAATCCGGGGCGCGCCTGCCGACGCTCGGTTCGCCGAAGCGGGCGCCGAATGCGATGTGTTCGGCCGGAGCGAGGTGGGCATCGCGAATCACGAGCAGACCCTGAGCATCCTCCCAAGCGCTTCGGAGTTCCCTGAATTGGGCCTCGGTACAACGAACGGGATCGAAGGCTACGACTTCCGCGCCGAGCGCGGGGGACAAACGCCGGATGGCAAGCTTGCCGCCGGACGCGCTCGACTGGAGGGAAGGGGCTGAAGTGGCACTCATCATGGATTCCTGCACGCGCAAGTGGAAGCAAAGTGACAACAGTAGCAGTGGATACCCGGAAGTCAATGCGCCGTCTCGCAATGTGGTCACAGCGTCGAAACAGGGCGTGACAATGCAGGGGGCGACTACTGCGTCCAGGAACGCACCGGACGATGACAGTATCCTGGCGGGGCCCTGGATCGTTGGGTGCGGCAGCAGGCGTCGTTCGCGGTGTTGGACCCGAGCATCGGATTGGTCGACAATGCCCACGTGACCGTTGTGGGCGACCGGAATCCGACGTCGGTACCGAATGAGGCATGGTCGGATCCGTTGCCACGCGCGGAGCGGGACAGGGCCGCGTAGTCGCGCGCCGTCCTTACAACGGAGGAGACGATGAGTGTGATCCAAGATCCAATCGGTTTGGCCGCGCACGACCATGCGACGATCTGTGTTCAAGCCTGGATTGAACGATTCAATACCGCATTGGCGAACGCCGATGCAACGATGTTCGGCGATCTGTTCGTCGCGGACGGCCATTTCCGCGATGTGCTCGCGTTCACCTGGTGTCTGACCCCCGCGGAGGGTGCGAGAAACATTGCGGCCCTTCTGTTCGAGACGCAGCCTCGGGTCAAGGCGCGCGCGTTCGCGATTGCGACGGGGCGCACCGCGCCACGGTCCGTACAGCGTGCGGGCAACGATGTCATCGAAGCGATCATCGAGTTCGAAACCGAAGTCGGGCGTGGGCACGGCGTGCTGCGTCTCCTCGCCTCCGAACCGACGCGGGCCTTTCAATTGATGACCGCGCTCGACGAACTGAAGGGTTTCGAGGAGAAGATCGGCAAACGGCGACCGACTGGCGAGGCGTATTCCCGCAACTTCGGCGGGTCGAACTGGAAGGAGCAGCGTGACGCCGCGCAGGCTTACGCTGATCGCGAACCGACCGTCCTCATCGTCGGCGGCGGTCAGGCAGGGCTCGGACTCGCGGCAACGCTGGGCCGGCTCGATGTCGATGCCTTGGTGATCGATCGCCTGCCGCGGGTCGGCGACTGCTGGCGCACGCGCTACCACTCACTCGCCTTGCACAACAACACCGAATTCAACCATATGCCCTACCTGCCGTTTCCGCCGTCCTGGCCGACGTACCTGCCGAAGGACATGATCGCGGACTGGTTCGAGGCCTATGCGTGGGCAATGGAGATCAACTATTGGGGCGCCGCGGAACTCGTCTCGGCGGACTTCGACGAGTCCACGCAAACGTGGCGCGCGCGCGTCCGACGCAGCGGCGGCGCGGAGCGCGTCCTGCGTCCGCGACACGTCGTCATGGCGAACGGGCTGGTCGGCTTTCCCGCCATTCCGAAGCTGCCCGGACTCGAAAGCTTCCGCGGCGATCTCATGCACACTTCCGAGTTCAGCACCGGCATCAAGTGGCGCGGCAAGAAGGCCCTCATCATCGGCACCGGCACCAGCGCGCACGACATCGCGCAGGATCTGCACGCAAACGGGTGCGAGGCCACGCTGGTTCAGCGCGGCGAGACCATGGTGATCAGCATCAATCCCAGTGCCAAGCTCACCTATGGCATCTACGAGGGCGTCGCGCTCGACGACGGCGATTTGCTTTCGATGACGAACACCTTTCCCGTATTGAAGAAGAATCTGCAGCTCTTGACCAAGCGCATGGTCGAGTACGACCGCAAGATGATCGATGCGCTCATCGCCCGCGGCTTCAAGTGGACGATGGGCGAGGACGGTGCGGGTCACCAGATGATGATCCGGCGCCGCTACGGGGGATACTATCTGGATGCAGGATGCGCCGATCTGATCATCAAGGGCGAGGTCGGGCTGCTCCAGTTCGACCGCATCGAACGCTTCGTGGAGAACGGGGCATTGCTCGAGGACGGATCGGTTGAGGAAGCGGACCTCATCGTGCTCGCGACGGGCTTCGTGTCGCAAGAGGTCGTCGTGGCGAAGCTGTTCGGCGAGGCAATCGCGAAGAAGGTGGGTCCTGTGTGGGGCATCGGTCCCGACGGCGAGATGAACAACATGTGGAAGCGCTCGCCGCAGCAGGGCCTGTGGTTCATCGGCGGCAGCTTTGCCCAGTGCCGCAATTATTCGAAGTACGTTGCGCTGCAGTTGAAGGCGGTGGAGGAAGGAATCGCAGCTTGACGGCAAAGGGATTCGGCAGTGTCCGACGGCACAGCGCAAGAAGTGCTCGGCAGCGACCGAAAGGATGGCTGTGGCGTCGCGCCCTCGCCGTGACCCTTGTCCCCGATGACTGCGTTTTCCCTTGTATTCTTCGATAACTCACCATTGCGCATGCCTCATTCCCACAGGAGTTCTCGTGAAGCTCTGGTATCAAAGTCTCGCCCGTGAGACCGAATCCACGCCCTACGGGGCGATCCTGCGCCGGGTCGTCGAGAAGGCGGCCGATCCCGGTACGGAAGTGCATATTCAGGGCATACGCGAATCGGCGGGGATCGGTGTGCACTACCGCTTTCTCGAGTATCACGATACGCGCGAAGTGATCTACAACGCGATGCGGGCGGAGCGCGAGGGCTACGATGCTTTCCTGATCGGCAACGCGAGCGATGCCGGGATCGAGATCGCTCGCGAAGTCACGAACATCCCCGTGCTCGCGCTGACCGAGTGTTCCCTGCTTGCCACGTGCATGATGGGGGGTGGGAAGCTCGGTCTCATCACGGTGAGCGACAAGTGGACGCCGCGCATCATGGACAACGTGCGGCGCCTCGACATGGAGCGCCGGGTCGTCGGGGCCGAAGGGCTCGAAACCACGCCGATCGAATTGAAGAAGGCGATGGTGGACGACAACCGCCGCGACGGGGTCATCGCCGACTTCCTGGCCAGCGCACGCAGGCTGCTCGACAAGGGCGCAGAGTTCATCGTGTGCGAAGGCGGCGATGTCATCGTGTTTCTTGCCGAGGCCGGCATCTACGAAGTGGATCGTGCTCCCGTGATCAACGGCATCGTGGAATTGATCAAGATGTCGGAAACCGCGGTGAAGCTGCGACAGCATACGGGACGCTTCACGTCCAAGCGGTTCGGCCTTGCGGCACCGAGCGGTGAGTATCTCGAACGCATCCGAGCCTTTTACGGCGAGGACGTCTTTCCCGGGGCGAAGTAATCGATGGCGCTGTCGGGGCAACCGTCGTGAGCAGGCCGAACCTGCAATTGTTGAGCGCAGGCTCGGTCGAACCGGGCCTCGTGCGTGCCGTCGAGGCGTTTTCGCTGCGCGCCGGCGTCGACGTGCGAATCGAATGGGCGACGACCCCGAACATCCGCCGCCGGTTGAGCGCGGGGGAGGAGTTCGATCTCGTCATCGTCACGGCGGATGCAGCGCGCGATCTGACTGCGGATGGCAGGTTGAAATCCGAACCGCACGTCGGCATAGGAAGCGTCGGCGTGGGCGTCGCCGTGAGGGCCGGCGCGAGTGTGCCCGCGATCGACTCGGCCGAGCTGTTGAAGCGTGCGCTCAACGATGCCGATGCCGTGATTTTCACTGCGGCCACGAGCGGCCTTGCCGTCGAATCGATGCTGCGCAGGGAAGGAGTTTACGATGCGCTGCTGCCCGCTATCGTGCGGTTCGAAACCGGTCCGCAGATGATGGATCACCTGATTCACAGCGCAGGCAACGTGGTTTGCCTGGGGGCTGCCGTGGAACTCAGGATGTTCGACGGGCAGGGGGTTCGGTACCTGGGGCCGTTGCCGGAATCGCTGCAACATCGTACGGCCTACGTCGCTGCCCGTGCCGCCGCTGCGGTGTGTGCCGACGCGGCCGGCGCGTTGGCCGCTTATCTCGCAGACACCGATGGACGGCGTTGTCTCGCCGAATGCGGCGTGGACGTGTCTGCGGCTTGATCCGTTCTCGAACTGAAGCTACGCGAGCAGTTCGCAGATTCGTGCATGCACCGTGTCGTCGATCGGAATCGTGCCGCGTTGTATCGCGTGCTGTCGCCTTCGTTGACTGCCATCCCCGGGGACCCGTACCAGATCACCCGCTTTCATGGGGCGATTCGATGCGATCGTCTCGCGCATTGCGGAGACCGCCTTTTTGAACGCGCCGCCCGGCGCGATGCGTTCGGGATCGATCAGGACGAAGAACAGTCCGAAATCCCCGGTCTGTTCGATGACCGGCCGGCTGCCCGCCAGTACGCCGAGCAACTGAACGGCAATCGAAAGCGCGCTGCCCCGCTGTCCGCCCCAGGTCAGGAACGCACCTTCCAGGGCCGCGGTGGGATCGAGCGTCAGGCCGCCTTGCGGGTCGACGGCGACGCCATCCGGAAGCGGCTTCCCCTTGGTCTGCATCAGGACCACGTCGCCCCAGGTGATCGCCGACGTGCCGATATCGATGACCATCGGATCGTCGAGGCTGGGAAATGCGATGGCGAATGGATTCGTGCCCATGAGGCGTTCGGTGCCGCCGAACGGTGCGACACGGGCGGTCGTGTTCGTCGTGTGCATCGCGACGAAGCCCTGGCGGGCGGCGCGCTCGACGTAGTACGCGCAGCGTCCGCTGAACCACGTGTTGCTGGCGGTGACGCACGCGATGCCGGTGCGACGGCAAATGTCGATGCCCTTGTCGACTGCGATGAGCGAGGTGACGTAGGCCACGTGGTCGCCGCCGTCGACGTGAGCGAAGCAGCCGTCTTCGCGGGTGATCCGAACGGCTCCCGGCCTCTGTTTGGTCTTCAGTTCATTGACGATCGCGATCAGGCGCGGCAGGCTCGAAAATTCGTGCCCGCACAACGCTGCTTCGACGAGATGATCGGCAACGATGCGTGCGTGCTCCGGCGTGAAGCCGTGCCGGACGAGCACGCGCACGCCGAGATCGGTGGCCTCTTCGATACCGAGTTGCATGCGGCGACGCTCAGACCTTCGCGCCGATCCACGGGTGATCCGCGATGTCGAACAGGCTGTTCTCCGGGCCTTTGAACTTGTCGGACCGCTTGGGCCGATAGTTGACCTCGGTGGCTTCCTCCGGCAGCTCGTCGTACGCGACGGCGCCGTGGTCGAGGCAGCGCTGCGCCGTGCCGTCGAGATCTTCGACGAAGACGCCGAAGTGATGCAGCCCGGTATAGTCGAGGCCGCGATCGATCTGATCCTGCTTGAAGTAGAGCACGGAGATGTTGATGGCGCCGTCGGTGAGTATGACGCCGCGTGCGCGTGGGTTGTCGATCCGGCGGATCTCCTCGAAGCCGAAAACCTTCTTGTAGAACTCGGCCTGCTTCTCGGGGTTCTGGCTGGCGATGGCGAGATGCTGTATGCGTGCCACGGTGATCTCCTCGGTGAAATGTAAATTGCGTGGTCGGGTGTTCCTCTGTCGTACGCCGCACCGGCGTTTTACTGCCCAAGCGTCGATTCGATCACATGGGTTGTTGGCGGCGATCGACGACTGGGTCTTCGATACCTCGCCAGTATCGATGCGCAGCGAAGCCGATGTCAATTCGGCGGAGCGTGCTTCATGGGCCGGGTTCCGAGTCTCGTGCGCACGTCCGATTCGGTGTAAAGAGATCTCGCATTCTGAGAACCCGTTCGTGCAATCCGGACTCAGCTCACCGCTCGCGCAGGACGATCGACCCCATGCTCGCCGGAGCAGATTCGGGTCGTCGCATTGTGTGCGGCGCGGGTCACAAGCTTGATCAGATCGGGGAGATCGGCATGCTTCACACGTGTCGCCCGCGCGGCAATCCCCAGACTCCCGAGCACATGACCATCGCCATTGAAGAGCGGTGCGGCGATCCCCAGTGCGCCCTTGCGGTACTCGCCCACGGTCATGCAATAGCCGGCCCTGCGGATCTCCTTGAGGTGCTCGCGAAACGCGTTCCAGTCGGCCCCGAGACCCGACGCGGCGATCGTCATGCGGTGCCTGGCAAAGAGACTGCGCAACTGATGCGGCGGCAAGTGAGCGAGGATGATCTTCGATGCGGCCCCCTTGAACAACGATCTGCGTTCCCCGCGGCTCAGAAGCCCTTCCGGGGCGTCTGCCTTGAGCTCTTCGCGTACGCACATCACGGTGCCGCTGAAAAGAATGAACAGCAACGCGCTGTGTCCGCTGCGCGAAGCAAGCCGCTGCATCGGAGGCCCGCCGGCGATGTAGACCGGGTCCTGCAGGCGAATGTGGCGGTCCAGTTCGATGATCCTCGGCCCCAACACATACGCACCGCCGGCGACCGGCGCCAGAAAGCCGGCCGCCTGCAGTACCTTGAGATAGCGATAACACGTCGCACGCGAGTTCCCTGAATAGCGAATCAGATCGTCGGCCGACCACACCGGCGCGGCGAGCGTGAACACGTCGAGCAGGCCCAGCATCTTTTCAAGGCTGCTCATCGATAGGCTCCGTGAGTAACAAGTCTCATATGGCTGGACAACCTTAAAAGTGCCGACTAACATGCCTCGACGATGGGCGGGCTGCATGGCGCCAGGGCAATCGTCAGCATCGAGCACTATTCGCACGTCGCTGCCGTGGCAGCGCATCGCACTTCGATGCAAGCGCCCGGGCGGCGATTGCCGCAAGTGTAAGTCGGCAGAGCGATTGATGCAGCGACCGTCGAACGCGATCAGCATGCGTACGAAGTAGGCGCCTGATCGCACTGTGCAGCCGGCCGGACGGCGCCTGAGGGGCGCGATCCTGGTCGAGAAGCGCCGGGTCCCGCGCATCTCTGGGTGGCGCACGCTGGAGGAGGAGAGCGGTGCAAAGAACGCGCAAGTTCGCTGCGACGATGGCTCTTGCACTCGCGATGCCGGGTGCATCGTGGACCGTGTATGCCCAATCCTACCCGTCGCGGCCGATTCGCCTGATCATCGGATCGTTTCCCGGCGGAGGCATCGATTTCGTCGGGCGCGTGGTAGCGCAGAAGATGTCTGAGAACATGGGGCAACAAGTCATCGTCGACAACCGTGGCGGTGCCAACGGCATCATCGGCATGGATGCCGCGGCGAAGGCATCCCCCGACGGCCACACGTTCTACATGGGAACGGCCGGACATATCGGCGTCAACCCGGCGCTCGTGTCGAAGCTGCCTTTCGACATCGAGAAGGACTTCGCTCCCCTGACGCTCGCCGCAACGCTGCCCTTCCTGATCTACGTGCATGCATCCCTGCCGATCAAGACGCTGCCGGAACTGATCGACCACGCGAAGGCCAATCCGGGCAAGCTGACCTGGTCCTCCAGCGGGGATGGCGGATTGCCGCACCTGTCCGGCGAACTCATACGGCTCGCGAGCAGGATCGATACGCGGCGCATTCCCTACAAGGGCAGCGCACCGGCGTTCAACGATCTCGTGGGCGGACGCGTCAACTACTGTATTGAAGTCATCTCCATTGGTGTCAGTCATGTGAAGGCCGGGCGGCTGAACGTGATTGCAACGACGGCGCCGAAGCGCCTGCCGATGTTTCCGAACACCCCGGCGGTGAGCGAGACGCTTCCGGGGGTGGAGACACTCAACTGGTATGGGACCATCATGCCGCGCGGCGTACCGAACGAGACAGCCACGAAGCTGTACAACGAATTCGTCAGGGCGTTGCGGGATCCGGAGACCTCGGCGAAGCTGACGACGAGCGGCTTCGATGCCGACGGCCGACCGCCGGCCGAGTTCGCTGCCTTCCGGCGAGCGGAGCAGGCGCGCTGGGGCAAGGTCATCGAGCAGGCAGGTGTGACGAAGCGTTAGAGGCGTGCCCGAGGGGCGATCCTCGCGGCGCGTGCAATCATCGAGGAAGAGACGATGCGCATTTGGGTGCAGGTGTTTTCATCGCGAAACAGAAATCCGAATTTCCATATGGCGCTCGAGGAACACCTGCGCTCCGTCGTCGAGCCTGGGGTCGAGATCGAAGTGCGCGGCACGAAAAAGGGCGGCCTGGGCGAGCAGTTCCGTTTCTTCCAGGCGATCGATACGCCGGACATCATGGAGAACATCCTCGAATGCCGCGCGGCGAAGGGAGACCATCGCTACGATGCGTTCGTGACGCTCAACTCGACGGATCCTGCGCTCGTCGAAGCGCGCGAGGTACTCGACATTCCGGTCCTGGGGTTTCTCGAAACGACAGCGCTGTCCGCCTGTACGATGGGGCAGAAATTTTCGCTGATTACCCCGAATCCGAAGTTTTCGCTCTCGTACACGCAGAAGATCGAGCTTTACGGCCTGGAGAAGCGACTCGCTTCCATCGAAGCCATGGACGTGCCGCACCTGCCGGACTACCGGAACGCATTCCTCGACGCCGCGGCACACGAGCGCGTCATGCAGGAATTCGATAGCGCAGCGCGCCGGGCGGTGGCCGCAGGCGCCGAGGTCATCATTCCGTGCGGCTCGCATGCCGTGCTTCAGTCGCGACGCAAACTGCGCGAGATCGATGGTGCCTTGATCATGGATGGTCTGACGGTGCTGATCAAGGCGGCCGAGAACGCAGTGCGCCTGCAGCGTATCCTGGGCACGATGGTCAGCCGCAAGCTCCTTTACCAGGCGCCGAGCGCTACCGTGCGCGAGATGGCCAAGCGCGACTACGGCATCGATCTGACGTAAGCGTGGCCAGGCCGAGAGTTCCGGCCAGTACCGGGCAAGGAGGAGACCCATGAGTATTCGCAAGTCATGCCGAGGGAGCGTCTGGCCGACGCTGATGATCGCCGCCGTGGCGATGTTTGCGGCTTGCACCACTCTTGCCCAAACCTTCCCCTCTCGTCCCGTTCGCTTCATGGTGCCATGGCCGCCGGGTGGGGGCATCGATATTTCGGCGCGGGCCCTGCAGCCCAAGCTCGCCGAGTTGCTCGGGCAATCCGTCATCATCGACAACCGGCCCGGGGCTGCCGGGATGATGGGAACGCAGATGGCGGCTCGTGCGCCGGCCGACGGTCACACGATTTTGCTCGGCGCGGCCGGGCCGAATGCGATCGTGCCGTTGGCGATGCCCAAACAACCGTACGAGCCCCTGTCGTCGTTCGCGGAAGTCGCGCATTTTGCGAACACCGTGTACGTCTTTTCCGTGCACGCCGCTGCGCCGATCAATTCGATCCGCGAACTCATCGCGATGGCGAAGTCGCATCCGGGCAAAGTGACCGCGGGCGTGACGGGAACGGCGACACCCGCCCATATCGCGGGCGAATACATGCGAGTCGCCTCCCGGGTCAGCATGACGACGGCGGTCTACAAGGGAGCTGCGGCACCGTTGCTGGCCGTGATGGGCGGGGAGATCAACTTGTCGATCACGACGATCTCGCCGGCGCTGCCGCAGTTCCGTGCAGGCAAGGTGCGCCTGCTGGCGGTGACTTCCGGCAAGCGCGTTTCGCAGGCGCCAGACGTGCCGACGCTGGTGGAATCCGGCTTCCCGGGGCTGGAAATCGTGAACTGGTATGGCGTACTGGCCCCTGCCGGTACACCGACGGAAATCATCGCGAGGCTGCATCGCGAAGTCACGGGCGCAGTCCGCACGCCCGAGGTGCGTGAGCGCCTCGTCGCAGCCGGTCTGGAATTGGTCGAGTCCACGCCGGCGGAATACGCTGCGTATCGCAGGCGGGATCTGGCCATGTGGGCCAGGATGATCAAGGAAACCGGCATCCGGATGGAGTAGGATCGGCGCGGTTCAACGGAGTCCATTGCCATCATGAACGCTGCGCGCCGAGTCCGGCTCGGGCCCATCTGCGATACCCATCTTCACATCTTCGGCGATCGCGATCGATATCGGCTCGGGCACGAGTTGCGATCCCAGCCCCCGGATGCGCCGCTGGAGCGGTTTCTTGCGCTTGCCGAGCCCGAAGGCATCGAGCGCATGGTGTTCGATCAGCCGAGCCACTACGGGCTGGACAACAGTTGCATCCTCGATGCCATCGAAGTCGTGGGACATCATCGTGCGCGAGCCATCGCAGCCGTCGACGTAGATCATGTGACGCACGCAGAACTTGCTGCACTCGATCGCCGCGGCGTACGCGGCATCCGCGTGAACTTCGGCTATCGCTCCACCGATCCGGACATCGCGAATCAGGCCGCCGCACAGACGTGCAAGCTCGCGCCCTTGGCCGCGGATCTCGGCTGGCATCTCGAACTGCTGGTGCCCAATGCGGCGCTGCAGGTGCTGATCCCTACCTTGACGGCGCTTCCGTGCGACTTCTCCGTCGGGCACTTCGGGGTGTTTGCCGCAGCGCAGGGCGTCGATCAACCCGGCTTCGACGACTTTCTGCGCTTGCATGCCAAGGGGCGGTGCTGGGTGAAGTTCACGGGCGTGTACCGCGTATCCAGGCTGCCCGGATTCACCGATATCGCGCCGATGGCGCAGGCCTTCGTTCGCAACAATCCGGAGCGGATCGTCTGGGGCACCGATTGGCCGTTTCTCTCGCATCTGGATGTCGTGACGTACCCGCAGGTGCTGCAGTTGTTCGAGACATGGGTCCCGGACGAAGCGACGCAGCGCAGAATCCTGGTCGAGAATCCGGCAGAGCTTTTCGGGTTCTCGCGCTAGGCGGAGCTATCGGGCGTCCTTGCCGTTTTCGGCGCCGGTTTCCATTTCAGTCAGGAGGAGGCGAGCATGACGACAACGCAGGCGAAGTACATTTTCGCAGGAGGCGATCACGAGCGGCATGTCGATCCTGCCCGCAACTTCGGCGGCCTCTTCCGTCGTCCGGTCGGCGATGGCGAGTGGGAATCGATCACGCACGGATTGCCGAAGAACACTGAGGCGAAGGCTTTCGCCGTGCATCCTTCCGATCGCAACGTACTCTATGTCGGTACGCAGGATGGTCCGTATCGGTCGATCGACGCCGGAGCGACGTGGGAGCGCGCGGGGCTCCCCGAACGCGATGTCGACATCTACGCGATCACCTACCATCCCACCCGAGCGAACGTCATGTATGCCGGTGCGGCGCCGGCGGCAGTGTTTCGAAGCGACGACGGCGGAGAGACGTGGAAGCGACTGCCGAATGCGCGCTCTCCCGGGCATTGCGATATGGACTTTCCCGTTCGCGTCATTCGAATCGCCGTCGACCCGACGCGACCCGATGACGTCTACGTAGCCCTCGAGGTCAGCGGCGTCATTCGCAGCGACGATGGCGGTGAAACGTTTGCCGATGTCTCGGCACCGCTCATTGCCCTAGCCAAGCAGCCGCATCTGAAGAGCCGCATCGGCAGTGATATCGACGCCGAGGGCATGCTCGATTCGCACGCCATCGTCGTCAGCGCCGCGGCGCCGGGGTCCCCGATGCTCGCCGTTCGCATGGGGTTGTTCCGTGGCGACGATCGCGGTGCGTCGTGGACGGACATGGCGATCGGTCGGTTCTCGCCGCTCACGTATTGCCGCGACATCTGTGTTTCGCCGCACGACCCGCGCACGTTGTACGCGTGCCTGTCATCGGCGGCGCGAAGCGACGACGGAACGCTATATCGCAGCGACGACGTGGGTGCAACCTGGCGTCGTGTGGATCACGGCATCACCGCACGGGGAACCATGATGAGCGTGACGGTCGCCCATTCGGATCCGAAGCGCGTCTACTGCGTTTCCCGCTGCGGGCAAGTGTTCGGTACGGAAGATGAAGGCGCCACATGGCGAGAGTATCCGTTGCCGCAAGGCATACTGCAGCGCGTGCGAGCGGTGGCCTGCATCTGATGCTTGCTAAGATCGATGCGTCGAATCTCCGGTGCGACCGCGTATCGGGCTGCTCGTGGGACGCGCGCCTCGCTGGCTGTCGCGCGCGGCTCGAATAAAATCGGCGCATTTCCTCGCTGGAGAACCTCATGCGCATCTGCATCCAGAGCGGTACGCCGCTCGGTACATCCGATATCTACAAGCCGTACTACGAATCGCTCAAGCGTCATTCGCAGCGTGTCGCACGCTCCGACACGATCGTGGAGTTTCCGAATCTCGGCCGCAATCTTCCGGGCGCAGCGCGCAGCCGCACGCATCTGCATTTCGTCGCACAGGAAACGATCAAGAGCGCGATGCGCGCCCAGGCCGAAGGCTACGATGTCTTCGTGACGCAGTGTCTCGATCTCGCCTTTCACGAATTGCGGGAGATGGTCGACATCCCCATCGTGTTCATGACGCAGGCGACGCTTGCGTTCTACGGCCAGATCGCACCCAACTTCGCTTTCCTCGTGAACGGCGAGCGACTGCATCATTTCTTCCGGGAAGTGGCGGAGCGCTACAAGGTCGTCGATCGCATGATTCCCGGCGGTTACGTGACGTTCGCGTTTACGGACTACGCGAAGCTGTGGAATGAACCGCAGCCCTTCATCGATCAGTTCATGACGGTGGCACTCGGAGTCGCCGCCCGCGGGGCGGCAGCGTTCTATCCTGCCGGTCTCTATCTGAGTCAGTGGTTGATCGACCAGGGCATTCGGGAAGTCGACGGCGCGATCGTGATGGATCCACTTGCCATCGGCATCAAGACGGCGGAACTCATGGTCGATCTGCAGAGGGTCGGCGTGAAACCCTATCGGGCGCGCATGTGGGCGGTGCCGTCCGACGAGGTGCGGCAACTCATCGCGAAGGAACTCGGCGCTTAGCATCCCTGGATTCATGCTTCGATCTGCACCATTTCTGTGCGGAAGCCCCTGTTTATTCAGCGTCTTGGCGGTGTTTTCGCTCCAAGTTGGTGCTTGCCGCGGTGGCGTGTTGGCGCCGCGCAACACCCGCGTACGCCATGCGTCCAGCCAGTATTGAAGGAGTGTCGGGCGATGCGGTAAACGCGACAGAATGCGTGCACAGCGGCGACCTTGCCGCGTGTCAGAAAAATTGGAGACCGCAATGCGTAAAGCGATCATCGCATCCCTGCTTGCCACAAGTTTCGCTGCGCCGTTCGCGCAGGCTGCCGACGCGTCGCCGCACACGCTGACGGGCAACGTCGGCATCTACAGCCAGTACATTTTCCGTGGCCTGACCCAGACCAACCGGGATCCCGCGCTGCAAGGGGGCTTCGACTACAGTCATTCCAGCGGCTTCTACGCCGGCACGTGGCTGT
>LNFM01023397.1_pt1 | contig 15117 bp, 12 predicted proteins | sample 596031 | NCBI WGS metagenome assembly LNFM01 (sample SAMN04254537, study PRJNA301005) | activated carbon metagenome | isolation source: dual media filters at the Ann Arbor, Michigan drinking water treatment plant | place: USA: Ann Arbor | reverse complement strand
GGTTGAGCATGCGGGTGCGCGTTTCCAGCGCCACCTGTTCCTTGAGGCTGCGCACCGCGCCGTCGCCCTTGGTCTGGTCGCCGATGTAGACCGGTGGCGTGACGCCACCGCGCGCCCGCTTCACCGCCTGGGTGATGCCGCCCAGCGTGTCGAAGTAGTTGTCCACCGTGGTCACACCGAGCTCCACCGAATCGAGGTTCTGGTAGGTCAGCTCCACATCGGCCAGCGCGCTCTGCAGCAGCGCGGTGTGTTGCACCGCCAGACCCGTGCGGCCGTAGGCGAATCCTTTGCGCCTGCTGTAGGTTTCGGCGATCTCGTCGCCCCCGGTCCAGCGGCTGCTTTCCACCAGGTTGTTGACGTTGGAGCCATAGGCGCCTTCGGCGTTGCCGTAGACGCGCAGCGAGGCGGTTTCCAGCGTGCAGCCGTGTTCATTCTGGTAGGCCAGCGCGTGCTTGCGGATCCAGTTCTGCTCCACCGATTCGTCGGCAGAGGCAGCGGATCTGCAGCGGCATGAGGTCGCGGAAGATGCCCGAGAGCGTGATCACCACGTCGATGCGCGGGCGGCCCAGCGTGGCCAGGGGAACGAGCGTCGCGCCGGCGATGCGGCCGTAGCTGTCAAAGCGCGGCAGCGCGCCCATGAGGGCCATGGCCTGCGCAATCGGCGCGCCTTCGTTCTTGAGGTTGTCGCTGCCCCAGAGCACCATGGCGACCGACTCGGGCAGCTGGTTGGACTCCTGCATGTGGCGGTCGAGCAGGCGTTGCGCCTGCTCGGCGCCGTCTTTCACGGCAAAGGCGCTCGGGATGCGGAACGGGTCGAAGCCATGCAGGTTGCGCCCGGTGGGCAGCACCTCGGGCGTGCGCAGGATGTCGCCGCCGGGCGCGGGGCGGATGTAGCGGCCATCGAGTGCACACAGGATGGCGTCGACCTCGGTGTCTTTGGCGAGCATGCGGCCGGCGTCGGCCAGGCCGTGCATGGCGAGCACGGTGGCGTCGTCGCTGTGCATGTGGCCGGCCTTCATGGCCAGCTCCACGCTGAGACCATCGACCAGGGCACGCACCGAAGCGCGCGGTGGACGCTGGCCTTCCCAGGCCTCGCTCATGGCCAGCAGCATGTCCACACATTCGGCTTCGCTGGGCGCGCGGCCGGTCACATGCAGGCCGCAGGGAATCAGGGTGTACTCGAGTTCCAGCACCTGCTGCGCCAGCACAAATACCTGCCTGTCGGCATCACCACCCGGCTCGGCGTTCCACACCGGCTCGATGTCCACCAGGTCGAGTGCGGCGGCCTGCGCCTGCAGCATGGCCACACACTCCGCGCGCTCGCGCGAAGTGGGCTCCAGGCCGCGCCAGCGCTCGATGGCCGCCTTCAGATCGATCAGGCCCTTGTAGAGCCCGGCTTGCGCCACCGGTGGTGTGAGGTAGCTGATGAGCGTGGCGCCCGAGCGGCGCTTGGCGATCGCACCTTCGCTGGGGTTGTTGGACGCGTAGAGGTAGATGTTGGGCAGGTCGCCAATGAGGCGGTCGGGCCAACAGCTGCCCGACATGCCGCTTTGTTTGCCGGGCATGAATTCGAGCGCACCGTGGGTGCCGAAATGCAGCACCGCGTGGGCGTTGAAGTCTTCGCGCAGGTAGCGGTAGAAGGCCGAGAACGCGTGGGTGGGCGACAGGCCGAACGAGGGTTGCACCGCCACCAGCACGTTGCCGAACTGTTTGCCGAGCACCAGGATGTCGCTGCCGTTGCTGAGCTGTTTGCCCGGGGCCGGGCCCCACTGCGCTTCGATCTCGCTGAGCCAGCGCTCGCGTTTCACATGGTCGTCGGCGCTGATGAGGGTGTGCACGTTGGCATCGGCTCCGTGCAGCGCTGCGTTGCCTTGCAGGATTCCGTCGCGCAAGGCGTCGATGCTCTCGGGCAGGTCCACCGTGTAGCCCTGCGCCTTCATGGCGGTGAGCGTGTGGAACATCGACTCGAACACCGACAGATACGCGGCACTGCCGACGTTGCCGGCGTTGGGCGGGAAGTTGAAGATCACCACGGCCACGCGGCGCTGGGCGCGCTCGCTGCGGCGCAAGCCCACCAGCCGCGAGACACGCGCCGCCAGCATGATGGCGCGCTCGGGGCACGACTGCATGTCCTGCGCGCTGTCGCTCTCGTGGAAGGTGCAGGCGTGGTGGCAGCCGGTGCACGCCACACCCACCGGCCCGGCGCGGCCACCGAACACGATGGGGCTGGTGGCGCCATCGAGCTCGGGGATGGCGACCATGATGGTGCTCTCCACCGGCAGCAGGCCACGGTCGGAGCCGCCCCATTGCGCGAGGTTCTGGAACTCCACCGGGTGCGCGGCCACGTAGGGCACGTCAAGCCGGGCCAGGATCTCTTCGGCCGCCTTGGCGTCGTTGTAGGCGGGGCCGCCGACCAGCGAGAAGCCGGTGAGCGAGACCACGGCGTCGACGATGCAACGGCCGTCCTGCATGAAGAAGGCGTCAATGGCCGGGCGCGCATCGAGCCCGGCGGCAAACACCGGCACCACGCGCAGGCCACGGGCCTCCATGGCGGCGATGGCACCGTCGTAATGCGCCGAGTTGCCGGAGAGCAGATACGAGCGCAACAACAACACGCCGACCGTGCCCACGGTGGGGCGCACGGCAGGCAGCGGCAGGGCGGCCACGTTGTCGGCCAGGCGGCCGGCCATGCGCGGGTGGTACACGCCGACCTCGGGGTACTCGATCGGCGGCTGCGCCTTGACCTGCGCGCGCATGACCTTGCGCTCGCCATCGGCGCCGCGGTTCACCACGTGGCGCACGAGGTTGAGAACGTTTTCGTCCGAGCCGCCCAGCCAATACTGGAGCGTCATGAAGTACGCGCGCACGTCCTGCGCGGTGCCGGGCACGAAGCGCAGCAGTTGCGGGATGCGGCGCAGCATCTTCATTTGCGCAGCACCCCCGGTGGCGGCTTTTTCCTTGCTGCCTGGCGGGCTTGGCCATGTCGAAGTTGCCCAGGCGCGTGAGCTTGACCACCTCGGCGGCCGAGGCCATGCAGATCATGGCGTCGCACTGCTCGCGTCGCGCCTGCAGCGCGGGCAGGATGGGCAGGAAGTGGTCTTCCATGAAGAGCATGCCGGCCACGATGATGTCGGCGCTGGCGATGTCTTCAATGCAGCGTTCGATGGCGGCGTCGTTGCCAGCGTATTCGGACGCGGCGTGCAAGGTGAGCGTGAGGCCCGGGATCTCGTTTTTCAGCGTGCGCTGTGCGCGCTCGATGGCACCGGCCAGGTGCGTGTCCATGGTGACCACCACCAGCCGCACGGGCAGCTGGCTGCTCGCCGACAGCGGTTTAGCGCCCATAGTGAGCTTTGGCGTCATACAGCGTCTCCACGGTGATCAGGCGAAACGCTCGGTGTTGCGCTTGGCTTTTCCGCGAACGAAGAAGGGAATCTTTCGCAGTTCTTTTTCGGCATCGAGGCCCCAGGTGGCCTCTTGCGGCGTGAGGGTCTCATTGGCGGCGGCCTGTTCCACCGGGGCCATCACCGCCCTGGGCGCCTCGGCCTTGGGCACCACGCCACCACCCAGGTGCGAGGGCGCAGCGTCTTCATGGAACTCGGCGTCACCGCGGAACATGCCGATCAGGTGTTCTTCCAGACCCATCATCAGCGGGTGTACCCAGGTGTCGAACAGCACGTTGGCGCCTTCAAAACCCATCTGCGGCGAGTAGCGCGCTGGAAAGTCCTGCACATGCACCGGAGCCGAGATCACCGCGCAGGGCACCCCCAGGCGCTTGGCGATGTGGCGCTCCATCTGCGAGCCCAGCACCAGTTCGGGCTGCAGCTCGGCGATGCGGGCTTCAACTTCCAGGTAGTCGTCGCTGATGAGCGCTTCCACGCCATAGATCGCGGCGGCTTCGCGCACCTCGCGGGCGAACTCGCGGCTGTAAGTTCCCAGGCCCACCACAGTGAAACCCATTTCCTGCGCCGCAATGCGCGCAGCGGCCACCACGTGGGTCGCGTCGCCGAACACGAAGACGCGTTTGCTCGTGAGGTAAGTGGAGTCGACCGACTTCGCGTACCAAGGTGCACGGGCTTCGGCGTTGGCGAGCACATCGGTGGGGTCAACACCGGCCAGCTCGGCCACCTCGGCGATGAAGTCGCGCGTGGCGCCGGAGCCGATGGGCACGGTGCGCGTGGACGGTTGGCCAAAGGTGCGTTTGAGCCAGCCGGCCGCGACGTTGGCGATCTCGGGGTAGAGCACCACGTTGAAATCGGCATCGCCCAGGCGGGCCATGTCGGCGGGTGAAGCACCCAGCGGCGCGGTCACGTTGATGTCGATGCCCATCTCGGTGAGCAGGCCGGAGATCTCGCGCAGGTCGTCGCGGTGGCGAAAGCCCAGCGCGGCGGGACCGAGGATGTTGCAGCGGGCGCGCTGGCCGGCTTCGCGCGGGGCGCGCTTCACCGTGGTATCGGCCAGGTTGCGCACCATCTGATAGAAGGTTTCCGAAGCGCCCCAGTTTTCCTTGCGCTGGTAAGACGGCAGCTCCAGCGCCACCACCGGCACCGGCAGATCGAGCGCCTTGCACAGGCCGCCCGGGTCGTCCTGGATCAGCTCGGCGGTGCACGAGGAGCCCACCATCATGGCCTGCGGCTTGAAGCGTGCGTAGGCTTCGCGCGCCGCGTTCTTGAACAGCTCGGCGGTGTCGCCACCGAGGTCGCGCGCCTGGAAGGTGGTGTAGGTCACCGGTGGGCGCTTGGCGTTACGCTCGATCATGGTGAACAGCAGATCGGCGTAGGTGTCGCCCTGCGGCGCGTGCAGCACGTAGTGCACGTCCTTCATCGCAGTGGCGATGCGCATTGCGCCTACGTGGGGCGGTCCTTCGTAGGTCCAGAGCGTGAGTTGCATGGTGAGGGTGCCGTTGAAAGGTCAGGCCGCCAGGCGCAAGCGGCGCACCAGCGGGCGGCTGAACAGCTCGGCCAGATCGGCCGCCTGCTCGAAGCCCTGGATGGGGGTGAAAACCAGTTCGATCGCCCACTTGGTGGTCAGGCCTTCGGCCTCCAGCGGGTTGGCCAGACCGAGACCACACACCACGATGTCGGGCTGGGCGGCGCGGCAGCGGTCGAGCTGGTTTTCCACGTGCTGGCCTTCGCTCAAAAACGTGCCTTCGGGCAGCAACGCCAGTTCTTCGGCCATGTGCTGGCGGTGCAGGTACGGTGTGCCGACTTCGGCGAGCTGCATGCCGAGTTCGCGCGACAGGAAGCGCGCCAGCGGAATCTCGAGCTGCGAGTCTGGGAAAAAGAAGATGCTCTTGCCGGCGAGCTGCGTGCGCTGGCGGGCCAAGGCGGTGGTGGCGCGGTCGCGAGCGGGAGCTATTGCCGCCTCGAAGGTCGCTGCGTCCACACCGAAGGCGGTGGCCGCCGCCTGCAACCAGGCGGTGGTGCCCTCCACCCCCAGCGGAAACGGGGCCGGCAGACGGGTGGCGCCGCGCGCCTCCAGCGCCACGGCCGTGTCGGCCAGGAACGGCTGGGCCAGCAAAAACACGGTGTTGGGTCCGACCGCAGGCATCTCGTTGGCCTGGCGTGGCGGGAAAAACTGCACCGGGCCGATGCCCAGTTGCTTGAACAGGCGGGCGAACTGGTCCTCGACCACGTCGGCCAGGGCGCCCACCACCATCAGCGACGCCGGCGCGCTGGCGCTTGAGGCGGGCAACACCGGCACCAGCGAGGCCAGGCAGGCGTCCTCGCCCTGGGTGAAGGTGGTCTCGATGCCGCTGCCCGAGTAATTGAGCACGCGCACGTCGTGCGAAAAGCGGCCCGAGAGGCGCGAAGCGGCACGCGACAAGTCCAGCTTGATGACCTCGGAGGGGCACGAACCCACCAGAAACAGCAGCTTGATCTCGGGACCTCTTCGTTGCAGTCGGCCAGGCCGGCCAGATCGCGCTCGTCGATGATGGCGGTGGCAAAACGCGGCTCGGCAAAGATCATCACGCCGGCGGCGCTCTGGATCAGGTGGGCGCAGGTGCGCGAGCCGACCACGAGGAAAAACGCGTCCTGGATCTTGCGGTGCAGCCAGATGATGCCGGTGAGGCCACAGAACACCTCGCGCTGGCCCCGCTCCTTGAGCACGGGCGCGTCAGCACAGCCCTTGGACACTGACTTGATGGGAATGACCGGGCTCATTCGGTACCTCCGCCCTGCGGGCTGCGGTGCGAGCTGGCTTGGGAACGGCCCGGCGCTGCGCTCATGCTTGCACCGCCACGGTGCCCGAGTGGCCCTGGAGCCGCGCCATGCGCAGCTTGTAGATGAACTGACCGGCATTGACCACGTAGGTGGCGTAGGCGGCCAGTGCCAGCCAGGCCAGGCCTCGGGCGTCCAGCGCGCCGGTGAACAGCGCCACCAGGTAGGCCGTGTGCAGCGCCAGCACCAGCATGCTGAACACGTCTTCCCAATAGAAAGCCGGGGCAAACAGGTAGCGGCCGAAGACCACTTTTTCCCAGATGCAGCCCGTGATCATGATCGTGTAGAGCGTCAGCGTCTTGATCACCACCGACACCGCAGCGGCGGTCTGGCCTTCACCGGTGGCCAGAAAACGGAGCACCAGCCCAAGGCTGACCAGAAACACCAGGAATTGCACCGGCGCCAGAATCCCCTGCACCAGCGTCCACACCGAGGCGTCGCGCCGCACTCGCTCTTCTGGGGTGTACAGGGGACGGCTCGCAGGCCGCTGGCGTTCGGGGTGCATCTGTGGTGTCTCCATGGATCTCGCTTGGGTCCAATTTAGATGCTCCCGTCGATTGTGTCAACTTAACTTGACGTATTTTTTAGTTGACACCTGCAGTCCTCCCCGGTAAAGTTTTTTGTACGGTCTTTAGAAATGTTTTGACGCACCAGATTGACAGCAGTACAACGCGTTCCAGGGTTCTGAACCGGGCCGACCGGTCAGCCCCGCTGAACAGCATCCAGCAATTTCTGATCTCGTAAGACAAGCTCCGGCAAGCACCGTGGCCCCTGCGTATCGGCACAGCGCGCAAGCGCCAGGAGACAGGCACATGGGCTCTTATTTCAGGCAAACGTCGCCCACGGAGACCGAACTCTTTGGCACGCCACCCCTTGATGGCTGGCCAGATTCCGCCTGCAGTCCTTCAGGAGCGCCGGGCATCGATGACCTCCTGCGCACGGATCCGCAGGAAGCCTCCAACGACGACGGGCTGCGCTCGGTCCTGCTGGCCAAGGCGGTCGAATACGAAATCATCCCCCGGCTGATGCTGGCGCACCGCGTCCCCCGCGAGGGCACGGCCCAACCGCTGTCCGAAGGCCTGCACGTGGCCCCCGAAGACGTGATCCCGTTTGCCGAGTTGGTGCTGCACGAAGATGATGCGACCTTGCGTGGTTTTGTGGCGGCCCTGCGCGATCGGGGCGTGGCCACCGAGTCCGTGTTTCTGGACTTGCTCGCACCCGTGGCCCGCTACCTGGGCGAGCTGTGGGAACGCGATCTGTGCAGCTTCACCGAGGTCACCGTGGCCTTGGGCCGCTTGCAGCAACTGCTGCGGGAAAACAGCGCCGCCTTCGCCCAGTTCGACCGCGACGGCGCGCCCGTGGAGGCGCGGCGGGTGCTGCTCATCCCCTGCCCCGGCGAACAGCACACCTTCGGCCTCTCGCTGGTGGGCGAGTTCTTTCACCGTGCCGGCTGGGAGGTGGTCACCAGTTTTGTGGCGTCAGAGGGTGCGCCCGCCATGGTGCAGAAAGACTGGTACGACGTGGTGGGCTTTTCGCTGGCCTGCGAGACCGGCATCGAGCGCCTGAGCGATGCGATGGGCCAGGTTCGCAAGAAAAGTCTCAACCCCGCCGTCTCTATAATTGCCGGAGGCGCAATCTTTGGTTTGCACCCGGAGTTCGGCCATCAAATACCCGCCGATGCCATCATCACCGATGGCCCCGCTGCACCGGCCCTTGCTGAAAAATTGCTGGCCGACAGACTCGCGCGAAGTCAGGTTTGATAGAACCACGAAAGTCCAACATGTCGCAGGCGTCACAGGCCTATGTCCACAGACCGTTTGACAAGGCAGACCCGTTCCTCGCCGGTCTGGACGCTGACGCCGCCGCGGAGCTGGTGACGGCCTCTGCCGACGTGGTGCTCATCCTGGACAACGATGGCGTGATCCGGGACCTGGCCCTGATGGGCAAAGACATGATGGGCCTGGGCTGCCAGGAATGGATCGGCAAGCCCTGGTCGCAGACGGTCACGGTCGAGAGCAAGCCCAAGATCGAAGACCTGCTGGGCCACAACGACAAGGCCGGCGCCGACAACGTCCGCTGGCGCCATGTGAACCACCCCATGAGCGACCGGGCCGATCTGCCTTTGTCGTATTCGGTGGTGCAGGTTCATCGCAAAAGCCAAGGCAAAGCCGACGAGCTCTCGCACAGCGTGGCGTTTGGTCGCGACCTGCGCGGCCAGGTGGCGCTGCAGCAGCGCCTGGTCACGGCCCAGCAGTCCATGGAGCGCGACTACTGGCGCCTGCGCCAGGTGGAAACGCGCTACCGCCTGCTGTTCCAGATGGCTTCGGAGCCGGTGCTCATCCTTGAAGGCTCGATCGACAAGCTCGAAGAAGCCAACCCCGCCGCCCACGAGCTGTTTGGCGAACCGTCCCGCCTGCCCGGCTGGACACTGCTCAGCAGTCTCGACGAAGCCAGCCAGACTGCCGTTCGCGAGATGCTGGAGCGCCTGCGCGCCAGCGGCCGCGCCGACCCCTGCACGATCCGCCTGGTCGACTCCAACCAGGACATGGTGGTGGCGGCCTCGCAGTTCCGGCAGGAAAACACCCTGCACTTCCTGTTGCGCTTCACGCGCCCCATGGACATGGCTGCGCCCAGCCTGTCGGCCAGCAAGCGCCAGCTGCTGCAAGTTATGGAAAGCGCGCCCGACGCGCTGGTGTCCTGAGCGCCAACCGCGCCTTTCTCGAACTCGGCCAGCTCGGCAGCGAAGACCAGGCCCGCGGCGAAGTGCTTGAAAAATGGCTGGGCCGCACGGGTGTGGACTTCCGCGTGCTGCTCACCAACCTGCGTCAGCACGGCAGCGTGCGCCTGTTTGCCACGCAGCTGCGCGGCGAATACGGCTCCACCTCCGAGGTGGAAATTTCGGCCGTGGCGGTCAACGCTGGTTCGCAGCGCTGCCTGGGTTTCACGATCCGCGACGTGGGCCGGCGCCTGGGCACCGAGACCCGCGCCAGCAAAGAGCTGCCGCGCTCGGCGAGCCAGATGACCGAACTGGTCGGCCGACTGCCGCTCAAGGACATCGTGCGCGAGACCACCGACCTGATCGAGCAGCTCTGCATTGAGGCCGCGCTGGAGCTCACCGGCGACAACCGGGCCTCGGCCGCCGAAATGCTGGGCCTGTCGCGCCAGAGCCTCTACATCAAGCTGCGCCGCTTCGGCATTCTCGAAGGTGTGAGCGAAGACACGCACTGAACGAATCACCCCCCGCGCCGCTTTGCGGCTCCCCCCTCTCTCGCCTGCGGCGGGAGGGGGGCGGCAGCTGGGACCGGCGGAGCCGGATCCGCGCTGCCCCTGGGTGAAAACCAGCCTCTTCTCCGGCTGGTTTTTTTTTTCGTCTGGACGGCTGTATTGCCCGCTCCTTTCCACTCGGGATTTCCCTTGGTTTACACCTTCAGTGTCATTTTTCTTTGACACTTTTCGATGGGAGAGGTACAACCTTTTCCATGCAACTCCCCGCGCTCTCGGCTGTCACGGAACTGTTCAAACCAATCACCTGGTTCCCGCCCATGTGGGCGTTTGCCTGCGGGGTGGTGGCCTCGGGTGTGTCGATGGACGGGCGCTGGTTGCTGGCTTTTGTGGGAGTGGCGCTGGCCGGGCCGCTGGTGTGTGCCACCAGCCAGGCGGTGAACGACTGGTACGACCGCCACGTGGACGCCATCAACGAACCGCAGCGGCCGATTCCCTCCGGGCGCATTCCCGGCCAATGGGGTCTGTACCTCGCCATTCTCTGGACCGGCGTATCGCTGGCGGTGGCGACCTTGCTCGGCCCGTGGGGCTTTGGCGCGGCCGCACTCGGCCTGCTGCTGGCCTGGGCTTACAGCGCGCCACCGGTGCGCCTGAAGGAAAACGGCTGGTGGGGCAACGCGGCCTGCGGCATCAGCTACGAAGGCATTGCATGGATCACCGGTGCTGCGGTGATGGCCGGGGGCGCCATGCCCGGCGGTGAGTCGCTGGTGCTGGCCGCGCTGTACAGCGCAGGGACCCACGGCATCATGACCCTCAACGATTTCAAGGCCGTGGCCGGTGACCGCCAGATGGGCGTGCGCTCGCTGCCGGTTCAGCTCGGTGTGGACCGGGCCGCTCGCGTGGCCTGCTGGTTCATGGCGGTGCCGCAGGTGGTGGTGATTGCGCTGCTGCTGGCCTGGGGCCAGCCTTGGCACGCGGCCGGTGTCACCGGGCTGCTGCTGGCGCAAGGCGTCATGATGCGCCGGTTCCTCGCCGACCCAACGCCGCGGGCGCTCTGGTACAGCGGCTTCGGTGTGCCGCTGTTCGTGGCAGGAATGATGGTCAGCGCGTTTGCGTTGCGCAGCATGACAGGAGCGGGCGCATGACACCGTTTGGCTGGGGCAGCATCGCGCGCCTCGGCCTGGTGCAGATGGCGCTGGGGGCCATCGTGGTGCTGACGACCTCCACGCTCAACCGCGTGATGGTGGTCGAGCTGGCATTGCCCGCACTGCTGCCGGGCATGTTGGTCGCCCTGCACTACCTCGTTCAAATCGCGCGGCCTCGCATGGGTCACGGCTCCGACGTGGGCGGGCGCCGTACGCCCTGGATCGTGGGTGGCATGGCGGTGCTGGGCATCGGCGGTGTGGTGGCTGCGCTGGGCACGGTCTGGATGGCCACCGACCACAGCGCCGGCATCGCGCTGGCCGTCCTCGGCTTTGCGCTGGTAGGCCTGGGCGTGAGCGCCAGCGGCACATCGCTGCTGGTGATGTTGGCCAAACGCGTACCGGCCGGGCGTCGGGCGGGCGCGGCCACGCTGGTCTGGATGATGATGATCGCGGGCTTCGCGCTGACCGCGGGCCTCGCTGGGCATTTTCTGGAGCCCTACTCGCCCGAACGCCTGCTGGCGGTGACCGCGGGCGTTTCACTGATCGCCTTTGCGCTCGCTCTGGTGGCGCTGCGCGGACTGGAAGGCGAGCAGGCGCACTACGAGCGTCCCAATGGCGACGCACCGCGTTTCAAGGAAGCGCTCAACCAGGTTTGGAGCGAGCCGGTCGCGCGGCGCTTCACCATCTTCGTGTTCGTCTCCATGCTGGCCTACAGCGCGCAAGACCTGATCCTGGAGCCCTTTGCCGGCACGGTGTTTGGCTACACGCCGGGCGCTTCGACCCAACTCTCGGGTGTGCAGCACGGCGGGGTGCTGGTGGGCATGTTGCTGGTGGCGTTCTCGGGTGCGCTGGCAGCGCGCTTTCCGGTGCACCCGGTGCTGGGCCGCATCGGCTCGCTGCGTGCCTGGACCATCGGCGGCTGCATCGCCTCGGCGCTGGCCTTGTTCGGCCTCACGCTGGCCGGTCTGAACGGCGAAGGCTCGCCGCTCAAGGCCACGGTGTTCGCCCTGGGCCTGGCCAACGGTGCGTTTTCCATCGGCGCCATCGGTTCGATGATGCGGCTGGCCAGCGAGGGCCGGCAGGCGCGCGAAGGCGTTCGCATGGGCCTGTGGGGCGCGGCACAGGCCGTGGCCTTCGGCCTGGGTGGGCTGGTGGGCACGGGCGCGAGCGATCTGGCGCGCTGGCTGATCGCCACACCAGGATCGGCCTACGCCGTTGTATTCGCGCTTGAAGGCTTGCTATTCCTGCTGTCAGCCATGCTGGCCTGGCGCATCTCTGCACCCGTCCCTCGAACCCAGGTCCGCACCTCCCCTTTCCCCAACGCCGGTGACGCTTTTGCAGCTGGCCCCAACCCCAGGCAACTGTCATGAACTCAGACGAAACCTTTGACGTGGTGGTGATCGGTGGCGGCCCCGCCGGCGCCACCGCAGCGCACGAACTCGCCCGCCAGGGCCGATCGGTGTTGCTGCTCGACCGGGCCGGGCGCATCAAGCCCTGCGGCGGCGCTATTCCACCGCGCCTCATCAAGGACTTCGAGATTCCCGACGAGTTGCTGGTGGCCAAGGCGCAGTGCGCGCGCATGATCGCGCCCTCCAACAAACACGTCGACATTCCGATCGACAACGGCTTTGTCGGCATGGTCAACCGCGAGTCGTTCGACGAATGGCTGCGGGCCCGGGCCGCCACGGCGGGTGCCGTGCGCCGCACCGGTATGTTTGAAAAACTCAGCCGCGACGCGGATGGCACGAGCGTCGTGCACTACACCGCGCGCGATCGCCACCAGCGCGGCGAAGGCACACCTGCGCAGGTGCGCGCCCGCGTGATCGTGGGTGCCGATGGCGCCAAGTCGCAGGTGGCGCGCCAGGGCCGCGTGCCCGGTGTGGAAGACACGCAGTACGTGTTCGCGTACCACGAGATCGTGCGCGCGCCCACGAAAGAGGCCCAGCCCGCCGGCTATGACGGCACACGCTGCGATGTGTATTACCAAGGGCGCTTCTCACCCGACTTCTACGGCTGGGTGTTCCCGCACGGAGACACCATGAGCATCGGCACCGGTAGCGCCGACAAGGGCTTTTCGCTGCGCGGCTCGGTGCAGAAGATGCGCGAAGCCAGCGGCCTGGCCGGCTGCGAAACGCTGCGCCGCGAAGGCGCACCCCTGCCCATGAAGCCACTGAAACGCTGGGACAACGGGCGTGACGTGGTGCTGGCCGGCGACGCCGCCGGCGTGGTGGCGCCCGCCTCGGGCGAAGGCATCTACTACGCCATGCTCGGAGGTGAACTGGCCGCGCAGGCGGCGCACGAAATGCTGGCCACCGGCAACGCGGCCGCGCTCAAGCTGGCACGCAAGCGCTTCATGAAGCTGCACGGCACGGTGTTTCTGGTGCTCGGGATCATGCAGTGGTTCTGGTATGTGAACGAAAAACGCCGCGAGCGTTTCGTGAAGATCTGCGAAGACCGCGACGTGCAGCAACTCACCTTCGAGTCCTACATGAACAAGCAGCTCACACGCAAAAAGCCCATGGCGCACGTGCGCATTTTCCTGAAGGACGTGAGCCACCTGCTGGGCTTCGCGCGGGTGTGACGGACCTCTGGCAGATCCGCTGGCTGCTCGACGCGGTGATCGTGTTCACCGTGCTGGAAGGGGTGGGACTGTGGCTGTACCACCGGCTCACGGGCCAAGGGCTGGCCCCGGGTGAATACGCCTTGAACATGCTCTCAGGCCTGTGCCTGATGCTCGCCGTGCGCGCCGCTGTCAGCGGACTGGCCTGGCCCTGGGTCGCCGTGTGCCTGAGCGCTTCAGGCCTGGCACACGGCTGGGATATGTCGAGACGCTGGCGTCGCCAACGTCTCGGGGCATGAAGCGCTGGCACCTCCAGCGCTTCATGCAAGCGGTGGTCAGCCGGCTTTCTTGACCCAGGCGCTGCACCAGCCTTTGCCAGCCACCAGCTTGCCGGGGAACAGGGCGCATGGGCCAGCTGGATCGGTTGCTTTCGCGGCATAAAGTTGGCAGTTGTTGCACAGCTGCGTGGCGGCGTGCTTGGGGAACTTCTTGGCGTCCACCTTGGTGGTGTCGGCCGCATAGCCCAGGGCTGCGGCTTGTGCGTCTTTCTCGTTGACCATGGCGGGCTGCGCCTGGGCGTTGGCTGCCAGCAGGGCAGTGCCGCTGGCGGCAGCGACCTGCATCATGAAAACGCGACGATTGGAACCGTTCATTTGTGACCTCGTGGGAATTGCAAGATTGCTTGCGCATGCTACGCCGCCCCGACTTAAACCGGGCTGACATTCCCGAGCGCTTGAGTGCGGCAATGGCCCATTGCCCTGCCGGGCTTTTCGGACCATGGCCGGCGGGATGCCCGGCGCGGACCCCGGCAGCGCCGGGTCGGGCAGGTGGTACGTACACTTGTCGAAAAACGCGCCCATGACCCCACAAGACTACGTCCAGCAAAAAGCCGCGGCCTCGGGCAGCAGCTTCTACTATGCCTTCCTGTTCCTGCCCGCCGAACGGCGCGCCGCCATCACAGCCTTTTATGCGTTTTGCCGCGAGGTGGACGATGTGGTGGACGAGGTGAGCGACCCGGCCGTGGCGCAAACCAAGCTGGCCTGGTGGCGGCGCGAGGTCGCGCAATCGTTTGCCGGCTCCCCCACGCACCCGGTGATGCGCGCCCTCATGCCGCTGAGCGCCGCCTACGCCATCGAATCCCGGCACCTGCTCGCCGTGATCGACGGCTGCCAGATGGACCTCGAGCAAAACCGCTACCTCGACTTCGCGAATCTGCAGCGCTACTGCCACCTCGTGGCAGGCGTGGTGGGCGAGGTGGCGGCCAACATCTTCGGCCAGACGCAGCTGCAGACCACCGCCTACGCCCACCGCCTGGGCCTGGCGTTCCAGCTCACCAACATCGTGCGCGACGTAGGCGAGGACGCCGCACGCGGACGCATCTACCTGCCGGTCAACGAGCTGCAGAGCTTCAACGTGAAGGCGCACGAACTGCTGCAGCGTGGCGCGGCGCCCGGCACCGACCAGGCCGACTTCAAACGCCGCTTCACCGCGCTCATGCAGTTCCAGTGCACGCGCGCGCTGCAAACCTACGACGACGCCCTGGCCCTGCTGCCCGCGGCCGACCGTCGCGCCCAGAAGCCTGGTCTGATGATGGCCAGCATCTACCGCACGCTGCTGCAGGAGATCGCCGCCGACCCTCAGCTGGTGCTGACCCAGCGCGTGAGCCTCACGCCGCTGCGCAAATTCTGGCTGGCTTGGAAGGTCCAAGCTCTAGGTCGGCTCTGAGCATGAAGATGGCCATCGTCGGCGCAGGCTGGGCCGGCATGGCGGCGGCGGTTGAAGCCGCCGGGCGGGGCATGGATGTCACCGTCTTTGAAGCCACACGCACCCTGGGTGGCCGTGCCCGTGCGCTGGGCACCGAAAAACCCGACGGCACACCCATCACGCTGGACAACGGCCAGCACATCCTCATCGGCGCCTACAGCGACACGTTGGCATTGATGCAACGCGTGGGACTGGACCTGGCGCAGGT
>LNFM01008750.1_pt1 | contig 15118 bp, 11 predicted proteins | sample 596031 | NCBI WGS metagenome assembly LNFM01 (sample SAMN04254537, study PRJNA301005) | activated carbon metagenome | isolation source: dual media filters at the Ann Arbor, Michigan drinking water treatment plant | place: USA: Ann Arbor | reverse complement strand
CCTTCCCGAACTCGGCCGATAAGTGCCGTCGCGCCAATGGTACTGCGTCTCAAGACGTGGGAGAGTAGGTCACCGCCAAACCTGATCAGAAACATGTCTCTCTCAATACGATAAAACAAAACGCTTCCGTCATCAAATCCGCCGCACTCAATCGCAGCACGATGACAACCGGCGCGGGGTGGAGCAGCCCGGTAGCTCGTCAGGCTCATAACCTGAAGGCCGCAGGTTCAAATCCTGCCCCCGCAACCAAATTTAGCGATATAGATCAAGATGTTACCTGCCGCCCTTAGGGGCGGCTTTTTGCGTTCAAAACCGCGGGTCAACAATAGGTCAACAAACGGACGGAAACGGCGTTGACGTTGCCCCCAACTTTTATCCAGCGTGAGCGAGACTCCGGGTGTAAGCGTCCTTCCTGACCGCTACCGGTTCCATCGCCATGGCATCAGGTCGTCGACCTTTGTGATTTTGTAGTCAGGGATACGGGCGATGGTGTTGGCGAGCCAGGCTTGGGGATCGATGGCGTTGAGCTTGGCCGTTTCGATAAGGGTATAGGCGATTGCTGCGGCCTTGCCGCCTGCCTCGGAGCCGACGAAGAGGAAGTTCTTCCGCCCGAGGGCGATCGCGCGCATGCCGCGTTCGGCGGCATTGTTGTCCAACTCCAGGATACCGTGGTCAAGGTAGGGGCGCAGGCGTTCCATTCGGGTGAGGGCGTATCGGATCGCTCCGGCCAGCGGAGATTTACCCGAGATCGTCGTGAGTTGCATGGCCAGCCATCGCTCCAGGTCATCGAAGAACGGGGCGGCATGGGCTTGTCGCAGCTCGGCGCGACGGTCTGGCGGGGAGCCTCTGGCCTGTTTCTCGATGGCATAGAGTTGGGCGATCCGGCCGATGGCCTCTTCGGCGATGGGAGAGCCTTGCGACCGATGGATGTCGACGAACTTGCGCCGGACATGGGCCATGCAGGCAACCTCCCGGATGGTGCCGGAACGGTAGAGATCCTCGAACCCGGCATAGCCGTCGGCATGCATCCAGCCGCGGAAGCGGGCGAGGTGATCCTTGGGATGCTGGCCCTTGCGGTCGCCTGAGAAGCGATACCATGCTGCCGGAGGTGCATCGCCGCCCCAAGGGCGTTCGTCGCGGGCATAGGTCCAGAGCCGTGCGGTCTGTGTCTTGCCGGTGCCAGGGACGAGCATGCTGATCGGTGTGTCATCCGCGAAGATCGCATCGGCCGACAGGACATGGCGGCCAATGGCATCGGCCAAGGGTTCCAGCAGGGCGGTGGTCTTGCCAACCCAATCGGCCAGGGTGGAGCGGTCGAGGTCGAGCCCTTCACGGTCGAAGATCTGGCTCTGGCGGTAAAGCGGCAGATGATCGGCATATTTGCTGACCAGCACGTGGGCCAAGAGACCCGGCCCGGGGCGGCCGCGTTCGATGGGGCGCGACGGCAGCGGCGACTGGACGAAGCGTTCGCAGCAGGCGCAGGTCAGCCGGGGGCGGACGATCCGGTTCACGATGAAGCGGCCGGGGACGTATTCCAGCTCTTCCGTCACATCCTCGCCGATCCGGCGCAGGCGGCCGCCGCAATCGGCACAGGCATCTGCGCCCGGCGTCAGTTCGACCTCCATCCGGGGGATGTGGTCCGGGATCGGGCGGCGCTTTGGCTTGTCCCTCTCCTCGATGTCCGGCAGCTTCATCCGCGCTGTCATGGCTGCGGCGGCAATTTCGCTGGTCTCGAGCGCGAGTTGAAGCTGTTCTGCCGTCTCTGACGACGCGCCAAACCGGTGCGCGCGGTGCCCGGCCAGCTGATGGCGCAGCTTCTCGATCAGGATCGCCTGTGCCTTGACCTCGGCCAGAAGCCGCGCGGTGAAGCTGCGCAGCTCCTCGGGGTCGTCTGGCAAGGTCAGGGTCTGATCGAGCATGCGGGAAGTTTATCCCACTGTATTCCTTGTGGGAATCCTTCTCTTGCAGGGCGGCAGATTATCCCGCTGCCAGCGGCCTCCACGTCCGCCCCGGCGCCCGCCAGTCGATCCCTTCCAGCAGCATCGACAACTGCGCGGGCGTCAGTGCCACCTTCCCCTCCTTCGCCGAGGGCCAGACAAACCGGCCCTTCTCCAGCCGCTTCAGGAACATGCAGGCCCCTTGGCCATCCCACCAGATGACCTTGACCAGATCGCCACGGCGGCCCCGGAAGACGAACAGATGTCCGGCAAACGGGTCCTGCTTCAGCACCGCCTCGGCTTGCGCTGCCAAGGCTGCAAACCCTTTGCGCATGTCCGTCACCCCAGCCGCCAGCCAGACCCGTGTGTTGGCCGGAACGGGTATCACATCGACAACCCACGGATCAGTCGCGCCAATGCCTCGGGATCATAGCCGCCGATGATCCGCATCCGGTGACCCCCGGCCAGTTCGATCTCGATATGCCCCTCGGTCGCACAAACCGCTATCGGCGCCTTCGCCTCCGCGACGATCTCCACTGGCAGAAAGCCCAAAACGGAATCCTCTGCCTCAGTCCGGGGGGCGGGCCGATACTTGGGATCACGCAGCCATTTGAAGATCAGGTTCGCGTTCACCGTGTAGCGAAGCGCAACCTGAGCCACGGAAACGCCGGGCGCTGTCGTCTGCAAGCAGATCGACCGCTTCTCCTCATCCGTCCAGAGCCGCCTCGTCCGCCGCGCCACGCCCGCACCTTAGTGTCCACTATCGTTGGTGGACACTAACCGGCACCAGCGCGCCGCGGCAGAGCGGTCAGACCGGACGGTTACACCATGGCGGCAGATGTCGACGATTAGCGGCGAATGGCCTAAGCATCCCCATCTGAAAGCAGATCAACTTATGCCCAGCACCTGCGGTCGCAATGTGCGCTCCATACCTAAGTAAACAATACGCCGCGGCTCGGACACTAAGCCAACATCTCCGAGCGAAGACGTCAGGAGGTGCCTCCATGTTCCTCACTTCGGCCTTGCCACACACCCGAAAGAGACCTCGCTCTCACACTCAATGCCGCCTGCGGCAGCATTGCCGACCTTGGCCAGCAAAGGACGTTGCGTAGAACTGAGTGACCGGTTTGGGGAACGCGTCAATGCCGTGTCGTGGTCGTCCCGACCGTCTGCCTTGGGCGGAAAGCGGACGTTCGCTGCAGCCATTGGACACGCCGTCCGGCTCTTGATTCGGCGTTCGGGGCTTGCCTTTTTGGGGGTCGCTCAAATCTGTCGGTCACACCCCCTGCGCGCGCACAACCACCCGTTCTTATCATTTATTGTTGGCGCCCTCAGCTGCTGGCGATTGCCGTTCCTGAAATGGCCAAGGTTTCCGCGGCGGATATGCCTCGTTATTCCGCCGCCTCCAGTTGCCCGAACTGGCCAATCAGTGCAGCCAGCTCGGGGCGACATGATCCGCAGGTGGTTCCCGCGCCCAGCGCGTCGCCCAGCGCGGCGATGGTCATTGCCCGTCCGCTTTCGATGGCGTGCCGGATGGAATTCAGACCGACGTTGAGGCAGGCACAGACCGTCGGCCCCGGGTCAGGAGCGTCGGCCCGCGCACGGCCTGCAAGGGCGTCCTTGGCGTCGCCAGTCCCAAGTCGGGCGGCCACGAGATCCCTTGCAAGGGCAATCGGCTCGGGTCCGACGAACAGGGCGGCCACCAGCGTTCCATCCTGATGAAAGGCCACTCGCGCCAGGCCACGCGCCGGGTCCATCACCGAGACCGCCGCGCAATCCGGCAGGGCAAAGAGCATGCGCGCATGGGCTTCCCAGTCAGTAGGTGCCGTATCGCCCGCGAGTTCCACACGCCAGCCGCCCCGGACCCGCGCCTTGGCCCAGTAGGCGCTGGCGGGATCGAAGTTGCGGGTTGAAACGGCAAAGCCGTACCAGCGCGCCGCATATCTTCGCACGGCGACCTGCGCGCCCTTGCTGTCGGGTTGGCCGGAAATCGGGTCCGGGTTCGCCGGGACCAGCACGTCGACCCGTCCGGTCGGCGCCGTCTCGCCGGTCCAGTGCATCGGGGCGAAGGGATTCCCGGGCAGCACCCGGTCCGTGACCACCACCCGCAGAACGGCGCGGCCCAGATCATTCGTCACTTCGGCAAGGTCCGCAGGCCGCAGACCAAGGTGGGCCGCATCGGCCGAATGAAGTTCTAGGAACGGCTCGGCCAGATGGGCCGACAGCCGCGCGCTTTTCACCGTCCGCGTCATGGTGTGCCACTGGTCGCGGATCCGGCCCGTGTTCAGGCGGAACCCGTCAGATGGTGGCGCGACCGAAGTGGCGGGGGCTGCAATGGCCAGCATCCGAGCCTTGCCATCGGCCGTGTGAAACCGACCGTTCCCGAAGAACCGGCCCCCGCTTTGCCGAGCGTTCGCGGGCCAGATGAAGGGGGACAGCTGATGATACCCGGTCGCATCAAGAAATGCGTGATCAGAGATGTCGAAATCACTGCCCAGATCGCCGGCAATGCCTGACAGCCGTGCGTATTCCGCGAAGATCTCGGCGGGACTGTTCCAGTCGAAGGCTTGGCCCCATCCCATCCTTTCGGCAACATCGGCCAGAATGCGCCAGTCATCCCTGGCCTGTCCCGGGGCGGGAAGCACGGGCCTTTGACGGCTGATGCGCCGCTCGGAGTTGGTGACAGTGCCGGACTTTTCGCCCCAGGCCGTTGCGGGCAAGAGGACATGCGCCAGGCGCGCGGTGTCGGTGTCGGCGGTCACATCCTGCACGACGACGAAGGGGCAGGACTTGAGCGCCTCGGCCACGAGGTCGGCCTCGGGCATCGAGACGACGGGGTTGGTATGGATGATCCAGATCGCCTTGATCCGTCCTTCCCCTACGGCGCGGAATATGTCCACGGCCTTCAGGCCGGCCGTCTCGGCGATGGTGGGCGACTGCCAGAAGTCCTGCACGGCCGCGCGGTGGGTCGGGTTCTCGATCTCCAGATGGCAGGCCAGCATGTTGGCCAGCCCCCCGACCTCGCGTCCGCCCATCGCGTTCGGTTGGCCCGTCACGCTGAAGGGGCCCATGCCGGGGAGGCCGATGCGGCCGGTTGCAAGGTGGCAGTTCAGGATCGCGTTGACCTTGTCGGTCCCGTGCGAAGACTGGTTCACGCCCTGGGAATAGACGGTGACGACCTTCTCGGTCCCGGCCCAGAGGTCGATGAAAGCGCGTAGGTCGCTGGCGGAAATCCCCGCCGCGGCAGGGTCCGTCGCGCGGGCGGCAGCGAAGGCGGCCTCGGCCCCGGTAACATGTTGCAGGAAACCGGCATCGGCATGGCCCCCGGCCTCTATCCCGGCCAGAAGCGCGTTGAAGAGGGCCACATCCCCGCCCGGGGCAATCGCCAGATGCAGGTCGGCGATCTCGCAGGTCGCGGTGCGGCGGGGGTCGACGACCACCACCTTCAGCCCGGGCCGCGCCGCCTTGGCTGCCGAAAGGCGCTGGAAGAGGACCGGGTGACACCAGGCGAGGTTGGACCCGACCAGGACGACAAGATCGGCCAGTTCCAGATCCTCGTAGGTCCCGGGGACCGTATCGGTCCCGAAGGCGCGGCGATGCCCCGCGACCGACGAGGCCATGCAGAGCCGCGAGTTGGTGTCGATGTTCGCTGTGCCCCAGAACCCCTTAGCCAGCTTGTTGGCGACGTAATAGTCCTCGGTCAGCAGTTGCCCCGAGACGTAAAGCGCCACCGCATCCGGCCCGTGGTCCGCAATCGTCCGGGCGAACCGCTTTGCCACCACGTCCAGAGCTGGCCCCCAGCCCACCTCCTGCCCGAAGACGCGCGGGGCCAGAAGCCGTCCCTCCAGCCCCACGGTTTCGCCCAAGGCCGTGCCCTTTGAGCAAAGTCGCCCGAAGTTCGCCGGATGATCCGGGTCGCCCGTGACTGACAGGCCCCCGGTGCCGTCGGGTGTCAGGATCACGCCGCAGCCGACGCCACAATAGGGGCAGGTAGAGCAGACCGCCCCTTCCGCGGTGGGGCGATGGATGACGGTCATGCCGCTGACCGCCGCTGCAGGAAGCTTGTGTCCAGGAACACCCGCCCGCCTTCCGTGCGCGCCGGATAGGTTCGGACCGACCCCTCGTCGGCCCCTTGTGCCATCCCGGTCGCAAGATCGAAGACCCAGGCATGCAGCGGACAGGTGACCGAGTTGCCGTGGACGATTCCCTCGCTGAGCGGCCCGCCCTTGTGTGGGCAGCGGTCGTCGATCGCGAAGACCTGGTCGTCGGCGGTGCGGAACACGGCCACGCACCCGGCGTCCGTCTTCACCACCCGCGCCCCTTGGCGGGGTATGTCGTCCAGCGCGGCGATGTCGATTGTGGCGGTCATTCGGCGGCCCTCAGCGTCAGGTCGGCAATGGGTGCCCAGTCGGCGGGGCGTTGGGCGAGATCGGCCCAGGGGTCGGTCTGGTAGACCGACTGGCTTTGCATGAAACGGTCGTGGAGATCGCGGCGGGTGACCGGGTCGGCGATCTGCGCCTTGCACCAGTCAAGGCCGACCTTGGCGACCCATTTGTAGATCCGGTGCAGATAGCGCGCGTTCTCGCGGTAAAGCTGGACGAAGGCCGCGATGACCTCCATCGCCTCCTCCTCGGTCGGGACGGTGCAGAGGAGCTCGGTCTCCTTGACGTCCATGCCCGCAGCACCCGCGACGCTGATCTGATAGCCAGAGTCGACGCAGACCACGCCGATGTCCTTGCACGTCGCCTCGGCGCAGTTCCTTGGGCAGCCCGAAACGCCCAGCTTCACCTTGGCGGGGGTCCATGACCCCCACAGAAGCTTCTCCAGCTTGATCCCCAGACCCGTCGAATCCTGCGTGCCGAAGCGGCAGAATTCCTTGCCCACGCAGGTCTTCACTGTCCGCAGGCCCTTGGCGTAGGCATGTCCGCTGACCATGCCCGCATCGTTGAAATCGGCCCAGATCGCGGGCAGGTCCTCCTTCTTCACTCCCAGAAGGTCGATCCGCTGGCCGCCCGTAACCTTGATCATCGGCACCGCATAGCGGTCCGCCGCATCGGCAATAGCCCGCAGCTCGGCCGAGGTCGTAACTCCGCCCCACATCCGCGGCACGACGGAATAGGTCCCGTCCTTCTGGATATTGGCGTGGTTTCGTTCGTTGACAAACCGCGACTGCCGGTCGTCGATATAGTCCTGCGGCCAGTCGGAAAGCAGGTAATAGTTCAGCGCCGGACGGCAACTTGCACAACCTCCCACCGTCTTCCAGCCCAGGTCCTGCATCACCGCCGGTATCGACTTCAGACCCTGCGCCTTGATCAGCCGCCGCACGTCTTCATGGGTGTGGTCAGTGCATTTGCAAATCGGCGGATTGGCGTTGGCGGTGAAGCTGTCGCCCAGCGTCAGCGCCATGACTTTCTCGACCAGCCCCGTGCAGGTGCCACAGGACGCACTCGCCTTGGTCTGCACCCGCACTGTGTCCAGCGTGTTTGCGCCGCCGGACACAGCCTCCATGATCTTGCCTTTGCAAACGCCGTTGCAGCCACAGATTTCCGCCTCAGGCGGCAAGGCTGCAACGGCTGCCAGAGGGTCCGCCTGGGCACCCCCCTGGAACGCGGGGCCAAAGATCAGCGTCTCGCGGATGGCGCTGACATCCTCTCCGGTCTTGATCTTGTCGAAGAACCAGGACCCGTCGGCAGTGTCGCCATACATGACGGCACCGACCAGATTTTCGCCCTCCAGCACCAGCCGCTTATAGACCCCCCGCCCCGGATCGCGGAACACGATGTCCTCGCGGCCCGGAGCATCGGCGAAATCGCCCGCGCTAAAGAGATCGACGCCCGTTACCTTCAGCTTGGTCGCGGTCTGCACCGGCTTGAATGCCGCCTCTGCGCCCATCAGCGTTGCCGCCAGCACCTTCGCCTGATCGTAAAGCGGGGCCACCAGCCCGAAGAGCTGCTTGTTATGTTCAATACACTCTCCCAGCGCATAGATCGCCGGGTCCGACGTCTGCATCTGGTCGTTGACCACCACCCCGCGCCCGACCTCCAGATGCGCATCGGTGGCGATGCGGGACTCGGGGCGGATGCCCACCGCCATGCAGACCAGATCGGCGTCGTAGACCGTGCCGTCTTCCAGCAGCACCGCCTCTACCCGGTCCGAGCCCAGGATCGCCTTCGTCGCCCCCTTGCAGTGGATGCGTATGCCACGTCGTTCCAGGTCCTTTTGCAACAGATACCCGGCGGAGGGGTCCAGCTGACGCTCCATTAGGTGGCCCATCAGGTGGATCACCGTCACCTCGGCCCCCCGCGCCGCCATGCCTGCCGCCGCTTCCAGACCCAGCAAACCGCCACCGACAACTACTGCCTTGGCTCCGGGCTTCGAAGCCGCGATCATCGCGTTGGTGTCTTCCAGATCGCGGTAGGTGCAGACTCCGGGCAATTCCTTGCCCACCACCGGAATGATGAACGGCGCCGACCCCGTCGCAATCACCAGCGCGTCATACGGCGTCTCGCCGCCCCTGCTGGTGACAACCTTCCGCTCCCGGTCGATCTTCGTCACATGCTCGCCGAACCGGCAGACGACACCATGCGCCGCATACCATGCGTCGTCATGCGTGATGATCTGCTCGTATGTCTTCTCGCCCGACAGGACCGGCGACAGCATCAGCCGGTTGTAGTTCCCCCTCGGCTCGCCGTTGAAAAGGGTGACCTCTCCGGCAAACCCCGCCTCGAACAACTGCTCCAGCATCCTACCAGAGGCCATCCCGGCCCCGATGACGACCAAGCGCATCATGCCGCGTCCTTTTTGCTGTGCCCATGTTCGTATTCCTCCAGGAACCCCAGAACCTCGGCGCGGTAGTGCCAGTAGTCGGGGTGGTCCAGAAGCGCGCGGCGGGTGCGCGGGCGGGGGAGTTTCACCTCGGTGATCTTGCCGATGGTCGCCTCGGGACCGTTGGTCATCATCACCACCCGGTCGGCCAGAAGGATCGCCTCATCCACGTCATGCGTGACGCAGATCGCGGTGACCTGGGTGCGCGACCAGACCTCCATCAGGACTTCCTGCAACTCCCACCGGGTCAGGCTGTCTAGCATCCCGAAGGGTTCATCGAGGAGGAGAAGCTTCGGCGACAGGGCAAATGCCCGCGCAATGCCGACGCGTTGGCGCATCCCGTTCGACATCTCGGCGGCGGGTTTGTGCATCGCGTCGGCCAGACCCACGCGTTCGAGGTAGTACTCCACCACGTCCTGCCGTTCAGCCTGCGTGGCCTTGGGGTAGACCCGGTCCACGCCGATCGCCACGTTCTCGCGTGCCGTCAGCCAAGGAAACAGCGACGGCGACTGGAACACCACCGCCCGCTCAGGATCTGCGCCTTCGACGTGCAACCCGTCCAGCTTGATCGCGCCTTTGGAGATGTCGTTCAGTCCCGCGGCCATCGTCAGCACTGTGGACTTGCCGCAGCCGGAGTGGCCGATCAGGGACACGAACTCGCCCTTCTTCAGCGTCAGGTTGAAGTCCTTCACCACCGTCAGCGGACCCTTCGGTGTGGCGTAGACCTTGTGCAACTGCGAGAACTGTAGGTAGCGGTCATCCGTCGCGCTTCTTGCAGCCTCGGCATAGGCGCGGGGCAAGGCGTGGCGCGGGGTGACGGCGGGGAGCTTCCGCGTGCCGTCGACCTTGCCCTTGATGCCGACGTCCATAAGGTAGGCCGTCACGTCGGCCCGCAAGGACTTGAAGGCCGGATCGTCGTTCATTGCCGCCCGGTCGCGCGGACGAGGCAGAGCCACCGGAAAGGCCGCCCCCAGAGTCCCATCCGGGTTCAGGCACAGGATGCGGTCGGCCAGTACCAGGGCCTCATCCACGTCGTTCGTGACCAGCACCACGGTGCGCTTTTCAAGTGACCAGATCGCCTGGATCTCGGACGCCACATTCGCCCGCGTCAGCGCGTCCAGCGCCGACAGCGGCTCATCCATCAAGAGCACGTCAGGCTGCATCGCCAGCGCGCGTGCCACTGCAACCCGCTGCCGCATTCCGCCCGAAAGCTCGGCCGGACGCCGATCCGCAGCGTGGGATAGACCGACCATCGCGATGTATTTGGCAACCGTCGCCGCACGGTCGGCCTTGGACCCTTTCGACACCGCATCGACTGCCAGGGCAATGTTCCCGGCCACCGTCAGCCAGGGCATCAAAGCATAGGACTGGAAGACAACGCCCCGCTCTGGTCCTGGCCATCTGACCGGCTGACCCCGGAACAGGACCTCGCCGGCGTCGGGCAGATCGAGCCCTGCCATCAGGTTGATCAGCGTGGTTTTGCCGGTGCCCGAGAACCCAAGGATCGCCAGGAACTCGCCCTCTGCCACGCTCAGGTTCAGCCGCTTGAGGACCGGCGTCGCGCCGTAGCCCTTCGAGACATCCTTCAATTCAAGAATACCCATGACGTCAACGCTTTCCGCTGAAGGTCAAGGCTTGCTGCAGGGCGAACATTACCCGGTCCAAGAGGAAGCCGATGATCCCGATGGTCAGCACCGCGACCATGATCCGCGCCAGGGACTGTTCCGATCCGTTCTGGAACTCGTCCCAGACGAATTTCCCAAGGCCCGGGTTCTGTGCCAGCATTTCCGCGGCTATCAGCACCATCCAGCCCACGCCCAGCGAGAGCCGCAGTCCAGTGAAGATCAGCGGCAGGGCCGAGGGCAAGACCAGACGCGTCACCTTGGTCCAGGTGGTCAGCTTCAGCACCCGGCCCACGTTCACCAGGTCCTTGTCGATGCTTGCCACCCCCAGAGCGGTATTGATCAGCGTCGGCCATAGCGAACACAGCGTCACGGTCACTGCCGAGATGACGAAGCTTTTCGGCATCCCGCCCTCGCTGACATACAGCGCCGAGACGACCATCGTGACGATGGGCAGCCAGGCCAGCGGCGAGACCGGCTTGAAGATCTGCACCAGCGGGTTGATCGCCGCATTCGCCGTGGGCGACATGCCCGAGACGATCCCCAAGGGCACCGCGACCAGCGTCGCCAGCAGGAAGCCGAAGAACACCGTCTGGATCGATGTGAATATCTGTTCGTAATAGGTCGGCTTGCCGGTATAGGCGCGGTCCTTCACCTCGTCCGCTTTGCCCTCGGCGAACAGAGCCGCGTTCTTTTCGGCCTGCTTGGCGTAGAACGCCGCCTCCTTCTCGCCCTCCGCCATCGCGTCGGCGTGCAGGACGCCGACCTGCTCCCAGACCTGCATAGGACCAGGGATGGCGCCGAGCGAGGTCTGCACCTTGGGCGCAAGGACGGCCCAAAGCGCCAGGAACCCCAGGATCGCAATGGCCGGAACGACGGCAAGCCGCCAAAGGTCCTTCCACTGCCCCCGGGCATCCTCTCCAGCCAGAAGCCGCCAAACTGGCGTCAGCCAGGCCAGGCCCAGCACCTGGAACCAGGGATCGCAACGCGAGATCAGCGTGGACAGGCGAAAGAGGCGTTCCGCACGCTGGCGTTCGGGTTCTTCGGGCAGGGCGGCAGGGTCAAGCATGGTCATCCGCACGGCCCTCAGTTCGTCACTTCGCCGCCGACGACCGTCTGATCGCCCTTCAGGCCGATCAGCAGGCTGTCGATATAGGCGTTCGGGGATTTGCCGTCATAGGCCACTCCGTCAATGAAATCAGCGGTCGGCTCGCGGTAACCATCGGCATCGAAATCGAACATGTCAGCCGTGGCCTTGCCCTCGGCGATCAGCGCTTCGGCGGCCAGCCTGTAGATGTCGGGCTTGTAGACCGACTTCGCGGTTTCGGCATACCAGGTGTCGGGTTTCGCTTCCGCGATCTGACCCCAGCGCCGCATCTGGGTCAGGGTCCAGACCGCGTCCGAGTAATAGGGAAAGGTCGCGTTGTAGCGGAAGAAGACGTTGAAGTCGGGGGCCGGTCGCTTGTCGCCTGGCTCGAACTCGAAGCTGCCGGTCATGCTGTTGGCGATCACCGCCGCATCGGCGCCCACGTATTCCGGGCGCGCCAGGATCTCCACGGCTTCAGTCCGGTTGATGTTGTCGCCTTCGTCCAGCCAGATCGCCGCGCGGATCAGGGCCTTGGTCAGGGCAAGCGTGGTCTGGGGGTTCTGTTCGACAAACTCAGCCGTCAAACCGAAGACCTTTTCCGGGTTGTTCTTCCAGATGTCGGCGTCGGTGATCACCGGGACACCAATGCCCTTCGCGACGGCCGCCTGGTTCCACGGTTCGCCCACCGCGTAGCCAAGGATCGTCCCGGCCTCCAGCGTGGCCGGCATCTGAGGCGGCGGGGTCACGCTGATCAGTACTTCGCCGCCGATCTGGCCAGACACGTCATCGGGGGAGTAGAGGCCTGGGTTGATCCCGCCGGCCGCAAGCCAGTAGCGCAGTTCGTAATTGTGGGTCGAGACCGGGAAAACCATGCCCAAGTTGAACGGCTTGCCTGCGGCGGCATAGGCCTCAATCACCGGCTTCAGGGCATCGGCCTTGATCGGATGTACCGGCTTGCCGTCCGCCATCGCGACATGGGGCTTCATCTCCTCCCACACCGCGTTGGACACGGTGATCGCGTTGCCGTTGAGGTCCATCGAGAAAGGAGTGACCACTGCGGCTTTGGTCCCAAAGCCGATGCTTGCCGCGATGGGTTGCCCGGCCAGCATATGCGCGCCGTCCAGCTCTCCGGACACCACACCATCCAAGAGGACCTTCCAGTTGGACTGCGCAACGAGCGTGACCGACAGCCCTTCGTCCTCGAAGAACCCCTTCTCCTTGGCGATGGCCAGGGGGGCCATGTCGGTCAGCTTGATGAAGCCAAGCGTCAGTTCCTCTTTCTCGATGCCGGAGGTTTCGGCATGGGCAGGCAGGCAGAGGGCGGTCGACAGGAGAAGCGCGGAAAGACGTGTCATGGCTGGGTTCCTCGTGGCCCGAGACGGGCGTTGAAATGGAAAAAGCCGCCGGACCCTTCGTCATGAAGACGATGGACCCAAGCGGCATTGCTCGGCATTCCCGATGTGGTGGGATGGCGCGGTTGAGACGTCATTGCCTCGGCGCTTGAGGTCAGGATGCCATGCTGCGGCGCGGCGTCAATGATCAATGCCGATGGCACGTCAATAATCGGAGCATACTCATCGGTGCCGCACTGCAACGCCTAAGGTTTCATCATCCGGCAAAGCCGGGGTCGAAGACTTGGGCATCATAAAACTGGTCGGGCGGCAGAATCAGCTTGCCACGGGAGGACGCAACCGGTGTTGGCTGCGCAAGTGAGCCCTCGACCTTGGCGCTTGCCGCAGGGAGATCCGCCCCAGCCGGACCCAAATGTAGGCGGTGAAGATCGCTCCGGAAGACAGCGGCGGCGGTGGTCTGCGCCTTTATCGCGTCCAGCCCGTGCCGCCGTGCCAGCCGAGCGCCGATCCAGGCAGCCTGGCTGCGCCAGGGAAAACCTGCAGCCCCGCCATCAAACCGCAGGAACCCCGGCACAACCCGCTCGGCCCCGTCCGCTGCGATCACCATGCGGCCAGTCAGGCCGCGCTCGATCAGTTCTGCCGAGACGCCAAGCTGGGCCGCGAGAACCTCGCACGCCACGGTCAGGTTCGTCGGTTGCCCAAGCCAGCGCCCGGCGCGCCAGACCGCGCGGATCAACCGACCGGCAAGCTCTGGCTCGGCCTCGGCCCAACCCGTCCTGACCGCGAGCACCTTTTCCGGCGCTGTCGCCCAGATCGCAGAGGTTGGCAAGAGGAGAACCCCGGCCCCCCTCTCGACCGCGACCGAGCCCCTGGGCTCGCCGACGCAGAAGGCGTCGACTTCTCCGGCGGCCAGCGCATCGGGCATCAGCGGCGGGGGGATGGTGACGATCTCCAGGCCTGCGGGCAAGGGCTGACCCAGCCCCTCCAGCCAATAGCGCACCAGTTCGTTGTGCATCGAAAAGGCGAAGGGCACCCCGATCCTCAGGCCCGCTCCGGCAGCTGCAAGGAGCGCTTGCCCCGCGGCCCAGGCATCGGTCATTGCGAAGTCATGGCCCGACATCCGCGCCGCCAGCGCAGTCGAGACACCGATCGCGTTGCCGTTCAGGTTCAACACCGACAGCACATCGAACCGCGCTGGGCCGCCAAGACCAAGGGCCAATGCCACCGGCACCGGTGCCAGCATCTGCGCGGCGTCGACTTGCCCCACGGCCAGCAGGTCACGCAGGCTTGACCAGCTGGGTGCCCCGACTAGCTCTAGCGCGAGCCCTTCTTCCTCGGCATAGCCCAGAGCCTCGGCCACGATGAGAGGCGCCGCATCGACCAGCGGCAAGAAGCCCAGACGCAGGGTGACGGTCATTTCAAAAGCTCCGCCGCCGTCACCAGCGCCTGAGCCACCTCGGCCAGCTTCTTGCCCTGGTCCATGGCGGCCTTGCGCATCAGGGCATAGGCCTCATCCTCGCCGATCCCCTTGGCACGCATCACTATGCCCTTGGCCCGGTCGATCACCTTGCGCTCTTCCAGCGCCCGGCGCGTCTCGGCCAGTTCCACCCGCATCTTCTGCATCAGATGAAAGCGCGCGATGGCGGCGTCGAGGACCGGCTTAATGCGGTTGGCCGACAAGCCCGCGACGACGTAGGCCGAGACGCCAGCCTCGATCGCCGCTTTGGTAAGTGCTCCATCGCTTTCATCGACGAACATCGCCACGGGTCGCTGCAAGGGGGCGCTTGCAATCGTCAGCTCCTCGATCGCATCGCGCGAGGGGTTGCCTGCGTCAATCAGGACAAGGTCGGGATTGCGCTCGGAAATCCGGCGCGCAAGGCCAAGTTCGTCGGCAATGACCAGGACATCGTGTTCGCCGGCCTCGCGCAGGCCATCGACGATCATGACGGCCCGGTCACGGTCCTTTTCGACGACGATGATGGACAGTTTCCGAGTCATCCGCCTCCAAGATCAATGCAGTGACAGGGAAGCAACGACAAGCCGAAGTCTGTGGGCGAACGGAAGCGTCGATGCTCGCTGATGCATCATCTTGGGGAATGTCGCCCATTTTTTGTTCGAAGCGCCAAGGGTGACGGGTACATGAGGTGAGCAGTGAGGTCCGCTATTCAACAGGATTGAAGTATAGGAGGTAGGGATGGCTCCTGACGTTGCCCCCTCGGCCTAATCCAGTTTGAGGTAGACTCTGGCCCAACCGAGAGGACCAGAGATGAAGCGTAGCAGGTTCACCGAAGATCA